>ERZ772906.1728-NODE-1728-length-11790-cov-4.285471_pt1 | contig 11790 bp, 8 predicted proteins | sample MGYA00511338_ERZ772906 | MGnify/ENA primary metagenome ERZ772906 (study PRJEB29015, sample SAMEA2738076) | human oral metagenome | biome: human oral; feature: human-associated habitat; material: saliva | place: China | collected 2212 ... | reverse complement strand
GCGCCGGCTCCTGAACGGCTCCGGCCTCAGGAGCCGCCTGATCGGCCTGCGGATTCTGCCCACCCTGCTCCTCGGCGAGCTTGATGAGCTTCTCGTTGAGACGTCGCTGCTCGGCCGCCAGGTTCTCCCGGGCCGGGTGCTCCCAGCGCTCGCCCAGCGGGGAGTGGAAGAGGTGCTCACGGTTCAGGAGCCGGGAGATGATCGTCAGGCGACCGCGCAGGTACTCCTCCATGGGGATGTGGGAGTACTCCTCGCGCAGCAGTCGCACGTACTCGGTGTAGGTCTGGGGGTCCACGGCCAGGGTGCCCAGGTCGGCGTCGATGAGGGCCTGGGCGTCGATGTCGTCATCGGCGAGCATGTGCCGCTTGAGGTTGACGATGAGGCTGCACACCCGCTTGACCGTCTCCGCCGGGACACCCAGGTGACGCAGGTCGGCCTCGGCGAAGGCGGCCGAGGCGGTCTCGTCCTCGCCGCCGTTGCCGCGGATGACCTCCTCGACGTCGGAGGAGAAGACGCAGCCGTGGTACCAGCAGGCGACCCGCATGATGTCCGGGTTGTGCGACTCCTCGGCCAGCTCGTCGACCCTCGCGAGCATGTCGATGAGGTGGCGAAGGTTGTGGAAGCGACGGTCCGGCGTGGACCAACGCTCGATGAGGAGCTCGCCGGCGGAGCGGATCGCCTCTGGGGGCTGCGTGGCGCCGAGCGCCTTCACCGAGCGGGTGAAGGCCGGAAGGAGCCACTGCGGTGCGTCGATGACACCCATGGGTCAGTCTCCGTGTTGGAAATGGAACGCGTGCCATCGTAGGACTGTCCTCGCCGTGACGTCGACGTGACACAGTGTCTCGCGTGCCACTCTTGTGATTCTCGCGGGTCGCGGGACTCCCATGAGGCGCGATGGCGGGGTCTACCAGGCCGGTGCGGGCGGCAGCTCGATGTGGACGGTGGCGCCGCCGCCGGGGGTCTGGAGCATCTGGACCGTGCCCTTGTGGGCGGCCACGATCCCCAGCACGATCGCCAGTCCCAGGCCGGAGCCCCCGGTCTCCCGGTTGCGGGAGGTGTCCGAGCGGTAGAAGCGCTGGAAGACCTTCTCGGCCGCCTCCGGTGGCACGCCGTGGCCGTGGTCGCGGACCTCGACGACGACGACCGGCTGCGCCGTCGGGTTGGCACGCGGGGGCGCCATGCCGATGGCGATCTCCACCGGCGTCCCGGAGGGGGTGTGGCGCACCACGTTGCCCAGCAGGTTGGTGAGGATCTGGGAGAGGCGGTCGCGGTCACCGATGACCTGGAGCGAGGGGGCCTCCTTGCCGGCGGCCTCGTCGCGGGGGTCGAGAGGGATGAGTCCGCAGTCGCGCTCGGGGGCCAGCACCATCATGTCGCTCAGGGCCCCGGCGGCCAGGTCGGTGAGGTTGACCGGCTCCATGGACATTTCCCGGCCCTCGTCGATCCGGGCCAGCTGGAGGAGGTCATCGACGAGGCGCCCCATCCGGTTGGACTCGGTCTCGATGCGCCCCATGACCTCACCGGTCTTGTTCGCCGGCACCCCGCCCATCCGGTAGAGCTCGCCGTAGCCGCGGATCGCGGCCAGGGGTGTGCGCAGCTCGTGGGAGGCGTCGGAGACGAAGCGCGTCATCCGTTCCTGGGCCACGACCTGGGCGGCGAAGGAGCTCTCGTTCTGGGTGAGCATCGTGTTGATCGCCCGCTGCAGCGAGCCCACCTCCGTGGTGCGCGGCTCGGTGACCAGGATGCGGGCGGACAGGTCGCCGTGGGCGATCCGGGCGGCCACACCCTCGATCTGGCGCAGGGAGCGGAACGAGCGGTGAACCAGGTAGGTGGCGAAGACGGCGCCCACCGAGATGATCGAGACGTCAGCCAGCGCCACCACGAGGCGGGTGCGCTCGACGGTCTCCATGACGTCGCTCAGCGGGAGGGCCAGGGCCACGGCGCCGGTGTACTCGCCGGTGTTCTGGTCCCGGATGAGCAGGGTGATCATCCGCCACTGGTGGCCGGGCTGATCGGAGTTGACCGTCGTGATCGGGAAGTCGTTCTTGTCCGCGTGGGCCAGGGCGCGCCGGTAGTCCAGGCCCTTGATCTGGGGCCGGCCGTATATGGCGGCGGTGTCGGCTGAGATCCACTCCCCGTTGCGGCTGGGATCGAAGTACTCGGCCTTGACGTAGTAGTTCGAGGGGAAGGTGGTGCTGCTGGTCCCTCCCTCGCGGATCTGGGCCAGTCCCTGGCTTCCGATGGCCACCGAGGTGGTGCGCAGCTGGCTGTCGATCTGGCCCATCATGTGGCTGTAGAGCAGCGAGGTCACCACGAAGGAGACGACGATGAGCCCGATGGCGAGCAGGCCGGTGGTCATGAGGGTCAGGCGCGTGCGCAGCGGCATCGCCTGCCAGGGCCGCTGAATCGCGGTGATCGGGTGCCATCGGCCCCGTTTGATCGGGCGGTGCTGCTTACCGGACGACTTGGCCGGGCGCGTGCTCCCCCCACGCGCCGCCGCCATCACTCGGCCTTGGGCTCGCGGAGCATGTAGCCGACTCCGCGACGAGTCTGGATGAGCGGGGTGACGGGCTGGCCGTCAGCGCCCTGGATCTGGTCCACCTTGCGGCGCAGGTAGGAGATGTAGGACTCCACGATCGCGGCGTCACCGTTCCAGTCGTACTCCCAGACGTGGTCGAGGATCTGGGCCTTGGACACGACGCGCCCGGCGTTGAGCATGAGGTAGCGCAGGAGCTTGAACTCGGTGGGCGACAGGTCCACCTCGACCTCGGCGCGGTACACCTCGTGGGCGTCCTCGTCCAGGACCAGGTCGGCCACGCGCACGACGCCGTCGTCCTGGTTCTCAATGGCGTGGGTGCGGCGCAGGATGGCACGAATGCGGGCGATGACCTCCTCCAGCCCGAAGGGCTTGGTGACGTAGTCGTCGCCGCCGACGGTCAGGCCCTGGACCTTGTCCGCCATGTCATCGCGGGCGGTCAGGAAGAGGATCGGGGTGGTCACGTCGCGTTCGCGCAGGCGCCGGGCCACGGTGAAGCCGTCCATGTCGGGCAGCATGACGTCGAGGACCACCAGGTCGGGAGACGTCTTCTCCACTGTCTTCAGTGCGCCGTTGCCGTCGCCCGCGATCGAGACCTCGAAGCCTGCGAAGCGCAGGGACGAGGCCAGCAGGTCGCGGATGTTGGGTTCATCGTCGACGACAAGGAGGTGAGCTTCGGTGCGGGACTGCTGGGAACGCTCCATGCGCCTCACCATCCCTTCGCTTTCTGGTTGTTTCCTGAATGAGTTCCGAATGGTCGCTGTTGACCGGTCAAGTGGTTGGTGTGACGCGGTACGTGCCGGGAAGCCTCAAAGGCTTGGGATTCCCACAATAAACAGGAAACTGTGTGGTTGCTGCTGAACAGAGGAAAGTGATGTGGCTCGTCGGCGAGTCGGGCTGTGACATGAGGCGGGGCAACGGCGCCTGCCGTCGCCCCGCCGTCGGGTCAGAGGAAGGCGAGAGGGTCGAAGTCCTCCAGCGGGATGATGCACACGCGTGGCAGCGGGATGGTGAAGGCCTTGACGTCACTCTCCAGGTCGTAGACCGTCAGGCCCTCGCCCTCCAGGGCGGCCAGCTGGGCGTTGAGGAACTCGCGGAAGCACAGGATCCCCACCTTGGCGCCGGCCTGCAGGAGCCGCTCGATGTGGGGGATGTAGTCGCCGTCGTGGCTGCCCAGCAGGACGTGTGCGTCCTGGCCGGACTCGACTCGCTCGGCCAGCGCCTCCAGGGTGCGCTGAATACCGATGTCGACAACCTTCTCCTCGTTGCTTCCCGTCCCGGCCAGCGGGACGGGGCGGTAGTCCATGGCCAGCAGGGCCTGGATGAAGCTCATGGGCATATGGCCGCTGGTGGCGTTGAGGAAGAACAGGGCACGGGCCTCGTTCCCCTCGCCCTCGGCGGCGTCGGCGGAGGACAGTTCATCACAGTATGCGAGGACGCGGTCCCAGCGGGGCCGCTCCTCAGGTTCGGGACGCCGCCCCAGCACGCTCATGCCGAGAGTGGCGTCAATGTTCTCGCCATCGACGAGAAGATAAGTCGGTACGCTCATGAGGCTCATGTTACCGGTCACGGCGTCCAGCAGCCGCCGGCGACGCTCGAAGACACCGCACTGATACCGGCCTTCTCTTGCTGACGACGTCGCTGGGTGCGGTCTGCGCGGCCGGGGACAATGCCCGCCCGGTGGGGACATTCGACGCCGTCGGGTGCGGAATTCTCGTCCCCGGAGGCGTGAGATGTCCCCGGCTGGAGTGGAGTGTCCCCGATCGCGTGGAATGTCCCCGGCTGGGCCCGCGTGGGCGGTGTCGAGGATCACGAGGCCGCCCGGCACTCATCGGGATGATGAGCACCGGGCGGCTTGCGGGGCTGAGGCGCCTGCGCGACGCGGTGAGGTCAGCTCAGATCAGGTCAGATTAGTAGGAGGACTTCTCCTCGCCGACCGGCTGACCCTGGTTCTTCAGGGCCGCGAAGGCGGCGTTGATCGCGTCGTCGTCACCGTCGGTGATCTGGGCGGGGGCCTGCTGCTGGGCGCCCGGAAGGGCCGGGTTCTGCCCGGACTTCAGGGCCGCCAGCCGGGCCTCGGCCTCCAGACTGGTGCCGGAGGCCTCGAGCTCGGCGAACTGGGACTCCAGGGAGGAGCCGGCCAGCTCCATCTGCCCGGCGGCCTGGGCCTCGACCCGACGCACCTGGTCCTCGTAGCGGGACAGCTCGCTGGTGGGGTCCAGGACGTTGATGGAGCGGATGGCGCCCTGCACCTTGACCTGGGCCTCGGCGGTCTTCTGACGGGCGATGAGCTGGTCGCGCTTGGAGCGCAGCTCGCCGAGCTTGACCTCCATCTGCTGCAGGCCGGTCTTGAGCTGCTCGACGACCTGACGCTGGGAGGCGATCATCGGCTCGGCGGCCTTGGCCTCGTTCTCCGCCGTGATCTGCTTGGTCAGCGCGATCTTGGCCAGCGAGTCCCACTTGTCCGCGCCGGCCGTGTCACCGCCGGAGCGCAGCTGGTCGGCCTTGCGGGAGGCGGCCAGGGCCTTGTTGCCCCAGTCCTTGGCCTCGGCGACGTCGGCATCGTGGTCCTTCTCCGCCAGGCGCAGGTTGCCGATCGTTTGGGCGACGGCGTCACGGGCCTCGGCGATGGACGCCGTGTAGTCCCGCACCAGCTGGTTGAGCATCTTCTCCGGGTCCTCGGCGCGGTCCAGGAGCGCGTTGATGTTGGCGCGGGTGAGCTGGGCGATGCGCCCCAGGATCGACTGCTTCTCAGCCATGGTTGTTCGTCCTTCCGTCGAGCTGCGACGTCGGTGTGGGCAGATAGTGGGCAGGTATGGACCCGGCGCTCGCCGGGTGGTCGCCAGGTGGTGGCCGGTGGGCCAGGCGAATCAGGCGTCATGATCGCAGGTCCCGGCGCCCGGCGTCATGCGGGTGGGGGCCGCATCGCTCAGGGCATGACTGGTGGGCGGGTGAGGCGGGCGGTCGGCAGGACGCGGCTCAGAAGTCGCCGCCGCCGTCGAAGAAGCCGCCGCCTCCACCCGAGAAGTCCCCGCCGCCGGAGAAGAAGCCGCCGCCTCCGCCCCAGTCGCTGTCGTGGTGATGGGAACTCCAGCCGCCGTAGTTGTGGCCACCGCCCAGCAGCAGCCCGCCCAGCAGGAGAGAGCCCAGGTCGAGCCCGCCGCCCGAGCGGCCGTAGTCGCGGGAGTAGGAGTAGCGCTCACCGGAGTTCGGGCTCCACGAGCTCGACGACCCGCGCACATCGGCCTCGGCCAGGGCCTGGGCCTGGGCCACGAGGGGCTCGGCCGCCGCGACCTCCGCCAGGGCCGCCACCGGGTCAGTGGTCTGGACGGTGGTGGCGGCCGTGGCGTGACGGGCGGCCTCACTGAGCGCGGTGCGCGCCGAGGGGCCCACCGCCCCGCGATAGGTGGTGATGTAGGAGGTCACGGACTCCACCTGGGAGTTGAGGCGGGCCAGGCGCGAGCCCAGGGAGGCCCGGGCGCGCGAGTCGTTCTCCTCGCGCTCGCGGGCCGGGGCCAGGGCGGCGTCGATGGCGGCCTCGGCCCGGGCCAGGTGGTCCAGGGCGGCCAGGGGGTCGCCGCTCGGGTTGGCGCCACTGGCCTGACGGCCCTCGGCGACGGCGGCCTCGGCGTCGGCCACGAGCGGGGCCAGAGTCGCCGCCGGGACCGAGCCCTCCAGGCGCTTGGCGTCCACCAGGTCCGAGGAGATCGAGGCGATGGCCGCCTCCAGGTCCTTCGCCGCGCTCTGGAGGCGCTCGCGGGCCCCGGTGACTTGGGCGGCCAGCTGGCCGGCCTGGGCGATGGAGCCCTGGGCGATGCGGACCTGCTCGACCGCCGTCGCCTCCTGGGAGGCCTCGACGCTGGCGCGGGCCTGGTCCAGGGCGGTGCGCCCGGCGGCCAGCAGGCGGCGGGCCTGCTCGGGGGCCTGGGCCACACTGGTCAGGGAGGAGGCGGGGTAGGCGGCACTGAGCGTCACCAGGATCGTCTCGGCCATGACGATGGCCTGCTCGGTCTCGTCGGCCCGCTGGGCGGTCTCGGCGATCGACGTCGGCAGGTTCGCCTCGATGCCGCGCCGCTTGTTGAATGCCTCCTCCTGAGCGCGGATCTCACCGACCGCCTCCGAGCAGTGCTGGAGGATCTCGGTGTACATCTGGCGCTGCTGCGGCTCGGTCTCGGGGATGTCGTCGTCGAGGATCTTGCGCAGCTCGAAGCACCGCGACAGGTGCTTGCGGGCGCTGTCCAGCGCGGCGGTGAAGGCGTCCGTGGCGGACAGGCCGAACTGCGCCTGCGCGTAGGACAGCTCCTCGGCGGCGGCGCGCACCGTGTCATCGGCCTGGACCAGGGCGCTGCCAGCTTGGGTGCGCAGCTGCTCCACCGTCATTGCCGCGGGGCCTGTGGGCTGGTTGCTGGGGGCGCCGCTCTGATTCCTGCGTTTGCCGAACAGCATGCCGTCGTTCTCCTTGTTCTTCTTGCGCTTGTACACCGTCCAGGCGGCGGCCCCGCCGGCCGCGACCGCGCCCCCGCCCAGCAGGAGCGGAAGCGCCGAGGAGCCTGAGTCACCTGAGCTGCCCGAGCCCGATGAGCCGGACATGTTGTCCGGGATGGCGGCCACGGCGTCGTCGTAGTTGCCCGCGCTGAGCTGCTTCTTGATGGCCGAGTCGATCCGCTTGTAGTCGGACTCGGAGAACTTCGAGGAGTTGTCGTGCGCCTGCAGCTTGTAGCTCTTCGAGGCCGAGCCGTCGGAGGGGATGTTGATGACCAGGAGCATGTCGTCGCGTCCCAGCTTCGTGTTCTTGAAGGCCTGCTCGGCGATCGCCGAGGCCTTACGGCTGGAGTCGGAGACGGTCAGCACCCACAGGCCCACGCCGTACTTGGAGGACATGGTGTCCACGGCCTGCTGGGCCTTGGAGGCATCCAGGATCCCGAGCTCATCGGTGACGTGCTTGGTCAGGGTGGTCGACGCCGCCGGGACGGCTCGGGGCGCACTCACTGATCCAGCAGCCGGAGCCTGGACGGAGGACGCGGGGGCCGGGCCCGTCGTCGGTGCCGCCGCAGCGCTCGAGGATGCTCCCAGCAGTCCCAGGACGGCCGCCGTCGCGACGCCGGAAAGGGCCATCTGGTGCCAAGGACGGGGGAGTGGGGGCTGCTGGTTCTTCATCCGGGTCATCGTCCCCGCCGGGTGAGGGTGTGAGCAAGTCGTTTCGCCTCAGGCGGCACGCCTGCGCCTGTCACCGCGCGCAGGCAACCGAACCGGCGGCAGAATGTCACCCATGACAGACACGCTCACGATCACCGTCATCGAGCCCGAGGAGCTCGCGCCCGTGGGGCGCCTGGGGGAGTGGCTCTTCGCCGAGGGGGCCGCGCTGCGCATGGTGCGTCCCTGGCGGGGCGAGTCCATTCCCTCCTTGGAGGAGGTCGGAGACGGCCTCGTCGTGCTGGGCGGTTCCATGAGCGCCCACGACGAGGACGACCACCCCTGGCTGGCGGACCTGCGTGAGCTGCTGCGCGGCGTCGTCGCCGACGACGTCCCCGCCATCGCCATCTGCCTGGGTGCCCAGGTGGCCGCCGAGGCCCTCGGGGGCTCCACGGCCGTGCCGGCGCTGGGCAACGACGAGGTCGGCGTCGTCGAGCTGACCATCACGGCCGCCGGCGAGAGCGACCCGGTCTTCGGGGCCGTGGCCGCCGAGGCCATCCGCGCCGCGCACCGCGCCGGGATCCCCACCGCCGACGGCACCCGATTACCCGTCATCGTCTCCCACCACGACGCCGTCACCCACCTGCCCGAGGCCGCCACCCTGCTGGCCTCCTCCGACCGCTCCCCGGTCCACACCTGGCGGGCCGGCCGGCTCCTGGCCTTCCAGCACCACCCCGAGTCCGACCCGGCGCGCGTGGCCTACTGGCGCACCCGCGACGCCCTCAACGACCTGGCCGGTACCATGGACGCGGCCTCACTCCAGGCCGCCCGCGACGCCCTGGAGGTGGTCGCCGGTCGGAGCGCTGCGCCGGGCGCCGCCGGAACCCACGGGGCCACGGCTGCCGACCTGCCCGAGGCGGCCGCGAGTGCCGGGGCCGCTGCCCGCGAGGATGCCGAGAGGGTCGACCCTGCCATCCAGGCCTTTGGCCGCAGCCTGGCCCGCGTCCTCGTGCGCAACGTGCGCGCCCGCCGCCTGTCGCGCTGAGCCGGCACGCGCACGGCCGCCGGGCTCACTGATGCTCGGCGGCCTCCCTGCGGCTCCGGCGCCAACAGATGAACAGGGACAGGAAGGCGGCGAGCTGCATACCGATCAGGATCGTGCTGCCCATGGTGAACGCGATCAGCTTGGACGTCGGTATGTACTCGCCCGCGAGGAGCTTGTTCACCATGTTCATAGAAGATGGCAGAAAGAGGACAAGGAGCATGGCGCTCGTACCCACGAGCACCAAGAGGGACCGGAGCAGTGACCTGGGTGCTTTCTCCTGGGCAGCGCGCTTCATGTCGTCAGTCATGGTTCATACCTCCTCAGCATCGATGATGGCGTAGGAGTAGCCCTGCTCGGCCAGGAAGCGCTGCCGGTGGGCGGCGTACTCCTGGTCGGCGGTGTCGCGGGCGACGACCGTGTAGAAGTGGGCCTGGCGGCCGTCCTCCTTGGGGCGCACGATCCGCCCGAGCCGCTGGGCCTCCTCCTGGCGCGAGCCGAAGGAGCCCGAGACCTGGATCGCGACGCTCGCCCCGGGCAGGTCGATGGAGAAGTTCGCGACCTTGGAGACCACGAGCGTGCGGATCTCCCCGGAGCGGAAGGCGTCGTAGAGGCGCTGGCGCTCGCGCACCGTCGTCGCCCCGGTGATGACGGGGGCGCCCAGGTGCTCGGCGATCTCGGTGAGCTGGTCCACGTACTGGCCGATGACCAGGGCCGACTCGCCCTCGTGGCGGGCCAGGAGAGCCTCGATGATCGGCAGCTTGCGCGGTGAGCAGGCGGCCAGGCGGTAGCGCTCCTCGGGCTCGGCGGTCGCATAGGCCATGCGCTCACCGGCGTCGAGGGTCAGGCGCACCTCGGTGCAGATCGCCGGGGCGATCCAGCCCTGGTTCTCCAGGTCCTTCCAGGGGGCGTCGTAGCGCTTGGGGCCGATGAGGCTGAAGACCTCGTCCTCGCGGCCGTCCTCGCGCACGAGGGTCGCGGTCAGGCCCAGGCGGCGGCGCGCCTGCAGGTCCGCGGTCATCCGGAAGATCGGGGCGGGCAGGAGGTGGACCTCGTCGTAGACGATGAGCCCCCAGTCGTGGGAGTCCAGCAGGTCCAGGTGCGGGTAGACGCCCTTGCGGCGAGTGGTGAGCACCTGGTAGGTGGCGATCGTGACGGGGCGGACCTCCTTGCGCGAGCCGGAGTACTCGCCGATCTCCTCCTCGGTCAGGGAGGTGAAGCGGATGAGCTCCTCCTTCCACTGACGCGCCGAGACCGCGTTGGTGACCAGGATGAGCGTCGTCGTCGAGCTCTTGGCCATGGAGGCGGCGCCCACGAGGGTCTTGCCGGCCCCGCAGGGCAGGACGACCACGCCTGAGCCCCCCGCCCAGAAGCTCTCCACCGCCTCGCTCTGGTAGGGGCGCAGCTGGAAGGTGTCGGGGGAGTCGGTCAGGGTGATGGGGTGGGCCTCGCCGTCGACGTAACCGGCCAGGTCCTCGGCCGGCCAGCCCAGCTTGATGAGCACCTGCTTGAGGTGGCCGCGCTCGGAGGGGTGGACGACGATGTCGGCCTCCCCGAGTCGCGTCCCCAGCAGGCCCTTGGTGCGCTTGGAGCGCATGACCTCCTCCAGGACCGGCACGTCGGTGGCGTGCAGGACCAGGCCGTGGGCGGGGTCGGTGAGCAGCTGGAGGCGGCCGTAGCGGCTCATCGTCTCGGCGATCTCGGTGAGCAGGGCGTGCGGCACTGGGAAGCGCGAGTAGGTGATGAGCGTGTGGACGACCGTCTCCGCGTCCAGGCCCGCGGCGCGCGCGTTCCACAGGGCCAGCGGCGTGATCCGGTAGGTGTGGATGTGCTCGGGGGCGCGCTCCAGCTCGGCGAAGGCGGCGATGGCGCGGCGGGCCTGCCCGGCCTGGGGGTGGGCGACCTCCAGGAGGACGGACTTGTCGGACTGGACGATGAGCGGGCCGTCGGGGGCCGACGACGCCGGGGACGCAGGATCGCTGGGCGTAGCGGACATGGGCGGGAGTATCCCAAGCCGGGGCAGCGCGCCGCCGTGACGGAGGAGACGTTCCTCTTCCAGCGGGAGGGACGAGCCGGCAGGTGTCATACCCGGGTGCGCGTGGCTGACATCGCTACCGACAGTGACGACTCATCAATTCGTGTCATGACCGCGCGAGCGCGGCTGACGGCCCGGATCCTGGGCTCCTGCGGCGGCGTGCGAGCCGTGGGGCGCGAAGGCGAGCCCCGGACGCGGGTCGGGAGGCGCTACAAGGGGGCAGGAACGGTGATATCTGCGGGATCGTGTCCAAATCGGTGACAAAGGCGCGAGATGGACTCCAGCTTGCGAAAGGAAACCGCATGATTCTGCGGTTCGCGTTGCTGGCCTCAGGGGTGGTCGGGTCCCTTTGTCACCGATTTGGACACCGGTGCCCTTCATCCCCGCTGCCCGCTCTGTCCGCGAGCGGGGCGGGGGCGTATTTTGGTGCGGATGAGCCTTTCTGCCTCCACCCAGGACCTCGCCGTGCACCTGACGGCGCTGCCGGACCGCGAGGTCGCCGCCCTGCTGGTGGCGCGCCCGGACCTGGCCGCGCCGCCGTCCTCCTCCTTCCTGGCGCTGGCGACCCGCGCGGGGGCTCCGGGCAGCATCGAGCACGCCCTGGCCGGGCTGGACGCACCGACGCTGGCCGTGGCCGAGGCGGTCGTGGCTCTCAACCGACCCGATGAGTCGGGCCGGGCGGGCGGAGCCGGGCCGACCGAGGTTGCCGAGGCCGCCGAGGCGGCTGGGAACGGGCAGGCCGGCGGTGCCGGTGGGGCCAGCGGCGAACCGGCCGACGGCGAGCCTCTCGGTGATCCCGCAGACCAGCCGGCCACCCCGGACAGTGTTGACCTGGCCGGGCAGATCGCCGACCACCTCCCACTGGCTGCCGAGCAGGTCGCCGAGGCACTGGAGCACCTGGGCCGGCTGGCGCTCGTCATCGAGGGCAGGCCCCTGGCCGCACTCGAGACCGCCTTCGGGCCGCACCCCTTCGGCCTGGGGCCCTGGGTCGCCGAGCCCCTGAGCGCCGAGCAGCTGCCACCCACCCTGGAGGAGCTGAGCGAG
>ERZ772906.1727-NODE-1727-length-11792-cov-5.806935_pt1 | contig 11792 bp, 13 predicted proteins | sample MGYA00511338_ERZ772906 | MGnify/ENA primary metagenome ERZ772906 (study PRJEB29015, sample SAMEA2738076) | human oral metagenome | biome: human oral; feature: human-associated habitat; material: saliva | place: China | collected 2212 ... | reverse complement strand
CGCCGAGCACAACACCAACTTCCACGCCCATTTCAATTAATTCTTTAATCTCTAACGCCATACGATCAAGAATCGAAGGATCGATACCGAAGCCCTCATCCCCTTGTAATGCTTCACCACTTAATTTCAATAAAATACGTTTGTAAATTGGTTGGCTCATTGTTTTTTTCCTCTGGCTTAAAACTACTCAATACCCAATCAGAAACCTGACTACTCACAGCCGGCCTATCAACTCCGATTCTCAATCTCCAAAAATCACGAGTTCCGAGCTTCTCTATAATACTTTTGAGACCGTTATGTCCAGCGGCACTTCACCCCAGCTTGAGTGCTATTCTCCCAGTAACAAAGTCGATCTCATCATGTAATGCTAAAATATTTTCAGGAGAAATCTGGTAAAATCTTGCAAGCGGAGCAACTGCTTCGCCTGAGAGATTCATATAGGTTTGTGGCTTACAGAGAAGAATTTGCTCTCATCAAATATTACCTTTGATGATCTCAGCTTTATATTTACTCTCAAACTTCCAATTTCAAAGCTGATTCCAGCTTGCTCGCTCATCCAAAAAACGAAACCCAATATTATGCCTAGTATGCTCATATTTTTGCCCCGGATTTCCAAGTCCAACTAATAGTTTCATAACTACCAACAAACAAATAAAAATCTGATTTTCCTTCTTTTTTTACTATCTCTAGACAAATCGTGCCTCTCCATCTAAATAATATCCACCATTGAAGGTGTCAGTTTTGACCTTACCAATTGCAGATATCTTCTGTGGGATCAGGTTTGCATCGGCTCCCTTTCCCCAAAACATCATTACGATTGTCTTTTCTCCAAAGATTCCATAAATTTTTAGATGAGAATTGTTTTTTCAGACAGTTTCTACTCTTTCTACTTTGATATTTTCAAGCAAAAAGCTCGGCTCCTGATTCCCTTCTCCAAAAGGCGCTAAAAGCTGGATTTCTTTGAGTTCATCATCATTCCATTCATGATCCCAGAGTTTAGTATCAATGAGGGTTGTTTTTTCTAGGTCCTCAGGCGCGATTTTCTCCTGACAGTAATTTTGGAAGATTTCTAAAACCTTATCCAATTGATCTAGATCGACCGTGAGTCCTCATGCTCATTTATGCCCTCAAAACCTCAAAAGATACTCTCCAGCTGCACTAATCATATCAATCACACTAAAATAATCAGGTCCTCTCAGTGAAGCTACTGCCTGATGTTTCTCCTGATCAATCTTAAAAACTGCAGATGGTTTATTGTATTTTTCAGTAATTCTCCCAGCCACAATCCCAACAATCCCTTCATGGAATTCCTCATCACAGACAAAAAGAAAATTCTGATCAGGATTCACTTTTTTTTCTGCCACTCTAAAGGCTTTATCCTGAAGCTTTCTTCTTTCAGTATTTATTGCCTCAATTTTTTCGATATGCTCGAGCTGTTTTTCTCATTCAGTGAGAAGAATTTTCAAACTATCATAAGGACTTTGAATTCTTCCTCCTGCATTTATTCTCGGTCAAATGACAAATCCAATATGAAAAGTATCCACATTATCTTTGATATTAAGATACTTCAAAAAACCAGCTAATCCCTTAGGAAGGGCTTGAGGACTTTTATTTATCAGCTCTAGTCATTTTTTTACAATCACTCTATTTTCATCTACTAGTGGCACAATATCTGCAACAGTTCCAATCGCAACGATGGGCAAAAAATAATTAAAAATCTGATTTTTTTTCTCTTTATCAAAATTTGTTTTAGTTAAAAGTGCATTAATGAGCTTAAAGGCAACTCAAACTCCTGCCAACCCTTTAAAACTATAGTTTGGTGAGACCTGAGGATTAATTAACGCATAGGAATCTGGGACTTGATCGAGCTTATGATGATGATCAGTGATGATCAGATCAATCCCTAACTCTTTTGCATATTCAGCCTCTTGAACTGAGGTAATACCATTATCTACAGTAATAATAAGACTCACTCCTTTTGCCTTAATTTCATCAAGATGTTTATTCTTTAGTCCATAACCGTCTTTTAATCTATCTGGATACATAATGCTAATATTCTTATAACCAAGAAATTCAGTAATAAACTTGTATACACAAAAACTTGAGGTAATCCCATCCACATCATAATCTCAGAAGATCATAATTTTCTCGTTATTTTTGAGCGCCTGAATAATCCTTTCTACTCACTTCTCCATATCATTAAGAAGAAAAGGATCTTTCCAATAATGAGCAATACGAGGATCAAGAAAAAAATCAGGTTTTTCACTGATATTTCTAACTCAAAGAAGTCTTTGAATTAGGGGAAGATTATTATCTTGATTGAGAATTTGATATTTCATAGAGTTTATGCAGACTTTCAAAGATGATTTACACGCTAATTGCAAGTAATTAGTGTATGCAATCATTCGGCGTTTTCAAGAGGAAATCATTTTGCTTGATTGTAAAAGAGTTGATAATTAACGCTTAAGAGGGTTCTCTATATTGCTCTTTACTAGTGAGAGAATAGCCAAGCTACCAGCTCAATCTTTGACTTGATTTTTAAGAGATAATCTTGATTATTAAGAAGGTTGTATTTTTTTTATTATTTCAAATCAATAATCGGAGTTCCATTTCCTTGATATTGTGGAAGTTTTCCATCCCATTTTTCAATAGCCATCTTTCTTAAAAGTTGAGGAGTCAATGAATTACTTTCAACAGCATTTGCCTTTGCTTGTAATTCTTTTTCTTGCAAAGAATATTCTGCTAATCTTACTTTATTTTCTGCTTCAACTTTTAATTTTTCTTGTTCTGCTCTTGCTTTTTCAACTTCTTGTTCAGCAACCTTTTTGCTTTCTATCGCTCTTTCATACTCATCACTAAAATCATGATTAACAATAGATACATTACTTACTGACATTCCATATTGTGAAAAATCATCTTTTAAATCTTCAAATATCAATTTTGAAATTTCTGCTCTTTTACTTACAAACTCTTCTATAGTGTATTTAGCTATTGTAGCTTGAATTATTTCTTTAACTCTTGGTCTAATAAATCTTTGTTCATGTTTATTATTAAAAGCTCTATATAATTTTTCTGGATCTGTAATAGAAGCTTGTACTGTAAACTCTAATTTTATACTTTGCATATCTTTTGTTGAAACTTCCATAGTTGTATCCATTTCATCTGTTCTTCCAAAAATATATGTTTTTTCTCTTGTTTCCATAAATGTTTTACTTTGAACAAATGGTATCTTAAAGTGTAGCCCTTCATTTTCAACTCTTGTTATCTTACCAAATGTTGATATTATAACAACTTCCCCTGTATCTACTGTATAGCAATTAGTAAGTATTAAAAGTAATACAAAAACTCCTATTGCTCCAGATAATATCATTTTAAAATATTTTTTCCCTTCCATAATTTATCCTCCCTTTTGTTAAGTTCTTTATTTAAAACTTTATGTTAATATTTTATATTATTTTGTTTTATATTATACAATAAAAAAATCTTTTTTTACAATATAATCTTGAATTATAGTTAAGAAAATTTTCTAAGATTTTTTTGATAGAATTATGAATATGTAGTATAATTAAATAGTATAAATTATTTTGAAAGGAAGGTACAGAAAATGGAAAAATATTCAACATTGAAAGAAAGATTTTTAAGATATGTTAAATTTAATACTCGTTCAGATGAAAAAAGTGAAACTATTCCATCTACACCATCACAAATGGAATTTGCTAAAATGCTAAAAAAAGAATTAGAAGATTTAGGCCTATCTAATGTTTTTATAAATAAAGCTTGTTTTGTAAATGCAACTTTACCAAGTAATATAGATAAAAAAGTTGCTACTGTTGGTTTTATAGCTCATATGGATACTGCTGATTTCAATGCAGAAGGAATTAATCCTCAAATTATAGAAAACTATGATGGTAGTGACATAGTTTTAAATAAAGAACAAAATATAGTTTTAAAAGTAGAGGAATTCCCTAATTTAAAAAACTATATCTCTAAAACTTTAATTACAACAGATGGTACAACTTTACTTGGTTCAGATGATAAATCAGGAATAGTTGAAATCATTGAAGCTGTTAAGTACTTAAAAGAACACCCTGAAATTAAACATGGAGATATCAAAATGGCTTTTGGTCCAGATGAAGAAATTGGTAGAGGAGCGGACTATTTTGATGTAAAAGAATTTGCAGCAGACTATGCTTACACTATGGACGGAGGCCCTGTTGGAGAATTGGAATATGAAAGTTTCAATGCTGCTCAAGCCACATTTAAAATAAAAGGAGTTAGTGTTCACCCAGGAACTGCAAAAGGTAAAATGATAAATGCTGGCCTTATTGCTAGTGAAATTATACAAATGTTCCCTAAAGATGAAGTTCCTGAAAAAACTGAAGGATATGAAGGATTCTATTATTTAGTTGAAACTAATACATCTTGTGAAAGTGGAGAAGTTGTATATATTCTAAGAGATCATGACAAGGCTAAATTCTTAGCTAAGAAAGAATTTGTAAAAGAGCTTGTTAAAAAAGTAAATGAAAAATATGGAAAAGAAGTTGTTGAACTTGAACTAAAAGATGAATACTACAATATGGGTGAAATAATAAAAGACCATATGTATGTTGTTGATATAGCAAAACAAGCTATGGAAAATCTTGGTATAAAACCACTTATAAAAGCTATTCGTGGTGGAACAGATGGTTCTAAAATTTCTTTCATGGGATTACCTACACCAAATATTTTTGCTGGTGGAGAAAATTTTCATGGTAAATATGAATTTGTTGCCCTTGAAAGTATGGAAAAAGCAACTGATGTTATAGTTGAAATCGCTAAATTAAATGCAGAAAGGTAATAAAGTATGAAATTTTTACCAACTACAAAAGAAGAAATGAAAAGTTTAGGTTGGGACAGTATAGATGTACTTCTAATTTCAGGAGATACATATTTGGATACTTCATATAATGGAAGTGCCTTAGTAGGAAAATGGTTAGTGGAACATGGCTTCAAGGTTGGTATAATTGCTCAACCTGAGGTTGATGTTCCTGATGATATAACTCGTTTAGGTGAGCCTAACTTGTTCTTTGCTATATCTGGTGGTTGTGTTGACTCTATGGTTGCAAACTATACTGCAACTAAAAAAAGAAGACAACAAGATGATTTTACTCCAGGTGGAGAAAATAATAAAAGACCAGATAGAGCTGTTTTAGTCTACTCAAATATGATACGTAGATTTTTTAAAGGAACTACGAAAAAAATTGTAATAAGTGGAATTGAATCTAGTCTAAGAAGAATAACTCACTATGATTATTGGACTAATAAGCTAAGAAAACCTATTCTATTTGATGCTAAGGCAGATATTTTATCCTATGGTATGGGAGAAATGTCTATGTTACAACTAGCAAATGCTTTAAAGAATGGAGAAGATTGGCAAAATATCAGAGGGCTTTGTTACTTAAGTAAAGAGCCTAAAGAAGATTATTTATCTTTACCTTCTCATGCTGATTGTCTTGCAGATAAAGATAAGTTTATTGAAGCTTTTCATACTTTTTATTTAAATTGTGATCCAATAACTGCTAAAGGACTTTGTCAAAAATGTGATGATAGATATTTAATTCAAAATCCTCCTTCTGAAAGCTATTCTGAGGAGATAATGGATAAAATATATTCTATGGAATTTGCTAGAGATGTACATCCTTATTATAAAAAAATGGGAGCAGTTAGAGCACTTGATACTATAAAATACTCTGTTACAACTCATAGAGGTTGTTATGGAGAATGTAACTTCTGTGCAATAGCTATTCACCAAGGTAGAACTATTATGTCAAGAAGCCAAAATTCAATAGTAGAAGAAGTTAAAAATATTGCTGAAACTCCTAAATTTCATGGAAATATTTCTGATGTAGGTGGACCAACTGCAAATATGTATGGACTTGAATGTAAGAAAAAATTGAAATTAGGTGCTTGTCCTGATAGAAGATGTCTATATCCTAAAAAATGTCCTCATCTTCAAGTTAATCATAATAATCAAGTGGAACTTTTAAAGAAGTTAAAAAAGATACCTAATATAAAGAAGATTTTTATCGCTTCTGGAATTAGATATGATATGATTTTAGATGACAACAAATGTGGACAGATGTATTTGAAAGAAATAATAAAAGACCATATCTCAGGACAAATGAAAATTGCACCTGAGCATACAGAAGATAAAATTTTAGGTTTAATGGGTAAAGATGGGAAATCTTGCTTAAATGAATTTAAAAATCAATTCTATAAGATAAATAATGAATTGGGTAAAAAACAATTTTTAACATACTATTTAATTGCAGCTCACCCAGGTTGTAAAGATAAAGATATGATGGATTTAAAAAAATATGCCTCACAAGAATTAAGAGTTAATCCTGAGCAGGTACAGATTTTTACACCTACTCCATCAACTTATTCAACTTTAATGTACTATACAGAGAAAGATCCTTTTACAAATCAAAAATTATTTGTTGAAAAGGACAATGGCAAGAAACAAAAACAAAAAGATATAGTTACAGAAAAAAGAAATAATAATAACTATAAAAAAAGGTAGTAAAATTTACTACCTTTTCTTTTTACTTATTTATCAGATGCTCTTTGTTTAAAATCTTTTTTTCCATATTCTAATTGACGAGTATATAAATCTAATAAGTCTGTTAAATTTTCTTTGTTATTTTCTAACATTTTTACTTCTTTTTTAGCTGTTTCAATTTTTAAATCCATTTCTTTTAATATTACTTCTAAATCCTTAATCTTTTGTATTAAAGTTTCTTTTTCTAAATTTTCCATACTATCCTCCTAATATAAAAATATATTGATTCAAGTTCTATAACTTTAATTACATTATATTATAAGCTAGAAAAATTTACAAGTTATATAAACAAATTATTTTTTATTAATCTTTTTACTATCAGAATATTTATAATAAAAAATAAATGATATGATAAAGAAAAATACTGAACTTAAAGAAGCTAGGTAAATTCCATTCTTTTCAACTTTACTTACTCCACTTGAAATTGCTGATAATATGCTAACATCATTTCCCATAACTAAAATTATTGGTAAAGTTACTATTGAGATTAAAAATGAAGTTTTCATAAAGAAACCTTGTATTCCAAATGAAAGTCCTTCTATTCTTGCTCCTGAGTCTTCACTAATCTGTGTACTTATTTCACTTAACATTGCAGGTGGGAAGATAAATGCTGCTCCTGCAAGAGGTATACCAATAATAGCAAATAATGCAAACCCAAATTTAACTGGGAATATCTTTCCTAAGAAAAATAGCATAGATGTTGAAACAATCAACATTGCTAAACAATAAAGCATAATTTTTCTGTATCCATATTTTTTAGATAGTTTATTTGTTGGATAGAAACATATAGCTGCTGCTCCAAATAATAATGCTGAAGCAATAGTAATTTCTTTTTTTCCATAACCCATAATATCTTCAACATAGTAGTTCATAATGGCTCTTAGATTATTAAAACCTATGAAGAAGAACATCATTCCAAAAAGATACAAGATAAAATTTTTATTCTTTATTATGATTCCTATAGTTTCTTTAAAACTTACATTTGAAACTTCGCCTGTTGAATAGTCTCTTTCTCTAACTGTGAACACAGTTGTAGCCAAACCTATAAAAACTATCACACACAAAAATATAATCATTCCTCTTATACCAAAAAGAACATCATTTCCTCCTATCATTTTAATTAAAATTCCAGGTAGAATAATTGCTATTGCTGTATAAGATAATCTAAAAACTGATTGCCAAGTTGATAAATTCAATCTTTCTTCTGGTGTTCTTCCAATTTCAGGAATCAAAGCATTGTAAGGTGCTCCAACTATAGTATAGAAAGTAAAGAAGAGTGAACCTATCAACATTAAATAGTAAAAACTTGCTTTTTCACTACTTGTTGGTGGGTAGAAAAAGGCTATTGTCACTATTATTAATGGAATTGTTCCAACTGCAACAAAGGGTATTCTTCTTCCATATTTACTATTATATTTATCAGATAAGAAACCAACTAAAGGATCTGTAACCATATCTACAAGTCTTGAAATAGCTAAGGCTATTGAAACTAAAACAGGAGCCATAAATGGTTTTAAACCTGAGCTTTCTGAAGGTAAATAAAAATATAATATCCATTGGGCAAAAATTTGATCCACAATGGCATAGCTTACTCCGAGTGCATATAACACTTGGACTTTTGTTGTTAATTTTTTCATTCTAACTCCTTTTAACATAAAATTATTCTCATTAATTGACATTGTAACATAGCAAAATTAAAAAATAAAGAAAAACTACTGTTATATTTAAAATTTGATAAACTTTCTCCGCGATTGTGTCGATAAGTTTGTCAATAAAATCACTAGAGAACATATTAATCACTCCTTTCTAAATTTTTATTTTCATCACCTTACACTTAACTTTCATAGTATAATAACGATGAAAGGAGGTGAATTATATGCAACGAACAACATTTGATTATTTAATAATTATTGTTCCAATAGTTATATCGCTAATATCAGTAATAATTTCTAGCTTAAGCCTATATCAAGCTAAAAAATCTATATATAACTCTTCTAAACCATATGTTGTCCCGTATATAGAGACTATTTACGGGTTAAATTTCCAAAAAAATTTAACTATTAAAAACTTCGGGAAAACTCCTGCAAGAATAATTGAATTAACATTCCACACTGCCTTAGACGAGTTTAATAGTAATTTACAAATGAAATCAATAGTTGGTAGTATTATTGCTCCTAATCAAAAATTTTCTACTAATCTTCATCCGGGATTTAAAGGCGACGTAAAACTCACACTGAAATATAAAGATCAATTAGGAAAAATTACTGTGTTAGAAGAAACATTAAAAACTGATATTTCTGAAAGTTTACTTTTTTCTACAGGTTCACATCCTAATAATGCTAGTGATGAGGTTAAAGCTATCAGAGAATCTGCTATCACTCTGATTAGTAATTTTAAATAATATTTTGTACTACAGCTTCTTTATCTAGGAATGCTGTAGTTCTTTCTAATATAAACTTAGCTTTCCAATAAGGTAAGTTATATTTTGCTAATATATTGATTATCTCGTTTCTAATTGGTTCTTCGTCTTCTGATAAAAAAAACATCATCAGTTTCTATTCCTTCATATTCAATCGAGATAATTTTTCCACTTAGGTCAGTTGTTATCTTTTTAGAAATATTCATATAGATAGTCTCCTTTCTGTTTTATTATTTAACATTACGGTTAAACCGTAAAGTCAAGTATTTTTTTCGGTTTTTTCGTATTTTTTTAAAAAAAGATTGAATTTTTTACGATAATATCGTATAATAACAGCATAAAAGAGGTGATAACATGAGTAATTTAGGTAACAAAAAAACAATGAGCAATAATTTGAAAAGATATTTAAGAATTAATAAAGTTTCAAGAACCCAACTATCTGAAAATTTAGGAATAAGTTATTCAACAATAAGTGATTGGGTAAACGGAAAATCTTATCCTAGGATAGATAAAATAGAAATGATGGCTAATTATTTTGGGATAAATAAATCTGATTTAGTAGAAGATAAAGCAAACCAAAAAGAAATTGATATAGCAAACATGGTAAATGACCTGATGGATAATTTAAATAGTAATCAAGCCTTGATGTATAGTGGCGAGCCAATGGATGAAGTAACAAAAGAATTAGTGCGTGCTTCAATCGAACAAGCAGCAAGAATTGCTATGGCACGTCACAAATCAGAAAATGACGATTAAAGATGTTTACCACTCCTTGATTAAGGAGTACGGAACAACTAATCCATTTAATATCGCTAGACAATTAGGGATAACAGTACTATTTAACGATTTAGGAACAAACAACGGGCTATATCACACTTTGGAAATTTGCAACAAAACATATCACTATATACACATTAATAACAACTTATCTGACAAGGATAAACGATATACTATGGCTCATGAATTAGGTGCACAGAGGTTCAAACTTGCATTTCCTTAGACGTATTTCAAGAGTACCATTATCAAGACAAGAAATAGAAGCAGATTTATTTGCCAGCTATTTCATGGTGTCAGATGAGGAAATAAAAGAAATAAACAATATTACTCACATATCTAAATCATTTAAACTAGACTATAGAATATGTGAGGAAAGAATTAAATATATTTAAAGGAGAATTAATTATGGAAAAATTCACAGAACAAATTAAATTGTTATCGGAGAGGACTGTTAAATTAAAAGATACACTAAATACAGAAGAAGCTACCAAAACAGCACTAGTAATGCCCTTTTTCCAGTTATTAGGGTATGACGTATTTAATCCTTTAGAATTTTCACCAGAATTTATTGCTGACGTAGGAATTAAAAAAGGAGAAAAAGTTGATTACGCTATTTTACAAGGGGATGAACCCGTTATTTTAATAGAGTGCAAATCAGTTAATGAAAAATTAGATAATCATGATTCACAATTATTTAGATATTTCGGAACTACCACATCTAAATTTGGAATACTGACTAATGGTTTAGAATACCGATTTTACACCGATTTAGATGAACAAAACAAAATGGATAGTACGCCATTTTTACAATTTAATATAAGCGAGTTAAAGGATAATCACATTATAGAAATTTTTAAATTTACAAAAGAGAATTTCGAGGTTTCTAAGATTTCAAAAACTGCATATGAATTAAAATACGTAAATTCATTAAAAGATTATTTAAACCAACAATGGAACGAACCATCAGAAGCATTTATTAAATATTTACTAAATGAAATATATGACGGGGTAAAAACTAAACAAGTTGTAGAACGTTTCACTCCTATTGTCAAAAAAACGTTCCGTATTTTTATAACAGACCAGGTAAATAGTAAACTAAGTGCAGCACTAAATACAACTGCTAATGATAAACACGATGATCACGAGTTTGACGAAGATATTATTGAAGATGATGGAATTGTAACAACTCCTGAAGAACTTGAGGCGTATGCCATTACTAAAGTATTATTAAATGATGTAGTAAACAACAATAGAATATTCTATCGTGATAATCAAACCTATTTTAACATCTTATTGGATGATAACATAAGAAAATGGATAGTAAGAATATATCTTAATCGAAGTAAGAAATATATAGTATTAAACAATGGTAAAAAAGAAAAAATAGAAATTTCTACACCTATGGATTTAACTAAATATAAAGATGAATTAATCATGGCTGACCCGGCAATTTCAGGAACAAACTATGCAGTTGTTTACAACTTGTTACAATCAATGGGAGAAGAAGCTGGATGGGCTTATCTTGAATCAATAAAAGGAAATATTCCTTTCTATGCACAACGTGGATCAGAACCTACATCAAAAGTTAAAAATGGAGAAATGGCAGTAGGAATAATCCCTCTAGGTGGAGATACTTACAAAATGGAAAAAGAATTTAAAGTTAAAAATGTAATTCCTTCAGACGGACTTCCATGGGTTCCGGCAGGAATGGCAATATTCAAGGAAGCTGAAAATAAAGATGCCGCAAAAGCATTTGTTGACTGGGCATTATCAAAAGAAGGTCAGGAATTCCTGAAAACAGTTGCTCCACGTATGATGGTAAGAAAAGACGTTACTCCTCCAGAAGAATTAAAAGGAATGACTGTTGATAAACTTATGAAAATGGATATCGCAGGAATGGGAACAAGAAGAGAAGAAATATTGAAATTATGGAAAGAAAAAATGGGGAAATAGATTATGAATTTGTTTCGGAAAAATATTAGTGAAAGAGCCCAA
>ERZ772906.1723-NODE-1723-length-11805-cov-5.271830_pt1 | contig 11805 bp, 4 predicted proteins | sample MGYA00511338_ERZ772906 | MGnify/ENA primary metagenome ERZ772906 (study PRJEB29015, sample SAMEA2738076) | human oral metagenome | biome: human oral; feature: human-associated habitat; material: saliva | place: China | collected 2212 ... | reverse complement strand
CTTCATTCAAGGATAAAGAAGGAAACGAAATTCCAGGAAATCCAACAGAAGATGGAGAAAATCCGAAGAAAGATATTCCAGGATATAAATTTGTAGAAACTAAGAAACTTCCAAACGGAGATACAGAACATGTCTACGAAAAAGTAACAACTTCATTCAAGGATAAAGAAGGAAACGAAATTCCAGGAAATCCAACAGAAGATGGGGAAAATCCGAAGAAAGATATCCCAGGATACCGCTTCGTAGAGACTAAGAAACTTCCAAACGGAGACACAGAACATGTTTACGAAAAAGTAACAACTTCATTCAAAGATAAAGAAGGAAATGTAATTCCAGGAACAACAACAGAAACAGGTGAACAACCTAAGAAAGATATTCCAGGATACAAATTCGTAGGAACTAAGAAACTTCCAAATGGAGATATCGAACACGTATATGAAAAAGTAACAACACCAAAAATTATCGCTAGAGATAAAGATGATAATATTATCCCAGGATTCGAATTCGATATGCTTTCTCCTGTTTTAGATATTCCAGAATATCGTTATGTAGGTGAAGTAAAACTTCCAGATGGAACTATAAAACGTATCTACGAACCAATCTTAACACTTCACAAAGATAAAGATGGAAACCCAATTCCTAATGTGACTTCAAAAGAAAAAGGAACAAAAGGAAGTAAGAATATTCCAGGATATCGCTTAGTAGGAACTAAGAAACTTCCAAATGGAGATACAGAACACGTCTACGAAAAAGTTGCTAACATTACTACTATATGGACAGATGAAAATGGAAACCCATTAAGAACATTTGAAAATGGAAATAAAGGTAAAGGTGAAATTGAAGGATACGAGTTCGTAGGAACTGTAGTTGACGAAAATGGAAACATCCGTCACATCTTCAAGAAAGTAACACCAGCAGCTCCTAAAGCTCAAGTTAAACGTTTAGCTAACACAGGTAGCGAAACATCTAACACAGCGGCAGCGGGATTCGGTGTATTACTTGCAGGTATTGCAGCAGTAATCAGAAAACGTAGAAAAGAAGACTAATATATAGTATTAGTTAAATAACATAAGATCACTCTCGAAAATATTTTCGAGGGTGATCTTTTATTTTTTATCAGATTTGGTATGTAGAAAAGAATAGATTCTTGTTGATGAAGAAAAGTAGAAAAAATTTTTATAAATAACTATGTATAAAAATATGAAAAAATAAAAAATTGTAAAATAATACGGTATTAAGAATTATTTAGGAGTAATTTCTAAATGAAAAATTAAAATAAGTTACATATTTTAACAAAGTTATAGAGGCTTATTTGTTGATTTTAAGGTTAATTTTAAGTGGATTTATTACAATAATTCAGTATTAATTCATAGACTTTATAGAAAGTTTTTGGTAAAATATATTTGTAAAATTATCTTAAAAAAGGAGAGGCGATACATGATAGGGAAGAATAACCAATATTTAAAAAATACCAAACAAGGAACAAAAGTAGAAACGTATTCTATTAAGAAATTTAAAGTAGGTACTGCATCAGTAGTAATCGGTGCAAGTATCTTTTTTGGAGCAGGGACAATAGCGCAAGCAGCTGAACAAGTATCTAATACTACATCTAGTGAGACAGGTGAACAAGAATCGAAAGAAACACCTAAAGCAATAGAAAAACCAGTAGTAGAGAATACTAAAGAAGAGGTTGTAAAAGCTGTAGCTGCTAAAGTTGGAGAAGAAGCTCCAAAGAAAGAAACAAAAGAAGAGAAAGTTGCTGATAAAACAGCTTTAAAACTAACTATAGAAAAATTAGAACAAAAATTAGCAACAGCTAAAAATGCAGACGAAGTTGCATTAAAAACAGCTCGTGAAGAATTAGTAAAAGCTAAAGAAGTATTTGCAAAAGCTGATGCAACTCAAGATGAAGTTAATGCGAAAGTAACAACACTTAATGTCTTAACTTCAGTAGTAGCAGAATCAGAAGCAACTTCAGTAGTAGCTCAAGACGAAGCTAAAAAAGCTGAAGAAAAAGCAAAATCTGAAGAAAAACAAACTGCAGAAGTAAAAGAAGCTAAAAAAGAATTAACTCAAGTAAGTTCAGAAGCTGAAGTAACAAATGTATTAGCAAATGAAGCATTACGAAAAAATGAAGTTAAATTAGAAGCTAAACCTGCAGTAGTGAAAGCTGTAGCTAAAAATGAAGAAGTAATCAAAGTTGCTAATGAATTATTAGGTAATGATGAAACTACTAAAGAGCAAATTGCTAGAAGCTTAGAAGAATTAAGCAACTCTATTAAAGCAGTATACTCTGAGTTAGAAAACGCTGGTGTTCGTCGCGACGGTAAGTATGGAGTAGCATTATCAGCTAATGAAGGATATACTTATAATTCAAGAGAATTAAGAAAAGAGAACGGTGAATTCACGACTGCTACAGGTAAATCATATGCAGTTTTAGATAGCAATAATGCATACCGTCTTTATGTACATGGATACCAATCTGATAATACAGAACTTCCAATTTCAAATAATGGTAAAGCTGGAATAAGTGGACGTACTGATATTCCTTTATCAAAAACAGAGGCTCAAAAACTTGGACGAGAAGCGTCACTATGGAATGGAAAGATTCGTGCCACAGGAAGAGTAAATCAGGGAGGTAACTCTACGTATGGTGCTGGAGGAGCTTACGAATATTTAGCGACTGAGATTTACGGTTATACATACGAACAAGGTAACCACTATGCATACCTTACAGATGTAACTAAACGTTTTAGTTTATCTGAAGAAGCTAAGAAAGCGGGATATACAATAACAGAAGTTCGTGTTATGAATATGCCTCCTGGTTTAGCTTATGATAAGAATTCTGATACAATTGAAGGATATGTAGCTGCTAATATTCAAAACGGTGTGTATGATATGCGTTATGAGGTTACTGTTGAGAAAGCTGGTATCTCTCAAAAAGTTAGTTTTAAAAACTTAACAGCAGGATGGATTGGATGGCAAGATACATCAGCACCACTTATTCAAGGTTCATCTAAATTAGTAACTATCGGGGATCAAGTTAGCCATGATATTAAGTATATCGATAATGATGGAATGGAACGTGACAGTCGAGCTAATTTCCAATATGCAGATGGAAGTAAAGTTAAAGCCGGTTCGAAAACTGCTCCAACTAAAATAAGAGAAGCTAGCTTTACAGCTGTGGACGGTACAATTTTAAAAACAGAGTGGACAACTGATACAAGAAACCAACCACAAACAGTAACAGCACATACTACCTTAAACGGAGTATACACAGGATCTGAAACGTCTATTACTGATGTAGTTCCAGGATTAAACTATAATCCTCAAACTGGTTTAATAACTGGTACAGCAACAGAAGCAGGTATTTATACAGTAGCAGCTTATGCAAAAGACTATAATAACTCTACTAACTCAAAAAGTAATGACTGGACAATGAATGGTCAAGAAGCGCATGAAAATATTACAATTGCTGTAGCACCGAAGATTACAGTTGCTAACGTAGAAGCTTATGCTACTAAAGTTCCAGTAACTATTTCTCAAGGAGCAAATACGGCTGAAATTACAATGCCAGATGGTACAGTTACTAAATTGGAAGTTAAAAATGGAAACTGGACAGTAGCAGAAGGTACAACTAATACAGCTGTAAATAAAGGAGATGTATTGGGAGCAGCTTCAACAACAGAAGCAACTAAATTTAATCTACCAGTAACTTCAGAAGCTACACGTTATGTAGGTATTGATAGTATTGCAGCTAAAGCAACAACAGATAAAGTACGTGTAGACTTACAACGTGAGGTAGCTACTGTTAAAGATGTAAATGGAAAATCTTATACAGCAACATTTAACCGTGCAACAGGTAAATATACATTAGCGGATACTGATGCTTATGTATTAAAAGACAATGGAGATGGAACATCAACATTAACAGAACGTCGTGTTTATACAGATGCTAAAGCTGATGGAAGTGTTGATTTTATCGTTTATGAATTCACACGTACATGGAATGCAACATCATCAGCAACTAACCTTGTTGATAAAGTTGCAGAAATTCGTGAAAAAGGTGAAGTTACAAATGTAGGAGATGTAACTCGTACAGTAACGACTTTACCAAAAGCGCAAACAGCAGATACTCAAGGTGTAATAGTAACTGTAAACTACGATTCAGTTACAAAACAATGGACAGCTTCAGATGGCTCAACTGTTACAGCTAAAGAATCACATGCGGGATGGGAAATTGAAACAAGTTCTGGATTTAAAGGATATGTATCTTATCGTTCTGCGACTGGAACAGATGTAGCTTCTATTCAAAACGATAAACCAACAGGGACATCTACAAGCTATGCTGATACACAAGGAAACTCTGTAGATTTACTAAAATCTCCTAAGGCAAATGTAAAATTTAAAGATGTTATTGATGATAGTTCATCAGATGTTAAGTCTGAAACAATCGTAACGAAGCTAACAGTAACAGCTCCAGATGGAAGTAAAAAAGAATTTAATACGGCTCAAGCTGAAGAAACGGCTTACATTCAAGCTCAACGTACTGCTGCTGAAAAAACAAAAGCGGCAGCTGCAGCAATTGAGAATTATCAAACTTCAGAAAATGAGCTTGCTCGTCTTCAAGAGTTAGTAGATCGTCAAGTACAAATTTTAGCGGATGCTGAAGCAGCATTAGCTAACTTAAAACTACGTACTATCTCGCCAACAGCGCAAGATTTAGCGGAGAAGAAAATCCAATTAGTAAAAGAATATAAAGCATCATTAGAAGAAAAACTAAATGAAGCGAAAACAGCACTACCTGTAGCGAAATCTAAAGTTACTACAGCTCGTGAAGAAGCTTTAGAAGCTGAAAAAGCAGTAGAAGCAGCACGTACTGCATTAAAAACAAAAGCAGCAGAGAACTTATCGAATGCTGAACTTACAGCATATACATTAGGTCAGTATGGAAAATATAAAGTAACTGTAAGAGCTGTTGATTCAAATGGAATTGTAACAACACCAACAGTAGGAGCTACTGATTCAGGTGAAGTTGAAGGAGATGCAGTTGCAGAAACAACATACTACATCGTAGTATCTAAACCAGAAAAAACTGCTGGAGCAGAAGGACAAGAACAAACGGATACTATGGAAACAGGATTCAAGACTGGATTACCAAATGATGCAGAAGTATCTGACTATAAACTAGTTGATCCAGTATCAGGGAAAAAGGTAAGTTCTGTTACTACTGAAGAGGGTACTTATACAATTAATGAAACTACAGGAGCGGTGACATTTACACCTGAGCCAGGTTTTGTAGGTACAGCTAAAGCATTGACAGTTTCAGCAAACGTAACATTCAATGATGAAGCTGGACAGCCTGTAACAGTTGAATCATCAACAACGTATACTCCGACTGTTTATGGAGTTAGGGGATCAAGTGATGAAACAACAGGAAAACAAGGGCAACCTCAAACATCTAAATCAGGAAAAGATCGATTCTCTGAGTTAAATACAACAGCGAATACTCCAGATGGAACAAATGTTGACTGGAAAACAGCGAAGTATTCATTAGAAGGTGCTAATGAAGAAGGAAAAGTTGTTGTTGAAGGAGAAGGAACATACGCAATTGATCCAGCTACAGGTGTAGTAACATTTACTCCAGAACCAACATTCAAAGGTAAAGGTAAAGGTGTAGAAGTAAAAGTAACATTAACTGCAACTGATTCAGAAGGGAATAAAGTTGAAGTTACTTCTAGTGGAGACTACACTCCAGAAGTAGAAGGAGTAGAACCAACTGCAGAACCAAAAGAAACAAGTGGAAAACAAGGTAAACCACAAACTCAAGATGCAACTACAATGTTCAAAGAAGGTGATAAATCAGCACCAATCGATAAGTCAACAATCAAACTTGTAGATCCAAATGGTAATGAAGTAACAACAATGCCAGCTCTTAAAGATGGAAAAGAAGTAGGTACATATACTTTAGATCCAGAAACAGGAGTGATTACATTCCAACCGAATAAAGACTTTACTGGAACACCAGACCCAGCGAAAGTAACAGCAGCAGACAAAAATGGAACAAAAGTAGAAACAACTTACACTCCAACGGTTACTCCAGTAGAACCAGAAGGACAAGATAAAACTACAACAGGATTCCAAGGGAAAACTCAAACAGGAACAGTAACATTCACACCTGGTGATGATGAATTCCCAATCGATGATAAAGTACCTGCGACGTTCGAAGATGGTTCAACAAGAAAAGAAGTTCCAGGAGAAGGGGTCTACACAGTAGCAGCTGACGGAACAGTAACATTTGAACCAGAAAAACAATTTACTGGTACAGCTAAAGGGGTAACTGTAAAACGTGTTGATACAAACGGAACTCCAGCTACAGCGAAATATACTCCAATCGTAAAACCTGTAGTACCAGAAGGATTTGACAATGTTACAACAGGAATCCAAGGTGAAACTCAAATAGGTAAACCATACTTCAAACCTGGACGCGAAGATGTACCAATTGACGAAAATGTACCACCGAAATTAATCGATCCAACAACTGGACAACCAACAGATGAAACAACAATTCCTGCAAAAAGTCCTGATGGGAAAGTAATTGGTACTTATACACTAGGTCCAAAGAATGGAGAAATAACATTCACCCCAACGGATAAAACATATGTAGGACCAGTTGTACCAGTACAAGTTCAGCGTGTAGATATCAATGGTACTCCGGCACCTGAGCCTGCTGAATATACTCCAGTAATTATAGGGGTTAAACCAACGGCAAAACCAGCTACATCAACAGATGTACAAGGGGTAGAACAATCAAAAGAAGTGACATTTGCACCAGGTAAGGCGAATGTAGATGGAACAGAAAAATCAGTAGAGATTGATGAAAATTCATTCAAATTATTAAATGAAGATGGACAAGAGGCAGACTCAGTACCAGCTAAAAATCCAGCAGGAGATGTTGTTGGTACTTACACACTAAAAGTGGTAGATGGAAAACCAACTGCAGTATTTACACCAACGGATAAAACATATGTAGGAACAGTTCAACCAGTAACTATTCAAGCGAAAGATAAGAATGGAACACCAGTAACAACTACATACACTCCAAATATCACGCCAATTACACCAACAGCAACACCAGCTAAGACAACGGATGTACAAGGGAAAGCTCAATTTGGAACTCCAACATTTACAGAAGGAGATCCAAGGGTTCCGATTGTTGAAAATTCAACAAAATTAATTGATCCAAAAACAGGAAAACCAGTAGAATCTGTAACAGTAGAAGGTGAAGGAACGTATACAATCGAACCAAATGGAAGTATTAAATTCCAACCAGAACCACAATTCACTGGAGAAGCAACAGGTATTGAAGTTCAACGTGAAGATACAAACGGAACAACTGTAAAAGCTAAATACACACCAACGGTAACTCCAGTTAGACCAACAGGAGAAGATGTTAAATCTGAAGATATCCAAGGTGCAACACAAACAGGAACACCTGTATTCAAAGCTGGAAATGATGAATTCCCAATAGATTTGAAATCACCAGCGAAATTAATCGATCCAGAAACAGGAAAACCTACAGATAAAACTTCAGTAACAATAAAAGACGAAGGAACATACGAAATTGATCCGAAAACAGGAGAAGTTACATTTAAACCAGTACCAACATTCACTGGTATTGCAACGGGAGTTACTGTTCAACGTCAAGATACGAATGGAACTATTGTTCGAGCTAACTATACACCTCAAGTAAAAGGTGTAACACCAACAGCGACACCAGCTAAGTCTAAAGACATCCAAGGTGCTGTACAAACAGGATTACCAGAATTCAAAGGTGGAAAAGTTATAGTTAACGGTGAAGAAAAAACTGTTGAAATCGATGAAACAAAAGAACCTAAACTGATTGATCCAAAAACAGGAAAACCTACTAATGAAGCGGTTGTAATTCCTGGAGAAGGGATATACACATTCGAAGATGGTAAGGTTAGGTTCCAACCAGAACCACAATTCACAGGTGAAGGAAAAGGTGTAGAAGTCCAACGTGTTGACAAAAATGGAACACCAGTGACAGCTAAGTACACACCAACTGTAGTAGAAGCAATTCCAACAGGTGAAGATGTAACATCAGTTGGACCTAAGAATACTCCTCAAACAGGAACTCCAAAATTTGTTGGGGGATCAGCAACTGTCAATGGTGAAGAAAAAACTGTTGAAATCAATACAGATGTACCAGCGACATTAGAAGGTGCTGATAAAGATGGTAAAGTAGTAGTACCTAACGAAGGAACTTACACAATTAATGGTAAAACAGGAGTAGTAACATTCACTCCAGAGCCAAACTTCGTAGGGGAAGCATCAGGTGTAATGGTGAAACGTGTTGATAAAAATGGAAGAGAAGTATCTGCGAAGTATACGCCAACAGTTACTCCAGAAACGAAGACTGTAGACAAAACTTCAGAAGGTCCTAAGAATACTCCACAATCTAACACTCCAGAATTCATAGGAGATGTTGACTTAAATGTACCACCAACATTTGATGATGGAACAACTACAAGAGTGGTAGAAGGAGAAGGAGAGTATACAATCGATAACGATGGTAAAGTAACATTCACTCCAGAACCAGACTTTACAGGTACTGCAGATGGAATCACTGTTGTTAGAAAAGATAAGTTAGGTAAAACTATCTCTGCTACGTATACACCAACTGTTCGTCCAGATACAGAATTTGTAGATAAGAATGGAAAACCAATTCCAGGATATCCAAATGAAGACGGAACAACGCCGAAGAAAGATATTCCAGGATATAAATTTGTGGAAACAACAACTGATGCAGCTGGCAATACAAAACACATCTACGAAAAAGTTAAAACATTCTTCAAAGATAAAGAAGGAAACGAACTTCCAAATTATCCAAGCGAAGAAGGAACAACACCGAAGAAAGATAATGTTCCAGAATACCGCTTCGTAGAAACTAAGAAACTACCAAATGGAGATACAGAACACGTCTACGAAAAAGTTAAAACTTCATTCAAAGACAAAGAAGGAAACGAAATTCCAAATTATCCAAGTGAAGAAGGAACAACTCCGAAGAAAGATATCCCAGGATACAAATTTGTGAAGACAACAACGAAAGATGGAGACACAGAGCACATCTACGAAAAAGTTAAGACTTCATTCAAAGATAAAGAAGGAAACGAAATTCCAAACTATCCAAGTGAAGAAGGAACAACACCGAAGAAAGACATCCCAGGATACAAATTCGTGAAAACAACAACTACAGAAGATGGAGATACAGAGCACATCTACGAAAAAGTAACGCCAGTGGTAGAAAAAACTACTGTATGGGTAGATGAAAACGGAAAAGAAATTAAACCATCAGAAAAAGGAACAAAAGATCGAGGCATAGTTCCAGGATATGAGTTCGTAAGAACTGTAGTTGAGGAAAATGGAAACATCCGTCACATCTTCAAGAAAGTAACACCAGTAGCTCCTAAAGCTCAAGTTAAACGTTTAGCTAATACGGGTAGCGAGACAAATAACACAGCGGCAGCAGGATTCGGTGTATTACTTGCAGGTATTGCAGCAGCAATCAGAAAACGTAAAAAAGAAGACTAATATAAACTGTTAGTTAAATAATATAAGATCACTCTCGGAAATATTTTCGAGAGTGATTTTTTGGTTTATGAGAAGAAATAGTTGAAAGTAGAATTACTATCTGGGCAGATGAAGATGGGAATTCGATTAAAATATCTGAAAAAGGAACTTATAAACACGGAAATGTTTCGGGATATAGACAATAGTAGATAAAGATGAAAACTTAGTACATATCCTCAAAAAAGTAACTGTTTCACTGCCTGAAGTTAAAATAAAACGTCTGGCAAATACAGGAATAGCAGAAACTAATAGTGGTTTAGCAAGTTTAGGGCTAGCAATTCTAGGTTTAGTTGTAGCTGCAAAACGTCGTAGAAATAAATAATAAGATAGCGTAAAATATAAAAATTGATATTTTAAAGCAACTTACTACACAGCTCAAACTCAAAAAGTTTTAGTGGCTCAAGCAGCAGTTCAAAAACAATTAGTAGCATCAGGAAGTTTTGGATACTCAACAACAACTTCTCATACAGTAGTAACTAATCACAAACCAACAGTTGTTACAACTCATAAACCAGCAGTTCAAAAACCTGCAGTAGTTGCTCACAAACCAGTAGCTGTTCAACACAAAGCTCAATCAATAAGAAAAGCTCCAGCAACAGCTAAACGTCGTGGTAGATAATAATATATTTTATAAAAAACTTCGAATATTTTTTCGGAGTTTTTTATTATGGTTATAATAAATTGTTGCGAAATGTAAAGTTTTCACATGAAACAATTTCTAATTGATTGTATGATTGTAGGGAGAATAATATTTTTAAAAGGATAGAATTAGTATTGTTAGAAATTGATATAGTAGGGACATATTAGAAAATGTGTTTTATATTTAATATATTATAGTAATTTTATATAATATATTAAATATAGTGGTATTTTTAGTTTATGTTTTGTATTTATATATTAATTAAGATAAGCTAATTATAACTAAATTAATGTAGTGTAAATTATTATTAATTAAAGTATATTTTGTGTTATAATTCAGGTAGTATATAAATTTAAGGAGAAAATATATGAGACCATTTACTAGAAAAATAGAAAAAATATTAGCTTGGATAGCGAATGTTATTATGATACTTATGACGGTTTTACTGTCTTTAGGTGCATTTTCTAGTCAATTAGAAGTAGCGCTTAAACAGCCACAATTGGAGCCTGTACTATATAACTTGTTACAAGATCCAGGGATTTCATCATTATTAGCAACTTCAGGTATGAATATTGTAACCTTACTTGTAGTAATTGTAAAAATTTATGCTGTTGTTGCGATAGTTGCAATCGTAATTGCATTAATAGCTTCATTTACTATGAGGGCGAGAATTGTTTCAGGAATTTTATTCTTAATTGCAGCTGCAGTAGTTGGTATAATGACAGTTGGATTATTGATTCCTGTGTACTTATTATACTTTATAGTTGCGGTGATGTTATTTGTAAGAAAACCACCTAAAAATAATGTGAATACAAATTTCCCACAAGAATCTGAAAAGCCAGAAATTGACAGATTAGAATATCTGTAAGAGTAATTTTCTATATTTGTGAATATTTGATAAAAATAATAAACTTATACTAGGTAGATACACTGCTCAAGAAGCAATAAAAATGGGTATAAGAGATGCTGTAGAATTTGGACCATATTTAATAGTTAATGGAAAACTTTCTGATATGAAAGGTAATGGTGGTTGGGGAGAAGCTAACCGTACAGCTATAGGTCAAAGAAAAGATGGTATAGTATTATTCTTAGTATTAGATGGTAGAAGACCTCTTGATAAAGTTCCAGGAGCAAGTATTGTTGAAGTTAGAGATATTATGGCTAAATATGGAGCAATTAATGCAGTAGCAATGGATGGTGGAACTTCAAGTTCAATGGTACTTAATGGAAAAATAATAACAAATCCAAGAAATGGAAGTTTACAACCATTTACAAGACCAGTCCCTAATGCATGGGTAGTACAAGAATAAAAGTGCAAATATAGCACTTTTTTCTTTACTTATGATAAAATTTAAATGAGGTATTATGAAAAAGATAATTGATGGTAACTATGCATGTAGTTATGTGGCGTACAATTTTATAGAAGCTTGTGGGATATATCCAATTACACCATCTTCTCCAATGAGTGAGAATATAGATGTTTTTTCTAATGTAGATAAAAGATTAAATTA
>ERZ772906.1706-NODE-1706-length-11878-cov-3.296964_pt1 | contig 11878 bp, 12 predicted proteins | sample MGYA00511338_ERZ772906 | MGnify/ENA primary metagenome ERZ772906 (study PRJEB29015, sample SAMEA2738076) | human oral metagenome | biome: human oral; feature: human-associated habitat; material: saliva | place: China | collected 2212 ... | reverse complement strand
CGAGTTCATCCACAACAATATTGAGATGCTTGCGGTCATTATTGTGTTGGTTTCGGTTCTGCCCGTGACTTTTGAATACCTGCGCGGTCGTTCCAAAGCCAAGAACGAAGCAGCCGAGTAGAGCATCGAAATCTCAAACTTCTGCATATGCATAAGGGGGCGGCGAATACAGTCTGTATTCGCCGTCCCCTTGCTATATGCTTATATTCTTATCGAAGCATATACCCTAATGGTTATAGGGTTGGTTCCCCTGCTGCTGGTAAGGATTTACACCGCTCTGATTCTGCTGGTACATACGCCAGATGCGGCTCTGAGCGGTGTACTGCGTAGCATCGCGCAACACCATGAACACGATAATGGCGCCCTGCAGAACCGTGGAGAAGATTGTCATACCAATTGACACAGGGTCGTTCATCGTAGAATACGGGGAATAACTTACCGACCCTGTGCTGGCACCCATGAGGATCATGATCAGGGTAATCACACCGAATGCAGTACCAATACTACTTAAGACCAAAGCTGTAATACGCGCCCAAGTGTGCCCTTTGGCGTAAAAATAACCGATAACGACCGTAAGAGCGACTATGATGACGGCTATCAGAATGCCAACAACAATACTCGTTGTTATCAACGAGTCTGAAAAGTTGACGCTACTGTAGTTCCCATACGGAGAGTACTGGTTCTTCTGCTGTTCGAGCAGGGCATTCATCCTGTCTCGAAGGGTTACCGAGTTGTAAATACTTGATACCAGGGCATAAAGCGCATACCCAAAGATCAGATAGATACCCGTTTTTACCACCATGCTGGGTTCGGGTTTTTTCTCTGGAACAGGCATATAAGCCCCTGGCTGGTACGGCTGACCATAAGGTCCTTGAGGCTGTTGGGCATATGAGGGCTGATACTGCGGATCTTGATAATAGGGATTTTGGCTCATGGTGTGTCCTGGTGACTCTTATCGTGTGTACCGGTGTTATGTCTGCGGCGGACGTATGCATGCCAGCAACACTTTTATATGGTGCAAAAACGCAAAACGCTCGCCGTACTTCAATGGTAGTGTACGGCGAGCGTTTCCGCGCTGTTGAGGGCGCATCCCGGTGTCTGTAGGGTTAGTTCAGGCGGTATCCATCGCTACCACCGTCGTACCGGTTATTAGGATTCTGCGGTGCGGGGTTTGGTTGTGATTGCGGGTTCTGTGCCTGCGGGTTTTGTGCAGCCTGACCGAATCCTTGCTGAGGCTGGGATTCTGTGGGCTGTTGAACGGGCTGCGGACCCTGATCCTGCCGGTAGCTGCGCCAGAGGCGGCTATCGCTCGTGTACCGGGAAGCATCACCACGAAGCATGAAAACCACTACCGCAATCTGCAAAATAATGCCCAATACAAGAACTATGTATACAGCAGGGCTGATAGATACCTGCTGCGCCCCATCCATCTGAGATGTAACGGACTGTACCAGCGACTGGGCGAGAAGGGTGAGCAAGAAGTAGAGCAGATCACGAATGGTACCAATAATCCCCAGGACAAGGGCGGTAATGCGTGCCCACCCGTGACCCTTAGAGTAGAAGAATCCGAGGAGAATAGTAAACGCAGCAAAAATTGCACTGATGACATAGCCGAGTCCCATCGAAGAGTTTACTTCGGTCGTCTTGCCGTTCTCCGTATGGTATGTCTGGAACCCGAAATCATCCAAGCCAACAATGGCTCGCATGATCATATACAACGCCACGGCGTAAATCAGGTAGGTACCGATCTTGACGACGGTAGTGGGCTCGGGTTTCTGCGTTGGCACGGGTGCGTATTGAATCGCCGGGTGCATGGGCGCGTTGGGATGCGGCGGCTGGTATGGGGGTTGTTGACCATAAGGATCTTGACTCATGGCTCCTCCTCAACAATGTTTTTTGTGGTTGGGCTACGGAATTCTCACTTCGATCGTTGAGAGTTCCTTAAAAGAATGTTCGTCGTGCCCCCGTCTGAGGTGCACGACGAACATTGTTAGGCATGCACGAAGTGCATCAAACCTATGAAATTTTCAATCTCTAATTCAGATTGTACCCGCTATTGCCCTGATGGTCTTGGGGATTTTGCGGGTTTTGCGGCACATTATTCTGCTGAGCCTGCGGATTCTGAGGAGCTTGCGGGTCATATCCATACCCCTGCTGCTGAGCCTGCTGGGTATTATGCTGTGCAGCGGACACCTGTCCCTCGGATGCAGGCACGGCGAGGGCACTGGCATCGACGGGCTGATTTTCCTGCTGTTGTGCAGCTACCGCGCCGTAATATTCCCGAGCCTTCTTCATGTATTTAAGAGTGGTTGGCAGCCAAATCAGAATGATCAGAAGAACCTGGATCACGATAGAAGCTAGTTCGAGATAAACCCCAAACTTTATAGCGGAAAAGAATCCTTTGTACTTCTCTGGGAAAAGGGGATCGCTTATAATTTCGTCAAAGCTATTAACGGTATCCAGAGCCTCTGGCATTCCATTAGCATAGATCACTGTAAAGATACCGGCTACAGCAGTAAGACCGATAGCAGATCCTAGACCGCCTTTCTTCATATTTCTTGCTAGGGTAAAGAAAAGAAGGGCAATTACGATGCCAAGGATAATTCCTCGGGGACTAGAATCAGTAATTCCAAGTTCACTTTCGCTGATGTTATATTCTTGGGCGAAATTTTTTGCCTGCGGATGTAGGTAAAGCCCCATAATAATATCGATAATCCGCAAAAGAGCCGCAATAATACCCACGATGAGAACGGCGACAACGGTTCCTCGGTACGCGGGCTTCTCAGGAAGATCTGCGGCGGGAGCGGGGGCGTTCCCATACATGGGCTGACCGGCAGGTGCTGGTTGTTGGGGGTAGCCTTGGCCTCCGGAAGGCTGGGGGTTTTGAGGCAAAGCCGGATCAGGTCTATGCTGCTCGCTCATCGGTGGTACTCCTTTGTTCTCGGTTACCGTGTTAAACGGCTGTATTATGAGCATAGCGGAGCCTTAGTTTCAGGTCATACATTATTGACCGATGTCGTGAAATATTTTTTAATCACGCCGAGCTCAACATGATATTTCGTCATATACGACGAATTTTTGGACACGCCCGATCTCGAATTTTATTCGGGAAAAACCCTTCATCGACCGCAAACTATCGCTCCCGAATTCAGAAATGCTGGCACGCTGCCGTTAGCTCAGGAGCATAGCCCGGATTTATCTTGTAAATAGGCTCCCAGAACCTATGGCTAACAGTGCGCACATGCCTGACGGTAGGCGCTGCTCTCACGCATGTACAGGGTAACGCTGGCGGGGAACATCAAAAATCCTAACAGCACCAAGTGCGTCAGTGCCGCCATGCTCAGCACCACAACCGACAAATATGACCCCGGAATATCGGGAACGGCGGGGCGCAGCCAGCTCAGAGTCAGTAGGGATGTTCCCAAGGTCAGCAGCGCGAGTGAAACCAGCAGAGCACGCGCCAGCGCATACCCCCGAAGAATAAAAATTCCTAAAATAACGTGCAAGAAAACGTTGGCAATAGTTAGAGCATTCCCCAGAGCAAAATTTTCAAAATGCCATGATGCTGTCAGGTATATGGTGCGAAGAATAGCAATCATCATGCTGGCGCATGCGGATATCTTCACCGCACGGGGTACATAGGGGTGCTCTAAAGAGACTCTCGGTACGGACGAATAATTCACCATATTCTTTTCGCCCATATACCCAGAGGTCAGTGTTGTTTTGGAGTATTCAGAGCGTACAGCACTGTCATAGCTCATCGGCGGTATTCCTCCTAGAAGGCTGCGGCATTGTACGAAAGCATCTAAGGTCTTAGCTGAGTGTTACGAAGAACCTCCACAACCCTTAAAGCACACGTTACAGGTTCATCAAGCAATATGACAATATCTCTAGGTTTTTGGACTGTGTTTTAATATTGAAAAGCGTCGATTTAAGGCGCTTATAGTTTCATTATTTATCGGTCATATACCCAGAAATAAAGGCTTTATGGACATACAAGAAATTATTTACGCGCAACGAGATCAGTTATAAAAAGGGTGCTGCGGCATATATGTTAAATATATGCCGCAGCACCTTCACGAAGTAAAACTCTTATATCCTCAGGGAGCTAAAGCTGCTGCCCTCCAGAGGAAGGCTGATTCCCCGGCGCCTGCCCCGGATGCGGCGCGGGTGCCGGATATACATAGGACTGTGACATTCCGTAGGGGTTATTTGCCTGGTTCCGCGCCCGCCGTGCTGAAGTACGCTGGCGAACATACCTATTCGCGGGCGGCAGCCACATCAGAATCAGGGGCAGCAGGCCCACCACCAAAATAGCGATATAGATGATGACAAGCCCGAAAGCTTGACCCCGAAGATCCACCAGATCCGTAAAATTGGCAAACTCGTTGTAGCCTACGATCGAGTCCATCAGGAAAAGCATGACTAAGAGCGTATTCAACACTGTAAAAACCGTCAGAACAATACGCGCCCAGTTGTATCCCAGGAAAATAAAAATTCCGAAAAAAATGTAGATGATGCTGAAGAAAATACCAAAAACAAAACGGCCTACTAGACCGACCTGCATATCTCGAAGTTCATAAAATTCCGGTTTAGCAATAAACTGTTGATAAGCACTCTCCCCCAATGATTGACGGAGCGCTTCTATCAGGCTATTCACCATAGAGGCCATAATGCCGTATTCGATAACGCGCAGGACGGGCATCAAGATCGCCAGGATGAGGACAGACAGCAACAGAATCGACATTTTCGGTTTTGCGACTGATTCCGGCGGCGTAGAAGGTGACGATGCCACCTGATGCGCCGGATTCTGCATATACGACTGCGAGATCTGCGGGTTTACAGGGTGGTTCTGCCCATACTGATTCTGCGGCTGGTTTGGGTATGCGCCCAATGTCTGCGGATCTTGCTGCGGCTGGGGATCTGGGCCGGTTGGCCTGGGGTATTCATTCATCGACAATAGTCCTTACGGTTATAACGGGGTGAAGCACCGCATTGGGCTTCTTTTCGAGAATAGCGGAAAGCGCTCACATTGCCTAGTATCTAGGCTATGAGCTTGTACCTTTAGTCTGCTCTTCCGAGGCTGATTCCGTCTGAGCCGCCGACTGAGCGATGTAACGCTTACTGCTCGTCTCCAGCGTTTCTTTGGCTTTCCAGTAGGCTTTAGTGTTCCGCATATACACGTTCACGGGCGGCATCCACACGAGAACAACCAGGCATATATTCACCAAGGAAAAGTAGCATATATACGGCCACCAGAGCCCCTAAATACCCCTGCGCATTCGCAAAAGCCGGCGCCTCTGGGTTAGACATCGTATAAGCCTGCCCCAAAGCGCTCATACCGCTCATTAGCATGCCCAAGGAAGCAAGAATAGTCAGCAGAATGCGACCCCAGTTTTTCCCACTATTCACGACGAGCCCAAAAAGAATATAAAGCAGAGCAGATGTCAGCACGGAAAGAAAATGGAATGTGAGCGTTGAGTTTAGCTGCGCCTGTGCAAACATTCCAGATTTCATCTGCTCAAGAGACATATCACCATACGCAGGTACGCGCGCGTGCGATTGATGCCATTTAAGAGCCTCGCTCAAATATGAAGACGTTAGGACATACTCCACAAAACGCAGGATTGGGCACACGGTAGCGGTAAAAATTGCGAAGACAAAAACAAAAGTAGGTCTTTTAGGCTCCTTAAAGGCGGCAGCGAGACCTCCCGGATTCGATGCTGCCATAGGAGGCTGATACGAGGGCGTGCCTTCCGCCATAGGGGCGGCAGAATATGTCATGGTGCAGTCCTTACACGGGTTTTATAAAATTTATAGCGCTGAGTGAATACTCTTTTGAGCATACTAAAAGTTCTTTGAACACCAGCATTGTGGTTCTCTTATAAACCGAACCTTGGCGGCTTAAACTCTGCAACCGCCCTAACTGCTGATCGCGGTCTGCCCGTCTAAGACCGCTGTTCGGGATACTGCCGCCCGGCGTTGGGGTTGTAACCTCCTGGCTGCTGCCCCGCATAGTAGCCTGGCTGAACAACGTGATATGCATATACCTGCTGATATTGAGTCTGTTCCATTAAACGCGCCAGCCGATATGCCTTGAGTTTGCGTACATAACGATTAGCCGGACGAAGCCACATCAGAATTATCGTAAGCAGGTTAACCGCGCAGAGGGCAGCGTATAGAATCACGAGCACCCTCATATACCCCTGTACCTGTGGATTTTGAGAGATCCCCTCAATCCCTGTTTGCGCGGTATTAAAAGCCCAGCATTTGAAGGCGCTCACAATAATCCCGATAACGGCAATAATTGTCAGCATAATACGCGCCCAATTCCGCCCCACATATGCGAAACAGCCGAAGAGCAGATAAAGACACGAAGACACAAAAACAGATACCAGCAAAAGGGCTGCCTGGGCGCCCGAGAGTAAAAATGCGGGAACCGCAATGGCCTCGCGATCAATATTCTCTGCGTACTGTTGAGAGCTTACCCAGCGTGCCGCCTCGTTCATTAACGATGCACTGACCAGATACTCTATGATCCGTAACGCGATACATGCCAAAGCACCCACAAGAACCAGTGTCAGTACGAATGTTCGTGCAGGTTTTTCAATCTTAACCGCGTTATTGTCATATGTGCCCTGAGGGGCAGCTTGAAGGGGAACTGTAGGATTCTGCCCCTGCCCCACCGCCATATGCTGCTGTAAATGCTGCACATAAGGGTTTGAAGGTTGCTGGGGTGAGGGGTCTCCTGAAGCCGGGTTTGGGTGGTTGGTCATCGGCGATTCTCCTTGAGGTTTTAGCTCAATAGAGCTGTGAACTTATTTCTGAGAGTAGCCGACCTCAAGGGCTGTTTGCAGTATTTACACCCGTATTCCATATGTGGAATATTTCTCAGCAGGTTTTCTGCGATATACAAAAGGGACTGCACCAGATCGGAAAACACCTGGCACAGCACCCTCAAAATACCCTCTCACCTGCATATATTCCAGATAAAGAATATATTGTGGGGTGGTTTAGAACATCAGGGAATCCTCGCGCTGCTCGGCACGCCATAAACTTCGCGCATGCATGTATTCACGGGCGGCACGGCTCCAGATCAGTCCAAGAGCAATAACGCTCACCACAAGATACGGCATGCCCACATAAAGAGGCACATAAAGCGGCGACGAGTTGGAATCCAAGAGGAACTCTACTTCCTCCATAGGAGCCCCATTAAGACCGGCCATGATAACGCCCACCAGCAAGAGCACAATAAAGGTGCAGAGCATTCCCAACAGCAAGGAGGCAGTCAGCACATACGCAGCCCACCTATGCCCGCGTAAATACGCAAATAACACCACCACATGAAGCGCCATCAGCACGAAGGTTGCCATCATGAAAAATACGAGGGGAAGCTGGTCTTTGAGCGTCAGAAAAGTTTCTGATTCCCAGAGCGACACGCCCTGCAGCGGCACCGTAACAACCCAGACGATATACGAGATCAGAATGTACGCCCACATCCCTATAAATATCGTCATGATGAGGGCTGCCAGAGACACTTGAAGGGGCCTTATAGGCTTGCCCGATATCTTCGACACTAATACCGTGGCCCGATCGTCATGCGGATGCTCTGGCTGGTTTTCCACCCGGGTTTTCCCCTCTCGTACTAGTTTCTAGTGTTAGATTAGCAAGGTTTCCCAGCAAGAGACAGAAACAACGCCGCTGTGCATGTCATATCATGTCGCGCAACCACACGGTGAGTCCCGTATATACGCCCTAGCGAATACTCAATGTTGGGCGAGCAAGTATCGCACGCAGAGTATTGAACTTATACAGAGTTACACTCAGCAATGCGATTTCAAGAAGCCATAAAGCACCCAGCGCGCAGAGCACAATCATGGGGTCAAGACCCAGTGAAATACCATCCCAGTTCAAGACGAGAAGCAAGAATGTGATGGGTGAAAGTACCAGTCCAACACCAATAAAGCAGATCAGCGAAAATATTCCCCACACGGAATATACGGATGCGTCCGAAGCATCTTTAGGCGGACGCGCTAACGGCCATACCTGAACAACGGCGTAGATTGTGATAATCAGCCAGAATCCCCACCCCATATTGGTGGTGTAGCGTGCAATAATAGCGCCTTCAAAAATCCCCAAGAGAGCGAGCACTGCTAACCGGACACCGATGGTGATGTTCAGGGAACGTCGTCGTGCATTTATTGTTTCAAGGCCTACCTGCATTTGAGAGAATGCGCGGCTCAGGTTCTTCGGCGTATATGCCTGATGTGGAATACTATTCCGTCGCGGCGATACATCCTGCTCAACCTCTTGTGAGGTTTGTGATGGGGCAGGTTCTGATGCAGCGGATACTTCCGAAGAACTAGACGCAGGCGGCGTTGATGCGGGGGCGGGAATAAAACGTGGTGCAGACGCATCCTGAGGTGCCTGAGGCTCAGCAGTCTTCGATTTCGTGGCTGCCCGAAGCGCTTGACGAACCGCGCCCTGTTTCTTGGGCTGCGGCGGCTGTGGGGCCGGTTCCGACTCCCCCGAATTCTGCCGTGCATGTTCAAGGGCGTATGCGGGCGGCGCCGCCGGAACCGCGTGGCGAATCGGCGCCGTGTAGCGGGTGGGTACCGCATCCTGGTCGGTCTGCTGGGCTTCACCCCGAGGCGACGCATCTTCGACGTTCATGTGGGCAGGGGGAACCGCATCGGCATCATGCACGCGAGATTCGTGATCCACAGCAGTTTCCTCCTCCCCATATACTCTAAAGATATAGACGGCTTTTCAGGTATATAAATTTCCGAAGCCGAGTGAGTTTTTTATCTACGCATACCCTATCACGGTTGGTAGGTATTCTTCGGGGAATATATGCCTCGTTTCATGCGCGATGCATGCACTACAAATATAATCGAGAAAGCTAAATCAACCGCAGGTGCAACCGTCGCCACTAGGGAGACTAGCGCCCCTTTATCCACGGTATGTCCCCAGGTCACCACGCTTTTTACTGTCGGAAGTAAAACCAGGGCTCCTCCCATAGTTCCCAAGGCCGAAAGCACAATCCCAATAATGTTGATAACGCGCACCCGCAGATAATGACGGTTATTTTTAACGGCTAACCAACCAAAAATATTGCAGATTGGAAAGGCCGCGATAAGCGTTACTAAAATATACCCGGGCACAATGACTATACGTTCACGTGAAAGGCATTTATCCTGATCCAATGCCCCTTTGCACGAATCAAGCGTGTCATTAATACCTGAAATAATACCCATCGCATACAGGGCAAGAAGCGCACCTACAATACCTAGACGCACCAGATATATCGATGCATATTTTCTGATTTCGGAGTTATCAGGACCCGTTGATAATGCACCAGAGTACCCGAAGGTACCAGGCATACCGTACGCTGCAGACCCGACAGTATAGGGGTTCTGGGGTACTGCATAAGCGGGCACACCAGGCTGACCCTGTGCAGGATAACCCGCCGACAAGGCTGGATGCGCCACATGGTGTTCCGCACCCCGACCCATCGACTGTATATCAGAATTATTGCCAGATACGTTTTCTACCGGCTCGTGAGCCACATTTTACCTTTCACGCCAGGAGCACTCGAATGGGGCACGGTGTGGCACCCCGCAGTGGTTATACACCGGGTTTCGTGAAGTAGTCCTTATGGTTCATCCACGAGGCATGCCGAACGAAAATAATCGAGAAAATAAGCTCTGCCACAGGTACTGCCCCAGCCACGAGGAATATGATAAGAATGGCAAGTAATCCCGAGGATCCAAACGCCGTTATCATGGCCATACCGCCCAAGAGCATTAAACCAGCAAGCACAAGCCCCAAAGACGAAAGCACAATGCCAATAATGTTAATGACAAGCACCCTCACATGGTGCTGATTTTTCCTGACGGCAAGCAGCCCAAAAATATGACATATCGGGTACGCGATAAAAATGACAAGGGAAATCGACGACCCCGTGATTGCTGAGGTGTTATCTTCACGGCATACTCGCTGCGAGTATTCACTCCATGAGTAGCTGCCGGTTCCGCAGTCGCTAAGTTCGATGATCGCACCGATAAGGTTGAAAGTCGTCGCAACAATACCGATCGCAATAAGAGCACCCACAATACACAGGCGCAGCAGGTACATCAGCGAACGTTTGCGGACAATCTCATCGTGCGGGTTTGCCGGATATGCAGTGTACGGGTATGCGGTTGGGCTCGGCACTGCATATCCCGAATATCCGGGTACGACATGCGGATTCGCATAGGGATTTGGAGGCGTCGATGGACTCGGCGCAGGATAGCCCGGTTGTAACCCGACATACCCTGGCGCTGACGGAGGAGTCTGTTGGTTCTGGGTGTTGCCGGAGTTGTTGGGGTTTTGTTTATCCTCGGGTGAGGGATCCGACTTCGCGGTGTGCTCGCTATGTTCGTGCTGCGATGCGCCACCGGTTCCGTCGGTTTTATGCGCGGTGCTGTCCCCCGAATGATCGTCTACATGCGACGTTGCCGAAGATTCCTGCGGCGCAGTTCTAGGTTCCTCAGGCTGACGGGAAGAATCATCGTTTTTCATGGGGTCTGTGCTCATATGTACATCCTCGTTACCGGTAATTTTTGTGTAGCCCGGCGCGCGGGTGCCTCGCTACACCAACGTTGGGTTATGTCATACACTACCACGCTTGCAGGGAGTAACGGCTGCAATCATGGCATGTTGGGGAACGGATAAGCTCAGGAACTCATTATGGTATATCCGAGTCTGAGCGGTGGGTGCTCTGTGCTTCGGTCTTAGTCAGCGTGTGGTCGTAGGCTGCCTGGTCTTCAGACGGGGAAGACTCTTCTGACAGTTCGCGAGCCTCTTGGGCCTCACGTTCGGCACGGGAGGGGAACCTGCGGAAGATCAGGAAGACGAATATGAGGGAGCATAAAATCTCGATCACGAAGGACGCCATAATCCAGATGGTCAGAATGGGGTACGAGCCTCCCAAGAGTTTCCACAGGGTTCTTGGCCCGTGAATAAACACCAAAATATAGGCGAAAAATCCGGTGATAACGGATGCCGCCAAGGCGCTGAGCAGGTTTCCCACCATGACGAGCCCCATAGATTTATTGCGCGCATACGCGACCGCAAACCAGCCGTGCAGAGACAGGTACATGAGGGGAACCGCGCCGATAGGGTCAAGCCCGATAGCCTCGAAAAAATACACCAGCGTCAGTGCAGGCACCACGAGGAAAAGCATGCGGACAAGGTACAGACGCCGCACGGGTGGCGGCGTGGAACAAGCCTGATCCCAAAAACCCGGGTTATATTTTTCGCTCATAGGTACCCTGTCTGCCGCTGGCGTTGTGAAGCACTGCCGGAGGCGCCATCGAGAAAGCACTCAATACTACGGTACGAGATGAAACTGAGATAACGCTGAAATTTACGCCCTATTTACTGAAGCGTCACCAAGAGCTTGCAGAACGCAGCAAAAATTTCAGAGTTTATCCCTCGAAAATCCCGCGGGCACGATCCTTACGCACGGTGTGTGCCGGGAAAATTCGGCCGCTCATGCTGATATAAACGCCCGGTTCCAGCAGGTTAAGTGCGGAAATCGCAGCCCCCAGGTTGAACCCCGCATCCGAATGCGCCATGACCGCCGGCTGCATGGCACCGGTCAGCACCACAACCTTTGACCCCAGCTCGGCATGCTCGGCGATGTATCGGGCGGATTCGCTCATCGTGTCGGTCCCGTGGGTGATGAGAACCTGGTCGTGTTCAACCGCGTTGAGGGCGGCAACGAGTTCGGCGCGGTCTTCGTCGGTCATATCCAGGCTGTCTTTGCCGATGAGCGCACGAATATCAAAACGAATATCGGTGAGCACTCTCGACAGCACATCGTGCGCGGCAG
>ERZ772906.1702-NODE-1702-length-11887-cov-5.978702_pt1 | contig 11887 bp, 13 predicted proteins | sample MGYA00511338_ERZ772906 | MGnify/ENA primary metagenome ERZ772906 (study PRJEB29015, sample SAMEA2738076) | human oral metagenome | biome: human oral; feature: human-associated habitat; material: saliva | place: China | collected 2212 ... | reverse complement strand
CTTTTCAACATCTTTTTTTATATTTTTATGTATTTTTACTATCTTATCATGTAATTCTTTATTTATTTTTTTTTCTAATTTATTTACTTTTTTCAAAATATTCCTCCCGTTTTTCTTCAGCATTTGAAATTTTAAGATATTAAAAGTTTTTATTCCAGATAAAATTTTCCTATGGCATCCAATGCCTCGTCAGTTTCTTTCAGAGGAGCCAGAATCCAGTCATGACATAAGTTTTCACCTATATACAGCTCCATTCTTGTTCCTATTGCAATATCAAACATATCACTTAATTTCATGCAGTCAGGATAAAGAACTTCATTTGTTCCAAAAAGGAGCATTATATCTCCCAGATTATCCATATTTCCATAGACAGGAGAAACAAGAGGTGATTTTAAATCTAAATTTCCGGCATATTGCTTTCCAACTTTTATAAGACTTTGTACAGGAAGTAACGGATCTTTTTCCTCAAAATCCTTTATTTCTTCATTTGTCATTGAAATATCAGGCCATGGAGACATTAGTACTGTTTTTTCAGGAAACGGCATTACATTTTTATCTCTTGCTTCCTGAAGAAAGGCCAATGCCAGACCTCCACCTGCAGAATCTCCAAAAAAGTAAAATTCATCTCCTATGTTTTTTTCAGTAACAGATTTATATGCCTTCATTAATACCTCATGAGTTTTATCAGCAGTATGCTCAGGTGCCAGAGGATAATCTACAAAAGTTACTTTCAAGTTATACTTTTTTACCATTCTTTCAACTATATTCTTATGGCTTCTTACGGCTCTTAAAACATAACCTCCACCATGAAGAAAAATCACATGCCTGTTCAAAGATTTTTCAGTCTTTACAGTTATTACCTGAAAGCCATCTATAAATTCTTCTTCTGCAATGAACTCCTTCCTGAAATTTTTTCTGTTAAAAAAATCCGTATCTCTTCTTGGATTTTCCATGGCTTTTTCATTTCCTCTTTTTGCATTTACCAGCTTTGCCACAGGTACTGCCATATCTGATAATAAACTCATCCCTACACAGTTACTGAATTTGCAACTGCTCTCCTTTCACTATTCTATCTTTAGTATTATACCACATTTTATAAAAAACCTTCAATTTAATATTTCTTTCTATAATTTAATGCTTCCAGTAAATGTTCTGTCTTTATATTTTTAGAACCTTCAAGATCTGCTATTGTCCTCGATACTTTTAAAATCTTATCATAAGCTCTTACTGATAATTTCAGTTCATCAATTGCCCTCTCAATCACCTTCTTTGTTTCACTGTCTATTTTACAGTATTCTGAAATTTGTTTCCTGCTCATTTTCCCATTCAGAAAATCTTCATTAAATCTTTTTTTCTGAATTTCTCTCGCCTTTATAACCCTCTCCTTAACTGTTTCTGATGATTCTGATTCACATTCACTGAAAATCTCTTCTTTTTTCAATCTTCTCATTTCCACATATAAATCTATCCTGTCCAGCAGAGGCCCTGAAAACTTTTTCTGATAATTTTTTATATCCCTTAAACTGTCCTTGCACTGGGGATCATCCTGGAAAAAACCTCCAGGGGTGGGATTTGATGCTGCAATCATTATATTATTTACTGGATAATTTACTATAAGATTTGCCCTTGAAATAGTTACACTCCCATCTTCCAGAGGCTGTCTCAACGTCTCAAGGGTTCTCGTTCCAAATTCTCCAAGCTCATCCATAAAAAATACACCGTTTAATGCCAATGTTATTTCTCCAGCTCTTATAGCTCCTCCAACAAGTGCAGTCTGGGTTGCAGAATGATGTGGAGCCCTGAAAGGTCTTTCAGTAATTACAGGTTTATCAGGTGACAGCATTCCTGAAATACTGTATATTTTAGTAGTTTCTATTATTTCCTTTTCACTCATTTCAGGCAGTATCGTCACAAATCTTTTTGCCAGCATCGATTTTCCCGAACCTGGATCCCCCATCAGAAATATGTTGTGACCTCCTGCCGCAGCTATTTCCATTGCCCTTTTAGCTAAAAACTGCCCCTTCACATCAGAAAAATCAATCTCATTTTTTTCTTCTCTATTATTTTTACTTTTTTCCTTATTTTTTCAGGTTGAACCATATTCTCATAACTGTATGGATCTTCAGAAGAATAGCTATATTCATCATCATACATTGTTATTGTACTTTCAATAGCATCTTCAGCTTCACCTGCTCGTGCACTTTCTTTCTCTAATAGTGTAATAATATCCATTTTACTAGATATCTCTTCATAAGAATATGACTTACCGTCTTTTCTCTCATTCAAAACCTTAGCAAGCGTTTCTTTGCTATAATAGTGGGGTTTATCTTTTGATAAATAACTAGGATCACCTTTTTCTAATTTCTTTTTATTTTCTATCACTTCTCCGCTTAATAAGTCTCTAGCGCTTCTTTCTGTAAATGGGGGTTCTTTTCCTTCTATATAAGTTATTAATTTTGCTAAATCTTTCGCTGTATAATATTTTTTTCCCATATTTTTCTCCTTTTATTTAGGTTCGGAATTTTTTTTTTAAAATTAGGAGATTTTCGTCAAAATAATCATATTTTCACTCCACCTTAGGAAAAATCAGTTTCCTTATAGGTTTCACAGCCCCTGGATTTTAAGATATACTTAAATTATAAGAGTTAAAACAAAAACTTGCAAGTTAGAATTTACTCGAATACTTTAAAAAAGGAGATTTTAACATGAAAACTAATTTTAAAAAACAAGGATATTCTGCTGAAACAGCAAAATTATTCATAGATTCAAACAAAAAAACTTACAGTTTAAGTACTGAACTAGAAACACAAGAAAAATTTGTTGATAAAAAACCTACTGGTGAAATCATTGCATATAAGGCATGGTTCACTCAAGAAGGGCTACCACCTTTTTCTGTAAAGTTTGAAAATAAAATAGATTTACCAAAATACTTAGCAGTAATAGAATTTGAAAATTTAATGGCATGTGAAGTTAAGTATAACATATATTTTAAAGCTGTAGGAATAAAGGAGATTAAATAATGAATTCTTTTAATCTAGAGGGACAACAAAAAGAAAAATTAACTCAATATTTGTTGCAAAGTCTCAACATGGCTTTAGGTTCTATAATTCAAGGTGAAACAAGCTATACAAACAGCTTTGACTGTCAAGTGAGAGATGAAGGTTTTTACTTCATCCCTCGCCTTCCAGCAGGATATATTATAGACGATAACTTTTATCAGAAAATCTTCTTAATTGCTAATACTGCTTTGTACCCTGATTTTACCTTGTTAAAGCAAAACTGTGCATATTTTGTACCACTTAAAACAGATGATATTCATACTAAACGTGCTTTATTTTTCCCGTGGAAAATAGGAATTTCTGAGAGATTATTTATATCAAGTTTAAATACGTATTCGTCTAATATTAATGGGAATACTATTCCAATTATGAAAAATCTTAGTATCAACTACAATAAAATTACGAGTATAGCAATTGCTGGAAATTCAGGTTCAGGAAAAAGCTATATGTTAACTTACCTATTAAGTATGCTAAAGAATATTTCAGATTTAATAATAGTAGACCCAAAATATGATTCACCTAGTAGGTGGGCAAAAAGAAATAATATTTCTGTAATACATCCTGAAGCTAATCACTCTAAGTCAGACTTCGTATCACAAATAAATGAAAAGTTAAGTTGGTCTTTAAATAAAATCTATGAACGTCAAAAGATTCTATTTAGCAACCCTAATCATGAATTTAAACATTTGACTATAGTTATAGACGAAGTCTTAGCATTATCAGAAGGAGTTAACAAAGCAATCAAAGAGTCACTATTTGCTTTATTATCACAAATAGCTTTGCTTGGTAGAGCAACACGAGTGCATTTACTACTCGTAAGTCAACGCTTTGATCATCAAACAATACCAGTTTCTGTACGTGAACAACTAAATGTACTCATGCAAGTAGGTAATATAAATAAAAAGACTACCCAATTCCTTTTCCCTGATCTTGATCCTGAAGGAATTGTAATACCTATAGGTAAGGGAACTGGATTAATTCAGGTAATTGATAATGAACAACCATATCAGGTTTTACCATTACTATGTCCAACATATACAGAGGTGTAAATTTATGGAAGCTAATTATTTTATCAAAAACTTTAATAGATGTATATATTTAGTAGTTATAGGAATTTCATTAATAATCATAAGTATATTTTTTAATATATTATTAAGGATTACTTCTAAAATTAGTAATTTAACAGATATAACAAAGAACTTGTCTACTATTCATACAGTAGTACTATTATCAGGAATTTTCATTTTTAATTTATTGATACTTATTACATTATTAGAAATATATCAACGCGTGAAATATGATTCAATTTCAAATTTGGCAAAATCTATATATCAAACTATTAAATTAAGAAAATTTCTCAAACAACACCAAACCCATGAAGACAATAAATTATACAAGCAAAAAGGTAATATAAATCCTATTTTAAAAAATTTCAACAGTAGTGCAAAACATTGTATTGTAGACGTTAGAAAAAATGTAGTAATTGCAATATTTAAAATTCCTACGAAACAACAAGCTAATAAAATATTAAAAGATATGGAACAACAATTAAAAGAAGAAGTCTCCAATCTAAATCCCACTTATTACTTTTCTAACGTACAAAGATTTAAAAAGTATATTTATATCAAAGGAACCATCCGTTAGATCTGTGAGGCTTCGGCTTACGCAGTAAGAGCCGATAGCCTCACAATATATGAGATATACGTTGGTGGCTACTACGACCCACCAACGTATCAATAACCAATATACCCCTATTATATCAGTAATCAATAATCACATAAAGTAAGGAGAACTCAAATGACAAGTAAAGAAAATGCAAAAATAACAAAAAAAGAATTACGTTCAAACAAGTGGACATTTCTTCTATATAAAGAAAACTGTCCTGAAAATTATATAGAGATACTAGACGAAATGATGATTCCATATATTTTAAGTCCATGGCATGATCAAGATGTGAATAATAAAACTGGAGAACTTAAAAAAGCACATAAACATGGAGCTCTTTTCTTCGAGAGCCTAAAAAGTTATTCTCAAGTATCATCTATACTTACAGATAAGCTAAATACTCCATCTCACGTAGAAATGATACACTCCCCAACAGGAATGTTAAACTATTTTACACATGCTACTAATCCCGAAAAGACACCTTATAATCCTGAAGATATTGAATATGGCGCAGGTTTTGATTTAAACAAGTTCTTATCAGAACAAAATTCAGATAAAGCTGTTGCTGACATAATTGATATTATAGAAGAAAATAGTTTTAAAGAGTTTAGAGATCTAGTTGAATATCTAAAAGAAAATAACAACTCTTTTCTAAATATAGTGGCAAGTAAAACTTATTTCTTTTCAAAATATTTGGACTCTCGTCGTTACGATTCAATTAACAAAATATTAATTTCAAATAATAATAATTAAGATAGGAGAATTATATGAATAAGACAATTGACTATAAATATTTAAAAGATGAATTACATTTTCCAGAAGCCACATCAAAAGCTATCATTAGACAAGCTAAACTAAAGATGGTAAAATTAGGGTATTCTATATATAATAACAAGAGATTAGGTACTGTTCCTATCTCTGCGGTTGAGGAAATTCTTGGCTTTAAGTTACTTGAGAAAGAGAGGTAACTTATGGCAAAGACAAATTTTCAAGACGTATATATTGATAATAATGGAAGAATTTACTATGAAGTTAGTTTAGGTACTGATAATATAACTGGTAAAAGAATAAAAAAGAAATCTAGAAAAAATGCTGATGGAAAGCCATTTTCTTCTGTTAAGGAAGCTTATATAGAGGCTATTCGTGTTAAAAATGACTATCTTCAATCTAATGGTTATTCCAATTATGATATGACCTATGAACAATTTATGAATACTACCTATCTCCCCTACTATGAATCTGAGGTAAGTAAACAGACGTATTCTACTAGAACTCCAGCTTTAAATATGCTAATTAAAAGATTTGGCAAAAAGAAATTAGAGGATATTTCATTAAGAGATGTTCAAAACTTCAGAACGTGGCTTCTATCTAATAAAGGTGGTAACTTCTCACAAGCATATGCTTCTATGACTTTTGGCACTTTCAGAAGAACATTGAGTTTTGCTGTTGATATGCAGTTCTTAAAAAGTAATATATCTCTCAAAGTTAAAGCTATACCAAAAGGAAAGTCTATAGTTCAGTACTGGACAAAAGAAGACTTCCAAAAAGTTCTTAGTAACATCTATATAGAAAATTTTTACGAACATTTATGTTTCACCCTTCTATATCTATACTATACAACGGGTTTACGAGTTAATGAAGGTACTGCCCTTTGGTGGGATGATATAGACTTTAACAAAAGAGAGCTTCGTGTTCATCATATGCTAATAGCTAAAAGTAAAAATGAATGGTATCGTCAAAATCATACAAAAACAGATGCAGGTCTTAGAACAATATCACTAGATGAAGATACAATAAAAGTACTAAAAGATTGGAAGCAAAGACAAGCTAAATTTGGAAAAATGAGATTTATATTAAGTTATGATGGTAATCCTATGATTAAATCTACAATTTCCAGAATAATAAAAAGGTATGCAAAACTAGCTGATGTTCCTATAATTCAAGCTAAAGGCTTAAGGCATTCACATGCCTCATACCTAATTAATGAATTAAATGCTTCTGTTCTTATAGTATCAAAAAGATTAGGTCACTCTAGTCCTGAAATAACATTGAAACACTATGCTCATTTATGGACTGGACTAGATAAAGAGATAACTAATAATATGGTTGGCTTAATTAAATTTAATCATCCAAAAGAAACGAGTGTAGACTTTTATGGAAATCAATCATTAAAAATGTCTCCAAAATCGTCTCCAACAGCAAATCAAATCAATACAAATACTTATTATAATTGACTTCCCTAGGATTTTTAGGATAATCGAGTGGGAATAATACAGTGTACATTGAATTATTAGGAGTATAACGACAACATAATTCTTAGGTACAGCGTATGCAATAAGAACTTTAATCTTAACGAACAAAGTGAGGAAAAGATTATTAGTTCTAACTACCCATATGTTAAAATATATAGATTGAAAATTAGTTAAAACACTTTGGATTGTCTCCAAAGTGTCTCCAAAAAGACCTTATCAAAAACTATTGATAAGGTCTTTTTATTAAAATCTTTGATTTCTTACCTTATCTACACTAAAATATAAATATAAAAATAGATAATCAAGAATAATACATTCAACACCAAATTTTATCAAAATAGCAACATTTCAATTTCTTGTGACTACTTGTATGATACTTATTATCTGTGTTATAATTAAATGGAATTATAATTTTGAGAGGAAAATAATATGGATTTAATAATTAAAAAAATAATAGACAAGAAAGAAAAAGAAATAATATCAAAAGAGGTCCTTTACGACCTTCCTGAATGGTTTGGTCTACCTGAAAGTACAAAAGAGTATATTAAAGATTCACAAGATAAACCGTTTTTGGCTTGCTATGCAGATAATGAAGTTGCAGGTTTTATCGTATTAAACGCAACAAGTAAGGATACTGCAGATATTTTTGTAATGGGTATAAAGAAAAAATTTCATAGAATGGGAATTGGAACAAAACTAAATACAGAATTCGAAAATATGGCAAAAAATCTTGGATATTCCTACTCACAGGTAAAAACTGTAAAAATGGGACACTACAAAGAATATGATATTACTAATGAATTCTATATCGCAATGGGATATAAAGAATTAGAATGTTTTCCTACCTTATGGGACGAATGGAATCCATGTCAAATATATATTAAATATTTAGGGGAATAATACTTCAATAATATTTTGTTTATAAATAAAATATTTTAGTATCTAAAAGCTCGATGAGTAAAAATAAAAGTAGTATATTCACCAAGAAACTTGATATAGTTTACTTTTAAAAACTAAATACAAAATAAATACAAATTTATACCCTGCCATTTCCCCACCAATAATTTTTGGTGGGGTTAATTTTACAGTTATTAGCATGATAAAAATAATCACTATCTTTATAAAAAGTATTTACAAAGAAATTTCTAAGGCATATAATTAAATGAAGTATCACTAAATCACTTTGATTTCCTAGTTACTTATAACAATCAATCTAAAAAGGAGACACAAATTATATGTATAAAAAACTTATTGCAATAGTATCTAGTCTTATTGCTATTATAGTCGTTGCTAGTGGGATTTATTACTTCTTTGGTTCTAATAATTCTATAAAAGAAGAACATACTAAATACCTAGCTCTTATAAATGATAGTCATGATTTTAAAGGAGGACTTGCTGGATTAGAGACTCTTGACAACGAGAAAGGTCAAGAAGCATTCAAAAACATTAAAACTGAAATTAAAATCGCTAAAGAATTAAAAAATACTGATGCAAGTCTAGATAGCAAAGATGTGGATGCTGCTAAGAAATCTCTAGATAAAGTAGATTCTCTTACTACAGATAATTCTTTCGATAAAGCAATCGATTGGCTAAAAGAAGATATTACTAACTATGAAAAAGCTCAAAAAGAAATTCAAGATGCTAAATCTAATGATATCAATTCAATACTTGATAAATATAAATTCAAACATAGTGCTTTAAAAGCTAAACTTAGCGAAGGAAAGAACGAAACTAAATCTGAAAATAACGATTCTAACTCTAGCTCATCAATTTCTGATAATGAAAATATACCTAGAGTTGGATTACAACAAGCTCCAATTACATATGGTGAATTAAAACGTGGTGTATATAATAATGGAGGTTCAGAAACTGTAATAGGTAAACTTCTTTCTGAAGAGCTAGGTGGTCCGATAGCCAACTTCTCAAATGAACAAATAAGAGATGCTATTGCAAGATATAATCAAAAACATTCATCACAAAATACTGAATCTACTAGTGGAAATCCTCTAGAAACATATTATTCTCAATGGGTTTCTGCTATTAAGAGAGAACATCCTGAAGCAAGCTTTGTCAAAGATACTGATGGAAAGTATTATGTTGAAGGACTTACTAAAAATCGATTAGCTGTTATTTATGAAAATCCTCACTTAGTTCGACTAGTTAATGCTACAACTAACCTACATGTAGAGTTTTAATATGAAAACTTCTCAATTATCAAACTTGATATTGGGAAGTTTTTTCTTTTTAAGTCAAACTATTACCTTACCTCTCATTGACGTAGTCTTGCTACTATTTTATAATTATTTATGTAAAAGAATAAAAGGAGAATTTTATGAATAGAAATATCAACAAGACTATAATATCAATTGTTTCAATAATCGTCGCCCTAGTTGTTTGTTTTTTCGGGTATAATCTTTACCAAAAGAAACAAGCAGAAGTTATTTCAGCAGAAAAATTAACAGCACTGCATGAACTAACAAAACAATTTAATGATGAAAATGATAGAAATAATAAATTCAACCTGCTAAAAGACACTCTTGATGAACAATCAAAATACAATCTAAATTCTTATAAAGATTCAAAGGTTAAAGATGAATTTAAAAATAGTATAAATATCATGAGAGAGTATTTTCATAAAGACTACGACAATACTATAAAAGAAAACAACATCTCAGATCTTAATAATACTTCTGATGAAAGTAGATTTTCTGATAAGAAATCAAAATTAGATAATTTGACAAAAGTTATAGAGAAAGAAAAAGATGTTACTTTTGAAACTGAACAACAAGCTCAAGAAAAGAAATCTGAAGTAGAAAAACTTATAAAAAAATATGAAGAACGCATAACTGAATTGGACAAAAAAGAGAAAGCGACAGAAGAAAAAAGAAAAAGCTCTTCATCTGATATAGGAGAAAAATTTGTTACTATGACTTCTACGCACTATGAAAATGAATACTTTATCGTTGATGTTCCTGAGAAATGGTCTGGGAAATGGTCTATTAGTAAAACTATAGATACAAAAAATCTTGGAACACCTTCTCAACCAGCTATAATATATGCATTTAGTCGTTCTGGGGATAATCCTATGTTCGGTGGTGGCGGACAAACCGTACATGTTTATCCTAATGGATTACCAAGCAAGGCAAACTCAGTTAAAGAATGGACAAAATTTGGCTCTAATATCTATGTAGGTGTCGGCGCTAGTAGTGGTTTCTTTAACGAAAAAAATGAAACATACTATAAAGATGAAATGGCTAAAATACGTGCTAAATAAGACAGGAACACCCCAATCAAATCGGAGATTGAGGTGTTCTTAATATATTTGTCATATTATCGACTATTATTAATTTTACTCTCCTCCTCTTGTTGACGTAGCCTTCCTATTATTCTATAATTATTTATGTAGAAGAGTAAAAGGAGATTTTTATGAACAGAAATAATAAAACTATAATATCAATTGTTTCCGTAGTCATTGCCGTAGTTATTTGTTTCTTCGGTTATAATTTTTATCAAAAGAAACAAGCAGAAGTTGTTTCAGCCGAAAAATTAACAGCATTACACGATTTAACGAAAAAATTTAGTGATGAAACTGATAGAAATAAAAAGCTAAACACTTTAAAAGACACTCTTGATGAACAATCAGAATACAATCTAAATTCCTACAAAGATTCAAAAGTTCAAGATGAATATAAAAACAGCATAACTACAATGCGTACTTACTTCCAAAATGATTATGATAACACTCTAAAAACAAACACGATATCGGAAATTACTACTATATCTGATGAAAAAGTAATTATAGATAACAAGACAAAATTAGACGAATTAACAAAAACAATAGAAAAAGAGAAAGATATTACTTTTGAAACAGAACAACAAGCACAAAATAAACAATCTGAAATAGAAAAACTTATAAAAAAATACGAAGAGCGAATTACTGAACTAAAGAAAAAATCTAAAGATAGTGAATCAAAAAAAGAGAATTCATCAAAAAATAATGACGAAAAATCAGGAAAAACAAAAACGACACACTATGAAAATGAATACTTTAGTGTAGATGTACCCCAAAAATGGGCTGGAATATGGTCATTCACTGAAGCTAGTGATACTAGCAACTTAGGAACACCGTCTCAACCTGCCAAAATATATTCATTTAAACATGACCCTGAAGGTAACGTCCCATTTGGCGGAGCTCAAGCTATCTACGTCTTCCCTAATGGAATTCCTAGTAAAGCTGAATCTTCACCGATATTAAAAAAATTAAGAGGAAATGTCTACTTAGGAGCTGGAGCTGCTTCTGGTTTCTTCACAACGGATAATAAGCCTGATCGAGCAACTGTTAAAGTTAAATAATGACCACCCCTGAAAAGGGGTGGTTTTCTCTTCGGGTATAACCCTTTGTTACTAACACGCACCTCAAGGCGCTGGCTTTCACATTCGTTCAAGCCCTATTGTATTTTAACGCCCGCCACCCGTTAAACGGGTTTATCTATTTTTTTTATTTCCAAATGGATTTGTGTATTCTTTTGTTGTCAGTTTATCTATTGCAATGTCATGCGATTCTTGTTCTCTGATATATTTTCTTATTGTACTTTCATTTAATCCTACAGTACTTACATAGTATCCTTCTGCCCAAAACTTTCTATTTCCATACTTGTATTTCAAGTTTGAATGCATATCAAATATCATCAGTGAACTTTTCCCTTTCAAATATCCCATAAAACTTGATACACTATATTTGGGTGGTATTGATAACAGCAAATGTATATGATCTGGCATTATATGTCCTTCTATTATTTCCACTCCTTTGTACTTACATAACCTTTTTATTATATCTACTATATCTCGTTTGTATTGATTAAATTCTATTTTTCGTCTATACTTAGGTGTAAATACAATATGGTATTTACA
>ERZ772906.1701-NODE-1701-length-11888-cov-3.201724_pt1 | contig 11888 bp, 9 predicted proteins | sample MGYA00511338_ERZ772906 | MGnify/ENA primary metagenome ERZ772906 (study PRJEB29015, sample SAMEA2738076) | human oral metagenome | biome: human oral; feature: human-associated habitat; material: saliva | place: China | collected 2212 ... | reverse complement strand
GTACGCACAACCCTTGGACAGTGGATCCCTACCCTCGTGGAGTGGGCCACCCTACGACGTAGGCGGCCAGGGCCGGTGTTTCACCGACTCCTCCGGGCCCCACAGGGCAAGAGTCGGAGGAGGCCTGGCAGGGGGAAGGTGAGGCTGGTCCCCGAGGTGAGGGTGCCCGGCTTCGCCGCCACGACCCTACGAAGTCGATCCCGCCGGCAGCTCAGTGTCCACCGTGCTGACATCAACGAGCCTGCCGTTGAAGCACCCCCTGAAGGTCGTTGAAATTCTGCGGTCTCTTCCCGGCGTGCGGCGCCGGTGCAGGGTTGATGTCAGTGCCATGGACACCGACGGTTCTCCAGACCTTATCCATCAGCCCACCGTTGTCTCCAAGGCAACCTGCCCACCCCGAGCGAGCGCCCCTGCGAATGCCTCAGAAGCCATGACGCTCACATGGCTCAGGAGTGAGGAGGTGCGACGCGCCCGGTCCCGTCCGCTCAGGCTCAGGACTCCTCGGCCGTTGTCGACTCACTGCCGGCGAAGGGGATCCCAGCCAGGCCGACGACGCGGCGGGCGAAGTCGATGCGCTCCTGGACCGAGTCGAACTCGCCCGCCAACGGGCCGTCGAGCAGCAGTGAGGCCAGGCCGTGCACGCCGGACCAGAAGAGCACCTCCATCTCGAGGGACGTTTCCTCGCCGGCCACACGCCTCGCCAAGCGGGCCAGCTCATCGCGCGCGCGCTCACTGGCCCGCACCACTTCCGGGAAGCGGTCCGGATCGCACACATCGGGCCGGAACATCACTCGGAAGACCCCGGGACGACGCAGGGCGAACTCAACATAGGCATTTCCCGAGGCAGTCAGGACCGCCCGACGATCCGCACCTTCAAGCCCCTCACGCGCCGAGGCGAGCCGGTCCGCGAGCTCATCGAAGCCCTCGCGCACCAGCGCCGCCAGGATGGCCTCCCGATTGGCGAAGTAGTGATAAGGGGCCTGGTGCGTGCACCCGGCGCGACGCGCCACCTCCCGCATGCTCAGCGCGCTGGGCCCTGACTCGTCCAGGAGCTTCCGACTAGTTCGCAGCAGCTCGGCGCGCAGATCCCGGCTACCGCTGCGCTCGGACGAGGCTCCTGATTGAGAGGTCATGAGAAGAGTGTAGAACCGCCCGGCTAGACACTGTCCAGTCGGCTGCTATGCTGACTTGACACTGTCTAGTCATTGGAGGGGTCAAGGATGTCCTACGACGTCATCGTGATCGGTTCGGGTATTGGAGGACTGACGACTGCCGGCCTGCTGGCGCGCGCCAGCGGCAAGCGAGTTCTGGTCCTGGAGCGGCACACGGAACCGGGCGGACTGACGCACACCTTCCGGCGTGACGGCGCCTCCTGGGACGTGGGGGTGCACTACATCGGTCAGCTCGGTCCCGGAAGCCAGGGCCGCGCCTACTTCGACTACCTCTCCGGCGGCGAGCTGGAGTGGAACCGCATGCCCGACTCCTACGACAGGTTCGTCTACCCGGGCGTGGAACTGCGTGTCAGCAGCGATCCGCTTCGGTACGAGCGCGACCTGGTTGACGCATTCCCGCAGGAGGCCAGAGCCATTCACCGCTACTTCCAGGATGTTCGCCGGGTGACACGGTGGGTGACGCTGGGCTTCATCCAGGGGATGGTCCCTCGGCCTGCGGCCTCGCTGCTCAGGGCGGCCCAGCGCCTGGGAGGCCGTCGAGCCACTCAGACGACGAAGGCGTATCTGGATGCCCACTTCCGCTCCCCCAGGCTCAAGGCCGTCCTGGCCAGTCAGTGGGGGGACTACGGCCTGCCGCCGTCCCAATCGGCCTTTGCCGTGCACGCGCTGATCGTCTCCCACTACCTCGAGGGCGCCTGGTTCCCCCGCGGTGGGAGCGCGCGGATCGCCCGCACCTTTGAGAAGGGCATTGAGCAGGCCGGAGGCGCTGTCCGCGTCGGGCAGGAGGTCACCGAGATCCTCACCGAGAACGGGACGGCGGTCGGGGTCCGCGTCATGGACCACCGAGGCGCCCAGGTCCGCGAACGCGTCTACCGCGCCCCGGTCATCGTCTCCGCCATCGGCGCCTCCAACACCTTCAACCGCCTGCTGCCCACATTCGGTGAGATCGGGCGGCGCACCGGGCCCGCACGCCGCACGCTGGAGCACCTGGGTACGGGCACGTCCGCGGTCACCGTGTTCCTGCGCCTGCGTGACGACCCGCGCAGCATCGGCATCGATGGCGGCAACATCTGGGTCAACCGGGACCTCGATCACGAGGGTGCACAACGCTGCAGCGATTCGCTGCTCAAGGGAAACCCGCATGACGTGTTCGTCTCCTTTTCCTCCCTGAAGTCAGGCGAGTCCCCGCATACCGCCGAACTCATCTCCTTCTGTGACGCGCGGGCCTTCCGGCAGTGGGCCGAGCAGCCCCGAGAAAACCGCGGCCCCGAGTACTTCGCTCTCAAGGAGCGCATCGCCCAAGGCATGCTGGAGCTGGCTGAGAGCGCGGCCCCGGGGCTGACCCAGCTCGTGGACTACGTGGAAACCTCCACTCCTTTGACCTACGAGCACTACACCGCTCATCCCGCCGGGGCCTTCTACGGACCTCCGGCCACTCCGCTGAGGTTCCGGTCTCGCCCCCTGGGGCCGCGCACAGCCGTCCCCGGTCTGTTCCTCTCCGGCCAGGACGCCGGGAGCGCAGGCATCATGGGAGCCATGATGGGCGGAGTCGCAGCAGCGTGCCAGGTCCTTGGGCCCCGTGGGTATCCCACCATCGCCTCCGCCCTGCGCGAGAGGCCCGAGGCTCCTGAGTCTCGAGCAGTGCACCCACTGCCCGAGGGCAAGCACCTCGCCACCCTGGTCTCCAAACGGCGTCTGACTCCCAGCGTGTGGGAAGCGGTGCTGCAGTTGGACGGCGGGATCGGCCCGTGGGCGCCGGGGCAGTTCGCCCGTCTGCATGTGGGCGATGACGCATGGCGTGACTACTCGATCGCGGGGCTGGAGGAGGATCGTCTTCGTCTGCTCATCTCCACCCGGACAGGCGGCCGAGGATCCCAGTTCATCAAGAACGCGGACACGGGCGCGCAGACAGTGGTGGAGCTGCCCCTGGGTGGATTCGAGCTCATCGACTCGGGCAGGCGGCGCCTGTTCGTCGCCGCTGGCACTGGAATCGCACCCATGCTGGCCATGTTCGCTCAGGCTCCCGGCCTGGAGCACGACATTCTGCTCTTCGGGTGCCGTCACCAGGAGGAGGACCTGACCACCGGGATCGGCTCCCCCTTGCCGGGGACCGTCGTGCGCTGTCTGAGCCGCCAGGAGGCGCCGGACACGTTCCACGGACGAGTCACCCAGGCCCTGCCCGCGCTCGCCCATGACCTCCGGCTTGATCCCGACAACACGGACGTCTACCTGTGCGGTTCGGCGGCGATGGTGGCAGACACACGAGACGTGCTCGAGCGCGAGGGCTATGCGTCAGTCCTGACCGAGCCGTACTGAGCGCCGCGCGGGCCGTATCCGCCCCGATCATCGAGTGTGCCTGGCGGGTGGCGCACCTTGAGGTCACTCCACGGCTCGAATGTCTGCCACGCGCCACGGCTCCGGAACGACAATGAGCACGACCCGGCGGGGCGCAAGGGCCGGAACCGTCCGAGTTCCCGCGGGTCCCGAACGCGTTGAGGCACTTTGGGACAGCGTCACCTGCATCGCTCTCGCGCCGGGCCACTGAGCCGCTGCGTCGTCAGGCAGCGCCACCTCAGTGACCTGGCTGATGGAGGTGTGCAGCTCCCCGGCGCCTTCACCGGAGTCGAACAGCTCGGTGAGAATCTGAGTGTCGGCCTGCGCCGCGGGCGACCCCGGTACCGTCGTGGCCGCCAGAGCGGTGGCATCGCCGGCCATGAGAGCCCGGTCTCGAGCCGCGGACAGTCCGACGACGACACTGGCCATGTCGGCGCCCCCGCTCCCGCCAGGAGCCGGTGTCGACGCTGTTGCGGCGAGGCTGCCGGTAGCGGCAGGAGAAGGGCTGCCTGCAGGAGGGGCACCGGAGCGGGCGGACGCCAACGATCGCTCTGGGCCTGACGGGCTTGCGGCTGCGCCGAGCGCCCACACGGGCCTGTGCGCCACCAGAGCTTTGGCCGGCCCCCAGGCAGCCAGGCAGATGGCCACCAGCAGCAGCGCCGCGAGCCCCCAGGTGCGGTTGCGTCTGCGCCCCGTTCCTGCCCTTCTCCCCCAGCGTATGGCTGCGGGTACTGCTCCGGTGCGGTGAGCGGTACTGAGCTCCTTTCGGGGCTCGCTCTTCGTCCTCGGTCGGAAACCCGCCCTCGCTTTGGGCCTGAGTCTGGAGCCGACCGTGCGAGTCGGGGTGCGGGCCGCTGCTCGCAGGGAGCCGGCAGCCAGGCGGGCGCCGTCGGGCAGCTCGATGGGTGAGGTCTGCCCCAGCTGAGGCGCTCGGGCCGCAAGGTCCCGGGCGGTGGGGCGGTCTGCGGGGTCCTCAGCCAGGGCATCAGTCAGGATTCCCGCCAGGCGCCGGGAGGCGGTACCGCCCTGTCCCGAGCACTCGGTCAGCAGGCGGGCCAGGGCGTAGACGTCACCGGCAGAGGACGCCGGGGCACCGGCGAGGCGTTCCGGCGCCGCATACTCCTGCGTCCCCGTCTCCATGACGGAGCCCAGCAGGTCGACGAGGACCGGATGTCCGTCAGTGGTCACCAGGACGTTGCCGGCCGATACATCCCCGTGGGTCGCTCCGTGCTCGTGCAGGTAGGCCAGTGCCGAGCCCAGAACGTCCAGGAGCGTGGCCAGCCAGGAGACATTCAGCCGTCCTCGCGCCCCCAGGACCACGTCGAGTCCCGCCCCTTCGACGAGGTCCATGATGACGCCCGCCCGGTGCTCGGGCAGCGAGACCACCTCCCGCACGGTCGCCAGGCCGGGATGACGCAGGACGCGCAGATCGGCCAAGCGCCGCAGGACGGAGGATCCAGCGCGCCCGCAGGGCAGGTCGACGACCCGGATGACCACATGGCGGCCCTGCGCATCGAGGCCACGGCGAGGGGCGCTGGGGGCAGTGGAGCGCCCCATGACCTCACCGACGGTGTAGCCCTGCTGCGACAGGGTGCTGAGTGCCGAGTCGGGAATGCTCGGCTCCGCGTCGGAGGGAGGCAGCGAGGCTGCGCGAGGGGAGCCGACACGCCGAGGCCGGGGCCGACGGAAGGACAGGTGACGGCGCCGGGGCCTGGCACGGTTGGAGGCACCGTCTCGAGAGCGGTCGGCAGGGCGGGGGCACGTCGTCGGGCTCATACACTCCATGGTCATCACGGCGCTCCCGGATGACCAGCCCTTTCGACCGGCCTGTGGATAACTCGGGCTCGAGTGCCGGTTGTGGTCACGTAGACTGCACCCGTGCTGCGTGAGGACATGGAGCTCGGTTCCCGGCTCATCCCCTTCCATGAGGGTTGGCAGCGGCAGAGGGATGTTCACGGCGAGATCGTGGAGGGGCGCCGCCCCTCGACCCTTCTGCTCGTGGAGCACGAACCGGTCTACACCGTCGGCAGGAGGGCCCACTCCTGGGAGCGGCCCAGCGCCGACGTCGTCGAGCCGGGTCACGTACCGGTGGTCGACGTGGACCGTGGCGGCAAGACCACCTGGCACGGGCCCGGACAGCTGACCGTGTACCCGATCCTGCGCCTGGCCCAGCCCATTGACGTCATCCGCTACGTACGGGCCCTGGAGGCCGCCGTCATTGACCTGTGCGACCTCTACGGACTGGAGACGATCCGTGTTGAGGGGCGCTCCGGGGTCTGGCTGCCGGCCGATCCTGAAGCCGCGGGCGAGGCGGATCAGCTTGTGCGCCCCGAGCGCAAGATCTGCGCCCTGGGGGTGAGGGTCGCCCGCGGCGTGACCATGCACGGTATCGGCCTGAACGTCGACCCCGACCTGGAGGCCTTCGCCTTGGACCGCATCATTCCCTGCGGAATCGACGACGCCGGCGTGACCTCACTGACAGCAGAGACCGGCAGGCATCTGGAGACCAGCGCCCCCGCGGATGCTCTGGTCTGCGCTCTGGAGAACCATCTGACTCCCTTGGTGGCGGATGCCACGTGACAACAGGCCTCACTCCTAGGCCGGAGGTCCTATAACGCTCGGGAGAGTACTAGACTCCCCGTGGAACCGTCGTCGGCGAGGAGAGGTAGACGTGAGCACCACCGTGGCCCCTGAGGGACGCAAGCTCCTGCGGGTCGAGGCGCGCAACGCCCAGACACCCATTGAGTCCAAGCCCGACTGGCTGCGCACCCGCGCCGTCGTCTCCGACACCTACCAGGAGGTCCGCGGCCTGGTGAGGGAGAAGAGCCTGCACACGGTGTGCGCCGAGGCGAACTGCCCCAACATCTACGAGTGCTGGAACGACCGTGAGGCCACCTTCCTGGTGGGCGGCGAGATGTGCACCCGGCGCTGCGACTTCTGCGACATCGCCACCGGCCGCCCCACCGAGTACGACGTCGATGAGCCCAGGCGCGTGGCAGTCTCGATCAAGGAGATGGACCTGCGCTACGCCACCGTCACCGGGGTGGCCCGCGACGACCGTCCCGACGGCGGTGCCTGGCTCTACGCCGAGACCGCCCGCCAGGTGCACGAGCTCTCGCCGGGCACCGGGGTCGAGCTGCTCATCCCCGACTTCAAGGGAAACCCCGACGCGCTTGAGGACGTCTTCTCCTCGCGCCCCGAGGTTCTCGGCCACAACCTGGAGACGGTCCCGCGCATCTTCAAGCGGATCCGGCCGGCCTTCTCCTACCAGGGCAGCCTCGACGTCATCACGGCCGCCGCGGAGGCGGGGCTGGTCACCAAGTCCAACCTCATCCTGGGCATGGGCGAGACCCGTGACGAGATCGAGGCGGCCATGGCCGCCCTGGTGGAGGCGCGCTGCGACATCCTCACCATCACCCAGTACCTGCGCCCCTCCAAGCTGCACCACCCCGTTGACCGCTGGGTCAAGCCTCAGGAGTTCGTGGATCTCAGCCGCCTGGCCGAGGAGATCGGGTTCGCCGCCGTCATGAGCGGCCCCATGGTGCGTTCCTCCTACCGCGCCGGCATGCTGTGGGGACGGGCCATGGTCAAGCGCGGTCGCCCCATCCCCGATCACCTCTCGCAGCTCGCCGAGCCGGCCACCGCCCGCCAGGAGGCGTCGGCCCTGCTGGGAGCCCACCCCCACCTCGCCGCCGCCTGCTGAAGGCGAGGCGCGGGTCCCACGCAGCCGACCGGGTTCCCGGTGCGTACCGGCCGGCCACGCTGACGGCGAGACCATGTGTGCCGGCGCACCGTCGTCGTCTATGGTGTGCCCGTGAGTAGTGCCCAGTCCCCCCAGCCGAAGAAGAAGCGCCGGCTGGCTCAGTACCTTCAGAACATCAAGGACTCCTACACGGTCTCGCGGCGAAGCTATCCGTGGATCGGGTGGGCGATGCTGGCAGTACTCGCCGCGTGCCTCGCCGTGGGAGCCGCTATTGCCCTCGGCTACGGCCTGCACCTGTGGTACTGGCTGGTTCTGGGCCTCATGCTCGCACTCGTGATCAACATGGGACTCCTGACGTTCCTGGTGCGCCGCGCCTCCTACTCCCAGATCGAGGGAATGCCGGGAGCGGCGAAGGCCGTTCTGGACCAGATCGGTCGGGGCTGGTACGTCGAGTCCGAGCCTGTGGCCTTCACCAAGGACCAGGACCTCGTGTGGCGGCTGGTGGGACGCCCCGGGGTCGTTCTCATCTCCGAGGGTCCGAGCACTCGCACCCGCCGCATGCTGGCCGAGGAGGAGCGCAAGGTCCATCGGCTGCTGTCCACCGTCCCCATCCACACCCTTCAGGTGGGCACCGACGCCGGGCAGGTGCGTCTGACCGACCTGTCCAAGACGCTGCGTCAGCTCCCGACCAAGCCCACATCACTGACTGACAGCGAGATCACGCAGGTCTCCAAGCGCCTGACGTCGATGGCGGGCAAGAACCTGCCGATCCCCAAGCACATTGACCCCAATCGGGTCCGCCCCGACCGCCGTGCCATGCGCGGGCGCTGACTCTCTCAACACCCGCCCCGCCTCCATCCCCCATCACTCAGAGCCCTGCCGGAGTCGCTGAGGCCCAGCGATGAACGGGCGAAACACTCAGGCAACACTGACGCCATTCCTTTGTCACGGTAGCGTCAATATAGTGACCGATGTCAGCCGCAGTGCATACGTGTGGAGTATGTGCGCCGTTCCCACTTGGAGGAGATATGTTCAAGGACGCATCCGAGGCACTGACGTTCATCGAGAAGGAGAATGTCGCGCTGGTCGATGTGCGGTTCTGCGACCTACCCGGCGTCATGCAGCACTTCACCATTCCTGTGGCTGCCTTCAAGGATGAGGCACTCACTGACGGCCTCATGTTCGATGGCTCATCAATCCGAGGCTTCACCGCGATCCACGAGTCGGACATGAAGCTGGTTCCCGATGTGACCACCGCCTTCCTGGACCCGTTCCGCGAGGAGAAGACCCTGGTCGTCAACTTCTCGATCGTCGACCCCTTCACGGACGAGGTCTACTCCCGCGACCCCCGCTCGATCGCCGCTAAGGCCGAGGACTACCTGCGCTCCACCGGAATCGCTGACACCTGCTACATCGGCGCCGAGGCCGAGTTCTACCTCTTCGACTCGGTGCGCTACGAGTCCTCACCGGCCGAGTCCTTCTACGCCATCGACTCCTGCGAGGCGGCCTGGAACACCGGGCGCGAGGAGGAGGGCGGCAACAAGGGGTACAAGACCGCTTTCAAGGGCGGCTACTTCCCCGTCTCACCCAATGATCAGATGGCCGATATCCGCGATCGCATGGTCCGCACCTGCCTCGCCTCCGGACTGGAGATCGAACGGGCCCATCACGAGGTCGGCACCGCCGGGCAGCAGGAGATCAACTACCGCTTCAACTCGTTGCTGGCCGCCGGCGACGACATGATGAAGTTCAAGTACATCATCAAGAATGAGGCCTGGCGCAACGGCAAGACGGCTACCTTCATGCCCAAGCCGATCTTCGGCGACAACGGCTCGGGCATGCACACCCACCACTCGCTGTGGAAGGACGGCAAGCCGCTGTTCTTCGACGAGCGGGGCTACGGCCAGCTCTCGGACCTCGCCCGCTGGTACATCGGTGGGATCCTGGCCCACGCCCCGGCGCTGCTGGCCTTCACCAACCCGTCGGTGAACTCCTTCCACCGCCTGGTCCCCGGCTTCGAGGCTCCGGTGAACCTGGTCTACTCGGCCCGCAACCGCTCGGCCTGCATCCGCATCCCGGTCACGGGCTCCTCCCCCAAGGCCAAGCGGGTGGAGTACCGGGTGCCGGACCCCTCCTCCAACCCCTACCTGTGCTTCGCCGCCGTCCTCATGGCGGGCATCGATGGCATCCGCAACCGCATCGAGCCCCGCGAGCCCATCGACAAGGACCTCTACGAGCTGGCTCCCGAGGAGTACTTCGACATCGACAAGCTCCCCGACAGCCTGGACCAGGCGCTGGAGGCCCTGGAGGAGGACCACGACTTCCTCACCGAGGGCGACGTCTTTACTCCTGACCTCATTGAGACCTGGATCGAGTACAAGCGGGCCAACGAGATCGAGCCGCTGCGGCTGCGCCCCCACCCCTACGAGTTCCAGCTCTACTACGACCTGTGAGTTGTTGATGCAGCTCGGACGTAGGCCCTGAGTCTCCTGCACACGAGGCTCAGGGCCGATGTCGTGCTATACGCCACCTTCAATAACTGCATATCTATACTGCATTGCGGATATTCTTTCTCTGTCTTGATCCACTCCGAAGAGGAGATCCCACGATGAGGATCCGCCATCACGCCTCCCTCGGGCTGGCAGCCACCGCCTGCCTGGTCCTCAGCGGATGCACCAACGCCGCTGACTGGAACGCGAACCGGAGCTCGCAGATCCACTCCTTCGACACCTCGTCGATCCAGGCGCAGCCCGACATCATTGCCAAACTCCCTCAGGGCGCCCTTGAGGACGGTGTCCTCGACGTGGCCGCCTCCACGGACTACGCGCCGGCCGAGTTCCTCGACCCCTCGGGCAAGGCCGTGGGCTACGACGTCGACCTGACCAACGCGATCGCCGCCGTCCTGGGCGTCAAGGGCAAGGTGCACACCGCCGAGTTCGACTCCATCATCGCCTCGATCGGCTCGAAGTACGACGCCGGCATCTCCTCCTTCACCGTCACCCCCGAACGGACCGCGGAGGTCGACATGACCGCCTACATCAACGTGGGCTCGCGATTCAACGTCCAGGCCGGCAACCCCAAGGGCGTCGAGACCTCCGACCACCTCCAGCTGTGCGGACGGACCATCGGCGTCCAGGTGGGAACCGCCCAGGAGACCACCATGCGCGACGCCGCCGACAAGTGCGCCCAGGCGGGCAAGCCAGTGCTGTCCGTGCGTTCCTACTCCAAGCAGTCCGAGGCCACCACCGGCCTAGTGGGCGGCACCATCGACGCCACCTACTCGGACTCCACCGTGGCCGGCTACGCCGTCGAGCTGACCGACGGCCAGATCGTCACCCTCGGTGACATCGAGGACGCCGCCCCCCAGGGGGTGGTGACCCCTAAGGCCGATCCGCAGTTCACCGCCGCGATCCAGGCCGCCGTCCAGTACCTCATGGACCAGGGCATCTGGCAGAAGATCCTGGACAACTGGGGCGTGAAGGACGCCGCCCTGACCACCGCAGAACTCAATCCCGCAGTGAAGGAGTGAGCCGTGAGCGCCTCACCCGTCTCTGAGGACGACAAGGTCGTCCTCAACAACCCCAAGCCCGTCCCCCGCCCAGGGACGTGGATCAGTGCCGCGATCGTCACGGTCCTGGGGGCCATGCTCATCCACGGGCTGGTCACCAATGAGAAGTTCCACTGGTCCACGGTCTGGTTCTTCCTGCGTGAGGTCCACGTGGTCAAGGCCGTCGGCTGGACGCTGCTGCTGACCTTCATGGCCATGGCCATCGGCATCGTGCTGGCGGTCACCACGGCGATCCTGCGCCAGTCCTCCAACCCGGTCCTGCGCTGGGTGGCACTGGCCTACCTGTGGTTCTTCCGCGGTACCCCGATCTACACCCAGCTGGTCTTCTGGGGGGCGCTGTCCGCGCTCTACCAGAAGCTGAGTCTGGGAATCCCCTTCGGCCCCGAGCTGCTGACCTTCAAGACGACGACGGTCTTCACCCCCTTCGTCGCGGCGGTCCTGGGGCTGGGCATCAACGAGGGCGCCTACCTCTCCGAGATCGTCCGCTCGGGCCTGAACTCGGTGGACAAGGGCCAGAGCGAGGCCGCCGGAGCCCTGGGCATGAGCAGGGGCCAGATCCTGCGCAGGATCGTCCTGCCCCAGGCGATGAGGGTCATCGTCCCGCCCACCGGCAACGAGACGATCTCCATGCTCAAGACGACCTCCTTGGTGCTGGCGGTCCCCTTCGCCCTGGATCTGACCTTCGTCACCAACTCCTACGCGTCGCTGACCTACCAGATCATTCCGCTGCTTCTGGTCGCGGCCATCTGGTACATCATCATCACCTCGATCCTCATGGTGGGACAGCACTACATCGAGCGCTACTACGGCAAGGGCTTCGACTCTGACAAGTCCTCCGGCTCCTCGGGCCGGGGCCTGTCGGCCCGCCAGCAGGCCATCCTCAATGCGCACACCACCAAGGACGATCCCTTCCTGGAGGTCACCCCATGAGCACATCCGCCCAGGCGGCAGCCGCTACGCCCAAGGTCGAGATCAGCGACCTGCACAAGTTCTTCGGTGAGCTGCACGTGCTGCGGGGCATCGATCTCATCGTCCCACCCGGCTCGGTGACGGTTCTCATCGGCCCGTCGGGCTCGGGAAAGTCGACACTGCTGCGCTGCATCAATGAGCT
>ERZ772906.1699-NODE-1699-length-11892-cov-2.351440_pt1 | contig 11892 bp, 7 predicted proteins | sample MGYA00511338_ERZ772906 | MGnify/ENA primary metagenome ERZ772906 (study PRJEB29015, sample SAMEA2738076) | human oral metagenome | biome: human oral; feature: human-associated habitat; material: saliva | place: China | collected 2212 ... | reverse complement strand
TATCCGTTAAATGCTACTATCATTCAGTACATCTTTTACAAAGAAGCAAAGTTATCTACATATGTTTAACACTTGTTGAAAACTTTCATTCATCGTGAAAGAAAAAGAAAAGTTTTCTTCATTTGTTTAACAATTGTTGAAAAGGAGGTGGCATGCCAAGAGATTTTTTTCCTTTTGTTGAGGAAAACACCAACCAGGATGAAAAAAATGTTAGTCCTGAAAACGCTCTAACTGTTCGTTACGCAGCGCGTATTGCGGTGTATGACGATAAGGCTGCAGCACCTCGTGTTGTCCTTGTAGAACCTAAGGATGTCCGTGCCTATCTTGATGAAATTGCGGCTACCGTAAATCGGCTAGCTCATGAACAGGGTGGTCAAATACCTTTTATGGTTATGCGTGAGATTGTTGAAAATTTTATTCATGCACATTTTGTAGCACCAACTATCTCAATCATGGACAACGGAAATACCATTAGATTTTCTGATCAGGGACCAGGTATCAAAGAGAAAAATCGTGCGTTGGAGTTTGGTACCTCATCAGCCACGGAAGAAATGAAATCTTTCATCAGAGGTGTTGGTTTTGGCCTTCCTTATGCTCAACAATACATGGTTGAGAAGGGTGGAAGCCTTACCCTTGAAGATAATATTTCTGGCGGAACAATTGTTACTTTATCAACCCGTCGCTCTAAGGATGCACATATTCAAACGCTTCCAACTCAAGAAGAAGTTGAAGATTCTCTTTCTGTTACTCAGGAACCTGCAGCTTATCAAAGTATTACTTTACCTGTATCAGAAAAGATTGCTCCTCAACTTCCTAATCTAGTCCTCACAGATCGAGCAAAACTTGTTCTCCAATATCTTTCAGAACATGAATGGGTTGGTGCGACGGAGCTCACTACTACCTTTGGACTTTCTACACCAACGTGGTCAAGAGAGCTAAAATCGCTGGTAAATATAGGAATTATTGGAAAAGTTGGGCAAAAATACAAACTCACAAAAATTGGAGAAACACTCCTTTCATAGAGTTTCTCAACATTATTCCCTGAAAGTTATCAACATTCATCTATACTAGGTATCCCAATTTTCAACATTTTGATTGGACACGTATGGATGCATCAATTGATTCAGACGCAGTAGCACTGTGGCAAGACGCACTTGACCTCTTAGTTGAAGAAAATCAACCGGAGGCTTTTATCGCCATGCTGAGAACCTGCACTCCAGTCAAAGTTGAAGAAGATACTTTATATGCTGAGACTCCCATGCGTCTGGCATATAATCGTATCCTTAAAAATCTTCCGATTGTCGAAAGATGTCTTTCGGCTGCCGCTTTTGAAGACATTATTTTGAGCCTTACTCTTACAAAGTCTTCTACTCCTGTTACCACTACTTCCACAATGACTCCTCAAGAGTTCAATGCTTGGAAGAAAAAAACCGCTCCTCTACAAGCAGTTGTTCCTGAACAGATTCAGGATTTTGAATCCCAGGAACAAAGCCTTGAAGAATTAAAACAGCAGACCTTAAAGCGCCGTAAGAGTAATCCTCTTTGTGAAGAAACCTCTTTTAATTCAACACTGACCTTTGATCGTTTTGTTGTTGGTGATGAAAACGAACTTGCACATCAGCATGCATTAAATGTTGCAAACGATGCAAAAGGCAAGGCAAATCCACTCTTTATTTATGGTGCAAGCGGTCTTGGAAAAACTCACCTTCTGCGAGCCGTTCAAAACTACATCAACTCTGAAGACATCGAACGCGTTTGTGTTTACAAAGACGCAGATGCTTTTGTTGATGACTATGTAAATGCAGTTCGTAAAAACGCTTCAGGAAACGCCGCAACAGAGCTGAGTAATAACTACCAAAACATTGATGTTCTTATCATCGACGATGTTCAAAAACTTGCTGGTAAAGCGGGTACCATTAACTTCTTCTTCAATATTTTTAACTCTCTTATTGATAGAGGTAAGCAGATTATTCTTGCGGCCGATAGAACACCTGCTCAACTTGGTATGGGCTCTGACGGTTTTGATGATCGTATTACTTCTCGTATGAGTGGTGGAATTGTTATTGGTATTGAGTCTCCAAGTTACGAGATGAAACTCAATCTTATTCATGTCTTCTGCGACCGCGCTTTTAAAGAGAGAAATTCTTCTCTTTCTGCAGATGATTTGCCAGAAGACATCCGTCGCTACATGGCTGACAAAGCCGGTCAAAGTATTAGAACACTTGAGGGCTTCTGTAATCGTTGTGTTACTGGTCAGATTAAGGCAAAAGAATCTGGCACAAATATAAAACAGGAAGAAATCGATAAGATTGCAGACACTCTCTGGCGCCGCGTTTCAAAGACCGTAAATATCGAGAAGGTCCAAGAAGTCGTAGAAAATGTCTATGGCATTAGTCATCGCGATATTGTTGGCAACAAGAGAAATAAAGAGATTGCAGAACCTCGTCACGTTGCAATTTATCTTGCACACGATCTTTGCCAGTACACGCTGGTAAATATCGGTAAGCACTTTGGTGGAAGAAAACATGCAACTATTTTGCATAGCATTGAGGTAATTGAAGAGAGAATCAAAGAAGACAAAAGCTTCTATGATCAAATTTCTCAACTCAAGAAAACTATTTTTGAACAAAGTTAGTGTTTAAAACCTGTTAGTAAGATGTTAATTGGTGAAGAGAAGTAATGGTTTGTTGTTGAGAGTTTAAGAGGAGGAGTTTTACTTTGTTTATGAATGTCAAAAATAAACAAACAAATCTGACCTCTAGAAACATATTTCTACCTCTAGAAATGTAAAGCTTTCTTCTTTTCAACATAGCTTATTATTACTACGATATTTTTATTCTTATCTAAGAAATAATAGAAAGGGTCGTCATGAAATTTACCGTAAGTCAATCCGCTCTCCAGACGGCACTTGATATTGTTTCTAAAGGCATTGGTTCTAATACAACGCTTCCTATTCTTTCTGGTATTTATCTCAAAGCATTTAATGGCATGCTCGAGCTACAATCCAGCGACTTAACTATTTCTATTAAGCATCAAATTGCAGCAAATGTTGAAGAAGAAGGAGAAACAGTTGTTTCTGGAAAGGTTATCCAGAACATTGTTAAAAATCTTCCTGATGCTGCAATTACTTTTGAAGGTGGTGAGCGCACTCTTTCTGTAACATGCCAGCGTTCATCTTTTAGACTTAATACACTTTCTGCACAGGACTGGTCTCAGTTTCCAGAGTTTAATCTTGAAAAAACTTGTGAGCTTCCAAGCGAACTCCTTTCTGCCATGGTCGATAAGGTCTATCGCGTTACCTCAAAGGAAGCTTCTCGTCCTATTCTTCAGGGAATTTCTCTCACTGTTGAAGACAACACTATTCGCCTTGTTGCAACAGACTCATTCCGTCTTGCTGTTTGTGATTCCAATACAGATACTCCAGCTGGCGAGTCTTTTAGTGCAATTATCTCTGGCGAGGTTTTTCATGATGTTCTTTCCATGCGTAGCATGACTGAGAAGGTGTTGATTGGTACTACAGATAACCAAGTAGTCTTCCAGTTTGGAAATACCACTCACATTTCTCGTAAGATTGAAGGTCACTTCCCAGACTATAAGCAGCTACTTCCTACGTCTTGCACCGCTTCTGTTGATATTAATGTTGAAGATTTCTCTGCAGCGCTGAAGCGTGTTTCTGTTATTGCCCTGACAAATCCTTCAGTTCGCTTTGATGTTGATGCCGACGGTAAAGAAGTTAAGCTTTCTGCATCTTCACCAGATCAGGGAGAATCCTCTGAACATATTGAGGCTCAAATTGAGGGAGATTCTCTTTCAATTGCTTTGAACTATCACTATGTCTTTGATTGTGTAAATGCTGCTCCTTCTAAGGACCTTCTGCGTCTTGAGCTTCAAGGTCCTTCTCAGCCAGCTATTTTCAAATCAAATGGCAAGGTTAACTACTTGTATCTTCTGATGCCTGTTCGCCTCTAATGTGATAGGGGTTGTGTGGGACTTAAAGTTGAACATGTTTCGCTGTATAACTTTCGTTGTTTTTCTTCGAAAGAGATAGATTTATCTGCGCAAACTACTATTTTTGTAGGAAAGAACGCTGCTGGTAAGACAAATACTGTTGAAGCACTACAACTTCTAACTGCTGGATATTCATTTAGAAAGCCCACACCTTCACAACTCCTTCTTACAGGTACTTCTGAGGCAAAGATAGAGATTTCTCTCACAGGAGATGGAAGAAAGCTAGAAAATACCTGCACCATTACAGAACGACGCCGTCAATTTTTAAAGAATGGCAAGAAATGTCAGGCTGCAGATATTTCTGGCACCTTGATGTCGGTACTTTTTAATCCTGATGATCTTTCAATGATTAAAGGTGGCGCATCATATCGTCGTGAAGAATTTGATGACTTTGGTCGCCAGGCAAATAAGAGCTACTTCAAGGTTTTCTCGGCATATACTAAAACAGTTGAGCAAAGAAATAAGCTGCTCAAATCCGACTGGCCAGATAAAAATCTGCTTGATGCATGGGATCTTTCACTTGCAAGGGGAGGAGCTACGCTTCTTCATGCACGAATTCATTTGTTTGATCGCCTGGCAAAGAAGACATGTGAGATCTACCAGGAACTTTCTGGTGGAGAACACCTAGAAATGAACTATATTTCTTCAATTGGAGAGGTTTCTCTTGAGGCCACTAGAGAAGAAATTACTGATCAATTCCTGAAGGCTTTAAACGAAGCTCGCACGGATGATATTCGTCGTCAGCAAAGTACAAAAGGACCTCATCGAGACGACGTTGAGTTTTTAATTGAGGGTAAAGACGCTAGAAATTTTGGTTCTCAAGGTCAAATTAGAACTGTTGTCTTAGCACTTAAAATGGCAGAAGTTCTCCTTTCAGAAGAAATACTTGGCGAGAAGCCCTTGCTGCTTTTAGATGATGTTATGAGTGAGCTTGATGAAGACCGCAGAAAAGCAATCATGGACTTTGCATTCCATGACATTCAAACGGTAATTACCACTACAAATCTTGGATATTTTTCCGATGAAATTTTAGATAAGGCGCAGATAGTTAGGTTTGGCGATGAATAATCAACAAGAAGCGCCTGCGCGCGGTGGCAATGAAAATGCAAAAGATTTAATGAGTTCTCTGCTTGGAACCTTCAGAGATTCTAAGAGCATGTCAAAAAATCGTCGCGCCTACCTTGCGTGGGTTGAAGCAAATGGCGAAAAAGAGACAGAACATATAACCGGTGTATTTGTTAGAGAAGTTGCTGGTAGAGAATACCCTGTACTTACAGTCTATGTAGATAATCGTATATGTATGATTGATTTTCTCGCACAGAGAGAAATTTATAGAGCCAGGCTTTCAGAGCAAGGTCTGGAGTTCTCAGATCTTGAATTTAAGCTGGATAAATATAACAGGCATACTGGTAAAGAGGCTACCTCTTCAGAAAAGCAAATACAGGGCAAAAACAGAGAGAAAAAAGATCTTCCAGAACTCACCGCGGAAGAAAAATCACAAATTTCTGAGTTAGTTTCTGACCTTTCTGAGCCGCTTAAGTCAACGGCTTATAAAGCGATTGAAGCAAGTTTTAGACAAAAAAAGAGTCTTTAGTCTAATCTGTCACTAATCTGTCCTTAAATCTGTTTACAGAGCCTCTCAGATATAAAATATTACTGTTCAAACAATGAAATTTCTCTGTGCCGGGTTGATTTTGGCTATTTCATAGTAAAATAGTCATATCATTCCGCTCACAATTAAAGAGAGGACTTTCGTGGCAAAAGAAAATAACTATGGCGAAGGCGAGATTAAAATTCTCGAGGGCCTAGAGGCGGTTCGTAAGCGTCCAGGTATGTACATTGGTACAACTTCAGCATCTGGTCTCCACCACCTTGTTTGGGAGATTGTAGATAACTCAGTTGATGAGGCAATGGCCGGTTTCTGTTCTAAGATTAAGGTCACCGTTCATCCAGATAACTCTATTTCTGTTGAAGATAATGGTCGTGGTATTCCAGTAGGTAAGCACCCACAGAAGAAAATTCCTACTCTTGAGGTTGTTCTTACTATTCTGCATGCAGGCGGTAAGTTTGATAACGACGCATACAAAGTTTCTGGTGGCCTCCATGGCGTAGGTGTTTCTGTTGTAAATGCTCTTTCTAAGAAGCTTGTTGCACAGGTTAAGCGTGATGGCAAGATCTATGAAATGGTTTTTGAGCGCGGTAAGACCGTTCAAAAAATGAAGGAAATTGGTACTTCTAAGACTACAGGTACCATTATTACCTTCTGGCCAGATGACATGATTTTTGAGACCACTACATACAACTTTGATACACTCCGCGATCGTCTTCAGGAAACTGCATTCCTTAACAAGAATCTTAAAATTACCCTTATTGATGAGCGCGAGCTTACTCCTCGCCAGGTCGATTACCAGTATGCTGGTGGAATCATTGACTTTGTTAAGTACCTTAATGACGAGAAAACCGTTTTACCAGGACTTTCTCGCCCAATTTATATTGAAGGTAAATCTGATCCTGATGCCCCTATGTCGCAGATGGGTGAGGTTGAGGTTGCACTTCAGTGGAATACTGAGTTCAGCGATAGAACTCTCTCGTTTGCAAATGATATTTTCACTGAGGAAGGCGGAATGCACCTTGAGGGCTTCCGTACCGCTCTTACTAAGGTAGTAAATGATTACGGCACCAGGCAGGGCCTTCTTAAAGAGAAAGATCCTAAGCTTGAGGGTAATGATATTCGAGAAGGCCTTACTGCAGTAATTTCAGTTAAGCTTCCAGATCCTCAGTTTGAGGGTCAAACAAAGGCTAAGCTTGGTAGTTCTTACATGAGAACTCTTACTAACAAGATTGTTACTCAGGGCCTTTCAGAGTATCTTGAAGAGCACCCTAACCAGGCAAAAGAGATTCTTAAGAAAGCAACTCAGGCCGCAAAGGGTCGTCTTGCTGCACGTAAAGCCCGTGAAGCCACTCGCCGTAAGGGACTTCTTGAGTCTGCGGCTCTTCCTGGAAAGCTTGCAGATTGCTCCGTACGTGATGCAGAGATGACTGAGCTCTTCATCGTCGAGGGTGACTCCGCAGGTGGTTCTGCAAAGATGGCACGTGATCGTTCCATTCAGGCAGTCCTTCCACTTCGCGGAAAGATTTTGAACGTTGAGCGCGTACAGGCTCATCGCGCACTTTCTTCCGATACCATTACTTCGTTGATTACTGCTATTGGTACGGGTGTTGGTGAAGAATTTAGTCTTGAGAAGGCCCGTTACCACAAGATTGTCATCATGACCGATGCTGATGTTGACGGTTCTCACATTAGAATTCTTCTGCTTACCTTCTTCTATCGTTTTATGAAGCCAATGATTGATGCAGGTTATATCTACGTTGCTCAGCCTCCTCTGTATCAGATCAAGCCAAAGGGTAAGAAGAACGGCAAATACATCTATACCGATGAAGAGCTTGCTCTTGAGACAAAGAAGTATGAGGACAACACCAAGTACACCATTCAGCGCTACAAGGGTCTTGGTGAGATGGATCCAGAGCAGCTGTGGGCAACCACTATGGAGCCAAAGAATCGCATTCTTCTTAAGGTCACCATCGATGATGCGCTTGCAGCTGATCGCGCGGTTTCTGATCTTATGGGCAATCAGGTAGAGAAGCGTAAAGACTTTATCCAAACACATGCAAAAGACGTCCGCTTCCTGGACATTTAATGGTTTCTCGTCAAACCGTTATACAGAAAATGAAAGGGTAACTTGTGGCAGACGATAAAAATCTAAATGATGATCTTTTTGGTGCAGACGAGGAACAAGACCTCGATGCCCAAAATGATATGGATGAAGAATACGAAGAGGATGAGGTAGAAGAGAACGATTCTGACGAGTTTGATCCAGAGACTGGTGTCAGACTTACAGGAACAGATGCCTCACACATCATCACTGATGAGGCTGGTACTCGTCTTGACCTCTCTGATATTCATGGCGGCACGCTTAAGCCAACTGATTTGTCCTCAGAGATGAAGACTTCCTTCCTTGAGTATTCCATGTCCGTTATTGTTGCTCGTGCACTTCCTGATGTTCGAGACGGCCTTAAGCCTGTTCACCGCCGTATTCTGTACGCAATGAGTGAGGCTGGCATTACGCCAAACCGTCCACATAAGAAGTCTGCATGGGCAGTCGGTGAAGTCATGGGTAAGTACCACCCACACGGCGACTCCGCTATTTATGACTCCATGGTCCGTATGTCTCAGGACTTCTCGATGAGACTTCCTCTGATTGATGGTCACGGAAACTTTGGTTCTATCGACGGCGATCCACCAGCAGCAATGCGTTATACCGAGGCACGTCTTACCAGAAGTGCTATGGAGATGCTAGCAGAGCTTAACAAGAACACCGTTGATCTTCAGTCAAACTATGATGAGTCACTGACAGAGCCAGCAGTTCTTCCTGCTCGTTTCCCAAATCTTTTGGTTAACGGCTCTTCAGGCATTGCAGTTGGTATGGCTACCAACATTCCTCCTCATAACCTTGGTGAGGTAACCGACGCCGTTTGTATGATGATTGACAACCCCGAGGTTACCACCGAGGAGCTCATGACTGTCCTTCCTGGTCCTGACTTCCCAACAGGTGGCATTATCATGGGAACCCAGGGCATTAGGGATGCTTATGAGACAGGCCGCGGCTCTATTACCGTTCGTGCTAAGGTTCATGTTGAGCAGGTAAAGAGCGGTCGTCAGCGCCTTGTTGTTACTGAGATTCCATACCAGGTTAACAAGGGTCTTCTCCAGGAGAAGATTGCTCAAGCAGTCAATGAGAAGAAAATCGAAGGCATCTCTGACATGCGTGACGAGTCCAACCGTAAGGGCATGCGCATCGTCATTGACCTCAAGCGAGATGCTGTTCCACAAGTTGTTCTGAACAATCTCTACAAGAAAACTCAACTTCAGTCCAACTTTGGCATTATTGACCTGGCGTTGGTTGATGGCGTACCTCGTACCCTTTCTCTTCGTGAGATTTTGCGTCATTACATTGATCACCAGATTGATGTTGTACGCCGTCGTACTGAATTTGACCTGGATAAAGCAAAGAAGCGCGTCCACATTTTGGAAGGTCTTCTGACCGCAGTCGATAACATCGACGAGATTGTTCACATCATTCGCAGCTCTCAAGATGATACTGAAGCAAAGCAACGTATGAACGAGCGCTTTGGTCTGGATGAGATTCAAGGTGAGGCAATCCTTCAGATGCGTCTTCGCCGTCTTACCGGCCTGGCGCGTCAGGACCTTGTGGATGAGATTTCTCAGCTCAGGCTTGATATTGCCTACTACGAGGATCTTCTCGCCCATGAGGACAAGATTCTGGCTGTTATCGCTGATGAGCTCCGAGAAATTTCTAATCGCTATGCTGATAAGCGCCGTACACAAATTTCCGACCAGGACATTCAGAACCTGGACGTTGAGGACCTCATCGCTGAAGAGGATATGGTTATTACCGTCACTCACGCAGGTTATGTAAAGCGCGTTCCTGTTGAGATCTATCGCTCTCAGAAGCGTGGTGGCAAGGGTGTTCAGGGCGTCTCTCTCAAAGAGAACGACTTTGTCGAGAACCTCTTTGTTGCTTCCACCCATGATTACGTGCTGTTCTTTACCAACCTTGGTAAGGTCTATCGCCTCAAGGTACATGAGCTTCCTGTTGGTAGCAGAACTACTAAGGGCAGCGCTATCGTTAATGTTATTGAGACGCTTTCAGAGGGCGAGAAGGTCAAGGCAGTTATTACGACCCGCGACTTCCCAGAAGATAACTACCTGATGTTTGCTACCAAGCAGGGAATGGTTAAGAAGACTGCAATGTCTGAGTACGACCGTACTCGCAAGGATGGCCTCATTGCCATTAACCTTAAGGACGACGATGAGCTGGTTAACGTTCGTCGTGTCCACCCAGGTGACAAGGTTGTTCTGTGCTCCTCTGACGGTAAGGCAATCCTGTTTGACGAGGCTGAAGCAAGAAGCATGGGTCGTGGTACCTCGGGCGTCCGTGGCATTACGCTCAAGGGCAATGCAACCATGCTTGGCATGGAGATTACCAACGGAAACGGCGACCTCTTTGTTATTACCGAGAAGGGCTACGGAAAGCGCACCGCAATTTCTGAGTACCCAGTCCACAAGCGCGGCGGACAGGGTGTCTTCACCATCACAATGACGGAGAAGAAGGGTAACCTGGTTGCTTGCCGTGTTGTTGGTCCTCAACACGAGATTATGATCATGTCCGAGGAAGGTGTTGTCATCCGCGTTAAGGCTGGCGATATCTCTAAGCTTGGTCGCTCTACTCAAGGCGTTAAGGTCATGAACCTCTCTGGCACCGATCTTGTTTCTGCAGTTGCTCGTATGGTCGCCCACAAAAAGAAGGCCCCAAAGCACGCGGAGAATCAGGGAATGCTAGACCTAATGGCAGCCGGCGCTCGCGACGCCGATGAGACAGAGTCTGTTGACCTCGGAGACGAAGAAGAAGTACTCGACGACGAACTGCTGGATGATGACGAATAAGCATTTCAGCTATACGTAATTTGAAGAGCTCAAGGGTAAAATCCCTTGAGCTCTTTTCGTTTACCGAAGAAATACGCACGCTAACGGTAATGTCATTTATATAAAAGATGCGTCAATTGTCCTTTCTGCCTAGGCTAGAGTTGGGAACGACTAGCGTCAAACTGCACGTAGTAGTCATTTTCGAATTAACGGAGAGAGAACAATGGCCAGACTTCATGTTATGGAGCTTAGCCACGCACAGACCGTAATGGACGATTTGCGAGATGCTCTTGAGCGTCGCCTCTCGGTGAGTTCAATTGTGCCTTGCCCTGTCGAATTTACTGCTGCGCTGGTAAGACTCTGTGCAACCCAGAGCTGTGGAAAATGTACCCCTTGTAGAATTGGTCTCAGCGCCCTTAGTAACCTGCTTGAAGACGTACTTGAGAATAGAGCAACTGAGTACACGCTTGATCTGCTTGAACGAACAGCAAAAACTACCTATCTCTCAAGCGACTGCGCAATTGGTTATGAAGCAGGAGAGATGGTGCTTACCGCACTTTCTGGCTTTAGGGATGATTTTGAGCAACACGTTAAAAAGCACTCATGTGGCTATGATGTGCAGGGAGAAGTTCCGTGTGTGCGCGGATGTCCTGCTCACGTTGATATTCCAGCGTACATTTCCCTGGTAGAAGAGGGTCGCTACACCGACGCCATTAAGGTCATCAGGAAAGACAACCCGTTGCCGCTGGTTTGCGGTCTTGTTTGCGAGCATCCTTGTGAGATGCACTGCCGTCGCGCCATGGTGGACAATCCTCTTAATATCCTGGCCCTTAAGCGCTATGCAGCTGAGCACATGGAAGAGACCTATACTCCTCAGTGCTTCCCGGCAACTGGAAAGAAAGTTGCTGTAATTGGTGGAGGTCCTGCAGGCCTTTCTTGTGCCTATTACCTGGCAACTATGGGACATAGCGTAAAGATCTTTGAGGCGAGAAAACATTTGGGCGGCATGCTTCGCTACGGAATCCCAAATTATCGCCTCCCTCGTGAGCGCCTCCAATCAGAGATTGATTGGCTCCTTTCTACTGGAATTGAAGTTGAGCTTGAACACTCCGTTTCAGGAGAAGAACTTCAAGAGCTCCGAAAAATATACGATTCCGTTTTTGTGGGTATTGGAGCGCACACCGATAAAAAACTTTGCCTTGAAGGAGAAGATCTCAATGGTGTCGAATCCGCAGTTCAGCTCCTACGAGCAGTAGGGGATTACGACATTCCAGATCTGTCTGGTCAGGATATTGTGGTCATTGGTGGCGGAAACGTTGCCATGGACGTTGCTCGTACCAGCGTCAGGCTAGGTGCCAAGAAGGGTTCTATTGTTTACC
>ERZ772906.1695-NODE-1695-length-11922-cov-3.738350_pt1 | contig 11922 bp, 12 predicted proteins | sample MGYA00511338_ERZ772906 | MGnify/ENA primary metagenome ERZ772906 (study PRJEB29015, sample SAMEA2738076) | human oral metagenome | biome: human oral; feature: human-associated habitat; material: saliva | place: China | collected 2212 ... | reverse complement strand
TGACCATCGTGATGCTCGTTCCCGCCGTCGGCACGATTCTGCCCATCGCGCTCATTGCCGCGCCCGCGGCCGCTCTGGCGCCGTGGACGCGCACCATGCGCCAGCTGCTGATCGGTGCCCCGGTTCTGGGGGCGGCCTCGGCCCTGGCCGGGCTGCTGATCGCGGTGCAGCTGAGCCTGTCCGCCGGTGGGGTCATCGCGGTGACCTCCGGGGTGGTCTACCTGGTCTCGGCCCTGGTCCACTGGTCCGTGATGAGCGGAGTCTGGGTGCGAGTGCCGCTGCTACGCCGGGGCTGAGCCCGCCGATCCTGTGCGGGTGCTTCCAGCGACGCCGGAGCGAGGCTCGCGGCAGGGCCGAGGTCGGCTCTCAGGCGGCGATCCCCAGGATGCCGCGCAGGTCGGCCTTGATGGCCTCCAGGCGCTCAGCGGCCGCCTCCCGAACCTGGGCCACCGGAGTGTCATTCGTCGGCAGAATCACCTCGCAGTAGCACTTGAGCTTGGGCTCGGTCCCTGAGGGTCGCACGACCACCCGGTCATCCGAGGCCGTCACCCACACCAGGCCGTTCGTGGGGGGAAGGGTGCCGCCGTTGCCGTCCGAGATGCCGTCGAGCAGATCCACCGTCTTGGTGATCGGGGAACCGGCGAGCTTGGCCGGTGCCCCGCCCGAACGCAGACGCTCCATGGTGCTGGTGATGATGTCAAGGTCCTCGACTCGCATGCTCAACGGGCTCGTGGCGTGCAGCCCGTGCTCCCGCGCGAGCCGGTCGAGCAGATCCTGCAAGGTCCGGCCCTGCTGCTTGAGCACGGAGGTCAGCACCGCCAACCGCACGGAGGCGGAGATGCCGTCCTTGTCCCGCACCGCGGCAGGATCGACGCAGTAGCCCAGGGCCTCCTCGTAGCCGAAGACCAGGCCCGGCTCCCGGCTGATCCACTTGAAGCCCGTCAGGGTGCGGCGGAAGCCCAAGCCGTGGGACTGGGCGATCCGGCGCAGCAGGCGGGAGGAGACCACGGAGCAGGCCAGGACCCCGTTGCCGGCGAAAGCGGCCAGCTCGGCGGCCTGCTCACCCAGGAGCGCGCCGACCTCATCGCCCGTCAGCTGACGCCAGCCGCCGGGAGCGTCCTCGTCCGGGATGGCGGCGGAGCAACGATCCGCATCGGGATCGTTGGCGATCACCAGGTCCGCCTCGACCTGCCGGGCCTTGTCCAGCGCCAGGTCCAGCGCCCCGGGCTCCTCCGGGTTGGGGAAGGCGACCGTCGGGAAGTCCGGATCCGGCTCGAACTGCTCAGCCACCTCGACGACGTCGGTGAACCCGGCTCGCGCGAGCACTTCACGGCACGTGGCCCCACCCACGCCGTGCATCGCCGTCAACACGATCTTCACCGGGGCGGGGGCCGTCATCCGAGCCGCCTGAGCGGCCCGCTCGATGTACTCCTCCCGGATCTCCGGGTCGACCGTCTCCCAGCCCGACTGCGGGCGGGGTACGGAGGACACCGGGCCGACGGCGTCGATCGCCGCAGCGATCTGGCTGTCATAGGGGGGAACGATCTGGGCTCCCTGACCCGAGTCGGTCACGGCCCGCCCGCCCAGGTAGACCTTGTAGCCGTTGTCCTGCGGAGGGTTGTGCGAGGCCGTCACCATGACGCCGGCGTCGGCCTCCAGGCGCCGCAGCGCGAAGGCGAGCACCGGGGTGGGGCAGTGCTGCTCGAAGAGAATGGCCCGTCCGCCTGCGCCGGTGACGACCGCGGCCGTATCGCGGGCGAACTGCTCAGAGTTGTGGCGGGCGTCGTAGCCGATGACGACGCTGAAGCCCTCACCGAGACGGTCCTTGAGGTAAGCGGACAGCCCCGCCGCGGCGCGGATGACGACGACCCGGTTCATCCGGTTGGGGCCGCCGCCCAGACGGCCTCGTAGGCCGGCCGTGCCGAAGGCGAGGGTGCCGCTGAAGGCATCACTGAGTGCTCTGCGAGCCGCCTGGGCCTGCTCGCCATGAGAACGGGCGGCGCTCAGGAGCTCAGTGATCTCGGCGCGAGTGACGGGATCCGGATCGTCCTGGATCCACGCGTCCACGGCAACGTCGTCGTACACATCTTCAGGGCCTCGGGTCATATCTGCGACGGTACCGCGCGATAACTTCTGGAAACGCTCACAATGACGCTCCTCACTGGTGTTTCCAAACACAAGGAGAATTCAGTCACCAGGGTGACGGAGAACCCCTGAAGATAAGATGTCTTGAATTAAATTGGCGGTATAATTCGGGTTTGTTTTGAGAGTTCTGAGAGATGAGATGCTGGTGAGAAAGGTGTGGGTGTGGCGGGGATGAATTTCTGGGACTTTTGTCCTTCGTGTGTCCTCTTCTCCTGCCTTCGAACACATCGCCGCCTCGACAGGAATAGGGGATCATGGCCGCATGAGTACACGCGAGTCCTACCGCAAGGGACCAGTGGTGCTGCGCGGCACCCAGATCCCCACCCAGACCACCGACGCGCGCCTGCTGAGCAGTGACGCCGACGCCGACTGGCTCCACGCCGACCCGTGGCGGGTCATGCGCATCCAGGCGGAGTTCGTCGAGGGCTTCGGGGCCCTGGCGGAGCTGGGGCCGGCCATCAGCGTCTTCGGCTCGGCACGCACCAAACCCGAGGACCCTACCTATCGCATGGCCATGGAGGTCGGCGCCGGGCTGGCGCGCGCCGGCTACGCCGTCATCACCGGAGGCGGCCCGGGCATGATGGAGGCCGCCAACCGTGGGTGCCACGAGGCCGGCGGTACCTCGGTGGGCCTTGGCATCGAGCTGCCCCACGAGCAGGGCATGAACGAGTACGTCGACCTCGGGGTCAACTTCCGCTACTTCTTCGCCCGCAAGACCATGTTCGTCAAGTACTCCGACGGATTCGTCGTCATGCCCGGCGGGATGGGGACCCTCGACGAGCTCTTCGAGGCCCTCACCCTGGTCCAGACCCAGAAGATCTCCTCCTTCCCCATCGTCCTGGTGGACAGCGGCTACTGGGGCGGGCTGCTGGAGTGGCTGCGCACCACAATGATCGAGCGCGGCATGATCTCTGCCAGCGACCCCGACCTGCTGCACGTCGTCGACGATGCCGAGGAGGCTGTGGACTACGTGGTCAGCGCGGCCCGTCGGCTGCGCGACGGCCGGGCGGGGGCGTGAGTCGCGTCATGGCGGGCCCATCCTCGAACGTTGCACCTTGAATGTCGTAGAATATGACAGGTCGCGCGGCGATGTGCCCGCGCAGCACTGACGAAAGGTGAGCACATGGCTGCCATGAAGCCCCGGACCGGAGACGGCCCTCTCGAAGTCGTCAAGGAAGGCCGCGCCATCATCATGCGGGTTCCGCTTGAAGGCGGCGGTCGACTCGTCCTCGAGATCACGGCCGACGAGGTCAAGGAGCTTGGAGAGGCTCTGGCCAACGCCAAGATCTGATCGATCCGGGCGGCCTGGGTACGGCCGGTTCCACGCGGTCCTCGGCGTCGAGGAACCGGCGACCGGGTCATCCAGCCTCACGAGAGAGGGTCGGACCTGTGACGGGTCCGACCCTCTTCCTGTGCCCGGCCTTGTCTGAAGGCGCGCTATCAGGTCTGGCGCACGGAGACGAGCAGGCCGTCTCCGACGGGCAGCAGTGTGGTCAGCAGGGCCCGGGAGGCGCGCAGCGCCTTGCCGAGCTCGCGGGCTGCCACGGTGGTGACGTCGCGGCGGGCCGGGTCGGCCACGTGGTCGTTCCACAGGGCCCGGGTGACGGCCAGGACCCCGCCGGGGCGCAGCATCCGCAGGGCGTTGGAGGCCAGGAGGATCGCCTCCTCCGGGGCGACGTCGAGCACCACCATGTCGTAGGAGCGGGCCGCCATCCGGGGCATGACGTCCGAGGCCCGTCCCTGGATGATGCGGGTGCGCGAGGAGGGGTAGCCGGCTCCGTCGAAGGCGCGACGCGCCTCGCGCTGGAGCTCGGGCTCGACATCGATCGTGGTGAGGACCCCGTCAGTGCCCATGCCGCCCAGCAGCCACAGGCCCGAGACACCGGTGCCGGTGCCGACTTCGGCCACGGACTTGGCTCCCACTGAGGCGGCCAGCATCCGCAGCGCCGCTCCGGTCCCCGAGGACACCGGGGTGATGCCGAGCTCGAGCCCGCGTATGCGGGCCTGGGCGGTGGCCTCGTCCTCCGCGGTGAAGTCCTCCGTGTAGGACCAGCTCAGCGTCTTGTCCGCACTCACTGTGAGCCTTTCTTCTGCTGCGGGGCGCCAGGCGCACCCCTCGAGCCACATTGTTCCAGGTGTTCGGCCCGATAGGCGGAAGGCCGCTCGGCCGGGTGAGTCCGCCGGTAGGCGAACCGAGGCGGATTCGGAGCGGTGGGACTCCCTATACTGAGCGGCGTGTTCGGCATCAACGGATATGAGTTCCTCGTCATCATCCTGGTGGCGGTGATCGTGGTGGGGCCGCAGCGCTTGCCCGAGTACACCCGCAAGCTCACGCAGATGGTGCGTCAGCTCAGGGTGTTCCTGGACAACGCGCGCAGCCAGATCGCCGAGGAGGTCGGCCCCGAGATGGCCGACCTGGACCTGTCCAGCCTCGATCCGCGCCAGTACGACCCGCGCAAGATCGTGCGCGACGCCCTGGGGGAGGACATCGACGCCATCCGCGAGGACCTCGCCCACCCCTTCCGCTCCGTCGGCTCAGCCGCCAAGGAGATGTCCGACGACGCCGCACAGGCTGTCAACGACGTGGTCAAGAAGGATCGGGCCTCGTCGCTGAGCAAGCAGATCGAGGCCAAGCGCGACGAGCGGCTGGCCGAGAAGGACGCCGAGAAGGCTGAGAACACCGAGAGCACTGAGGTCGCCGAGAACGCTGAGGGCCCGCAGAGTGCTGAGCAGCCCCCCGCCACTGCGCCGCGGGGAGTGCTCCAGCAGGCCGACGACGTCGAGCATGCCGTCGAGGCCGAGGTCGAGACTGATGCTGGGTCGGTCGAGTCGGCTGAAGGGGCTGAGCCGGAGAAGACAGAGCCCGAGCAGTCCGGGGAGGCCGAGGTCGCCGAGGACGCGGAGGGCACTGAGCAGCCGGAGCAGTCCGACCGTCCGGCCGAGCCGGTGGAGGTCCCGACAAGCCTGGTCGAGCCGCAGGCCGCTGCCGCCGGTGAGGATGCAGGGGACGCCACCGCGGCGGGTGATGACTCCCGTAATCGCGTGCGCCCTCTATCGCCGCGCGACATCGTGCGCGCCGCCAACGCCGCCGCCCGCACCCGCGCCGAGGCTGCGCGCATCGCCGTCGACTTCTGACCCGTACGAGCTCCGCCCCATCGAGCCGGGCGAAAGAGCCGTCGGGCGATGTGACCAATGCCGGACTCGGTAAGAGAGCCGGCGGGACCGGCATCAGGCCGGGGTGACCCCCAGGCTCTTGCCGGCCAGGCCGCGAGAGCGGTGAGTCAGGCGCTGGGCCACGGCGGACAGCTCCAGGGCCGCGGGGGCGTCGGCAGCCGGCTTGCCGTCCTGGGCCACGGTGGCCGGCAGACCGGTGTCGGAGCCCTCGCGCAGACGGATGTCCAGCGGCAGCTGGGCCAGCAGCGGCACCTCGTAGCCGAGGGTCTCGCTCAAGGAGGCGCTGACGATCTCGCCCCCGCCGGAGCCGAAGATCTCCAGGCGTGAGCCGTCGGGCTGGGGCATGTAGGACATGTTCTCGATGACGCCCACCACCTTCTGGTGCGTCTGGGTGGCGATGAGGCCGGTGCGCTCGGCGACCTCGGCGGCGGCCGTCTGCGGGGTGGTGACCACGAGGATCTCGGCGTTGGGCAGCAGCTGGGCCACGGAGATCGTCACGTCGCCGGTGCCGGGCGGCAGGTCCAGCAGCAGGACGTCCAGGTCGCCCCAGAACACGTCGGAGAGGAACTGCTGGACGGCGCGGTGCAGCATGGGGCCGCGCCAGACGACCGGCTGCTTGTCCTCCACGAACATGCCGATGGAGATGACCTTCACCCCGTGGGCCACGGGCGGCACGATCATGCCGTCGAGCTGGGTGGGCACCCGCTCCACCCCCAGCATGCGGGGGATGGAGAAGCCGTAGATGTCGGCGTCGACCACGCCCACGCTCAGGCCCTGGGTGGCCATGGCGGCGGCCAGGTTCGCGGTCACCGAGGACTTGCCGACCCCGCCCTTGCCGGAGGTGACGGCGTAGACCCGGGTGAGGTTGCCCGGCTGGGTGAAGGGAACCACCGGTTCGGCGGCCCCACCGCGCAGGCGGCGCCGCAGCTCGGCCTTCTGCTCATCGTTCATGACGCCCAGGCTCACCTGCACCTCGGTGACACCTTCGACGGTGCTGACCTCGCGTCGGGTGTCGGCGGTGATCGTGTCCTTCAAGGGGCACCCGGCCACGGTCAGGAGCACCTCGACACTGACCACGCCGTCCTCGGCGATGTCAACGGAGGAGACCATTCCCAGGTCGGTGATGGGGCGGTGCAGCTCGGGGTCGATGACCCTGGCCAGCGCCTCCATGACGGCGTCATGAGTCGGTTGCGTCATGGGCCCATCCTAGGGGTGCCGTCGAGCGCCACGACAGGTGGCGAGTCCCACGTGAGGGCCGGGTGCCCCTCACTGAGCGGTGCGCTGCTCAGGGATGGTGTCGGGCTCGTCATCGCCGCTGTCCTGGAACTCGGCGATCTCCTCACGGGTGAGGCGCTCCTCGGCGAGGATCTCGCTGAGCATGTCGCGAAGTTCGCTGCGCACGAAGTCGCGGGTGGCGACGTCGTTCATGGCCAGGCGCAGGGCGGCGATCTCCCGGGTGAGGAACTCGGTGTCCTCCAGGTTGCGCTGGGCGCGCTGGCGGTCCTGCTCGGCGGTGACGCGGTCGCGGTCGTCCTGCCGGTTCTGGGCCAGCATGATGAGGGGGGCCGAGTAGGAGGCCTGGGTGGAGAAGGCCAGGTTGAGCAGGATGAAGGGGTAGGCGTCCCAGGCCTTCTGCATCTTGGCCAGGATGAGGTTCGCCACGATCCACACGATGACGAAGATCGACATGTAGAGCACGAACTTGGGCGAGCCCATGAAGCGGGCGGTGGCCTCGGCGAAGCGGCCGAAGCCGTCCGAGCGCGAGGCGTGGGCCGGATGCGTCCTGCGCAGCCACCGCAGGCGACTGTCGGGCAAGGGCTGGTCGAGCTGGTCAGGCATTGGCGCCCCTCTCGATCGTCTCGTCGGTGACGGCCTCGTCGGCCACGCGCCAGTCGTCGGGCATGAGGTGGTCCAGGACGTCGTCGACACTGACGGCGCCCAGCAGGCGCCCGGCGTCGTCGAGGACCGGCAGGGCCGTCAGGTTGTAGGTGGCCAGCAGGCGGGTGACGGTACCGATGGAGTCCTCGGGGCGCACGGAGTCGACGTCGGTGTCCACGATGGAGCCGACCAAGCGCTGAGGACGCTCGCGCAGGGCCCTCTGGAAGTGGATCATGCCCACGAACTTGCCGGTGGGGGACTCCAGGGGCGGGCGGCACACGAAGCCGATGGCGGCCAGGGCCGGGGGGATCTCGGCCTTGCGGGACTGGGCCAGGAAGGTCGCCACCGTCGCCTCGGGGGGCAGGATGATCGGCTCGGTGGTCATGAGGCCACCGGCGGTGTAGTCGTCGTAGGCCATGAGGCGGCGTACGTCCTCGGCCTCCTCGGGCTCCATGAGGCCCAGGAGCTCGGCGGCCTTGAGCTGGGGGAGGTCGGCGACCAGGTCGGCGGCGTCGTCGGGCTGCATGGCGTCCAGGACGTGGGCGGCGCGCCCGGCCTCCAGGCGGGACAGGAGGGCGACGGCGTCCTCGTTGCCGAGCTCCTCGAGGACGTCGGCCAGACGCTCGTCGGTCAGCTCGGCGGCCACGCGCATCTGGCTGTCCTGGGGCAGGTCGCGCATGACGTCGGCCAGGTCGGCCGCCTTGAGGTCCTCCAAGGTGGCCAGCAGCGCGGTGGCGCCCTGCTGGTCGGCGCTGGCGGCCAGGCCGCTGACCTCGTCGGGTCGCACCGTGAAGGTCTCCCCGCGGCGCAGGCCCAGGGGGCCGGAGGAGGCGCGCTGGACGAACAGACGGGTCACCTTCCAGTCCATGCCGCGGTCGCGCTCAATGGCCACGTCCCGTACGGTGACGGTTCCCGATCCGTCGCGCATGGTGACCACCCGGTCCAGCAGCTCGCCGACGACCAGGGTCTCCACGTGGCGCTGGGTGAAGCGGCGGATGTTCATCAGGCCCGTGGTGATGACGGCCCCGGGCTCGATGGCGGTGATCCTCGACAGGGGCAGGAAGACGCGGCGCCGGCTGGAGACCTCGATGACGAAGCCGACGGCCCTGGGCTCTCCACGCATCTGCAGCAGGACGACGACGTCATGGACCTTGCCCACCGCATCGCCCAAGGGGTCGAAGACAGAGGTGCCGATGAGGCGGGCCACAAAAACCCTGCTGGTCGTGCGCGTCCTGGTGTTCTCCACAAGCCAAGCCTATGCGCCTGAGGCGTGATTGCCTGCCGATGGGCCCGTACCGCGTGCCCGCGCGTGCGACGATAGCCCCCATGAACGCCAATCCGAGCCCGTTGTCCTCCCTGACCTCGTCCAGTGGTGGTGTCATGCCCCAGGGGGAGGAGGTGGCCTCCTTCGCGACCTACCCCGAGGCGCAGAGGGCGGTCGACGCTCTGTCGGACCAGGGCTTCCCGGTTCAGCACCTGGCGATCATCGGCACCGACCTGCGTCAGGTCGAGCGCATCACCGGACGCATGAGCTGGGGACGCGCAGCGATGTCGGGGGCCATGAACGGCCTGTGGATCGGGGTGTTCTTCGGCATCATCATGTCGGTGGCCGGCAGCAGCGGTCCCAGGCTCAACTTCTGGGCCTGCGTCCTGCTGGGGGTGCTGTGGGGCATCGTCTTCCAGCTCTTCAGCTACGCCCTGACCCGGGGGCGACGCGACTTCACCTCCATCAGCCAGGTCGTGGCCTCGCGCTACTCGATCATCGCCGCCCGTGAGATTCACGAGGCCAGCCAGGCTCTGGCCGACGTCCCGGGCAACCTCGCGCGTGGGACGGGCGCGCTGCGGCGCTCCCAGGAGCGGCGTCGTGCGCGACAGGAGGCCCCCGGGCCCACCGCCTTCGGGTCGCGCCCCGACGAGCAGCCCCGCTTCGGGGTGCGACTGCCGCAGCCCGGCAGCGACGCTCCTGAGCGGACCTCCACCGCCTTGGCCGGCCGCGCCTCCGGTGCCCCGGCCGCTGCCGAGGACTACGACCCCTTCCTGCGCCCCTCGCGATCGGAGGGCCGCAAGGAGCCGGGGGCCCCGGCGTCGTCGCAGGAGTCCGGCGATGAGACCGGCTCTGGTGACAAGGGCTGAGCGGCACTGAGGGACGAGGGAGCGGGACAATGAGCATTCCGGTGGGGCTGTCGACCGCCTGCGTGGTTCCCGGCAGTGTTCCCGACACCTTCGCCATCGCCCAGGAGCTGGGCTACGACGGCGTCGAGATCATGGTCTGGAGTGAGAAGGCATCCCAGGACGCCACCCGGTTGGCGGCCCTGGTGGAGAAGCATGATCAGCCGGTACTGGCGGTCCACGCTCCCACGCTGCTGGTGACCCGCGGGGTTTTCGGTGCCGATCCATGGGACAAGGTGGATCGCTCCATCGAGCTGGCCCACTACCTCGAGGCGCCCACGGTGGTGCTGCACCCGCCCTTCTTCTGGCAGACCCGTTACGCGCGCTCCTTCATCGCCGGGGTCGCGCAGCGCGAGGCGACCACGGGTATCCACCTGGCGGTGGAGAACATGTTCACCTGGCGACCCCGCCACGCCCACTCCACGCGCGACTTCCAGGCCTACTCACCCACCTGGGACCCGGTGGGGCAGGGCTACAAGTCGGTGACGCTGGACATCTCTCACGCTGCCACCTCCGGCTCCGACGCCCTGGCCATGGCCCGTGCGCTGGGGCCCACGCTGCGCCACCTGCACCTGACTGACGGTGTGCCCGGGCCCTTGGACGACCACCTGCTGCCCGGGCAGGGCAACCAGGACTGCGCCGGGGTCCTCAAGCACCTGGTGGCCACCGGTTTCGAGGCCGGTGGGGGACAGGTCGTCGTCGAGGTGACCACCCGGTCCATGACGGCCGCCCAGCGCCTCGAGGGCCTCGCCAGCGCCCTGGCCTTTGCCCGCGAGTACCTGGAGGGTGGGGAACCGGCCCACATTCCCGAGCCGACCCGCAAACGCTACCGCCGTACCTGACCCGGCCTAGCAGTAGACGGTCTCGTGCTCCAGGTGCGAGACGGGCTCGAGCTGGAGGGTCGCGTGCTGGATCCTGACCGGGAAGTGCTCGGCCACGCAGCTCTGGAGCCGGTCGAGGATCTCCTCGGTGTGACCGTCGCGCAGGCACTCGTCGCGCACGACGACGTGCGCGGTCAGCACCGGCATGCCCGAGGCGACGGTCCAGGCATGCAGGTCGTGGACCTCCTCGACGTGGTCGATGCCGAGCATGTGCGAGCGCACCTGCGCCAGGTCCAGCTCCCGGGGAGTGAAGTCCATGAGCACCGCCAGGGCCGAGCGCAGCAGCGTCACCGCCCGGGGCAGGATGAGGACGGCGATGAGCAGGGAGGCCACGGCGTCGGCCCGCGTCCAGCCGGTGCGGGCCACGACGGCGGCAGCGATGATGACGCCCACTGATCCCAGGGCGTCATTGAGGACCTCCAGCAGGGCGGCCCTCATGTTGAGGTTCTCGCCGTGTCCGTCATGCCCCCGGCCGCCGGAGAGGACCAGCAGCGCGATGACGTTGGCGGCCAGGCCGATGACACCCATGACGAGCATGCCCGAGGCCTCGACCTGCGGGGCTACCAGCAGGTTGTGAACCGCCTTGAAGGCCACGAAGAGCCCGACGACGGCGAGCATGCCCGCCTGGAGCGCGGCCCCGATGACCTCGGCGCGACGCATGCCCCAGGTGGAGCGGTCCGTGGCCGGACGCGTGGACAGCTGGGCGGCCGTCAGGGCCATGGCCAGGCCGGCGACGTCGGTGAGCATGTGCCCGGCGTCGGCCAGCAGCGCCAGCGATCCGGTGACAAGGGCGCTGACGATCTCGGCCACCAGGACCGTGGTCGACAGGCACAGGGCGACCAGGAGACGACCTCGTGAGGCCCCGGCGCCGTGGTGGTGCGAGTGACCGTGGGACTGATGGTGGGAGTGGTGGTGGGAATGGGTGTCGGGCTCGTGGCCGGCTGGGGTGCTCACTGCGGCTCCTTGCCCCGGCTCACTCCGTCCGCGGAGATGACGGCGGCCAAGGACTCGGCAGCGGCCAGGACCTGCTCGATGGCCTCGGGGTTCTCGATCCGGCTGACGTTGGCCCGCCCGTGGGAGTGGCTGGAGATGAGACCGGCGCTGCGCAGGATCGCCAGGTGCTGGGAGACGGTCGACTGGGCCAGGCCCAGGTGCTCGGTCAGCTCCACCACCCGGTGCTCGCCGCCGTGGAGGTGGCGCAGGATCGCCAGGCGGGTGGCGTCCCCCAGGACGTCGAGCAAGGAGGCCACGGTGGAGGCCTCGTGCACGGCGCTGTGGTCCTGCGAGCGATCCTCGGGGAGCAGTCCATGTTTCATCGTCATACGACGATGCTATTCGTGGCTGCCGATGATGCGCAAGGGGTGCCGGCCTGGCCCGGTCGTGTCAATGAGCACCAAATGAGCACCAGGCGAGGCGCTTAGGCGATGAGGCCGCTCACCCAGGCCTCGACGTCGTCGGGGCGCCGCGGGATCGCCGCCGTGAGGTACTCGGGACGGCCGTCGGGGCGGATGACGACGTCGTCCTCGATCCGCACCCCCATGCCGCGCAGCTCGGTGGGGACCAGCAGATCGTCGTCGCGGAAGTACAGGCCGGGCTCGATGGTGAACACCATCCCGGGCACCAGGAGCGCGTCCATGGACATCTCCCGGCGCGCCTGGGCGCAGTCGTGCACGTC
>ERZ772906.1684-NODE-1684-length-11959-cov-3.777722_pt1 | contig 11959 bp, 8 predicted proteins | sample MGYA00511338_ERZ772906 | MGnify/ENA primary metagenome ERZ772906 (study PRJEB29015, sample SAMEA2738076) | human oral metagenome | biome: human oral; feature: human-associated habitat; material: saliva | place: China | collected 2212 ... | reverse complement strand
GGGTCGTCGAGGGCGCCGGGGAGGCTGAGGCCGGCGGCGAGGGTGCTGCGGGCGCCGGTGCGGGTGCCGCCGGTGGTGCGGTGGGCTCGGGCGGGCTCAGTCCGGCGGCTCTGAGCGCCGCCGAGATCCGCGAGCTCATCGAGGGCTGAGGCGCTCGACGTCGTCGGGCGCCGCCGTGGGCCGGCCGTCCCCACACGCCTGCGCTGGGGCCCCTGTCTGGTTGTGCCCCGGTGGGGGCTGTCTACGCGGATGGGGAGGGTATGCGCGAATGGGGACACTCTCTTCCGGCCGGGGACATCTCACGTGTTGGGGGACATTCTGTTCCGGCCGGGGACGTCCTGCGCGCCCGGGGACGGGATTGCTGTCCCCGACGGCGTCGAACGCCCCCGCCCGGAGTGACACGCACCCGGCCGCGTGGAATGTCCCCGGCCATCGCCTCACGGGCGCCTGTAGGGGGCCCATTCACGCTGATCGGCCAAGGCTCAGGCGGTCCCCGATGCCACAGAGCCGGGACTGCAGGTGGTTTCCACAGGGCTGACAAGCCCCTGAGCGCGGTGGCTTAGGGCGGCCCGATGCTGGTGGGGCGGGCACGGCGCCCGCTGGGGAGCGGCGGTGCGCTGGTCCCCACCGATCAGAGGAGAACCACCATGAGGAGACCCACCAGGACCACCCTGCGCGCCCTACGCACCAGCGTGATGCTGGCCCGCCCGAGTGACGCCTCAACGTTGCCGGCCGTCCTGCGGCGCCTGGTCACCAAGGAGGAGGGCATGGCCACCGCCGAGTACGCCATCGGCACCTTGGCGGCCGCGGCCTTCGCCGGCCTGCTGCTGGCGCTCATGCGCTCGGGCAGCCTGAGCGGGGCGTTGCAGTCCATCATCGAGTCGGCGCTCTCGGTGTGATGTGCGGCGTCATCGCAGCAGGTGGGCGCGCTCGCCCCCGAGTGGTCCGGGCACCCGGCGGTGGCCGACGTCGCCGCCCGGGTCCCGCTTCCCGCAGGCCTTCCGGCCGCGTGGAACCGCATCCCTCACCTGGTCGCCGGCCCCGACGAGACCGCGGGGGCGACGACCAGGGCGGATGCACCGCAGGAGGGGAGGAGGGGATGGTGACGGCTGAGACGGCGTTGTCACTGCCTGCCGTCGTCCTCGTCCTGCTGATGGTGCTGGCGGCGGTCAGCGCCGGAGTCACTCAGCTGCGGGTGGCCGACGCCGCCCGCACCGCCGCCCGTCAGGCCGCCATCGGCCAGGAGGACTACGCCGGCGCCGCCCAGCGCGTGGCCGGAGGGGTGAGCCTCGGCGTCGAGCAGGGCGAGCTCACCTGCGTCACCGCCGCCCGCCCCGTCCCCGGACCCCTGGGCGGACTGGGTCTGACGGCGCGCGCCCGCGCCTGCACCTACACCGAACCGAGCAGTCCATGAGCTGCCGTGGAGACAAGAGCCGACAGGCGGCCCACGCCCCGGTTCTGTCGGAGTTGCTGGCCTTCGCTCACCGAGCCGAGCAGTCCATGGGCCGCCGTGGAGACAGGACTCGACAGACGGCCCACACCCCGGATCCGCCAGACCCGCTGGCCTTCGCCGCGACTGCGCTCGCGACCTCCGGCCGGGAGACTGGCCGTCCGTCCTGCCGCCCGGCTGGACGAGCTGTGCGGCAACCAGCCACTCGGGGTGCCTGGGGAAATCGCCCCGGCTGCAACGAGCGCGGCTCGGGGACCGTCTACGCGCTGGGCGTCATCGCGGTGCTGCTGGCGGCGGCGCTCGGCATCACGGGCCTCATCCAGGCCCAGAGCGCCACCGGCCGGGCCCGGGCCGCCGCCGACCTCGCGGCCATCTCCGGTGCCACGGTCCTGTCCTCGGTGGTCGCCCCCGGCGATCCCTGCGCCATGGCCGGACGCGTCGCCGCCGCCAATGGCGCCTCGGTGAGTGCCTGCTCCGTGGCCGGCGAGGACGTCACGGTCAGCGTGACTGTTCCCGCGACGATCCTCGGCCTGCCCCGCCAGGCCAGCGCCCAGGCCCGCGCCGGCCCCGTCGACGCCCCGCCTGGCTGAGCTCAGTGCGCCCTGGCCCGAGACTCAGTCCTCGACGGCGACGGTGGCACCGTTGGCGAACTGGGCCGCGTGGAGTCGTGCGTAGGCGCCGTCGGCCGCGATGAGCTCATCGTGGCTGCCCTGCTCGACGATGTCACCGTGCTCCATGACCAGGATGGTGTCGGCGTCGCGGATCGTGGACAGGCGGTGGGCGATGATGAAGCTCGTGCGGCCCTCGCGCAGCGCGTTCATCGCCTGCTGGACCAGCAGCTCGGTGCGGGTGTCCACCGAGCTGGTGGCCTCATCGAGGATGAGCACGGCCGGGTTGGCCACGAAGGCCCGCGCGATCGTGAGCAGCTGGCGCTCGCCGGCGGAGATGTTGGCGGCGTCCTCCTCCAGAACCGTGTCGTAGCCCTGCGGCAGGGCCTTGATGATGTGGTCGACGAAGCACGCCCTCGCGGCGGCCTCGACCTCCTCATCACTGGCCCCGGGCCGCCCGTAGCGGATGTTCTCGCGGATCGTGCCGGCGAACAGCCACGGATCCTGCAGGACCATGCCGGTGCGGCGCCGCACGTCGTGGCGCGTCATGGTGGCGATGTCGCGCCCGTCGAGCAGGATGCGGCCGCCGTCGAGCTCGTAGAAGCGCATGAGCAGGTTGACCAGGGTGGTCTTGCCCGCTCCCGTGGGCCCCACGATCGCGACCGTGTGCCCGGGGTCGACCCGCAGCGACAGGTCCCGGATGAGCTCGACCTCCGGGCTGTAGGAGAAGCGCACGTGCTCCATCTCGATGACACCCGGGCCCGCCGGGCTCTTCGGCGAAGCCGCCGCGGCGCTGGGCCCGGCACCGGCGCTCCCCAGTGCAACGTCGTTGGGACGCTCCTCCTCGGCGTCGAGCAGCTCGAAGATCCGCTCGGCGCTCGCGGTCCCGGACTGCACGGCCGTGGCCATGCCGCCGAGCTGGCCCAGGGGCTGGGAGAACTGCTGGGAGTACTGGATGAAGGCCTGCACGTCGCCCAGGCGCAGCGACCCGGAGGCGACCATGGCGCCGCCGACCACCGCGATGGCCACATAGTTGATGTTCCCGATGACCAGCATGATCGGCATCATGATCCCGGAGAGGAACTGGGCGCGCAGCGAGGCCCGGAACAGCTCCTCGTTCTCGGCGGCGAAGGCCTCGCGCACCGAGTCCGTGCGCCCGTAGACCTGCACCAGGGCGTGCCCGGAGAAGGACTCCTCCACCCGGGTGTTGATCTTGCCGGTGCGCGCCCACTGGTGGGTGAAGGCCTTCTGCGAGCGCGGCCCGATCACCCCGAAGACCACGCCCATGAGCGGGAACATGATGAGCGCCACCAGCGCCAGCTTCCAGGAGATGGAGAACATCATCCCCAGCACGCCCACCACCGTGAGGATGGAGGTCAGCGCGCTGGACAGGGACTGCTGAAGGGTGTTGGTGACGTTGTCGACGTCGTTGGTCAGGCGGCTGAGCAGCTCACCGCGCTGGACGGTGTCGAAGTAGCTCAGCGGCAGGCGGTGGACCTTGTCCTCCACCTGGGCGCGCAGCTGGTAGAGGGCCTTGATCGTGAGGCGGTTGATGAGCCAGCCCTGAAGCCAGTTGAGCAGGCCCGAACCCACGTACAGGCCCAGCACCACCGTCAGGATCCGGCCCAGGCGGGTGTAGTCGATGCCCGCGCCGGGGATGACGTCCATCGCCGAGAGCATCGTGGCGAAGTCATCCATCCCCCGCGTCCGCAGGGCCTCGATGGCCTGGGCCTTGGTGGTGCCGGCCGGCAGCATCGTGGAGACCACGCCCTCGAAGATGACGTTGGTGGCCTGGCCCAGCACCTTGGGGGCCGCCACCGCCAGCACCACCGTGCCCACGGCGGCCAGGGCCACGACCACCAGGGAGACCCGGTAGGCGCCCAGCAGCCCGACCATCCGCTTGAAGGAGGGCCAGAAGGCCTCGGCCTTGCCCGGAGGCGGCCCGGCGTGCATGTCGCCCGAGGCGGCCTGCGCCTCAGCGGCCAGCTTGAGGTCCTCCTCGCTGAGCTCATCGGGGCCGACGACGGCGCTCGCGTTGGTCCGCGCACCGCTCCCGGCCTTCTTGCCCATGGGGTTGCTTGCGTTCCTGCTCATGCTGCGGCCTCCGCTCCGAGCTGGGAGGTGACGATCTCGCGGTAGACGGCGCAGGTGGCCAGCAGCTCGGTGTGCGTGCCGCTGCCCACCAGGTGGCCGCCGTCCAGGACGAGGATCTGGTCGGCCTCGACGATCGTGGAGACGCGCTGGGCCACGATCACCTTCGTGATGCCGGCCGTGGCCGGCCCCATGGCCTCGCGCAGCCGCGCGTCGGTGGACACGTCCAGGGCCGAGAAGGAGTCGTCGAAGATGAGGATGTCGGGCCGGCGCACCAGGGCCCGGGCGATGGCCAGGCGCTGACGCTGACCACCCGAGACATTCGTGCCGCCCTGGGCGATGGGCGCCTCAAGGCCCCCGTCCATCTTCGAGACGAAGTCCTTGGCCTGGGCGACCTGAAGGGCCTCCCACAGCTCGTCGTCGGTGGCCTCCTCGCGCCCCAGGCGCAGGTTGGAGGCCACGGTCCCGGCGAACAGGAAGGGCTGCTGGGGCACGAGCCCCATCTGGGCCCACAATGCCTCGGGGTCGGCCTCACGCACGTCGGTGCCGCCGATGAGCACCTGCCCGCTGCTGGCCTCCAGCAGCCTCGCCAGCAGCCGCACCACCGTGGACTTGCCCGACGCCGTCGAGCCGACGATCGCCGTCGTCGTCCCGGGTTGGACGGTGAAGCTCACCTCCGCCAGGACGCGGGCGTCGGCGTCGGGGTAGACGAAGGTGACGTCCCGCATCTCAACCGTTCCGGGGGCCGGGAAGGTGTCGACGGCGTCGGGGGAGGAGGTGATGGTCGGCGCCGTTGCCAGCACCTCGCTGATGCGCTCGGCGCACACGGCGGCGCGCGGGATCATGATCGTCATGAAGCTCGCCATGACGATGCCCATGAGGATCTGCATGAGGTAGGACATGAAGGCGATGAGGGTGCCGACCTCCACGTCGCCGTCGCCGACCCGGTGGCCGCCGAACCAGATGACGCCGACGATCGTCACGTCCAGCACCAGCATCACCAGCGGGAACAGCAGGACGAAGAGCTGCCCCACGCGGGCGATGTCGCCGTTGGCGTCCTCGAAGCGCTCGGTCTCGGCCTCCTCGCGCACGAAGGCGCGGATGACCCGGATGCCGGTGAGCTGCTCGCGCATCACCCGGTTGATGGCGTCGAGCTTGTCCTGGTAGGAGCGGAACAGGGGCAGCATCCGGCCCACGATGAGCCCCACCGCCACGAGCAGGACCGGCACCGACAGCCCGATCAGCCACGACAGGCCCGGGGCGCGCGTGACCGCCATGACGATGCCGCCCACCGCCATGACCGGCGCCGTCACCAGCATCGTGGCACTCATCATCACCAGCATCTGGACCTGCTGGACGTCATTGGTGTTGCGGGTGATGAGCGAGCCCGCCCCGAAGGCGGAGATCTCCCGCTCGGAGAAGCCGCTGACCCGGTCGAAGACCTCGCCGCGCAGGTCCCGGCCCATGCTCATCGCCGCGCGCGCCGCCAGATATGTCGCCGCCACCGAGCACACGCCCTGGGCCAGGCTCACCCCCAGCATGAATGCGCCCATCCGCCAGATATATCCGGTGTCCCCGGTGGCCACACCCTTGTCGATGATGTCGGCGTTGAGGGTGGGGAGGTACAGGGAGGCCATCACCTGAGCGAACTGAAGCACCAGGACGCACACCAGCAGCCCCGTGTAGGGGCGCAGGTGCGTGCGCAGTAATCGAAGGAACATGCTGGGAACGTATCAGTCTCACGTTGCGTGAGGGCGAGCATCTCAAGAATATGAGGGAGAGCGTCTTATGAATTTACGTTCATGCCCAAATATGGGGTGGCGTCACGTCGCGTCAGGTCTGGCGGCCGGATTGACCGTTTCGGACGACTTTGCCGCTGCTCCTGGGGAGTGCGACTCGCAAAGCAGCAGGTCGAAGCTCAGTTACTTCTGGTTACTGGGCTGGAGGGTGCGTCAAAGTCGTCCGTTCTGGACAGTTCCCGGTGAGCGGGGTCGGCGGTTGAGGGGTGCTGGGGCGCCGCCTCGAGCAGGAGCCGCAGCAGGACGGCGGCCCCGGCCTTGTCCAGGGGCTCGTTGTTGTTGCCGCACTTGGGCGACTGCACGCAGGAGGGGCAGCCGCTCGCGCAGCCGCAGCCCTCGATGACGGCCAACGTCGCCTCCAGCCAGTCGCGCCCGGCCCGGTAGCCGCGCTCGGCGAAGCCCGCCCCGCCGGCGTGCCCGTCGTGGACGAAGACCGTGGGCGCCCCCGTCTGCGGGTGCATCGCCGTCGACAGCCCGCCGATGTCCCAGCGATCGCACGTGGCCAGCAGCGGCAGCATCCCGATGCTCGCATGCTCGGCCGCGTGCAGGGCCCCGGGCAGGTCGGTGGGCTCCAGGCCCGCCGCCTCACAGACCTCCTGCGGGATCGTCCACCACACGGCGGCGGTGGGCAGCACGTGCTCGTCCATCTCCAGGGCGTGCTGGGAGACGACCTCCCCGCCCGGCAGCGCCATCCGCTGGTAGCCGGTCACCTGACTGGTGACCTCCACCGAACCGAAGGACCAGGTGATCGCCGCAGCTCCGGGAGCCTCCTGCCCGTCGTCGGCCGTGTGCGCTGATGGCTCAGGGACGTCGTCGAGCCGATCCCCGCCCCCAACCGGCCGGCCCCAGACCTGCTGCTCGCGCTCGGCGATGATGCGCACGCTCGAGCGCGACCGGGCCCGCGTGCGGTAGCCGACCGCCGCCTTGCGCCGCACGAGGGCGACGTCGTCGGCCAGCTCCTCGACCACGTAGACGCGCCCCTGGTGGACGTAGACCGCGCCCTCGTGGACGGTGGAGTCGGCGGCCGCGCCGTCAACCGTGCCGATGACCGCGCCGGTGTCGGCCTCCACCACCGGCACCTCGGGCGGCCCGTCGCCGCGCAGGGAGGTGAGGTCCTGGGGCCGGCCGGGCAGGTTGACGTTCCAGAACCAGCCCGTGGGCCGACGCCGCAGCGCGCCCCGACCCTCCAGCTCGCGCAGCAGGGCGTCGTCGGGCAGGCCGAACAGGGTCAGGTCCGAGGCCCGCAAGGGCGCCTCGGAGGCGGCGGCGCACAGGTGGGGCGCGAGCACGTAGGGGTTGGCCGGGTCGAAGACCGTGGCCTCGGGGGCGGCGAAGACCGCCTCGGGGTGGTGCACCAGGTAGGCGTCCAGCGGGTTGTCGGAGGCGATGAGGACGGCGAGTCCGCGGCTGCCGGCACGTCCGGCCCGGCCCGCCTGCTGCCCCAGCGAGACGCGCGTGCCCGGCCATCCGGCGATGAGGACCGCGTCCAGCCCGGTGACGTCGATGCCCAGCTCCAGGGCGTTGGTGGTGGCCAGGGCGCGCAGCCGGCCCGAGCGCAGGTCGGCCTCCAGGGCCCGGCGCTCCTCGGGCAGGTAGCCGCCGCGGTAGGCCGAGACCGTGTTGATGAGCTCGGGCAGCGAGAGCCCCAGCGTGTGGCGGGCCCGCTCGGCCACGATCTCCGCCGAGCGCCGCGAGCGCACGAACACCAGCGCCCGGGCGCCCACGCTCAGCAGGTCCACGAGCAGCTCGGCGGCCTCGACGACGGCGCTGCGCCGCGCCGAGGGGTCCTCGCCCGGGTCGCCTGAGTCCGGTTCGGTCGCACGGGCCGAGTCCTGGGCCGGCTCGACGTCGGGCGCAGGCAGCATCCAGGGGTCGCGCAGGGCCGGCTGCCACAGGGCCAGGGTGCGCTCCCCGGCGGGTGCGCCGTCGTCGGTGACGGCCACGACGTCGTCGGGCTCGACGCCGATGAGGCGGGCCGCAGTGAGGGCCGGCTCGGCCGCCGTCGCCGAGGCGCACAGGACGACCGGCTGCGGGCCGCGCGGGCGCAGGCGCGCCACGAGCCGCAGGAGGCGGCGCAGCACGAGGGCGACGTGCGCCCCCAGGATCCCGCGGTAGGCGTGGCACTCGTCGATGACGACGTAGCGCAGGCCCCGCAGGAGACGGGTCCAGCGCTCGTGGCCCGGCAGCAGGGAGAAGTGGAGGAAGTCGGGGTTGGTCAGGACGACGTCGGCGTGGGCGCGCACCCAGTCGCGCTCGGGCAGGGGTGTGTCGCCGTCGCAGGTGCCGGCGCGCACCGTGCGCAGGGAGCCCGTGGGGGTGCCGGCCTCGCGCTGGACTGCCTCGAGCTCGCCGATGAGCTGGGCCAGGGCGGCGGCCTGGTCGGCGGCGAGCGCCTTGGTGGGGGAGAGGTACAGGGTGGTGGGGCGCCGGGTGTGGGCGGAGATGCGCGTGTCGGCGCCGGGGGCCTGGGCGGCCAGGACGTCGGAGAGCGCCGGCAGCCAGGCCGCCAGGGACTTGCCCGAGCCGGTGCCGGTCGCCAGGACCGTGTGGCGGCCGGTGTGGGCGGAGTGCGCGGCGGCGACCTGGTGCGTCCAGGGGCGCTCGACGCCCAGGCGGCGGTAGGCGGCCACGAGGTCGGGGTCCGCCCAGTCGGGCCAGTCGGCGTGGCGGCCAGGGCGGGCCGGGGTGCGCTGGAGGTGGACGAGCCGGCCGTCGCGCCCACCGATGGACTCCAGGAGCCCGGTGAGGTCGCGTGCGGTCCCGTCTGCCATGGGGCACAGTGTGCACTACCGGTGGCTGGAGGCGTCTGACTGGCCTCGGGCAGTATTCGGGCCCGTGACGGGCGTCCCTGGCCGTCGCGTTCGTAGCTTATGCCTCGCGTTCGAGGGGTAAAGGGTACGAACAGGCGACCTACCCTACGAACGCGCGCAGTGGTCGCTGAGGGCCGGGCGCTGCGGGCTGAGTCGGTATCTTTAGCCGCGTATGAGGTTGTCATACCCCGGGGCTACTGTTCCTCCGTAAGCAACCGACGAAGACGTCCGGAGGAGCGAAACAATGGGTGTGAACGAGGGCGAGGCCTCGCTGGAGACACAGGGCGCGGAGGCCGAGTTGGCTCTCTTGGAGGTGGAGCCCGGCGTCGCCGTCCTCTTCGGAGAGGCTGCGCCGGAGGGATGGGACGTTGAGCCCTTCGGGCTGGGAGTCCGCAGCGACCGCGAGATCGTCGATGCCTTGAGCAACGCCGTCGGCGCCGCAAACGCTGTGGCGCAGGGTCTGGGTGGGCTCGTCTCCGCTCAGGGATTGGTCCGGCTTTCCCCGGAGACACTCCGTAACCTCAAAACCATGCAGACCATGACGAAAGATGGGTACTACCTGGGCACGCTGAAAGAGGGTGGTAAGTTCGCCGCCTCCGTCCGCTGGGCGCCGGCAGCGGGTGCTCAGGCGGCATCCGTCTTAGAAACACTAGGGCCTTCGCTCGCGCTTCTGGCGATCAGCGCTCAGCTCACCGCAATCTCCAGCAAGATCGACCAGAATATTGAACTGACCCGCGACGTACTTAAGGCCCTTCGTGAGGATCACTGGAACACGCTCGCAGGCCTGTGTGCCACTGTCGCTGGCGCCATTGACGAAGCGCGCGAGGTGGGAACCGTGACGGCGCGGATTTTTGGTCGCGTCAAACATCTTGAGGACTCGCTGCATAAGGAGCGCAACACCTTCGCCGCTTATGTCGACAAGCATCTGAAGGAGCTTGAGACCGACTACGCCAGCCGACGCGACTATCTGAGAGACAATGCTGAAGACATCATCGCGGATACTCAGGGCTTCATCATGGCGGAGACTGCCTACTATCGTTATCTGATGCTCAGAGCCGCAGAGATCGCGGCCGATGAAGACCGCACTGCCGGGGATGACGAGCTCCTGAGGCATCTCGCCAGACAGGTCCCGGTGGAGCGCCGAGACTCGATGGACAGGGTTGCCAGAGTCCTTGAGAGACTTGATGTCCACTGCCATCTCGCTGACATTGTGAGTGGCCGGAGGTGGAGACTCCGTGACTTCCGGTCCCGGCGATCCGGCAGTGTCAACCAGACCGTGAGCGCCATGATCGAGTATGTCAACCGTCTACGTGGCGCGGTCTACCAGGAACCTGCTGGGCTGAAGCCGAGCATCGAGGTCGTCAAAGACGCGGGCGATACCTGGAAAAAGGTTCTGAAGATTCTCAGGTGGGTGCTGCCCCGCGAGGAGCCCCTTCTCGTCCTGGCAGAGGTCTCTCAGGGTGGTCTTGCCAAGGCCATCCCTGGTTCTGACGCCGTCTCCAGGGGTGCCTCGGGGCGCTTGATGGGCACCGCCAGCTACCTCGGCATCACGTCGACACGGTTCTTCATCACCTCACAGTCGGCGCTGACTGGAGACGGGAGCATCGAACGAAGCGTTCCCCTGTTGGAGCTGCGTTACGTGCGCCTTCGGGCGGGAAAGAAGGGGGCGACTCTGGATATCATCATCAAGGACGACAATATCACCGTAAACTTCGATACCTGGGCCACGGAGGGTGCTCGTCGCGACGAGGTTTGCCGTGTGGCGGATCTGCTGATGTCCTTCGTCAACCTTCCCGAGGAGGAACGGCGCTCCATGCCTGAACTTCAGCAGATCGAGACCCGTAGTGAACTCTTGGAGATCGAGACGGTCGCGTGACTGTGATTGCGTGGTCGGTGTGGTGGCGTTGAAGGCCGCCGAAGCCGAGGTCGGAGAGCGTCGCGTTCGTACCTTATGCCTCGCGTTCGAGGGGTAAAGGGTGCGAACAGGCCACCTATCCTACGAACGCGCGGCGATCCCACCGGCGTCGGCGCATCCCCCACCTGGGGGAGGCTCCCGCGCAGGCGCCCTCAGTAGGGCCGGCCCATGTCCGACGTCCCCGTCTCCTCCAGCGCACACGCCCGCAAGGTGCAGATCCTCGTCTGGAGCGGCACCGCCTCGATCACCGTGGTGCAGACGCTGCTCGCCTTGATTGTGTACCTCAAGTTGGAAGGCGGCTCTACGGTCGTGCCGGGCCTGGACCGCTGGCAGGTGATGTATGCCGGACACGTGCTCATCTCCCTGACCTGTCTTCTCCTCCTCATCCCGGTTCTCAGAGGACCCCGCCCATCGTTGTCGATCCTTATCGTCTTCCTGGGGCTCATCCCCTCTTGGCAGCAGGTGGCGGCTTATGTGGCTGCGACTGTTATCGGCATGCGTAAAGGGATGAAAGCGATACCGGTCGTGGTGGCTGCCATGATCATGGGCGTGGCCCTGGCTCCGTTCCTCAGTCCGAGTCGCGAAGAGGGCGCGCTGGTACTCGCTGCTACATACGCAGTGGGTATTCTCCCGATCTGCATCGTCTGCGTCATGCTGGGCGTCAACCTGCAGGCCCGCGAGGAGCTGCTGCGCTCGGCCTCCCGCGAGGCCCGCCTCATCCGCACCACGCAGGAGGCGCGCATCGCCCAGAGCCGCGCCGAGGAACGCGCCCGCATCTCCCGCGAGATGCACGACTCCCTCGCCCACAGCCTCTCCCTGGTCTCCCTCCACGCCGGCGCGCTCCAGACCCGCACCGACCTGGATATGGGCAGCGTCCGCAAGATCGCGGGCAGCATCCACACCCTCGCGGCCGACTCCTGACACGAGCTGCGCCTGGCCGAGTCCTGGGCGGACTCCTTCGAGGCCGCCGACGCCCGCAGTCGGCACGGGGTCCTGCGCACCATCGAGGAGTTGCTCACCAACGCTCGCCGTTGCCGTGGCCGAGTGCGCCGGGGCTGCGTTGTGAGCCCTCGGTGTCACGATTGGCGACTTTTACGGTGTCCATCGACCGACGTGCCCGAACCTGTGTCGTTCTGACCAGCGCATATGCGCCAGAGTGCGACGGCAATCAGCCAGGCTTGCCCCTAAAAGTCGCCAACAGAGACACCACCCTGTGAAAATTCCCTGACAAGAGACTTCCCCCACTCAACAGGCCGGGGCCTCGGGACCACTCACCAGGAGTGGTC
>ERZ772906.1681-NODE-1681-length-11965-cov-17.022586_pt1 | contig 11965 bp, 10 predicted proteins | sample MGYA00511338_ERZ772906 | MGnify/ENA primary metagenome ERZ772906 (study PRJEB29015, sample SAMEA2738076) | human oral metagenome | biome: human oral; feature: human-associated habitat; material: saliva | place: China | collected 2212 ... | reverse complement strand
AGATAGAGTCAACCTCATCGACCAAGGCATAGTTGAGCGGACGTTGAACCATGTTTTCCGCACGAACAACCATGTTGTCACGAAGATAGTCAAAACCAATTTCAGAGTTAGTCGAATAAGTGATATCACAAAGGTAAGCTTCTTTTTTCTCCATCGGAGATTTAGCTGCCAAGTTGATACCTACAGAAAGACCAAGCCAAGAGTATAGTTCACCCATTTCTGTTGCATCACGTTCTGTTAGGTACTCGTTGACTGTAACTACGTGTACTCCCTGACCTGCTAAAGCATTAAGATAAACAGGCATAGTCGCTGTTAAGGTTTTACCTTCACCAGTACGCATTTCTGGAACGTCACCATGGTGAAGAACGATACCCCCCATAACCTGAACCTTATAGGGGAAGAGACCAAGGACACGCTTAGCGCCTTCGCGAACAACTGCAAATGCCTCATACAAAAGCTGATCTAACGTTTCACCATTTTGATAACGTTGCTTAAACTCTTCTGTTTTCGCTTGAAGCTGCTCATCTGTCATTGCAGCCATCTCGTCTTCGTATTTCAAAACCTTGTCAGCCATCTTTTCAAGACGACGAAGTTCACCTTTATCATTTTCGATGATTGTTTTTAGTAAATTTGCCATTTTTTTCCTTACTTCGAATTTTTAATATTTTAAAACGTTCTTTTCATTGTAACATATTCACCAATCTTTTTCAACAAAGAATACATCTTTATAAACAGAAAAAAGGTTGATTTTATTGCCTTTTTTAGCATTTTTTGTCTTTTAGCCCCACTTTTATTTAAACTTAGCATTCATATAAAAATCTTTCTAATTTTTCCTCACCTCAATTACTTTTTTTGAAAAAAACCTAGAACAGATATTCTAGGTTTTTGATTTATTTATTGACATACGATCTATCGCGATGAAGAATTGCTAAAATCAACCTTAGGAGCTGTCTTAGCTTCTTCACTTTCTTTAAAGGTTTCCGCCTCTTTAAAGTTCATCATATTAGCGAAAAGAACTGTTGGGAAGCTTCTTAATTTTTGATTGTATTCTGTTGCCACTTTGTTGTAATCCTTGCGGGCTACAAAGATACGATTTTCACTTCCAGCCAGTTCTGTCATGAGTTGTTCCACATTTTGATTGCTCTTGAGTTCTGGATAATTTTCCGTTAATGATATCAAACGTGAAATAGCTGAACTCAACTCTCCTTGAGCCTCTTGATTTTCTTTTGAAGTTACGGAGCCATTCCCAATTTTAGCACGAGCTTCCGCAATCTTGGTGAAAATCTCTGTCTCATGGTTCATTTGTCCTTTAACAGACTCCACAAGATTTCCAATAAGATCTGACCGTCGTTGAAGGGCAGTAGCCACATCTGCCTGTGCTTGCTCCACCTTGGTTTGTTCGGAAACAAGGCCATTATAAGTGCCTACTACTGAGCATCCTCCTAGCAAGATAATAGCTAGTAAAATACTAAATATATAAATAATTCCTTTATTTTTCATATCTAAACCTACTCATTTCTATAAAATTTTAATACAACGGAAAAGAATTACCAACTATCAGATGAGCCTCCACCATCAAAACCTCCACCATCCCAGCTGCTAGACGAGTCTGAGCTTGACCAGGAAGATCCTGAATCGGATGAATCACTATACCACCAGCCTCCGCCAGATGAGTTCCCGTCGCCACCACCACCTCTGATAATGGCAATAATGACTCCTATGAAATATATCCCCGTCAAAAACAGAAAGAAATCTTTCAAGGGATCTTTTCTTTGATGGCGACTTGATACACTGTTTTTGTCTTGATTAGATTTTTTACCACTGATGCTTTCAGAATAACGTTTGATTTTAGAGGAATCTTCATCAGATGAAATGGTTCCACTTCCTCTATAAAACTGGTTGTCCAAACCTTTGGCAATCGCTAGAATTCCTTTACTATAGTCACCAGCTTTAAAATCTGTACGGCTGGCTGCCAAGATCTGTTTGGTTTGATAGTCCGTTATTCTAATGGCGGTGTTATTACTGGTTTCAATTCTTGATTTACGGTCTTGAACGGCTACTACAATGAGACTTCCAAAATTATCTCCTGAATAGCCAATCTTCCAAGCCCTGGCAGTTTCATTAGCCACCGTTTCAATGCTTTCTCCTTCCAGACTATCTACGATATAGACACCTATTTGAAGCTTTTCTGCCTTTTGACTATTGGCTTCATTCAAATCACGAATCTGAGTAACTACTTCCTCTGTCAAATAATGATTTGGGTCGTAAATACCATAATCTGGTTTTTCAGGTGCAGTAAATGCTGATAGGAAAAGAAATGCCATCAGCAAACCTAGCAAGCGTATGAACAAACTATTTTTTAATAATCTGTATGCTTTCATAATAACCTCCCTATATTAGGAAAATTGATTTAGAGAATTATAGCACTTTAAATTTTACAAAGAAAGTACGTTTCCATTACAAATCCGTGACAAGGACTAGGAAAATGATGTTAATTTGATGACAAAATTTCTTCTTCATCTTAGACACTAATCTCCATTCAATAAAAAGAAGGTCTGAGAAAGAGGACTTCACTTAGGGATTTGTAGAAAAGCAGATTTTGAGTGACGTCTTCAAGTGGTGACAAAAGAAATAACGACCTTACAAGAGTGGCAATGCTCCTGTGTGGTCGTTTTCTTATTTGGTAATGTAATTAACTACTTTCCTTAAACATTCTAGACTACTCTCTGTAGATATGTTTTCTCCACTCCCTGGCGCGGTAAGAGTGAGGTTGCCCCACATAGAGTTTTGATTTAAGTATTCTAATAAAACATTTTCATATGTTCCACTAGCTGAAGAAGAAGTACTTCCCGGCTCAGACCATCTCCATCCACCCATTGCATGATAGACAAAACTATCAATCACAATTCCTGACAGATGGTAACTACTAAAATATGTGTCTCTTATGAACCTAAAGTGTTTACAAGTATCTAGCAATAAACCATTGCTACTAGAGTTTTTGTTTTTCATTGTTTCTTGTTCAGCCTTTGGATTTGTTGAATGCCAGTTACCACCCATATTTGTATCAGGATATTTGTATGTACCATCCCAAGAGCCATACCAGTCTGTTTTTTTAAATGCTGGAAGAATTTCAAATTTCATTCCGTCACTAAAGTTTATTTTTACAACTTGCCCATCGGCACGTACTTCGCTACGAGGGTATGATGAAATAATCGCTTGACGAACTGCTTGTAATAAACGTGATTGTCCATTACCTTTTATCACATCATGTTTTAAATACACATTCTCAGGCAAAACAACCAAAATATCTATATCACTTGTGTCAATTGCAGTTCCACGTCCATATGAACCAACATAGAAGCTATTTTGCGTATCACATGAAATACCCCAAAATTCTTTATTAATGGCGGCTGTAACGGTATGATAACGTTTTGAAATAGTTGAACGAATACCTTGGTCTATTACTTCGCCCCTCTTTTTTATATAATCACTCATTTTTCTTACCTCCTATGTAGAGAGTTAGGAAGATTACAGTTTATTTCCTCATCAGTAAATTGATTGTCATGATTCACATTTAATGCATTGCTTGCTTTTTTTACAGCTTTGTCAGTAGTGCGTGGTGCTTCAGCATATAGGACATCTAACTTTTCTACAATATCCTGATACATATCTACTAACTCATTTACTGTTTTTTGTTTTAGATGAATTAACATTAATAGCAATTTTAATTCATCCCTAATTTTCAACAGTTTCTGAGCGGAATTATTATGAGCTGAAACTAATGTCTGTAAATCAAAAGATTTAAAGAAAGCACTAATGAAAACTGATACAAATGATATTAATGCAGATAACACTTTCAACCACATTTGATCTGTAAATATTAAAGAAACAATCCCAACCGATGTTAGGGATGCAGTTGCTATTTTAATAGTTTCCATGAATTTATATTGTAAAAAATATATATCAGCCTGTTTTTCTTGGACTTTGTGTGACCATACAATACTTCCGAAAGTATTTCTTACAGAATCTTCCAATATAGAATATTCATTATCCACGAAACGAACCTCCTTTGTTATTACGAAACTCAATAAGCATTTTCTGGAATATTTGAGAATTTAGATCTTCCTCTTTAATTACATCCATATTGTATCCATTTACCTTTTCAAAGTAAGGCAACCATACGTTGTCGTTATAGTTTTCTTTGTTTTTCCATTTTTGTTTAAGGTATTCTTTAAACTCTTCTTTTTCAGCATTTGTATCAAACACAAGGATACATTCCATAAATCTATCATGTGCTATTGTCTTATCATCACCATCTGGATGATAGTAAAACTCATGGACGATATATTCAATTGAGTCTTTAATGAAATACTTAAACGCAATATCCCAATGATGATATTGTGTTAATGATACACCGTCAGTTCTAGGAGAAGGCGTAAAATAACGACCACCATCAAGCGATAATCCTTCTAATGAAGCGAGCATTGTTTGTTGATAATACAAATTGATATCATACCATCTAGGGTGAATATCGGTTTGATTAAACAAGTAATATTGATATCCACTTTTACTTTCGTCTATATTATTCTCTATAGTAAATTCAGGTGAAAATCTGTAATATTTTTTCTCTGTACAACAATCATTGGGAGAATAATCCCACAAATCGGATTTCTTCAAATAAAGTGTCATTCTTTCTAATGGCGGTGAAAGTAATCCGAAGCGTTTTTTCCATAATATCTCTATTTGCGATAAATCAGCAGATTTATTCTTCGGTGTATTTGAATCCATTACTCGTGTATAGATGTTATTAGGCATTACCGATTGATAGTTTTCAGTTAAGTAAAACGGCGTTGAATCACTGTTATGTATAACAATTACATCTATTTCAATATCACCAAAACCAAGACTTTCAACACTGACAATTGGCCTAACACCACCAGCAAAATGCTTTTCTCTCAAAAAATCAACCAATTGCTGTGTGTTTTTTTCTATTTAAATCAGACTTCAGAGAGGAAAATGAATAATCATTTTCCTCATCAACACCAATAATAATATACGAATCTCTATTCACATGATTGTTAGCCATGCAAATAATATCATGAAGTAAATCAGCTTTCTTATCTTGGGAATACCACTCTCGTTTAAAATCCCAATTGGAGCCCTCTTGTTTAAGTAAAATTAAATCTTTGACTTCTTTTATATTCATAAACTTCCTCCAATCCCATCAAATTTGTCTTTATTAAGATAAGTGGATGTGTTTATTTATAATAGTTTATTTTTTATATTTAAGGATTCCTTCTGTTTGCCAAGAATCTCAACAACCTTAGTGCATCATTTAACACAGTATTTGCGTTTGTACCATATAGAATATCTGCCCATATCAAATCAATTTTTCTAATAACTGGATTATTCAAATCCAAAAATTGAATATTAGGCAATTCTGCATTTACTCTTGCTATTTCTGCTGTTGTCAGAGCAGATACAATTGGCGCGTGTGTAGTCTGAACATCCCGTAGTTCCAATTTTCTTAATCCCGCATGGTCTTTTGACTGAACCTCACATTCCAACTGATAAAAGATAGTTGACATATACGAACCAATAATATTTGCTTCATTAGCAGTTCCATAAGAGAACACTGCAAAATTTGTAGAAATATGCATAGGAACACGGGTAACATGTACACGTCCAGTTCTTCTTAACTTTGTTGGAACTAACACGGAATTTGCTTGAAATACCACTCTAGCATAACGTTCAGCAATCTTTTTTATTTCTGCAGGTGATTTAGTTGTATTTCTACTTTGTCCTTCTGCCGCTCTTTGCAACGGAATATAATCATTAATTACATTTGTGGCCATAGTAGCAGTCATAGCCGTAAAATCAATAAATTCAGAATCTCCAGAACTCAACTCAAATACATCATGTTGAGCATTTCTCATTCCCGCAGACAAAGGAACCATTCCTAAATATCTATTATACAGAGTATCAAACGAGTCAAAAAATACCAAGTCTGACGCGCCACTTCCACCAACATTTCCTCTTCTTGAAACATTTCTAGTATTAACAATGGATGTCATTTTTGGATTTAGCAGAATATTATGTGAAACAAAATCCATAGATTCTGTCATCTCACTACATACAAATCTCCAACCATCATCAATAGCCCTATCAAGCTCATTGAAACTAAAACTTCTAGCTTCAATTCCCGGTATAATTGTAGAATAAATTGTCTGATTAATTGTTCCTGTATAATTTTCCAATGCGTGTAAATCCAAGTCAGCCACCTTATCATTACTTGAATATACCTTGATTCTTGTCGCGGGTTGTCTTACTTTTCCGACAAATATACACGTTTCTTCGATTACCGCATTAAACAAATCCTCTGCAGGATAATTAAAAATTGTATGTAATCCAAACAAATCAAGAAGCATTCTTCGAAATGATACTGCCTCCTCACCACGCTCTTTCAAATGTGCCTTCGGAAAAATACAAACAACTGTCGTTCCTGGATTGACCATCCAACAAACAGTTTCTAGGAATACTGCTCCCAGATTCATTTGTCCAACAAGAGTAACTGCATCGGAGCCTTTACGACTTCTGATCGTATTATAAAAAGCAGGCTTTCTGTTTACACAATTTATTCCTGCAACAAATGGTGGGTTCAAAAGTACCACATCAACGTCATTAAAATATCTAGCAGGCAAGTTATTAATATCTTCAGCTGAAACTTCAGGAGCGTTTGCATGATTAATACTTGTAGGAAAATTCAATCCTAAACGTAAAGACAATAACTCAATTAATTTCTTGTTTATATCATTTGCCTTTAATGCAGAGGCATTAACATTAAACACATTGATTGCAGAACAAATTAAGTTTCCACTACCCGCAGCAGGATCACAAATCTTGCGACCAGGTGGCAAATCTCCATTCGACATCTTGGCTAAAGTAGCAGCCAATAATGCAAGCTCTGAATCAGTTGCCACTTCTCCATCATGGTGCTTATTTTCTGAAAGTTTACTATGTAATGCATCCGCAACTGCATCTCCCGAAATATTAGCATTACCATAAGTATATATATCAGATAAAATCGAAGTTGCAACCGAATGGCGTGCTAAAAATCTTGTAGCATCGTATTGAAAGATACCATCGAAGTCTACACGATTAGCTTCTATACAAATTTGCTGAACATCATCATGAAATTTTCTTACATCATATCTAATATCTGTTCTTCGTACAGCGGAAAAAGCACCTCTTATGTACTCATACATTAATATTGCCATACTACTCTTCCACATTCTATCATTACTTAATGTACTATCCATGTACGACAAAAACTGCTCTAAGGTTGTAGAGTATGTATATGTATCTGAAATAAAATTAGAAATAAGTCTCTCAAACGCTACAGTCAGTTTACTCTCTATTGCACTATCATTATCAGTTGAAAAATCGCATATATGCTCCAAACCCGGTTGAAGCATCTGCTGATAAACTCGTGGTTTTGATGTATCATATCTAAACGAAATAAGTGTTTCTAAATTAGTAATGATATAAAACGGTTTTTCATTTTGTACAGTATTCATCTGTACATATGACTGTGCTTGAAACTGATGTCTTGTACTTTGCACATCACCAGGCGTTCTCTTCACCTCCACAACACACAGATATTTTCCCGTTGTTTTGTTCTCAATAACAAAGTCCATTTCTAATGAACCAGTGTATCTATGATGAATAACCTGATATGTTCCGGAACGACCCAAATTAGTTATTGCATTATTCAGAGCCTTCTCACAAATTGGATGAAATACTCTGACTTCTGAATCTGAATATCTTACCATTATAACCCCTCCTTCATATACTCTTTCAATTTTCTTGCTATTACTTCTCCAAGCATTGGAGGAACGGCATTTCCTACGATTAAGTTTCTACCTTGTTTACTTGTAGACACAATTTCGAATGAGTCTGGGAACGATTGCAATCTTAATGCTTCTCTGACACTTATCAATCTGTCATCCGAGTAATGAATATTACAGCCCACATTTGGTCTATTAAAATATGTATTAATCGTATATGATGGCTTTTCGGGAAGAAGTCTTCCATAACATGTAGTATGCCCTCCATCCCTTTGAAGTCTTCTGATTCTTTCAGAATTCACATCAGCCGGAATATCCATATAGTTTCCCCCCGGCTTAACATGAGAAATAATATACTTATCTAATTCGCTTAATCGTGAAACAAAGTGTTCTGTCACATCAGACTTTTTATCCGCACGCATTCTTTCTTGATAGTCATTCTTTGGCTCACAAGTATATTTTGTTCTTCCGTTCTCATCCTGAATGGCTTTAGGTAAGTCTCCAAGGGCCTCTTCTACGCTAACATATTTCTTTAAACCATCACCACTCTCATAGTGTGTAGCTTGAGGAAATTCAAATGTCTCTTCACCTTTTAGTCCGACAATTATTACTCTTTTTCTTCTTTGTGGAACACCGTAGTCTGCAGCATTTAAAACCTTCGCATTAACATTATATCCAATATCTCTAAATGCCTGCTTTAGTAATTCAAATATTGATTCCTTCTGTGAATTTTTCGCTGAAAGTAAACCTGTGACATTTTCAAAAACAAATGCCTTTGGTTGGACATGCTTAATAATTTCAATATAACGCCAAACAAGTTGTCCTCGTTCATCTTCTACATTTCTATTACCTGCCAACGAAAATGATTGACAAGGTGGTCCTCCTATTACAACATCAGCCATAGGAATAGAATTTAAATCAATTTTATTAATATCTGCGCAAATAATTTCATCATGCAAATTGTGTTTATAGGTTGTTACAGCATTTTGGTTATTATCAATAGCCCATATAACTTCATAACCTTCTTGGATAAACCCCAAGTCTAATCCACCTCCGCCTGAAAAAACACTTACCACTTTTATGGACATTCTGTCATGCCTCCAATCTCTTTTTTTTTATGTTCTGATATCCTACAAGGATTTCATCCGTTTTCTTTTTTGTATACTTCGACAATATCTCAGTTATATCATATATACATTTTTCCTCTGAAAACTGCACCAGTTTCTTCGCCAACGAACATAATTTTTCTTTATCGTCGTCTGAAATGCTCTCGACGTCAACAAACTTCAATTTTTCAATGTCATACCTTTGAAGTTTCAATAATCCAGCTCCATATTTCTTTCCAATAGTTTCAAGCTGATAATAGGTAAAGTAATTATTCAGCAATGCAAACATTAAATATTTATCAATTTTAGGATAGATAATATAAAAATTGTCACGTGCTAAAATGTTTGAGGTATTCATAACGAACTTCATATCATTGCGAACAAAATAACTGAACAAAATACCATTACTATCCACTTCATTGAGTGTATACCATTCTGACGATGCTTTAGATCTCTCATATAAGGTTTTTGGCTTTTTCTCACTCGAAAGAATTTCTGCAAAATGAGTTATATATTCCTGTAACTCATCAGTAAGCATTTGACCTTTAGAAATCATTAACAAATTATCAGTCTCTGCCGAAGAAGTGCTGTAACCCTGTACTGCTTTCGGAGAAGATATAATTTTTTTTATACATTCCTCGGATTGTAAACTCATACCTTGTGGATTAATGAACATTGTATTCCAACCAGTAGTTAATCCTCGTCTAACACTCGAATACTTTGAAAAAGGAACACTCAAATTTAAAGCAATCTCTTCACTGTGTCCAACCACTTTCTTAAGTTTTCCATCAGCCAATTCTAAGTATTCTGGTTCCACACTTTTTTTCTCAGTTAGTGTACTGTCCTTTATTAGTTTCAAAATAACAACATCCACTAAAGCATCTTTTTCAAATAACTCTCCACGAATACGAATCTCTTGTTCAATCTTTGTTCTTGAACCCAACAAGTCCTTAAAGCTTTGACCACTTCTTGCATTCATCCAACTGCTTGGAAAAATCACCACCAGTTCCCCTTTATCTTTAAGCAAATCAATAGCCTTGATAATAAAATACATATATAAATTAGCGGTACTTGGAAGTCCTTGATATATACTATTTCTTCTTAGTTTCTTTTTGGATATTCCTAAACACTCTAAATCATCAATTTTTTCCTGTCTGATATATGGAGGGTTCATTATTATTTTATCGAATAACTCATGCGGATCATAACTCAAAAAATCCACATTAAATAATTTATAATCAGGATATTCATTCACAACTTCCTTGTACAGCTTTTCATCTATCTCACAGCCATATACATTCTTATACCCAGCTTCTTTACACGCCTTCAAGAATGCTCCACCACCAAAACATGGATCTAATATCCTGTCATTGCTGACCTCAAAAAACAATGAGACCATATAGTTTGCAACAACTCTATCTGTAAACACTTGCCCTAAGTCCATATTTCAACCTCCAAACTATTAATCTCAACAAAAAATGCTCGTGAAGAATTCATACATTATTGCATCATTCATATTGGTTATTTTTTCACTTCAAAATCGAGCCAAGCCTCTTCAACACCTGCATAATCAACATCGTGTTTAAGGCAAAACTCCTTTATTTTTTTTCATTGCGTTAAGGTTAGGCTTTGCTTTACCGCCTTCCCATCTATTCACATTAGAAAATGCCACCTGTACTTCTTTTGCAAAATCTTGCTGTGTTAGAAAACATCGTTGTCTGATTCTTTAAATTTCTTCTGGAAATCCCATGTTGCATCTCCTTTACTCAAATATTTCGACAATATAGCGTTATTATATCATATAATTATGAATTTTCCTGCCTCCTGTGACTAACTCGTATAGTTGCAGAATATTTTTTTATCTTTTTTCAAAAAAACGTCCTTTTTCATCTTCTTCCAAGGCTAACAGATAGACGGACAGAAAAAGTCCTTCAAATGCAAGAAGACAATTAACAATGACCCATCTGAACGGGTTATCTTCAAGAATGTTCATGAATCGATTATAGATCAAAAAACTTTTGATATTGTTCAGCGAATCCGAGATGGTAGGCGAAAACTTACACCTATGGGTGAAATGCCTGTATTGAGTGGAATGCTATTCTGTGTCGACTATGGTGCTAAACTATATCAAGTCAGGGCAAGAGTCTGGACACACGAGCAGGAACATTTCGTATGTGCTACATACAGAAAAATCAAAGGTGGTTGTTCTTCTCATCAGATTCATAATGTTCAGGTTGAAGAAATTCTGCTTAGAGAAATAAGAAAGATTACTGCTTATGCCCGGGAACAAGAAGATGAATTCGTAGAGCTTGTAACCAAGCAAAGCGAAAAGGAACTGAACCAACAGCTTCGTAGCAGCCACAAGGAACCGGAACAGGCAACTACAATAATCACAAAGCTTGATACAGTTATCCAAAGACTTTATGAGGATAACATTGATGGCAAGATTTCTGATGAACAATTTATGAAGATGACTGAAAACTATGAGGCAGAGCAGAAAGAATTACTTAAGCGCAAAAATGAGCTAAAGTCTTTCATAGACCAGGAAAAAGAGCAATCCTTGAATGTAGACTCATTTCTCAGAGTGGTACGAAAGTATACTGATATTACTGAAATCACGGGTGAGATTATTCGAAGCTTTGTTGAGAGAATTGATGTTTACAAGCCTGAAAAGGTGCCGGGAACAAGAACCAAGAAACAGACAATCTGCATCCATTGGAATTTCATTGATGCAGTTGATATTCCCACAGAATAAACAAAAACGGCATAACCTACAATGCTGTAAGTTATGCCGTTTTTTTAAAGGGTTAAAAATCCCTTAGTGAGTCAACTTAACTATCTTCTTTTTATTCTTTTATTTCCGTTTTCTTGCGATCAGATGAATCGGTGTTCCTTCAAAGACGAAGGCCTTGCGGATTTGATTTTCCAAGAAACGCAAGTAAGAGAAGTGCATGAGCTCTTCTTCGTTGACAAAAATCACAAAGGTCGGTGGTTTAGTTGCCACTTGAGTCG
>ERZ772906.1673-NODE-1673-length-11990-cov-11.892166_pt1 | contig 11990 bp, 6 predicted proteins | sample MGYA00511338_ERZ772906 | MGnify/ENA primary metagenome ERZ772906 (study PRJEB29015, sample SAMEA2738076) | human oral metagenome | biome: human oral; feature: human-associated habitat; material: saliva | place: China | collected 2212 ... | reverse complement strand
GATCCGCACACTTGATTACATCAAGATTATGCTCAATTACCACCACGGTGTTGCCCTCATCAGTCAACCTATTGAGCACGTACATCAGCTTCTCAACATCTGCAAAGTGAAGTCCAGTCGTCGGCTCATCTAATATGTATAGAGTCTTGCCGGTACTCTTCTTGGAAAGCTCAGTCGCTAGCTTGATTCTCTGTGCCTCACCGCCAGATAGCTGAGTTGATGGCTGTCCGAGTTTGATATATCCGAGGCCTACATCATCGAGCGTCTGCAGATATTTCTCGATGGACCTGTGATTCTCAAAGAATGGCAGTGCCTCTGTGACACTCATCTCGAGGACTTCCGAGATATTCTTGCCTTTGTACTTTACTTCTAGTGTCTCATGATTGTATCTAGCACCACCGCACACCTCACACGGTACATACACATCTGGCAGGAAGTGCATTTCTACCTTGGTGATACCATCTCCGCGGCAGGCCTCACACCTTCCACCCTTTACATTGAAGCTGAACCGTCCCTTCTGATATCCTCTTATCTTAGCCTCTGGCATCTGTGCAAAGAGATCTCTAATAGGGTCGAACATTCCCGTGTAAGTTGCAGGGTTTGATCTCGGGGTGCGCCCAATCGGCGATTGATCGATATCTATAACCTTGTCGAAGTTCTCAATACCACGTATCTCCTTATGCTCACCAGGCTTTTCCTGCAATTTGTTTGTAACACTTGCTACACCTTTGTAAAGGATTTCATTTACAAGCGATGACTTGCCAGAACCAGATACTCCAGTTACACATACGAGCTTGCCTACTGGAATCTTAACATCTATATTGCGAAGATTATTCTGCTTAGCTCCAATAATCTCGAGGTATTTACCGCTCCCAGGTCTTCTGGTCTTAGGAACTTCGATCTTGCGCGCACCGGATAGGAACTGTCCAGTTATAGATTCCTTGCATGCCTTGATATCGTCTACAGTTCCCTGAGCCACCAGCTCTCCACCGTAGATTCCAGCTCCAGGTCCGATGTCTACGATATGGTCGGCAGCATACATCGTATCCTCATCGTGCTCAACTATGACTAGGGTATTGCCCATATCGGTCAAATTTCTCAGAGCTCCGAGCAGCTTGTCATTATCTCGTTGGTGGAGTCCAATTGAAGGCTCGTCCAGGATATATAGCACACCGACGAGCCCCGATCCTATCTGTGTAGCCAGTCTGATTCGCTGGGATTCCCCGCCCGATAGCGTGCCTGCGGCACGCGAAAGCGTCAAGTATCCGAGTCCTACCTGCTTTAGAAATCTTAGCCTCTCCCTGATTTCCTTGGTGATGAGCCTAGATATCTGTTGCTCTCTCGGAGTCAGCTCTAGCTTCTCAAAGAATAGAATCGCCTGCTCTACCGATAGATCAGTCAGCTCGATGATATTCTTTCCGCCAACTGTAACGGCTAGCACCGTATCCTTCAGTTTCTTACCATGACAAGTCGGGCATATCGCCTCTGTCATCATGCCAGCGATCTTTTCCTTTATATATTCAGAATTGGTCTCGCCATATCTTCGCTCAAGACTTGGAATAACGCCTTCGAACGTATGATTCATATGAGATACACGGCCAGACTTGCTTGTATATGTGTACTTTAGCTTACGACTACCAGTTCCATGTAGCAGCTCATTTCTAAAGTCTATCGGCAGATCCTTGTAAGGGACTCTGAGGTCAGTCTTATGGTCTACCGCTAGCTGGTTTAGCATCTGGCGGTAGAACCCCATAGCATCCATCGTCGAGAACACCTGCCCCATCGCACCATCCAAGATGCTCTTGCTTGGTTCAGTCACGACGTTATCGTCATCAATCTTCAGTGTAAAGCCTAGACCCGTACACGTCTCACAAGATCCATATGGGGCGTTGAACGAAAACATTCTAGGCTCCATCTCATCGATTCCCACACCGTGCTCTGGGCAGGCAAGCTGAGTGCTGAATGTCTCCTCCGCATCCTTTGTCTTGCCATCTTCAGTCTTATACTGAAATAGCACGTTGGTAGAGCCTTCACCTTCTCTGACAGCGAGTTCAACCGCTTCAGCGATACGGCTTCTATTTTCAGGTCTTAGTACGATTCTATCGATAACGATATCGATTGTATGTTTCAGATTCTTGTTTAGGTTGAATTCCTCCTGCTCATCGACCCTAACCATCTCGCCATCGAGTCTGATTCTGATAAATCCATCCCTCTTGATACGGGATATTACATTCTTATGCTCCCCTTTACGGCCCTTGATAATCGGTGCCAGGATGGTTAGTCTGGTACCTTCATCATGCGCCATTATATGGTCAACAATAGTGTCTACGGACTGGCTGGAAATCTCCCTACCGCACACCGGACAGTGAGGAATCCCAACTCTAGCATATAGAAGCCTCAGATAATCATATATCTCTGTAACAGTTCCTACAGTCGACCTCGGATTTTTGTTAGTGGTCTTCTGGTCAATTGAAATCGCCGGTGAAAGCCCCTCGATTAACTGCACATCTGGCTTCTTCATGAGGCCGAGAAACTGTCTCGCATACGAGGAAAGTGACTCCACGTACTTCTTCTGTCCCTCAGCATATATCGTGTCGAATGCAAGCGAAGACTTACCAGAACCCGAAAGTCCGGTAAAAACAATCATCTTGTCACGAGGAATCGTAAGATCTACGTTCTTGAGATTGTTCTCCTTTGCACCTTTAATAACTATGTTTTTCTCCATAGAAATACCCTTTCAAAATATCTATGCTCTCTTGCTGCTCCGTAGGTCAAACAGTAGGTCCCTGAGCTCTGCTGCTCTTTCGAACTGAAGGTCCTTGGCAGCCTGCTTCATCTCCTTCTCGAGATTCTTAATCGTACGCTGCAGCTCCTTTGTCGTCATCTCCTTTGGATTTTTGAGCTCTGTGTCTCCAGTGTACGCCTTCGTAGCCTCAATTACATCGCGTATAGGCTTTATGATGGTCCGTGGCGTGATACCGTGTTCTTCATTATATCGTTCCTGTATTTCACGCCTTCTTGCAGTTTCATCAATTGTGTACTTCATCGCCTTGCTGATGCGATCTGCATACATGATAACCCTGCCGTTCTGGTTACGTGCAGCTCTGCCTACAGTCTGAACAAGCGAGGTCTCTGTACGGAGAAATCCCTCTTTGTCAGCATCAAGGATGGCAACAAGCGATACTTCCGGTAGGTCGAGGCCTTCTCGAAGCAGGTTAATGCCGACGAGCACGTCGAATTTACCGAGGCGGAGATCCCTAATTATCTCCAGTCTCTCAAAATTATCTATTTCAGAATGCAGATATCTGACTTTGATTCCTTCATTTCTGAGAAATCCCGTCAGGTCTTCTGCCATCCTCTTGGTGAGCGTCGTGATGAGCACTCGCTCTCCCTTATCCACAGTTTTATATATCTCGCTGATTATATCATCAATCTGACCATCAATCGGTCTGACCTCTATTATCGGGTCGAGTAGTCCAGTCGGTCTGATAACCTGCTCTGCCGTTACACCGTGTGAATTTTCTAGCTCGTACTTGCCTGGCGTCGCACTTACAAATAGTAGGTCGTTCGTAACCTCGTTGAACTCCTCAAACTTGAGCGGTCTGTTATCTAGTGCCGAAGGAAGTCTAAAGCCGAAGTCAACAAGCGAACTCTTTCTAGCCCTGTCACCATTATACATCGCACGAAGCTGTGGCAGCATTACGTGAGATTCATCGATGATAGTCAGAAAATCATCTGGGAAATAATCGAGAAGAACATAAGGTCTTTCTCCAGGCTTCAGAAAGTTCAGATGCCTCGAGTAGTTCTCGACTCCCTTGCAGGTTCCGACTTCCATCATCATCTCCATATCGTAGTTTGTACGCTGAGAGATTCGTTCAGCTTCGAGCAGTTTGCCATTCTCCTTAAACCACTTTACTCGTTCATCGAGTTCTTCCTTTATAGTACCGACGGCGAGCTGCATATCTTCTTTGCTGGTAACATAGTGAGATGCTGGGAAGATAGAAATGTGGCTGCGAACACCAGTGATTTCCCCAGTCAGAGCGTTCATCTCCTTAATTTCCTCTATCTCGTCGCCAAACATCTCAACGCGGACAGCCTCTTCACCTCCAGCAGGATATATGTCGATGATGTCGCCACGCACGCGGAAGGTGCCACGGTGAAAGTCGATATCATTTCGTTCATACTGCATATCGATGAGCTTGCGCATCATCATCGTCCTATCCATCTCCATTCCTGGTCTCAAGGATAGGAGCTGATTTCTATATGAATCAGGACTACCGAGACCGTAGATGCAGGAAACGCTGGCAACGATGATAACATCTCTACGCTCGAGGACTGCCGCTGTCGCAGAGTGTCTGAGCTTGTCTATTTCGTCGTTTATATCGGCATCTTTTTCAATATACGTATCCGTTGAAGCAACGTACGCCTCTGGTTGGTAGAAGTCATAGTATGATACGAAGTACTCTACGGCATTATCCGGAAAAAACTCCTTCATCTCACCGTGGAGCTGTGCTGCCAAGGTCTTATTGTGCGAAATTATAAGTGTAGGTTTTTGCACCTTCTCGATAATCTTTGCCATCGTATAAGTCTTGCCAGATCCAGTAACGCCAAGTAGAGTCTGGAAACGATTTCCAGACTTTATGCTTTCAGTGATTTTCTCAACAGCCTGGGGCTGATCACCCATCATCTCAAATTCAGAATGAACCTTGAATTCAGGCATTTTAACCTCGACTTTCTCTTCATGCGAGGAACTTCTTCCACACAATCAGCTCACTGTCACGAGTTTAATTACTTTCTTATACCGTCTTCTATCAATCTTTCGTCATCATAGAGCATTGGGCAGTCACGAGCTATTTGTTCTATAGTAGCTCTAATATGCTCCATCTCTTCTGAAAATTCTTCAAAGGCAGCGGTAGGAACCTTTCTATTGAGAAACAGTTGCTCTATTTCTCTATTAAACTGCGTGAGATTATCTGCTAGTTCAAGGAATTTGCTAAACTTATCTGTCTTGCTAGCATTCTTAAACTTTGATATATCACGCCTTATGAACTCTACAACATCTGTTTCACCATAAAACTTACCAAGAAGCATCGGATACGGATTTACCCTTCGCAGGTACATAGCATGATCACGTCTAAGGTCGAGCATGTATTTGATAGTGAACTCATCATTGATTTCGAACTCATATATATTGATATGCGCTGGCATACTCTTGACACTAGTTGCCCCAAGCTGCTTGACCATCATGTTGATCATATCACTTGTAACTCTGTCTGTAGTAAGTGTATTAGCCATATTTCTACCCCCATTCTACCCTACATTGCGTACTTAACTAGCAGGAATACCATTGATATAAACACAGAACCTAGCATGAATGGCATTCCGACACGCATGTAGCTCTTAAATGTGATTGGATAACCGTGCTTCGTACTGATATCTGATAGAACTACGTTTGCCGAAGCTCCTATCATCGTTCCGTTTCCGCCTAGACAAGCTCCAAGCGAAATCGCCCACCATAGTGGCTCTACATCCATGCCGTCTGCCTTGAGTGCAAGCACAAGTGGAATTAGTGTCGCTACGAACGGTATGTTGTCGAGGAATGAAGACAGAATTGCAGAAGCCCACAGTAGAACGAGCATCATCATAACCGGGTGTCCTGCAGTCTTGTCGATTACGACTGCCGCCATTTGTTTGATGACTCCAGTTTCAGTAAGTCCTCCAACTACCACGAACAGCGACATGAAGAATACAATCGTAGTCCATTCAACATCCTGAATTGCATTTTCAACACTAGTTCCCCCTATTACTAGCATGAGTGCCGCAGCAGCAAGTGCGATAACAGATGATTCTACCCCGAGTTTGTCATGGAATATGAATCCTATGATTACAAGCCCAATAACTGTCACGCCCTTGATAAGTAGCGGTTTATTGGTAATTGATTTATTTGGATCAAGATTCATAATCTTGGAAGTATCTAATCCTTCAATTTCAATCTGCTTCTTATATTCGAAGCGCATAATGATAATCATAAACAATAATACGAGAGCTACAGCAAGTCCCGTGTTATCGAGGAAGTCAATAAAAGATAGATTAGCGGCACTTCCAATCATGATATTTGGCGGGTCACCGATAAGTGTTGCCGTACCCCCGGCATTAGATGCGAGAATCTGCGTCATCAGAAATGGCACTGGATTTATTTCGAGCATCTTCGCAATGGCGATAGTCATCGGTCCGACGAGCAGTACAGTCGTTACGTTATCGAGTATTCCAGACAGTGCCGCAGTGATTAAGATAAAAGCAATCATTATCTTCCACGGATCTCCATGAGCTATCTTTGCCGCCTTAATTGCAACATACTCGAACAGTCCAGACTGCCTTATTACAGCGACCAATATCATCATTCCTACTAGAACTCCGATGGTATTAAAGTCAATATACGATAGAGCCTTCTGCCCGTTCATGACACCTGCGATTACGAGTACCACAGCACCAGCAAGAGCAGCCGCTGCCCTATGAACCTTCTCGCTCATGATCAATCCGATGACGACCACGAACACTACAATAGCAATAACTTCCATTTCCCATCCCCCTTAAGTTTTGATCAATCGCTGACATCCAAATCGAGTGTAATCCTCACCTCATAATCTGGGTATCTGTCCTTGATCTTTTTTATTAAATTATCATGCACAACAGTCCTGTCTGGGGCCTTAAAGTCCACGATTATATCAAATATCATAAGCGCCTTCTCTTCATCAAGGTAAAAGCCATGCATCTGCAGCACAAAATCTTCCGACATCACTAGCCTTGTGATATCACTCTTAATCTCTAGCGCCTTATCATCAGACGTATTCATCGAGTATATGCCAACCGTCGCAATGGCAACACCGAATTTACTGTATACATTTTCCTGAATCTGTCTAGTCAGGTCGTCTATCATGGCTGCCGTATAAGTATCTGGCACTTCGATGTGAACCTCTCCTATCAATGTATTAGGTCCATAGCTATGAAGTAGCAGATCATATGCTCCATATACTCCATCAATCTCTGATATTGTTTCTTTTATCTCATTAGTAAGAGCGCTGTCAGCTCGTTCTCCCAGAATCTTACTGATAGTCTCTCGAAGCATGTCTATACCCGCTTTAATGATAACCACAGATATAAGCGCTCCTAGATATGCTTCGAGACTAATACCGAAACCAATGTAAACACCAGCCGCTACTAGTGTTGAAATCGAGATAATGGAATCAAAGAGTGCGTCACTTCCCGAAGCTACGAGTGAGTCCGAGTTCACTTTGATGCCAACGGATTTTACATATCTGCCAAGCAAAAGTTTAACTGCGACTGCCGCCCCGATTATCACCAGCGAGACCGTCGTATAGGAAGGAGTCTCTGGGTGCAAAATATTCTTTACCGACTCCTGAAGTGCCGTTATACCAGCATAGAGTACAATTATCGATATGACCATCGCTGTGAGGTCCTCGTACCTACCATGCCCCAGCGGATGATCCCTATCTGGCGCCTTGCCAGCAAGCCTCGTTCCCACGATTGTTATAATCGATGAGAGCGCATCACTAAGGTTATTTACAGCGTCCATAACGATGGCAATGGAATTCGTAGCTGTCCCTATAACCGCTTTGAAACCAGCCAAAAGCACATTGGCAAATATACCGATTATACTCGTTCTGATTATTATTCCGTCTCTGCAATTCTTCTCGCACATCTCTTTTTCCTTCTCAATATCACAATTCACTATCAGGTAACCATACCCTTAGCCAAGCTTACTATTTATCTTATTCTGAAACTTATCGTTCGATATTATAAATCTCTCGTGAGTTCCCTCGCCAATCTTATCCAACTCATCGAATGCCTCGATTTTGAAAACAAGCCTGCGACCATCAACATCAACTAGTTCAGTCTCACATCTCACACGCATACCAACTGGTGTGGCTGCCAGGTGCTTAATAGCTATGCTAGTACCGACAGAGCCCTGTCCTTCTTCAAGCTCAGATTTGACCGATTCAGAAGCCGTTCCTTCCATGAGAGCAATCATCGCTGGTGTCGCATACACCTCGAGATCACCACTTCCCACGCTTATAGCCGTGAGCTCCTTCGTCACGGTAATTTCTTTAAAACCTTTGATTCCTGTATTCATATCTGTTCTCCAAAAATTAATTATATGCCTGTATTTGGCACCGTTCAAACTTATTATAAAATTATATACAGATGTGGTCTGAGGTAAAAATTACCCTACACATACAACCTAGAGCGCCCATCCTGCAAGCATTTCACCACTCGGCTCGCAATTTCCGTACCGTCACCAAAAGGCAGCACCAGCGACTGACTACTGAACTCGTTATTGAGGATTCTAACATCATGCTCACGCTTTCCCTTGAGCCTAGCCATCGAAAATCTATGCTCTGTCTGCATCAGTGGGTAGTTACCCTCTGATTTATTCGCTAGTTCCAAACTCCAGCGGACTTCTTGTGCCCCGAGCTTCCTTAGAACTGAAATGCTCTGATGATTATATGCATTTAGTCCATAATCGGCTATGACATCAGCACCTACTGCTATCATCCTGTTCAGCCAACCTAGATGTGATACGTAGATTCCTCGTGCAAGTGCCAGCGCAGAGACTGTTTCAAAATTTTCCTGCAAAATCTGTTCCTCACGCCCTTTCGTCACGCTTCCGATATAAGGAACGATTTCTGGTGCTAGAACCTCATCATATGTGCTAGTAGCAGTGCCGCTTTCTTGCTTCTCGTAGACCTCTGTCAGAATCCCTGCCATTGGCAGCAGCACCTTGTATGACAGACCATCCGTTTCTCCGATTTTCTCCTTTAGCCACTCGATACCACCGGAAGCTTCGAAGTCTCGCCAATCATCAATACTGCTGAAATAAAGTTCGAACGAACTATCACCCTGCTGTGTATCCTGCCTGCTACATGAGTCATGTAACAGAGACACAGTTTCTTCTATATTCCTACTCTCTCTTCCGAACTCGAGCGCCTTGCTTAGTTCAGCTAGGCAGCTCCTGCGGAGCGAATTAAGCTCCGATGCCTTGACCCTGATGAGTGGATCGCCGATAATCCTTAGCTCATTTAGCTCAAATGGTGTAGTCCCAGTCTTGGCAAGTGCAGATTCGTATCTCTCAATAGGTGTTGGGCTTTCGTAATCATAATCAAAAGGTCCAGCATCTACAGATACAGTCTGCTGCTTGCAGCTCGGCCACCTAGAGTCGTCTTGAAGCTTAACAGTATTAGCCTTGAGAACTAGTGAATTGCCTTCTATCTGAAGCGTCATATCGATCTTGCGGCGGCGTTTAACCTTTCTAGTATCTTCTTCATCCAGAAACGCCGCACCCTTGAAGGTCTGCCTAGCCGCTTCGAGCTGAGACTTTCTAGAGGTTCTGCGAACAGTATCCCCTGTCGATACTTCACCTCTAAAATCACCAATTCTATACTTGTTATTGCCTAACTCTTTGACATAGCTAAGTACTGTGCTGGCTGTAGGCACATCCCCTCTGCCATATATCTCCGCGCCGTCTCCAATTGCTGGCTCTCTATTAGCCTCTATATCTACTAGCGTTGATCCTTTTTTTGTAGACACTACCCTGCCTATCTCAAGGCCTTGATTCTTAACTATATCGCCAGACATGAGGGAGTCTCCACTTTCGCCTTTGAGATAGGCATCTGTAAATTCTCCTCTATTGAATATCTGAAGCAGCGCATCTCTATCGTCATCTGAAACTTCTATATATCCTTCTTCCAGATACATATCTATGTATTTGCGATATATAGAAGTCACGATTGCTACGTATTCGGCTGATTTCAGCCTACCCTCGATTTTGAAGGAAGCCGCGCCAGCATCGATGAGCCCGCCGAGCTCATCTAGCAGGCACATGTCACGCGGGCTCATCGGGTGGCTCGCCCCGGCGAGCCGCCTGCCGTCCTCGCCGTAGCTCGTGTAAGCGAGGCGGCAGGGCTGCGCGCAGCTTCCACGATTGCCACTCCGGCCGCCATAGTATCTGCTGTATTGGCACTGGCCGGAGTAGCATACGCAGATGGCGCCGTGCACGAATACCTCGACCTCAAAACCTGAGGCGCCATCTGATCCGGCCCTGCATATGTCAGCAATTTCAGGCAGGGCCAGCTCACGAGCTACCACTATGCGTCTATAACCGAGCTCGTGAGCTACCCTAGCGCTCTCGACATCAGTGATAGTCGCCTGCGTAGACATATGCAGTTCAAGTTCTGGTAGTGCCTTATGCACCAGTTTACCAAACCCAATATCCTGAACGATAATTGCATCGACTCCTGAATCATGTAGGAAAGATGCGTACCTTAAAGCAGGCTCTAATTCATCATCGCTGAGCAAGGTATTCATAGTTACATATACCTTTACACCTCGCTTGTGCGCATAATCAAGAGCTAGCACTAGCTCTTCGTCCTTAAAGTTCTGTGCTCCAGCACGAGCATTAAAAAGCTGCCCACCAACATATATCGCATCAGCTCCATTTTCAACAGCTGCAAGAAATTGTTCCATTCCTCCAGCTGGCACTAGTAGCTCAATTTTATTCTTATTTCTTATTCTGCTTTTCTTTCCTTTTGCCATCTTTCCACTCTGAGTTTAGCTCTGTACTTAAATCGATTCTAAATGCTATTCATTGTTCGCATCATTATATTATACACTTTTAAAGGGCTTTATATCATTAACATCATATAAAAACCGCCCCCTTTAAGGAAGCGGTCTTGGCTGAATTGTATATATGACAATCTAGCATATATATTGTTTTGTTTGCTTAGACTAAGCCTTCTTAGCCTTGTATGCTTCGAGACCTGTACGAATTAGTTGACATGCTCTCTTGATATAGCTACTTTCAAGTACATAAGCAATTCTGATTTCGCTCTTGCCCTTGCCAGGTGTACCGTAGAATCCACCTGCAGGAGCAAACATAACTGTCTCGTTGTTATCTCTATACTCTGTAAGCAGGAACATGAGGAAGTCTTCTGCATCTTCAATCGGAAGATCAATCATCATGTAGAATGCTCCGCCTGGTTTATGGCAGATAACGTCAGGAATCTGCATGATTTCCTCATATGCTGCATCTCTTCTGCTGCAATATTCCTTATTCATCTCTTCATAATATGAGCTCGGTAGATTGAAGAGCTCTGTAGATCCTACCTGCTCAAGTGTTGAAACGCATAGTCTTGACTGCGCTAGCTTGATGATTCCCGTCATGAACTCTTTGTTCTTGGATACCACAAAACCTATTCTAGCTCCGCATGCAGAAAATCTCTTTGATACGGAATCTATTACAATCAAGTTTTCCTTGAGCCTATCAACATTAGCAAAGCTACGTGGCTTCCTACCATCATATACGTATTCTCTATATGCCTCATCTGCAATAAGCCAAAGGTCGTTTTCAATAGCGAAGTCTGCAACGACATCCATCTCTTCAGCAGTTAGAGCAAGTCCAGTTGGATTTCCAGGGTTAATACAGACGATAGCCTTTGTCTTCTCAGTGAGAACCGACTCCAATTTCTCCTTGGAAGCATAACGATATCCATCCTTCGAACTAGTCGAAATCGGCTTGATAACACCACCACTCATAAGCACGAATGTCTGGTAGTTGCTGTAGAAAGGTTCAGCAATAAGTATCTCATCGCCAGGATCGAGTATCGTTGTAAATGTCATAGTGAGAGCTTCAGAAGCACCCATTGTAACTACTATATCTGTAGGCTTGTAATCTACATCGTACTCCATCTTATAGTAGCCGCATATCGACTCTAGGAGATCAATGTCTCCTTGAGACTGCTGGTACTTGAGAACATCCGCATCAAATGCACGAACCGCATCCATAAAACATTCAGGAGTCTTAACATCAGGCTGTCCGATGTTAAGGTGATAAACCTTCACACCGGACTTTTTAACTTCTGTTGCAATAGGGCTGAACTTTCTGATTGGCGAGAACTCCATCGCCTGTGAATTTC
>ERZ772906.1671-NODE-1671-length-11993-cov-3.316385_pt1 | contig 11993 bp, 8 predicted proteins | sample MGYA00511338_ERZ772906 | MGnify/ENA primary metagenome ERZ772906 (study PRJEB29015, sample SAMEA2738076) | human oral metagenome | biome: human oral; feature: human-associated habitat; material: saliva | place: China | collected 2212 ... | reverse complement strand
TGCACTCAGTACATCAAGAGAGCGGCAGATGCTAACACCGTCGAACTCGCAAAGGCTTACTCTAAAAATGTCGTTGCTCCGAGTCTAGGAAACACTAGCGGGCAAACATACACCTATTACCAACCGGTTGCCATGTACTATGGTGGCGGAAAACTTTATACAAATGGCGGAAATATTTACTACGCTAAGGAAGTACAGTTTAATCTCTTTTTGATGCGTATGTTCTCACGCCTCTAAGAGTAAGGACGTTAAACTTAGGAAAGACAAATGAAAGCATTATTAGTTTATTTTAGAGGATACGTCAAAGACAGTATCCTGGGACCCGTTTTTAAATTAATCGAAGCCAGTTTCGAACTCTTGGTCCCTCTAGTGATTGCTGGAATTGTCGACACAACTATTCCAAATAAAGACCAAAATCATCTGTTTATGATGATTTTTCTCTTGCTCGGACTTGCCGTTATTGGGGTTGTTGTTGCTATTTCAGCACAGTATTTTTCATCCAGAGCAGCCGTTGGCTATGCCCGAGGTTTAACCAATGATTTGTATGCGAAAATCATGCGTTTATCAAAGGAAAAGCGGGATGAGATTGGAACGTCAAGTTTGGTGACACGTTTGACTGGTGATACCTTTCAAATCCAAACGGGCATCAATCAATTTTTGAGGCTCTTTTTGAGGGCGCCGATTATCGTGACGGGAGCCATTATTATGGCATTCCGAATCAGTCCACGCTTGACCCTATGGTTTCTTGGCATGGTCTTGGTATTGACTCTTATTATTGTACTAGCCAGTCGCATCGTCAATCCTTTATATGCCAAGATTCGAGTGATTAATGAATCGATTGTTACCAATACGCGTCAACAACTTGAAGGTATGAGGGTTATTCGGGCTTTTGATCAAAGTGAGCGTGAATTAGATAACTTTACTGCCGTCAACAAAGACTTGAAGAAGTGGCAGCTCAAAACAGGAGTGATAGCAAGTCTCATTAGTCCTTTGACTTTCTTGGTTGTTAATATGACCTTGATTGCTATCCTTTGGCAAGGAAATCTGCAAATTCAAGCTGGTCTTTTGTCTCAAGGTATGCTGATTGCTCTGGTCAATTATCTCTTGCAAATTTTGACGGAGCTCCTTAAATTAGCCATGATGTTGACCAATCTTAACCAAAGCTTTATTTCAGCGAAGCGAGTACAAGCTATTTTTGAACTCCAAGATGAGGACATTGAGGCACCTTTAGAAGTCCGCACTTCTAGTCAGGCTTCCACAGTGCTAGCTATTGACCAGATGACCTTTACTTATCCTACGGCTAGTCGGCCATCACTCCAAGAGGTTCATGTCAGTCTTACTCAAGGTCAGTCACTAGGTATTATTGGTGGTACAGGTTCGGGTAAATCGACATTGGTGAACTTAATCATGAACTTATATCAGCCTCAGATTGGTTCATTAGCTATTTTCAAAGATCAAAAATCACCAAAAAACCTTAAAGAGTGGCGTTCTTGGGTTGCCTACGTCCCGCAAAAAGCCGAGTTATTTAGGGGAACCATTCGTTCAAACTTGTCATTAGGGCTTGACCACGAACCAAGTGAGCAAGAACTGTGGCATGCGCTTGACATGGCTCAGGCTGCTGATTTTGTAAGGGATAAGGACCTTGGTTTAGATGAGCCAGTTGAGTCATTTGGCCGTAATTTTTCGGGGGGGCAACGTCAACGTTTGACTATTGCGCGTGCGCTGATGAGACCAGCACCATTCTTGATTTTGGATGACTCCACCTCAGCCCTAGATTACTTGACTGAAAGTCGCCTACTAGCGGCTATCAGAGACAATCTTAAATCAACGAGTTTGATTATTATTTCGCAAAGAACAAATAGTCTAAAAGCTGTTGATCAAATTTTGGTACTTGATAAGGGATACCAAGTTGGCCTGGGTAATCATGAAGAATTGCTTGCTACTAATAAACTCTATCAAGACATTCATTATTCTCAACACCAAAAGGAGGTCGCTGATGAAGGCTAGAAATAATAAATCAACGCTTAAACGTTTAAGTAGAGATATCTTAAGTCAGCGTTACCTCTTTGCCTTAGCAACTGTTGGGACCATTATTCAAGTTGCCTTAACGGTTTACTTACCTATCTTAATTGGTGATGCAGTGGACGCTGTTCTTAAGATGAACGCCGTTCTATTGATGTCACGTTTAATTTGGCAGATGCTTGTAGTTATCTTAGCTAATAGTGCAATCCAGTGGCTTAACCCTTTGATTTATAATCGATTAATTTATTCATATAGCGAAAGTTTACGTGAACGAGTCATGATGAAAATTCATGCTATGCCACTTAGTTATCTTGATCGTCAAGGAACTGGAGACATGGTTAGCCGTGTGACTACAGATAGCGATCAGTTAAACAACGGACTTCTCATGGTCTTTAACCAATTTTTCGTTGGGCTTTTGACTATCTTTGTCATAATCATTACCATGAGTCGCTTAGACTGGCTCATGATGCTCTTAGTTCTAGTGATGACGCCTTTGTCAATGCTTGTGGCACGTTTTATCGCAAAGAAGAGCTATCAACTCTATCGCAATCAAACTAAATGGCGAGGCATGCAGACTCAGTTGATTGAGGAAAGTCTGACTCAAGAAGCTTTAGTACAGAGTCTAAATGCTCAAGACCAGATGGTTAGGAGTTTTAAAGACGTCAATGGTAAGTATGCTGATTATTCACAGGGTGCTATCTTTTATTCGTCAGCGGTTAACCCAGCTACACGTTTTGTCAATAGTCTGATCTATGCTCTCATTGCAGGTGTTGGTGCTTATCGAATCATGTCGGGTGGCGCTTTTACAGTGGGACAATTGACTACCTTCCTAAATTATGTCACCCAGTATACCAAACCTTTTAATGATATCTCATCTGTTCTATCTGAACTTCAAAGTGCTTTGGCCTGTGCTGATCGCCTTTATATGATATTGGATGAAGAGGAAATAACAGAAACAGGTAAGGCGGTCTTGGAAGAAGCAGATGTGCAGGGACGTTTTCAATTTGACCATGTCCAATTTGGCTATTTGCCTAATAAACCTCTTATCAAGGATTTGAGTATTGATATCCCTGCCGCAAGTACTGTTGCCATTGTTGGTCCAACAGGAGCGGGGAAATCTACCTTGATTAACCTACTTATGCGTTTCTATGATTTGGATAAGGGGAACATTCTACTGGACGGTAGACCTATTACAGATTATACCCGTGAGAGTCTTCGGAAACAGATTGGGATGGTTTTGCAGGAAACTTGGCTTGAGGTCGGCACTATTCATGATAATATTGCCTATGGTAATCCAGAAGCCAGTCGTGAAGAAGTCATAGCAGCGGCCAAGGCTGCCAATGCTGATTTCTTTATTCAGCAGTTGCCTCAAGGTTATGACACCTACTTGAATGATGCGGGACAATCCCTTTCTCAGGGACAACGTCAGCTTTTGACCATTGCTCGCATATTTGTCAATGTGCCTAAAATCTTAATCTTGGATGAAGCCACTTCTAGTATCGATACCCGTACAGAGCTCCTCATTCAAGAGGCCTTCGCTAAATTAATGAAAGGTCGAACAAGTTTCATCATTGCCCATCGATTATCTACCATTGAAAATGCGGACCTTATTTTGGTCATGAATAATGGGGATATCGTTGAATATGGAACCCATGAACAACTGATGCAAGCTAAGGGAATGTACTATCGTATGCAGACGGCCCAAAAGACACAAAATAGTTAAATCCGACAGAGCTTTTAAGCTCTGTTTTTTATGATTTTAGCCAATCATTTATCACGGAAGCTTATTAATGAAAAAGAAATGAAATTTAGTTATTTTTTCTTTTTTATTGGAAAAAATACTGATAAGATGGTAAACTAAAGAGGATATTATATAAAAAAAGGTATCGAAAATTAGAATGTTAAAACATAAAAACGTCCTAGTGTTTTTAGGACAAACCTTGCTTTATTTCGCCATTTTTATGGCCCTAATTTATCTCTACAATTACCTAGGACAAGGTCAAGGTAATTTTATCTATAACGAATTTTAGGAAGAATAATGACGAATACAAAAATTAAAGATATGATTGAAACGATTGAGCAGTTTGCTCAATCACAACCTGACTTTCCTGTTTACAATATTTTAGGGGAAGTTCACACTTACGGTGACTTAAAAGCTGACTCGGATAGCCTAGCTGCCAAGATTGATAGTCTTGATATTCCAGAAAAATCACCTGTTGTGGTTTATGGCGGTCAAGAGTATGAAATGTTGGCAACTTTTGTCGCTTTGACTAAATCTGGTCACGCTTATATTCCAATTGATAGTCACTCAGCTCTTGAGCGCGTGACGGCAATTGTTGAAGTAGCAGAGCCTAGTCTGATTATTGCTATCAATGACTTCCCACTTGAGGAAGTCCAAGCTCCAATTCTAACATTGGATCAAGTGACAACAGCTTTTGAAAGCAAGACTAGCTACGAAGTGACTCATCCTGTTAAGGGGGATGATACTTATTACATCATCTTCACATCAGGAACTACAGGTAAGCCTAAAGGGGTACAAATTTCACACAATAATCTCCTCAGTTTCACTAACTGGATGATTACGGACAAGGAATTTGCGACTCCAACACGTCCACAAATGCTGGCTCAACCGCCTTATTCATTTGACTTATCAGTAATGTACTGGGCACCTACATTGGCACTTGGAGGAACACTTTATGCTCTTCCTTCAGCTATTACACAGGACTTCAAGAAGCTCTTTGAAACGATCTTCTCACTTCCAATTGCCATTTGGACATCAACACCATCTTTTGCAGATATGGCAATGTTGTCTGAAGACTTCAATGCAGAGAAGATGCCAGAAATTACGCATTTCTATTTTGACGGAGAAGAGTTGACTGTCAAGACTGCTCAAAAGCTTCGCCAACGTTTCCCAGAAGCACGTATTATCAATGCTTACGGACCAACTGAAGCAACTGTAGCCTTATCAGCAGTAGCAGTAACTGATGAGATGCTGGCTAACCTTAAGCGTTTGCCGATTGGTTATACCAAGGAAGATTCACCGACTTATATTATCGATGAGGATGGCAATATCCTTCCAAATGGTCAACAGGGTGAAATCATCGTATCAGGACCAGCAGTTTCAAAAGGATATATGAACAATCCTGAAAAGACTGCGGAAGCCTTCTTCGAGTTTAATGGCCTTCCTGCTTACCATACTGGTGATGTGGGAACGATGACTGATGAAGGTCTCCTTCTTTACGGTGGTCGTATGGACTTCCAGATTAAATTTAATGGTTTCCGTATTGAGTTAGAGGATGTTTCACAAAACCTTAATAAGTCTAAGTATATTGATTCAGCAGTAGCTGTGCCACGTTACAATAAAGACCATAAGGTTCAGAATCTCTTGGCTTATGTGATTCTTAAGGATGGTGTTCGTGAGCAGTTTGAACGTGAAATTGATATCACCAAGGCGATTAAGGCTGACTTAGAAGATATCATGATGTCTTACATGATGCCTACTAAGTTCCTCTATCGTGAGAGCTTGCCTTTAACACCAAATGGGAAAATCGATATCAAGGGTCTTATCAGTGAGGTTAACAACCGATGATTGACTTCTTGAAACAGCTCCCCCATTTAGAAGCCTACGGTAATCCCTTCTATTTTATCTATCTTGGATTAGCTCTATTGCCAATCTTTGTGGGTCTCTTCTTTAAAAAGCGTTTTGCAATTTATGAGTGTTTGGTCAGTCTAGCCTTTATTGTTCTTGCTCTGACAGGAACACATGCTAGCCAATTACTAGCCTTACTCTTCTATATCGTTTGGCAAATCATCTGGGTTTATTCCTACAAACATTACCGCAGTAAAAAGGACAATAAATGGGTTTTCTATTTACACTCATTTCTAGTAGTCCTTCCCTTGATTTTTGTTAAGGTAGAGCCTGCGATAAATGGTACTCAGTCCCTTTTAAACTTTCTTGGTATTTCTTACTTGACCTTCCGATCAGTTGGTATGATTATCGAGATGCGGGATGGTGTCCTTAAAGAGTTTACACTTGGAGAATTTCTCCGATTCATGCTCTTTATGCCAACCTTTACGAGTGGTCCTATTGATCGCTTCAAACGCTTTAACGAAGATTACCAAGCGATTCCTGAGCGAGACGAGCTGATGAATATGTTGGAGCAAGCCGTAAAATATATCATGCTTGGTTTCCTCTATAAGTTTGTTTTAGCTCAGATCTTCGGAAGTATGCTCTTACCTTCACTGAAAGCACAAGCTTTGGCTCAGGGTGGTATCTTTAATTTACCAACACTTGGTGTCATGTATGTTTTCGGTTTTGATCTCTTCTTTGACTTTGCGGGTTATTCGATGTTTGCCTTGGCAGCATCAAACCTTATGGGGATCAAGAGCCCAATCAACTTTGACAAACCTTTCATCTCACGAGACTTGAAAGAATTTTGGAATCGTTGGCATATGAGCTTGTCTTTCTGGTTCCGTGACTTTGTCTTTATGCGTTTGGTTATGGTTTTGATGCGTAACAAGGTTTTCAAAAACCGTAACACGACATCAAATGTTGCCTATGTCATTAATATGATGGTTATGGGATTCTGGCATGGAGTTACCTGGTACTACATTGCTTATGGTATTTTCCATGGTATTGGTCTAGGAATTAATGATGCCTGGTTACGTAAGAAGAAGACCATTAATAAAGAACGTAAGAAAGCTGGTCTTGAGCCACTTCCTGAAAATAAATGGACGAAGGCTTTGGGAATCTTTATTACATTTAACACTGTTATGTTGTCATTCTTGATTTTCTCTGGATTCTTGAATGACCTTTGGTTCACTAAAAAATAAGTAAAGGAATTATAAAAATGGATGTAAAATCAGAAGTTATTGAAATTATTGATGAACTCTTCATGGAAGATGTTTCAGACATGATGGATGAAGACCTTTTCGATGCTGGTGTTCTCGACTCTATGGGAACAGTTGAGCTTATCGTTGAATTGGAATCACGTTTCGATATTCGTGTGCCAGTTTCAGAATTTGGTCGTGATGACTGGAACACAGCTAATAAGATTGTTGAAGGGGTAACGGAGCTTCGCAATGCTTAAGCGTTTATGGCAAATTTTTGGCCCTATAATCTGTGCCTTAGTCTTGGTAGTAGTAGTTATTTTTTCCTACCCTCAAGGCAGAAAACATAATTATGAGGTTGAAAAACGTAACGCAGTAACCTTGACAACTGAGAACTTTAAGAGCCGTATTAATAAGACGACAGCTCTTTCTGATAAGAATCATCGATTTGTCCCTTTCTTTGGGTCTAGTGAGTGGTTGCGTTTTGATGCCCTTCATCCAGCTGTTTTAGCTGAAAAATACGACCGTAACTATCGCCCATATTTTATTGGACAACGTGGGGCTGCCTCTCTAAACCAATATTTGGGAATGCAACAAATGCTTCCCGAATTGAAAAATGGGACAGCAGTCTACGTCTTGTCACCACAGTGGTTTACTAAAAAAGGTTACAATTCTGCGGCTTTCCAGCAGTTCTACAATAACGACCAACTTAGTAGTTTCTTAAGTCAAAATCAGACGGATGCAAATTCACAGTATGCTGCTGAACGTATCTTAGAGATAAAACCTAAGATAACGATGAAATCTCAACTTTCTAAAGTGGCTAATGGGCAAGATTTAAATTCTCTTGATAAGACTTATATTCAATTTATGGCAGAGCTTAATAAGCGAGAAGATGCCTTGTTCAGTCCTTTTGCAGCATCAAATAATGCAAATTACGACAAGAAGGTTCTTCCTTATCTTAAAGAGTTGCCAGACAAGTTCTCTTACGAGGCACTTGACCAGGTTGCCGTAAGAGATGCAGAAGCTCATACCAAGTCAAACGACTTTGGTATCGATGACCGTTTCTATAAGAAACGTTTGGCTAAAAAGATTGGTAAACTTAAAGGTTTCCAAAAGAATCTTTCGTATGAAGTTTCACAAGAATACGGTGACCTACAGTTAGTCTTAAATCAATTTGCGAAGTCAAATACTAACGTTATCTTTGTCATCCCACCTGTTAATAGCAAGTGGATGGCTTATACGGGACTAAGTCAAGAAATGTATGACGCTACGGTTTCTAAAATCCGTTATCAATTGGAAAATCAAGGCTTCACCAATATTGCTGACTTCTCAAAAGATGGAGATCAACCTTACTTCATGCAAGATACCATTCATATGGGATGGAAAGGTTGGGTGGCCTTTGACAAGGCTGTTGATCCATTTGTAAGTAATCCAACACCCGCACCTAGCTATAACTTGAACGACCGCTTTTATAGTAAGGATTGGGCAGGTTATACAGGGGCTCCTAGTCAGTTTAAGTAGCATTACTTAATAAATCAAAAAGGCTTGTTAAAGCCTTTTTATGTTATGATCTTTCCACGGTATTACCTTCGGAAATTATTAAAAAGGATTGGGAGTTATCCCAATCCTTTTTATCCTTTTAAGTTTTATAATACGTTAAACAGATAGTTATTTGTTTTTAGTTAGAGCTTTTCGAATTAAATCTGCAGGGATAATTAAAACCGCGATAAGAAGAGCAACGATATAGTGTTGAACGTCCATTGGAACGGTACTAAATACTTTTCCACCGAATTGAATAATCAAGGTTTGAACGACAGCAATAGAAATCATTACAATTGAGAATTTCTTGTTTTCGCCGATATGTTCAAAAATATTGAATCCATTACTACGTGTATTAAGTGAGTTGAAAATGACAGCATAGATAAATACTGTAAAGGTGAATGTTGTTACCATTTCAAAGTTGCCAGTTCCATTTGTGATAAAGTCTTGGATACCACCAACATTTTTAAGAATAGCTAAACATACAAGAGTAATGAAGACGCTGGCTACACCGATAGCAGATTTCATATAACCAGTGAGAATATTTGCCTTCTTAGCAACTGGCTTTTCATTCATGTAACGATCTAGGGTAGGCTCTTCACCAAAGGCAAGGGCAGCAAGTGTGTCCATGATAAGGTTAATCCAGAGAATTTGGATAATTGTAAATGGTTCTTTGAGGCCCAAGAGTGGTGAGAGAAGTGACATAGCAATTGTAGTCACGTTTACGGTTAACTGGAAGATAATGAATTTACTTACTGACTTACTCATAGTACGTCCATAGAGGACGGCTTTCTCAATCGAAGTCAATGAGTTATTCAAGATAACGATATCTGAGGCTTCACGTGCGACTTCAGTACCATCACCCATTGAGAATCCGACATCAGCCGATTTAAGGGCAGGTGAGTCATTGACCCCATCACCTGTCATACCAGCGACCATATCGAGGTCTTGAGCTGCCTCAATAAGACGTTTTTTATCCATTGGAAGGGCACGACTGACCACTTTTAAGTGAGGCAATTGTTGTTTAAGTTCTTGATCTGAGAGGGCAGAGAGTTCATCGTGAGTAAGGACAAGGTCATTTTGACCAGTAACGATACCGGCTTCTTTAGCGATAGCAACAGCGGTTTCTTTACGGTCACCAGTTACCATAACTACTTGAACACCTGCACAATTCATTGTTTCAACAGTTTGTTTAATTGAAGAACGAACGTTATCACGGATACATACGATACCAATCAAGACTTTATCATTACCATCTGTATTTAGGATAGCAAGCAAACGCATTGAACGGTTAGCTTGTTCCAATGATAAATCTTGGAAGCGAGCTTTAATATCATCTGTAAAGTTTTGTTTATTACCATCTTTATCAAGATAGTAGTAGCAGTCATTTAGGATGAATTCTGGAGCACCTTTGATGTAAGTTTTTCCGTCCTTAGTCGTTACACTTGCGAATTTTGTTGCTGAGTTGAATTGTTGCTTCTCAGTAATTGTATTCGTATCGAAGTCAAGTTGAGAACGACCAATTAAGAAGTCAAGGAGTGCACGGTCAGTGGCGTTACTACCAACAGCACTGCCATCAGCTACCATGGCGTCGTTATTAAGACCGATACCATTAATCATTTCAGCTTTAAGGCTATCTGACATTGTGTCAAAATCAGGAGCGTTAGTTTCACCAGTAGCTGCATAAAGTGTTCCATCAGCAAGGAAGAAGTCAACTACAGATAGTTTACCTTCAGTGATAGTACCAGTCTTATCACTGAAGAGGATATTCATGTATCCGGCTGTTTCAATGGTATCAGGATGGCGAACCAGGATATTTTGAGCTAAAAGTCGTCCTGAGTTCATTGAAGAAACGAGTGCCAACATCATTGGAAGACCTTCTGGAACGGCCATGATGATGATTGTAACCGCAAAGAGAATCGTTTCAATGATAAGAAGGAAGATTGAACCACCATTGAGGTTATTAGCCTTATTAAGGGCAATAAAGCCTAAAACAAGGTTGATTACTGAATATGCAGCACCTGCACTATAACCGAGGACACCGATGTTTCCAGCAAGCTTGTTGAGTTTTTCTTTGGATGGTGAATCTTTACTATCTTCTTGAAGAGAAGTATTGATGCTTCCTAGAACGGTATTATCACCAATTTGTGTAGCTTCCATAACGGCTTCACCTGAAGTAACAACTGTACCACGGAAGACTTTGAGCTCTGTAAAGAGGTCTGAAGAGTCTGGCTCTGCTTGATCACCAAGAGGAAGTTTTTTAGCATCTTCACTTTCACCATTAAGGACAGCTTGGTTTACTTTTAACTCACCTTCCAAGATGATACCATCAACTGGAATCTTGTCCCCTGATTGAAGGAGAATTTGATCACCTTTTACAATATCATCAACAAGAACTTCTTTAAGTTTACCATCACGATAAACCTTAGCATTAGTTTTTGAAGCCTCTTCTTGAAGAGTGTTGAATTTTTGCTCATTTCGGTATTGTGAGACTGCTGAGAATCCTGTAGACATCAAAATGGCGAAAATTAGTGAGATAGCCTCATACCAATTGGCTTCACCAATAGCAGGGAAAATCATTCCAACAAAGTTGAAGATGATTTTTAATCCTAAGGCAGCCAAGAGGATAAGAATCCATTGATCTTGGAAGGCTTCGATAAAGATTGAGAGGAGCGAGTTAGCCTCTTTACTAGAGAGCCTATTATCGCCATGGGCGTTTTTACTTGCTTGAACTTCAGCAGAAGTCAAGCCTTTAAATTTTTTCATTTAAGGTTTGTATCCTTTCTAAATTATTACTGAATTTTAAGGCTAGTAAATTATAAGCCAAAAAACTTATCATTACAGTCACGATAACTGAATAACTATCAGTAAGTATTATACTTTATTTTACTATTAAATTGTTGATTTTTTACCAATAGAATATTGAAGTTTCTTTTGTCTTTAGCAAGAGTAGGGGAGAACAAAAAACTTGTATTTTTTCGTTAAATATAATTCTATCCTTCCACCTTCAATTCATACAAGCCTCTCACCGCATTGCATCCGTAGATGGCCTGAGCCTGTTCCATATCTTTTACGGTCAAGACTTTTTCTTTAAGCTTATTATCAGCAATTAGGCTTTGTCTGTAGATGCCATTTAAGAGGCCGAGGTGAACGGGTGGTGTGTAGAGTTGGTCCTCGATTTTAAGCACAATGTTACCGATAGATGTTTCTAGGAGTTTCCCCTCATGATTATAATAGATTTGTTCGTGAGGTTCGATACTAAGGTGAGGACGGTAACTTGTTTTGAAGAAGGTATAGGGGCTATCCAACGTATGCCTTTGCTCAACTAACCTTGCTTGGCAGAAGTCATTGGATAAGTTTGTTAATTGGGTATGTTCAAACTTCAGTTCACCATCTTTTGCAAGTGACATTTTAAGACGGTAGTCTTTGTCAAAGTCTAGTGATTGGCACAGAGCTTCGACTTGATAGTGAGCTTTTTCTGCATTGAAAGGATAGTCAAAGTAGCGACTACTCTCTTGCAAGCGTTTCATATGCTCCTCAAGAAATAGCAGTTTTCCTTGATGGACACGACCAGTTGAAATGAGATCAAATCTTGAGTTCTG
>ERZ772906.1668-NODE-1668-length-12008-cov-6.510750_pt1 | contig 12008 bp, 11 predicted proteins | sample MGYA00511338_ERZ772906 | MGnify/ENA primary metagenome ERZ772906 (study PRJEB29015, sample SAMEA2738076) | human oral metagenome | biome: human oral; feature: human-associated habitat; material: saliva | place: China | collected 2212 ... | reverse complement strand
ATTTGCCTGAAAATCTATTTTTTCTTTTTCGTCACTCAATCCAAGCGCTGTAGTAATTTTTTCATAATCAAATTTTTCCCAATCATACGAACCTTCCGTTACAATTTTTCCAAAAATTTTTCTCTCAAGTGCATTGAAACTAAAAATCCCTCCAAAATTTTTGATTTCATCCAAAAAATTATATATTTCCTTTCAATAAGGCACGGTCGCGATGAATCCGGAATTTCTCGCCACATCCAAAAATTCATTGATATAGCCCTCGATCGGCTTTGTATTGATAATCCAAAGAGTTGATCCATACGCATTTTCGCTTTCAACTACGGCGAATTGCTCACGAATATCGAGTGCCGAAATATTTTTTGTTTCAGAATTATTTTGATTTTCGCTTTCTGGTGCACTTGTTTTTGGTTCTATTAAGATTTTGTACGCACCAAAGACGCTTCCGCCCAACACCAAAACTATCAAAATAATTATAAAAATTTTCTTCATAAAAACTTAAAAAATAATAAACAAACACATTATAATGGAATATTTTTTCTTTTGCAAAAAACTTCTAAATTTTATTTTTTGTTCAAAAATTGTATACAATAATTTTTTAAAGATTTTAGTTGCAAAAATTCGTAGTTTTTTTGCCAATTTTTGTAAATTTTTTCTCTCAAAAAATATTTTTTTACACTTGATTTTTCGCTATTTTAAGGGGAAAAATATTTTTGATGGCTTTTTTGTGATTTTTTCTTGAAAATTCTTTTGACTTTTCTCTCTTTTTCAATATAAATTTCCCACTGCCAGCGGGAACACCAATGACAGTATGAACCTTAACATCTCATAAATCAGAAGACAACTTCAATATTTATATTGAAGCCTATAATTCTAGATACACAACAATCATTCAAATAAAATCCTATATATTTCTATATGTAGGTCTAACGTTTCAAAGAGTTTGATCATAGCTCAGGATGAACGCTAGCGGTGCGCCTAACACATGCAAGTCGAGCGATGAAGTTTTCTACACAGAGCAGAAAAACAATATACCTTTTCTCTTCTCTGTGTAGAAAATAGATTAGCGGCAAACGGGTGCGTAACACGTTGATACTTCCCCCTAAGTCAGGGATAGCCTGGAGAAATCCAGATTAATACCGGATAGTCCCGAAAGGGTAAAGCAGCAATGCGCTCAGGGAAAGGTCTGCGGCCTATCAGCTAGTTGGTGAGGTAATAGCTCACCAAGGCAATGACGGGTAGCTGGTCTGAGAGGACGGCCAGCCACAATGGGACTGAGACACGGCCCATACTCCTACGGGAGGCAGCAGTGAGGAATCTTCCACAATGGGCGAAAGCCTGATGGAGCGACACCGCGTGAAGGATGAAGCCTTTGTTGGTGTAAACTTCTTTTCTCTTGGAAGATAATGACGGTACAAGAGGAATAAGGGGCGGCAAACTTCGTGCCAGCAGCCGCGGTAATACGAGGGCCCCAAGCGTTATCCGGAATTACTGGGCGTAAAGCGTCTGTAGGTGGTTTTTTAAGTTTCGTATGAAACTCCAGGGCTCAACCCTGGATTGTGCGAAAAACTGGGGAACTTGAGTGTGGGAGAGGCAAGCAGAACGGTATGAGTAGGGGTGCAATCCGTTGATACATACCAGAATACCAAAAGCGAAGGCAGCTTGCTGGAACACTACTGACACTGAGAGACGAAAGCGTGGGGAGCGAAAGGGATTAGATACCCCTGTAGTCCACGCCCTAAACGATGGATGCTAGGTGTTGGACGTAAGTTCAGTGCTCAAGCTAACGCATTAAGCATCCCGCCTGAGGAGTACGGCCGCAAGGTTAAAACTCAAATGAATAGACGGGGACCCGCACAAGCAGTGGATCATGTGGTTTAATTCGACAATAAACGAGGAACCTCACCTAGGCTTGACATTGATAGAATCCACCAGAAATGGAGGAGTGCCCGCAAGGGAGCTTGAAAACAGGCGCTGCATGGTTGTCGTCAGCTCGTGCCTTGAGGTGTTCGGTTAAGTCCGTTAACGAGCGCAACCCACGTCGTTAGTTACTATGTCTAACGAGACTGCTTGAGTTAATCAAGAGGAAGGTGTGGATGACGTCAAATCAGCATGGCCCTTATGCCTAGGGCTACACACATGATACAATGGTCGGTACAAACAGTCGCAATACAGCAATGTGGAGCCAATCTGAAAAAGCCGATCTCAGTCCAGATTGGGGGCTGCAACTCGCCCCCATGAAGTTGGAATTGCTAGTAATCGTAAATCAGCTATGTTACGGTGAATCTGTTCCCGGGTCTTGTACTCACCGCCCGTCAAACCATGGGAGGTGTGCGTACCTTAAGCCCTTCGAGCAATACGGAGGTCCACGGTAAACACACTGACTGGGGTTAAGTCGTAACAAGGTATCCGTACGTGAACGTGCGGATGGACTATCTCTTTATCTTACGTATCTATATAGTAATTGTCTTCTGATTCATGAGATGCTATGCGTTTCATTCGTTCTTTAACAATCACGAATCAATAAAACTATTATTGAATGTTATCTAAAAGTAAACGAAAAATAGAAATATTTTTCCAAACAAAAAAACGAGAAACATTGTAATGTAACTGGAAATGAATAAACATTAACAGTCATTCTGTTTCCACCAAAGAAAATAAATTATTTTATTTTCATACTCAAGATTACGTTCATATCAACATTTAAATATAAATCAAGCGAGAACAAAAAGCACAGTGTATAAATACATACACGGCACAAAGTGGATGCCTTGACTCGAATATCCGATGAAGGACGCGCAAGACTGCGATAAGCCTGGGTAAGTTGTCACGAAACGTTACAGCCCAGGATTTCCGAATGGGGGAACCCTATCCATCAAGATGGATAACCTGATTAGGAGGACACCAGCCGAATTGAAATATCTTAGTAAGCTGGGAAAAGAAATCAACCGAGATTCCGAAAGTAGTGACGAGCGAAATTGGAACAGCCCAAACCTGTACGGTGCCAAGGATGAGCCCGTTGCCGTACGGGGGTTACACGACATATCACCGCAAAGCTCATATAGCGATACTGATATATAATTACAGAAAAATTACCTGGAAAGGTAGGCCAAAGAGGGTAATAGCCCCGTATTCGAAATAATCTGTATATTTGGTACGATATGCTCGTAAGTAGTATCGGACACGTGAAATCCGGTATGAAGTTAGGTCGACCACGATCTAAGGCTAAAGAGTATTCGAGATCGATAGTGAACAAGTACTGTGAAGGAAAGGTGAAAAGAACCCCGGGAGGGGAGTGAAATAGATCCTGAAACTTTGTGCTTACAAAGAGTCGGAGCGCTTCGGCGTGACGGCGTGCCTTTTGGAGAAGGAACCAACGACTTACGTATACGTGGCAAGGTTAAGACAGATATAGTCGGAGCCGAAGGGAAACCAAGTCTGAATAGGGCGATTTTAGTCACGTATAGTAAACCCGAAACCCGTGTGAGCTATTCATGGCCAGGCTGAAGGTGGGGTAACACCTACTGGAGGGCCGAACCAATTGGAGCTGCAAGTCCACTGGATGAGCTGTGAATAGGAGTGAAAAGCTAATCGAACCGGGAGATAGCTGGCTCTCCGCGAAATATATTTAGGTATAGCGTATAATAGTAACCAAGAGGGGTAGGGCTCTGATAAGACTAGCGGGTTTATTCCAACTTAGCAAATCTTGATAAACTTCGAATACTCTTGGCGGAATATTATACAGTCGGACAGTGACGGATAAGCGCCATTGTCAAAAGGGAAACAGCCCAGATTCCTATCTAAGGTCCCCAAGTTATAACTCAGTGGAAAAGGATGTGCGATTACTAAGACAGCCAGGATGTTGGCTTAGAAGCAGCCACTCATTCAAAGAGTGCGTAATAGCTCACTGGTCGAGTGATTGTGCGCCGAAAATTCAGCGGGGCTTAAGTTATACACCGAAGATGGAAGATTTATACATTAGTATGGATCGGTAGCGGAGCGTTCTGTAGGCCTGTGAAGCAGTTGGGTAACCACCTGTGGAGGTATCAGAAGTGCAAATGTTGGTATGAGTAACGTAATGGAGGTGAAAACCCTCCACACCGAATACCCAAGGTTTCCTGTCCTACGTCAGTCGTGGCAGGGTTAGTCGGTCCTAAGGTGCACCCGAAAGGGGCAAGCCGATGGATATCTGGTTAATATTCCAGAACTATATACAAGAGGTTATTACCTATGTGGGGACGCATCGCGAATATCGGACACTCTCATGGATATGAGTGAAGAGTAATGCTTTTGGTTGTGTAGGCAAATCCGCACAACAATACAAGAGGGTTATGATTCCTTACCCAATACTTCTTCGGAAGGGATAAGTAAGGTCCTGTGATATGAAGGTGCCAAGAAAAGCCACTCTGGGACGAATGTATATAACCGTACCGTAATCGAACACTCGTGGGTGGATGTGAGTACATTAAGGTGGACGGGATAACTGAGCTTAAGGAACTCTGCAAAACAGCGGTCGTAACTTCGGGATAAGACCTGCCTCCTCAGCATTTATCTGAGAGGCCGCAGCTAACGAGTCCAGGCGACTGTTTACCAAAAACACAGCTCCGTGCTAAATCGCAAGATGATGTATACGGGGTGATGCCTGTCCGGTGCCAGAAGATCACGGGGAGGGGTGCAAGCTCTGAACCTAAGTCCTGGTGAACGACGGCCGTAACTATAACGGTCCTAAGGTAGCGAAATTCCTTGTCGGGTAAGTTCCGACCCGCACGAACGGCATAACGGTCTGGACACTGTCTCAAGCTCAGGCCCGGTGAAATTACAATATCGGTAAAAATGCCGATTACTCGCAGCAAGACGGAAAGACCCTATGAAGCTTTACTCTAGTTTGGCATTGAGTCGTACGTATATTTGTGCAGGATAGGTGGGAGACGCTGAAGGTGGAACGCTAGTTCTACTGGAGTCATCCTTGAGATACCACCCTTGTATACGTATGCCTCTAACCCGCCCAAGGCGGGGACCGTGCTTGATGGGGAGTTTAACTGGGGCGGTTGCCTCCTAAAATGTAACGGAGGCGCACAAAGGTAGGTTAGATTCGGATGGAAATCGGATCGATAGTGTATTCGCATAAACCTGCTTGACTGAGAGACCTACAAGTCGATCAGAGACGAAAGTCGGTGAAAGTGATCCGGCACCAACACGTGGGAGTGGTGTCGCTCAACGGATAAAAGTTACTCTAGGGATAACAGGCTGATCGCGTCCAAGAGTTCATATCGACGACGCGGTTTGGCACCTCGATGTCGGCTCGTCGCATCCTGGGGCTGGAGAAGGTCCCAAGGGTATGGCTGTTCGCCATTTAAAGCGGTACGCGAGCTGGGTTCAGAACGTCGTGAGACAGTTTGGCCCCTATCTGCTGTGAGCGTTTAGATACTTGATGAGACCTGTTCCTAGTACGAGAGGACCGGAATGGACGAACCCCTGGTGGATCGGCTGTCATCCAATGGCACCGCCGAGTAGCTAAGTTCGGAATGGATAACCACTGAAAGCATATAAGTGGGAAGCTGACTCAAAGATAAGGTATCTCACCAGATTTAGTCTGGATAAGTGCCCTCGGAGACTACGAGGTTGATAGGATGTAAGTGGAAGCATAGAAATATGTGGAGCTGAGCATTACTAATAGCACGAACGGTATTTATATACGCTTTTTGTTCTTTTCTTGGAATTGAACAAAAAAGATGCAACATTCTCAATGCTTCAATTATATTGAAGATGTTGGTATGAACGCAGTCTTGATAAAGACTGGAAACAGAGTATATACAAACTACAATGTTTCTATAACAAACACAAAAACAAAAAAGATAACAACAAGAATTTTTATTCAGGATCTTGGTGTATATTGCGCAGAGGGTACACCTGTTCCCATTCCGAACACAGAAGTTAAGCTCTGTTGCGTTGATGGTACTGCATCGCTTGATGTGGGAGAGTAGATATATGCCAAGATTTTGAATAAAAGTTCACAATAATCCCCTTTTATTGATTATTCGTGATAATACACTAACTACAACAATAAAAACAGAATAAACACCACTCTCAAGGAATTGAGGGTGGGTTTTTTTGTTGGGGGGATATGTTGAGGCACTTTCTTTGGTGATTGAAGGAGTTTTGGTGAGAGAGTTGAGATAGCACCAATACATCAGGCAGTGATGGGGTGGTCGGAGAGAATATTAGAAAGAGTTGCCCAAAATCCACCCATGAATTGAATCCTGGATTTCGTCACGAAAAAGTGTTCCAGCAAAAGCTAACGAAAAGAAGAAAATTGTGATACAAGCAATGATATAAAAAAGTTTTTCTCTTTGGGATGACGAATTGAATGAATAAATTGATCCGAAAGTATTTCATTCAGCGAGTGTTGATCGCATATATTTTGAAAATTATAATAACCTGAGTACTAAATGAGAAAAATTTTATTTGCAACAAAAAATCCCAAATGGGATTATTTTTGAGGATTTTCATCAGAGTTTTTTTCTGGCGAATTTTCAGAATTGTTATTTTTAGTGTTTTCTTGTATTTTTCGTTGTACGGTTTTGATGCTAGAATCTACTTTTTCAAAAAAGAACAGGCTTGCGAGCGAAAAAATCGTCGCCAAAAGCACTACATAAATCCCGATTCCGATCAGACTTCCAATGTGAAAAAATCCAGAAAACATGCTCACTGTCGCGTATGTTTCTCGGATAATTCCTACAACCCAAATGAAAGTAAATCCGAGCAAAATAACCGCTGCCCAACTCAGCGTATTAGAATCAATGCTTTTATCAAATTTATTTTTTATGATTTTAATGATTTCTGGCTGAAAAAATATACATGCAAAAGCAAAAATGAGCAAGGCAAGAATCCCAAATCCGTACGGACTTTGTGCGAGAGAAGCTGACATAAATGACGCGCGTATTGCTGGAAAAAATGTGCCAATAATAGTGACTACAATTCCACCAGCCACAAAATTTCGTTGGCGATCTGAGGTGAGAGAAAGATTTTTCATATTACAAAATAAAAAATAAATTATTTTTTTTCATAGTGAGATTTGAGTCATTCTTCCGTTCCAATGGCGATATTTTGTCCGCCACAATTCGGACATTCGTAGAGGTATTCGCGCAATTTTTTCCCAATTTTTTGTGGAGGAAGGCGAATGGGCTCAATTATTTTTTTACAATCTTTGCACCAAAAAGACACCTTCCCGCGATCATCCGAAAAAGTGGATTCGCGCTTTTTCCCAAAAGAAGGCACATTGATGAGATCGGAATAATTCATGCTCATACTAATTTTTTAAAAATTTTTCTGCGACGATGCGAACATTTGGCGATGAAGTTTGATTTTTGGCATCCAAAATTTCAATTTCTGCGAGTGAAAACCACTTTGCTTTTCCAGTGTTTTCCTCATCAGAAACACTCGCTCGATAATGAATGAGAAGCGTTTTTTCCTCGTATCCATGAAGGTCAATGATATCGTACAAAACCACAGGATTTTCCGGATCGGTCAGCGTAATCTGATTTCCTGCGCCCAATTCTTTCTGGCCGTGTGCAATCGCATTTTCTCGAAAAGTGGCATTATCTTCGTAGCGCCCACCGATGAATTGCCATCGTCCCGTACTCGTTCCCATATGTAAAAGAATTTTTTCAGAATTTTGATCCACAACGACTGGACAAGTGGCAATTGTGAATTGATGTTCTTTTCCTGTAAAATCAAAGGCTGGAAGGCAAAAAAATGTTGTCATATTAGCGAAAAATAAAATACAAAATAGTCATCACCGCGACCGCTGTGAGGCCCTGGATTATTGTAAAAATGATGAGAAAATTATTGTTTTCAGGATTTTGAGAAATTTTTTCTGGTCAAGTTTTACAAGAATTTTTCGATGAGTGTTGTGATATTTTTTCTGATTTCATAGAATATTTTCACACTTTCAGTATAACGATTTTAAAAGGCTTTGCAAGAATAAATAACCTCAAATGAGGTTATTTATTCTAATTTACTGATTCCAGTTTGTTCCTCGTAATACGCATCGAATATAAGCACCGTCTGATGGGAGTGGATATTCATCTTGCACTTCTAAAATTGATCCCTCATGTACTTGTAACGAAATTGGATGTACACCCCTTGTGTGATTCATAGACCAGTAAAAGGATGTTCCCTGAGACATAAGTACAGACAAACTTCGCAAGCCAATGCTTGGTAATTTTAAATTTCTTGTATTATTTACAAATTGCTGTCCAAGAGGCAATCTTGATAAGTCTTCATGTCATGGCACCATCCAAGGAAAAGGACATGGAGGAAATGGATTTCAAAATGTTCCATATAGTCCCTCAGATTGAATGTTTCCTGGGTGAAATACTTGATACCAAAATTCACTCATCCCACTTGCCATCCATAAATGTCTAAATGCTCCAGCAATACGATGAATATTATTAGTCAATGGAATAGGCGTATCGCTTTGTGTAGGACTAACTCAATATTTCGATTCTGGCTTAATTCATTGATTATATTTTATCAATTCATGACCATCAGCCAATCGTCACCATTGAAAGAGTGAACCAGCAGCATGAATATCTCGCCAATCAGTCGCCTGTTTGGTAAAATCAAATACCGATGAATTAATATTCGCATAATCTGCTCCAAGATTATTGTTAAGCCACCATTTTCCATCTGGGCCTTTGATTGGCAAATACACAAATTGATGTTCTAATTCATTGGCGGTATTTCTTCCCGCATAATCACGAGTTATCTCATTAAAGTGTGCATCTAATACGCCAGGAATAACTCGTAATTCGAATTTTCCTGTATTACCGCCCATAGTTGGATATTCAAATTGTCCGAGCAAAATTCCTTTCATATCAGAACCAAATCCAGAATTCACATCCAATCACTTCAATCTAATAGTCATGCCTTTTCTGGTACCATCAGTAGAGTATGTTTGAAGTTTAGCGGGGAGCCATCTATTAAAGAATCCGATATTGCCAGTATTTTGCATTTCTGTAGGCCCAAAGGATAATGACACCTTATATTCTTCACCATCTACAGTACGATCTTTAGGAATTGTAATTGTCTGAGTAAAGGGTTGTATAAGGAAATTGCGCTTTTTTTCCACATCAGTCCAATGATTATATCCTAAACTTTTAAAATCCAATGGAATCATGATATTTGCAGGCATCAAAAGCCCTGGAAAATCAATGAGTGTATCCTTATTATCATCAGCAGCTACATTGAGATTCGTATTTGCTGAGGTAGATTGACGTGTGTATGGATGGTAGTCATCATCATAAATAGATGTGATATAAAAGGTATAATCACCGATTGGTAGTGCTGGTCAAGTAGGTATATTTACTTTTAACTCAAGTGTATGAGGATTATGAACCTCTTTCGATGTTCCAGTCAGCCCATCCTTCACAGTAGCCTTCGTCTTAATGGTATACGTACCATTTTCCAGATTTGGGAAAATACCAGTAGTATTTTCTACAATCTGTGTTGTTCCCTTGAAGAGAAGATATTTTGGATTACTCACTCCATCAGGGTCTGTAATTCCATGAGAGGTGACAGTAATTTTTTTACCCTCTACTGTTCCAGTTGGTTTCGCAAAGATGGTTGGAGCATCATTCTTCTTACACACATTCCCAACTTTTGTGTACCCAGCATCACATTCAAACTGACAAGCATCCCAAGTATTCGTAGCAGCATTCCAAGTCTGAGTAGCGTTCTTGGAATTTGGGATTGCTGGAATACAGGCTCGTGTATTAGATTCACAAGAATTTCCATTTTTATGGAATCCAGGATTACAATTCTTGAGAGTACAAGCACCATAGGTTCCAGTGGCAGTATTAAATATTTTCTCTCCACTCCCATTAGCAAGAGTACAGGTTTCTGTTTTCTTTTTACACACTCCGTTATATAATACCTCATGAGCCTGACATCTCGGAGTTGGAGGTGTAGGAGGCGTTGGAGGGGTGACTGGTGGAGTTGGAGTTGGAGGTGTAGGAGTTGGTGTTGGAGTTGGAGTTGGAGGTGTAGGAGTTGGAGTTGGAGTTATGGGAGTATCTGGTTTACACTCATTTCATACTTTCTTGTAACCAGCATTACATGTTTTCACTTCACAGGCTCACCAAGTATTCGTTGTGGTGTTCCATGCTTGTTCTCCACTCCCATTAGCAATAGTACAGGTTTTTTTGTTGGGAACACAAGAATTTCCTTCTTTGTGAAATTCAGGATTACAATTCTTGAGAGTACATGGTCCGTATGCATTCGCGGCTGCGTTCCAAGTTTTTTCGCTATTTCCATTGGAAATATATCCAGCATCAGTAGAACTACAAACTTGTGCTGTGTTCACACATACTCCAGCATTGTCGCGCACCTGATTTGGAAGTGGGCATGATGGTGGTGGAGTGGGTGTTGGTGGAGTTGGAGGTGTAGGAGGCGTTGGAGGAGTCGCTGGATTGGAAGTAGGAGGTGGAGTCACAATCGTTCCAACACTTGCTAATTTGTCAGCATTTTTGTTGCTGTCTTGATTCTTCATGAAAATATCCCCATTGAGCATATCTCCATAGATGTATCGTTTAAATCCTTTGTAGTCTACAGTAATGACATAGGACCTGAGAACTTCATTATTTCCTACGACACTATTTCCATTTTTCTTGGCAAGACCAGAAGAAAGCGTGCTTCCTGGTTTGAAGATAAGGTTGAGTTCATCAGCATCAAGCCAAACATCTCCTTCATAGAGAGGAGCTTCATAGTTGTGAGACAATACACCGGTAGACACACGAATGGTATCGATTTTGTAATTATTGTCTCCATCAAAAAATGGAGGTTCAAAAGATTGTCCTTCTGTCGTAATAGTTCCATCAGCTGTTTTGATGGTTCTTTTGAAGGAGTCTTTTCCAATATATACAGTTCGTTCTGTGGCAATAGTTCCAGCAGACGGCATTTTTCCAAGAAATGTATCCTGACGAGCATCACGAATCATGTCATGAATAACATTCGTCATATATTCTGCTCGTTGTTGATTGACAGAAGCACTCACATTAAAATGACTCATTGCCAAGAACAAAAGTCCCAATACTGCAATGACAATCATAATTTCTACGAGCGTGAAGCCTCGGGAAGTGCGAGAAATCTTCTTCCGAAGAGATGACAAAGAAAAAACCATAGAAGGAAGTTATTTCTTCTATGGTAGCAAAAGTTTTTTGAAAGCGCAAATTTTAGAAAAAATCCTGACAAAATACTCTTGACAAATTATGTTTTTATTGTCAATTCAGAAAATTCTCCAGAATCAAGCGCGCACTTTCGGCATCAATATCGCCGGAAAAATTATTTTCAGCAAAAGCAATTTTTGCCTCGCTCGTCGTAAGTCGTTCGTCGTGAAAAATAATCGGCAACCCAAATTTTTCGAGTTTTTTGGTAAAATTTTTCACGCGATTTCCATGTGCGGACATCGTGCCATCAATATTGTACGGCATTCCAATAATGATAACACTCGGTTTTTTGTCGGCAATAAATATTTCCAAATAGGCGAGAAGTTCGCTCGTAGGTACCGTTTTGTGCGCAAAACAAAAATTTTCAACCGAGTAGGCGAGGCCAGTTTTGCGCGTGCCGTAGTCGAGCGCGATATAATTATTTTTCATCAATAGTGATTTCGATAAAAATTTTCGCAATCGTATCGTGCGTGATATGGATGTACACAAGGTGGCGCCCAGTGGTTTTGATATGCGTTTTGTTCGGCAATTTAATGTCGCGTTTTTCAAAATGAATGTGAAATTTTTTGTCAATCGCGGAAATAATCTCATGTTCACCGAGCCCACCAAAAATTTTCCCATTTTTTCCTTTGAGTGAAAAATGAAATTCCTGATTTTCTAAAGTTTTTTGAATGTCAAAGGCTTTTTCAAGGCGCTCACGAGCTTGATCTTGAGCACGTTTTTTATCTTGCTCGAGTTTTTTGAGACGCTCTGGAGTGACTTCGATAGCAATTTTTTTGGGAA
>ERZ772906.1666-NODE-1666-length-12011-cov-4.838575_pt1 | contig 12011 bp, 12 predicted proteins | sample MGYA00511338_ERZ772906 | MGnify/ENA primary metagenome ERZ772906 (study PRJEB29015, sample SAMEA2738076) | human oral metagenome | biome: human oral; feature: human-associated habitat; material: saliva | place: China | collected 2212 ... | reverse complement strand
CGTCGCCGGACGTCTCAGTCCCGCCCAGACCCAGCGGCACTGGCGCACCGTCCTCGAGGCGGGCGTGGACCTCATGGTCATTCGCGGTTCCTTCGTGTCGGCCGAGCACGTCTCCGGAGCCGTTGAGCCCCTCAACCTCAAACGCTTCATCTACGAGCTCGACGTGCCCGTCGTCGTCGGAGGGGTGACCACCTACACCGCTGCCCTCCACCTCATGCGCACCGGCGCTGCCGGTGTCCTCGTGGGCCAGGGCGGCGGAGCCTCCTCCTCGGTGCGTCAGGTCCTGGGCCTGCACATGCCCATGGCCACCGCTGTGGCTGACGTCGCCGGGGCCCGGCGCGACTACCTCGACGAGTCCGGGGGCCGCTACGTCCACGTCATCGCCGACGGCTCAGTGGGCAACTCCGGCGACGTCGTCAAGGCCATCGCCTGCGGCGCGGACGCCGTCATGCTCGGGGCCGCCCTGGCCCGGGCCGAGGAGGCTCCCGGCGGCGGTTACCACTGGGGCGCCGAGGCCCGCCATGAGCGCCTGCCGCGGGGCTTCCGCAGCCACGTGGGCACGGTCGGCACCATGGCCGAGATCCTCAACGGCCCCTCCGACCGCGCCGACGGCACGCTCAACCTCATGGGCGCCCTGCGTCGCACCCTGGCCACCACCGGTTATGCGGACGTCAAGGAGCTCCAGCGGGTCGAGGTCGTCCTGGCGCCCTACACCGGTTCTTGAACAAGCACCGCCACGACAAACCGTGATTTTGAGGGGTGGAACAGTGCAACAGAGCCGTGATCTCGGGTAGTCTCGGCCGGGACGGCAGCCGCTGCGCTGCTCATACCGGTGCGGGGGCACGATCCGGTTCCCGCACCGTTAGCCCCCACATGTCACAAGGAGCTTCACATGGCCCAGGTCACCGCCACCATCGCTTCCAAGGTCGGTCTGCACGCCCGTCCCGCCGCCACCTTCGTCAAGGCCGTCGCCGAGAAGGGCGTCCCGGTCACCATCGCCAAGGAGGGCGGCGCTGCGGTTGACGCCTCCTCCATCCTCGGTGTGATGACCCTGGGCGCCGGCTTCGGCGACGTCGTCACCCTGGCCTCCGACGCCGACGGCGCCGAGGCGGCCCTCGAGGACCTCAAGGCCCTCCTGGAGACCGACCTGGACGCCTGAGAACAGGTCCAGCCGACGGGGCGCGCTCCACTGTGGGGCGCGCCCCCGTTGTTCCTTCGCGGACAACGATGTCACCGGTGCACTACCCGGCCGTCGGCTCTGCCGCAGAAGCTTCGCCCCGAGCCCGTGGGGCCTTTCCCGGGCTGAGCAGTCCTGTCCTCAGCCCTGTCCCGCCGGGGGCAGCGGGACGTACCACTCGACGCCGGTCAGGAGGATACGGGTGTCCACGTCTCCCTCCCAGCTGACGCCGATGCCGTGTTCCTGGAGGATCGGGATGACGACGGTCTTCATCAGCGTGGCGGTCGTGGCGTCGTAGAGCTCCTCGCGCCGGGAGTCGTCCAGGGCCTTGTACGCCTCCTCGCTGAAGTGAGCGGGCCGGAAGATGCCGTAGCTGAGGTAGGTGCTGCCGCTCTCCACGAGGCGCTCGGTGTCCTGCTGGTGGAAGAACACGTATCCCAGGTCGTCCTGGCCGCCCTTGATCTCCGCGTGTCCGCAGTTGTTGCAGCAGGCGAAATCCTGCTCCGCGACGACGTGGGCCCTCCGCAGCGCCTCGAAGGCGCGGTCCAGCCTGGTGGCGGGCACGTCCCCGAATCCCGCCTGCTGGGCGCGGCGCGCATCGATGAGGTACTGGGCGATGGCGCGGCACTGTTCGTCGGACAGGGTGCCGTCGCCCTCGTCCTCCACCGCGCAGGCGATCTCGAAGGCGTGGTCGTTGAGACAGTCGTTCCCGCGCACGAGCTGCATCCAGATGAGGTCGCGGATGTACTCCTCGAGCTCGGGGCCAACCACACCCCCGAGCATCTCATCGGGGATTCTCAGCCCGTCGGGCTGGGTGTTCAGATCGAGCATGGTCGAGACCCTAGCAACCACCACCGACGACAAGGGGCCTGGCGGCACTGCCCGGCCCTGGATGCGGGCGTGACGACGGCGCCGTCGCAGGAGGAGGCCGCGCGACGCCGTCGATCGGATGGGATGTGATGGGCGGGAGGCCCTCACTGGTGCGGGCCCAGTGCGGCCACGCCAGTCTCAGTCCTGCTCGCCCCCGGAGGGGTTCGGCTTGATCCACCACCACAGGCCCATGCCCGCGGCGATGGCCAGCAGGCCCAGGCCCGACCACAGGTTGGCGTTGATGCCACCGGTCTTGCTCATCTCCTCGGCGCTGTTGAACAGGACCGAGCACACCACCAGGTAGAGGCCGATGAGCCCCAGAGCCCCGGTGATGACCGCCCGGATGTCCGTGAGTGAACGATTGCTCATGAGTGTTCTCCTTCGTGTGTCCGGGCCGGACTAGTGGAAGATGCTGTTGAGTACGATGACCAGGACCCCGGCGATGATCCCCAGCGGGATCGGACGGCGGTACCAGGGCAGCTCGTGCAGGTGCGGGTCGGTGCGCTCGCTCTTGGGGGTCAGGGCGTAGACGAAGCCCTTGAGCTCGGAGTCGGGCTTGGGTGCAGTGGCCATGGAGACCAGCACCGTGATGACGACGTCGACCGTGAAGGCCACTCCCGCCGCCAGGAAGGCGCCGCCTTGTCCCGGCATGACCAGGTGCTTGGTCCAGATGAGGATGTTGACCCCTAGGGCGCCCAGGGTTCCGCTGATGAGGCCGATCCAACCGGCGTGCGGGGTGGCCCGCTTCCAGAACATCCCGATGATGAAGGTCGCGAACAGCGGCGCGTTGAACATCGAGAACAGCGTCTGGAGGTAGTCCATGAGGTTGGAGTAGCTCGACGCGATGATCGCGGTGAGGATCGCGACCACGGAGGCCGTCAGGGTCGAGAGCTTGCCGACCATGAGGTAGTGGGCGTCGTCGGCGTCCTTCTTGAGGTAGTGCTGGTAGATGTCCACGCCCCACACGGTGTTGAAGGCGGAGATGTTCGCCGCCATGCCCGCCATGAAGGAGGCCAGCAGACCCGTGATCGCCAGCCCCAGCAGACCGTTGGGCAGCAGGTCGCGCATGAGGTAGAGGACCGCGTCGTTGAACTGGTACCCAGCCCCGGAATCTGCCTTGAGCTGTTGGATCTCCGAGACCATGACACCGGCGACCATGCCCGGGACGATGACGAGGAAGGGCACGAACATCTTGACGAAGGTGCCGATGATCGGGGTCGACTGGGCCGAGGAGATCGAGTCCGAGGCCATGGCCCGCTGCACCTCGACGAAGTTCGTCGTCCAGTAGCCGAAGGACAGCACGAAGCCCAGGCCGAAGACCAGGCCGACGACGGACAGCAGGTTGGAGTCGAAGCCGGAGATCGAGTTGCCGGGCCAGGAGTGCAGCTGCTGGGCCGGGTCGGTGCCGGCGAGCTTGGCGGCGGCGGTGATCTTGTCGGTCAGGCCGTGCCAGCCGCCCACGCGGTGCAGGCCGATGAGGGTCAGGGGCAGCAGGGCCGCCACGATGACGAAGAACTGGAGGACCTCGTTGTAGATCGCCGCGGAGAGCCCACCCATGGTGATGTAGGAGAAGACGATGACGGCCGCCACGATGAGCCCCACCCACAGGGGCCAGCCCAGCAGCCAGTTCATGATCTTGCCCAGCAGGTACAGGTTGATGCCGGCGATGAGCAGCTGGGCCAGGGCGAAGCTGAGCGCGTTGACCAGGTGCGCGGCGGTGCCGTAGCGCTTGAGCATGAACTCGGGCACCGAGCGCACCTTGGAGCCGTAGTAGAAGGGCATCATGACCAGACCCAGGAAGATCATGGCCGGAACCGCGCCGATCCAGAAGTAGTGGAAGGTCGGCATGCCGTACTCAGCGCCGTTGGCGGACATTCCCATGATCTCGACGGCGCCGAGGTTCGCCGAGACGAAGGCGATACCCGTCACCCAGGCCGGCAGGGACCGACCCGAGGTGAGGAAGCCGTCGGACGTGGCCGCCTTGGCGCGGGCGATGAGCCCGACGCCGATGACGAAGGCGAAGTAGATCGCGATGGGGATGTAGTCGTACCAGCGTGCGGCGATGAGTGTGCCGGGTGACGCTGACGAGGCTGATAAAGCGTTCAGCGTGGAGGACATCGGTGTACCTCTCAAGGGATAAGTGTTCACATGGGCAGGGTCGTTCATGCCCGCCCGGCAGGCTAACACAGTCCGTCCTGAGCAGGGCTTTTGCGGCTGGCTGCACGCCAGGGAAGATCGTGCGAGTTCGCTGAGTGGGGTGCGTGTCCAGCCAGGCGCACCGGGACGTGAGCACGGCGGACGAGGACGGGTGACCGGCTGGTGGGCCCGCGGTGGGTAGAGTGCCCTCCATGACGCTGACTGCTGCTGCCGACGGCTCCTCCCTGGGCAACCCGGGACCGGCCGGCTGGGCCTGGTACGTGGACGACGACTGCTGGGCCGCCGGAGGCTGGGAGAGCTCGACCAACAACCGCGGCGAGCTCACCGCCGTCCTGGAGCTCCTGCGGGCCACCGAGGCCGCCGGGCTCGCCGGCGAGGAGCTTCTCATCCAGTGCGACTCCCAGTACGTCATCAACTCCCTGACCAAGTGGCGCCACGGCTGGAAGAAGCGCGGCTGGCGCAAGGCCGACGGCAAGCCCGTCCTCAACGCCGACCTCGTCAAGGACCTCGACGCCGCGCTCGCGGGTCGCACCGTGCGCTTCGAGTGGGTGCGCGGGCACGTCGGCCACCCCATGAACGAGGCCGCCGACTCCCGGGCCCGCGGCGCCGCCACCGCCTTCCAGCAGGGCCGCCCGGTGCCTGAGGGGCCGGGCTGGACCCGCGGCGGTCGGGCACCGGGGAATCGGGAGGCGCAGCAGGCACCTGGTGCCACGCCGTCGAGCGCCCCCACCAAGCCACAGACCGACGCCCTGTTCTGAGGGTGGAGGAACGGGGCGCAGCGTCTGCAGGGCCCGGTGAGCGTCTCTCACAGAAACGGCACAGGTCCGTCAAACACGTGGCATAAGGCCTCCGGCGAGGCTTACTGCCATGACGACGACGAGCCCTGCCCTCCCCGCTTCCCGCCCGACGATCCTGAACCGCCTGGCCGGCCTGCGCCGCCGCATCCCCACGGTCGTCCTCTTCGCCGCCGTGTCCTTCACCGGCTGGAGCGTCGACTACGCGCTGGTCCTCATCCTCAACTCGTTGACCGGCTCGGTCCTCTACGCCGTCGTCGGAGCCCGGATCGTCTCCTGCACCCTGGGCTTCCTGCTCAACCGGCGCCTGTTCGGGGCCGGCCCGGAGACCTTCTGGCGCTCGGCCGGCGGCTACGCGGCGGTCCAGGGCGGGGTCGTGGCAACCTCCTACGCCGGCATCTCAGTCCTTACCGGCGCCGGCGCGCCCCTGTGGCTGGCCAAGGTGCTCGTGGACTCCACGCTCTTCATCGTCAACTACCTGGCCCAGTCCCGCCTCGTCTACCGGGCCCCGGCGCCGCAGCCGGTCCCGGCCCTGGCCACCGCGGCCTGAGGGGACGGGGCGGAGGCTCAGGACTGGGCGTCGCGCATGAGGATGACGAGCTGGACCCGGTCGCGCAGGTCCAGCTTGGTCAGGATCCGGGTGACGTTCTTCTTGACCGAGTCCGGGGCCAGGACGAGGCGCTGAGCGATCTCCGCGTTCGTCAGCCCCTGGGCCACCAGGTCGGCCACCTCGCGCTCGCGGGGGCTGAGATCGTCGAGGCGCTGGCGTGCCGCGCGCTGACGGGGTGAGGCCACGGGGCTGAGCATGTGCCGGTTGAGCAGCTCGCGGGTGATGCGCGGAGTGAGGATCGCGTCCCCGGAGCTGACCGCCCGCAGCGCCTGGTGGAGGTCGGCCGTGCGGGTGTCTTTGAGCAGGAACCCTGAGGCGCCGGCCGACAGCGCCCCGAAGGCGAACTCGTCCTGGTCGTAGGTGGTCAGCACCAGGACCCGGATTGAGGGGTAGAGCTGGCAGATGCGGGCCGTGGCATCGATCCCGTTGAGCACCGGCATGCGCACGTCCATGAGGACGACGTCGGGAAGCGGCCGGCGCTCCTCAAGCAGGGCGGCGAGCTGGTCGAGGGCGTCCTGACCGTGGACGGCCTCGACCGTGACCTGCAGGTCGTCGGCCCGGTTGATGATGAGGGACAGGCCCATGCGGGTGGCTCGCTGGTCGTCGACGATCATCACCGTGATCGGCCTGAGATCGCTCGCTGAGCTCGCGGGGCCTGACCCGGAGGGGACGGATGGACTCACCGTGATACACCTTCCGGGAAGGGGACGAGGGCGCGCAGCACCCAGCCGGATGCGCCCTCATCGGCTGTGGGGCCGGCGGACAGTGTGCCGCCGTGCTCACCGACCGCGGCAGCCAGGTTGGCCAGTCCGTGGCCGGCCGCCGGCGGCGCCTGAGTTGAGCCCGGGGAGCTGTCTTTACGGCCTGGCTGAGCGCCGCGACCGTCGTCGGACACGGTGATCCGGGTGGCGGCCTGGTCGTGGTCCAGGGAGACGACGACGCGCGTGGCGCCCTCGGCGTGGCGCATGACGTTGGTCAGGGCCTCCCGGACGACGACATAGACGACCTCCCCGAGGGCCTGACTGCTTGAGGCGTCGAGGGGGCGCCTGCCGGTCTCGGTGAGAGCCGCACTGATACCGGTGGCTCTCACCGTGGTCAGCAGGTCGGTGAGTCGGTCCCAGCCGGCTGCGCCCGAGGGGGACTGCGGGCCCTCCGAGACCCGGTCGGTGAGGGGATCGGTGGTCTCGGCTCCGTCGGGGGAGGGGCCCGGTGCCGTCTGGAGTGAGGCGACGGCGCGTCGGGTGTCGGCCAGACCCTCGCGGGCCAGGGCGTTCATCATGTCAATGGCCTCATCTGTCTGTGGGCTGCCGCCGGCCCCCTGCATCCCCTCGGACAGGGCGATGATCGCGGTCAGGGCGTGGCCCACGGAGTCGTGGAGCTCGGCCGCCACCCGGGCCTGGTGGCGGGCGGCGTCGCGCTGGGCGACCAGCCGCTGCTCGGCGGACTGCGCCGCGAGCTGGGCGTCCCCGTGCTCCAGGGCCTCCCGGCGTGAGCGGGAGATCGAGGCCACGGCGAGCACGAGGACCAGGGCGAGGAAATCAGGGGTCAATGCGCTCACCTGCGGCCACTTGGCCAGTGCCGTGGGGACGAGGGTGCACAGCGCGCTGATGCTGAAGCCGATGAGTCGGTCACGGGTGGGGGCGGCCACGAGCAGGGCGTAGAGGGCCAGCATGGACAGCAGGTTGAGTCCACCGCGCGGCCCCCACAGGTCGACGGCGGCCGAGGCCAGGCTCGTGGCGGTGACAACGGCCAGGGGCCAGCGGCGTCGGGCCAGCAGCGATCCGGCGAGCAGCAGGGAGACGATGACCCAGCCCCGCATGGGCAGGTGCGGGTAGGTGTACCTAGCCACGTTCAGCACCATCAGCTGGAAGAGGCCCGCGGCCCCGGCCACCGCCCACAGGGTCAGGGTGCTGGTGCGCCACCACTGAGCCACCCGGTCCAGGAGGGTCCGTGGGACCCGGGAGACGTGTGCCGGCTCGGGCACTGCGGGAACGTGGCTCATGACTGGCGCCTGACTGCTCGGCGCAGAGCCAGGGCCAGGAAGACCACCCACACCAGGCAGATGACTCCCTCGAATGCTGCGGCGCCCAGTGAGGTCACGTAGCCCGGGCTCATGGCCGACGTGGTTCGGGTCAGTGAGGCTGCGGGGTTGAGGACACTCAGCGGTCGGGCCGTGAGAAGCATCGCCATCCCCGCAATGGTGCTCAGCAGCACGGTGGACATCGTGGTGGCGAAGGACGTCATGACCGCGCCCAGCCAGGTGACGAAGGTGAGGATGACCCACATTCCCAGCGCGACGACGGCGAAGCGCGGCAGGTAGACGACCAGGCCCATCAGGCTGAAGCCCAAGGCGAGGCCCGTCACCGCGGTGGTCAGGACCAGGACCGCGGTGGTGAGGGCCGCGACCTGGAGCCCGTGCAGCAGCTTGCCCGCGACCATGGTGGTCTCCAGGCCGGTGGCGCTCATCCGCTGCCAGTTCCTTCCCTGGTGCTCACTGCTGGCGATCTGCGCGGCGAAGGCACCCAGCGCCAGCGGCAGGAACACCATCGAGAGCAGGAGCGTGGACTGGGACCACGTGATCTCCCAGGTGACGCCCTGGGCCTCGAACTGGCTGCGGTAGGTGCGGTACTGCAGGTAGCCGGACAGGGAGCCCAGGGAGCACAGGATGGTGACGGCGACCCAGTACCACCGGTTGGGGGACTTGCGGTTCTCCCAGTACCAGGCGGCTCGCACCGACGGGCGGGACTGGGGGGCGGACGGCGCAGTCCGGCTCAGGCCGGTCGGCTGCGGCGTCGTGGACGGGCCGGAGGGACCGGGGAGCGTTGACGGGTGCTGAGCGGGCCGGAGGGGCCGGCCTGCCGTGGAACGTGTGACTGGTGCGGTGGTGCTCATCGGTGATTCTCCTGGTGGACGATAACGAGGTGGGCGGCGACGGTCCACCCGACCGCGACCAGCGCGGCGAGCGCCGCCAGGGTCCACGGCTGGGACACGAGCGTCATGTCGCCGCTTTCCCGCATGGACGTGCGGGAGGCGACCGTGTCAATGGGGGTGGCGGCCGGAACGATGCCCCAGGGCAGCAGCCATGAGAACTTCCCGAGGTAGGCGTAGGGCAGGCTCTCGGCGATGAGACCGCCGATGGCCGCCACCCCCAGGCCGATGCCCTGCTTGTCGAAGCAGGTGGACAGCGTCAGCTGGACCGCGGAGATGGCCAGCGTTGAGCACGCCGCCACCGCAAGGGCGGGAGGCAGTGTGCTCCAGTAGGAGCCGGTGACGGTCAGCCCGATCGGGCCGGCCAGCACGGTGACAAGTGCGAAGAGGGTCATCTCTATGCACAGGACCGTGAGGATCACGACCACCAGCTTGCCTCGGTAGCGGGTCAGGGGGCTTTGCCCCAGCGCCGTCATCAGCTGCCCCATGCGCTCCTCGGTGTCCACGGTGACGATGCGTGAGGCCAGGATCGCGGTGATGAGGGGCATGAGGAAGGCGATGATCTGGATGAACTCGTCCAGGGCAAGCGTGGCGTGGCGTGCGCCAACCGGGCCGCTCGCCCGCTGGGTGATGAGCATGCTGGACCATGCCAGGCACACGGCGGTGGCGCTGGCGGCGATGAGCCAGTAGCGCTTGCGGCGCAGCTTGCCCAGCTCGAGGGCCAGGGTGGTCCACGCCCTGCTCAGCGGAGAGATGGGGAGTGCGCGCGGCGCCGCCGGTCGCGTCGGGGGCTGTGTCAGGTGCTGTGTCGGTGGTGTTGGCTGCGCGGCCATGGTGGCCGCCGGGCCCGCTGTGCTCACTGGGGTGCTCATCGGTTCATCTCCTGAGAGGCGAGGGGCGGCTGGGCGGCCAGGACCGGCTCGGTCAGCTCCAGGAAGGCCTGCTCGAGGGTCTTGCGCACGGTCTGGACCCGGTAGACGGTCGTCCCGGAGGAGACGATGCGGGTGATGAGCTCGCCGACGACGTCGTCGGGCATCATGGGGGTGCGCACGGCGCCGTCCCGCACCTCGTGGGCCACCCCGAGGGAGGTCAGGAGCGCGGCGACGGCCGTGGGCGAGGAGACGAGCAGTTCGATGACCCCCTCGTCGCGCAGCCCGGCCAGGGTGCCCTGATAGCGCAGGCGTCCGGCGCAGATGATGCCGACGGTGTCGGCCATCTGCTCGATCTCGGACAGGATGTGGGAGGAGACGATGATCGTCACGCCCTCCTGGCGGGCCAGGGTGACGATGAGCTGGCGGATCTCGGCCACCCCGGCGGGGTCGAGCCCGTTGGTCGGCTCGTCCAGGAGCATGAGGGCCGGGTTCGACAGCAGCGCCATGGCCAGTCCCAGGCGCTGCTTCATGCCCATGGAGTAGTGCTTGACCTGCTTGTTCTCCTGCCCGACGAGGTTGACGGTGGCCAGGGCGTGCTGGACGCGGTTGGAGGCCAGCCCCAGGTAGGAGGCCACCATGGCCAGGTTCTCCTTGCCGGTCAGGCTCGGGTAGTAGGAGGGGCCCTCGATGAGGGAGCCGATGGTTCCCGGCGGCAGGGGGTGGCGCTGGCTGACCGGGCGTCCCAGGACGCTCATGCTGCCCGACGTTGGGCGGGTCAGTCCCAGCAGGAGCTTCATCGTGGTGGACTTGCCGGCGCCGTTGGGGCCCAGGAAGCCGTAGATGCCGCCGGCGGGCACGGACAGGTTCAAGCCGTCGACGGCGTTGACACCGTTGTAGGTGCGGGTCAGTCCCTCCGTGACCACGACGAGCCCCTCGGAGGGGGAGGAGGCGGCTGGGGCGGGCACGGCGCCGGGCACTGCTGGGGCGGGCACGGCGCCGGGCACTGCTGGGGAGGCCGTGGCCGGAACGAAGGGCGCGGCCGGTTGCGGAGCCGGTGCGGGGACAGGTGTGCCCCCGTTCATGGCTGCGGTCTGGTGCAGGGGCGTTGTTGGAGGGGCGGGGGGTCTTGGTGTGCTGGTGACAGGTGCGTTGCTCATGACTCCATGGAAGCCCCCGGTAGGAGGCGCGCGCACCGCCGTCGGCCCGTTTGTCCCCCCTGGGGGACGACGACGGTGCCGTAGCCTCCCCTGGTGGGGCGGCTGCGGCACCGCGTGATTGTCCGGGCCCGGCAGTGCTGGGTGTCAGGTTCCTGTGCGCACTTCCGGGAGCGGCTCAGATGAGGGTGAGCGCCTGGCGCGCGATGGCGAGCTCCTCGTTGGTGGGCACCACGAGCACGGTGACCTTCGAGTCCGGGGTGGAGATGACACGCGGCTCGTCGGAGCGGACGGCGTTGAGCTCGGGGTCGATCTCCATGCCCATGAAGCCCAGGCGCTCGCCGAGCTCACGGCGCAGGTTCGCGTCGTTCTCGCCGATACCGGCGGTGAAGGTCAGGGCGTCCAGGCCGCCCATGACGGCGGTGTAGGCGCCCACGTACTTCACGAGGCGGTGCAGGTAGATGTCCATGGCCTCGCGGGCCTCCTGCTCACCGGCGCCGATGCGCTTCCACACCTCGCGCATGTCGTTGTCCCCGGCCAGGCCCTTCATGCCCGAGCCGCGGTTGAACAGGTGGTCGATCTCGTCGATGGACATGCCGGCCACGCGTGCCAGGTGGAAGACGGCGGCCGGGTCGATGTCGCCGGTGCGCCCGCCCATGACCAGGCCCTCCAGCGGGGTCAGGCCCATGGAGGTGTCCACGGCGTGCCCGGCCACGACCGCCGAGGCCGAGGCCCCGTTGCCCAGGTGCAGGACGACCTGCTTGAGGTCGTCGCGGCCCAGGAGCTGCGAGACCGCCCCGGAGACGAACTGGTGGCTGGTGCCGTGAGCCCCGTAGCGGCGGATGGAGTAGGTGTCGGCGACCTCGCGGTCCAGGGCGTAGCGGGCGGCCTCCTCGGGCAGGTCCTGGAAGAAGGCGGTGTCGAAGACGGCCACGTGCGGCACGTCGGACAGGAGGCGGCGCCCCACCTCGATGCCCTTGAGGTGGGCGGGGTTGTGCAGCGGGCCCAGCGGCACGAGCTGCTCGATCCGGGCCACGACGTCGTCGTCGATGAGGGCCGGGCCGGAGAAGTAGCGCCCGCCCTGGACGACCCGGTGGCCCACGGCCACGATGTGGGCGTCGGCCAGCGAGGGGCCCTGCTCCTCGAACAGGCGCAGCACCTCGGACAGGCCGAAGCCGTGGTCGGGGACCGGCTCGGTGATCTCGGTGCGCTCCTCGCCGTGCTTGTGGGTGATGGCGCCGGTCTCCTCGCCGATGCGCTCCACCAGGCCGGAGGCGAGCGAGGCGCCCGAGTCGGGGTCGACCAGCTGGTACTTGATGGAGGAGGAGCCGGAGTTGATAACGAGGACGGTGCGCTGAGTCACGGGGTGCCTTTCAAGAACGGTCGGGGATGAACGCGGGGACGACTGGATGACTGATGAGGGTCCCGGGGGAGCCTCAGCGGCGTGGG
>ERZ772906.1665-NODE-1665-length-12013-cov-2.215003_pt1 | contig 12013 bp, 9 predicted proteins | sample MGYA00511338_ERZ772906 | MGnify/ENA primary metagenome ERZ772906 (study PRJEB29015, sample SAMEA2738076) | human oral metagenome | biome: human oral; feature: human-associated habitat; material: saliva | place: China | collected 2212 ... | reverse complement strand
ACGGATGTCGAAGCTTTGTTCTCGACGAGTTTCGATACTGCGGAAACACAGGACGAGAGAGCATAGGCTGCCAAAGCAACCGCAAGAATACACATTGCGCCTGCTGGCCGGAATGAATCGTGATACCAGAAGCCAGTTGCGACATTACGGAAGCGCCCTTCGAAGGCGGCACACAGTACGTATAGGCTCGCGACTGCAAGGTAAGAGAAAACGATCCAAGCCTTCTTGCGAAGCAAAGCGACAAGAAGCCCCAGAAGGACAAAGACCGCAAGGACGATTTCTCCGCCGTATTCACCATCGGTCGCATTCATTGACAAAGTTGCGACTGCGCGAAGTGATTCTGCGGGTGTTTGGAAAGAATCCCACACCCATGTGACGGTTCGGCGCATGAAAGGAGCTTTATAGAGCGCAATCCAGATACCGGCCGCAGCGGCAAGCAGTGAAGTGCAAACACCAAGTGCCAGCCATACCGATCGCTTTGCACAAACCTTCCAGGCACTAAAGAACAGGAAGGGGAAAATCATCACTGCGATGGTGAAAACAGAGTTCGGTTGAGCTAGGGCAATCGCTGCAAAGCCTCCAACTAGCAAAAGAAGGTAGGCAATGAGTTCACCTGGTGCAAGCGTCTTCAAGCGAAGACCGCGAACAAGAAGAACAATCACGGCAAGATAAGCGGGTGTTAACGAGTACGCAAAGAAATTCGAATAGAGGACACCGAATGTTAAAAAGCCCCATGGGTACGACCCGAAAAGACCGGCGATCGCAATTGCAAGCTGCGGGGCAAGGTCGAATTTCTTCGAGAAGACCGCAAAAGTAAGGAGGCTGGCAGAAAGAGGCCAAACGAAGAGCAGAACAACAAGTGTCGATGCATTAATTGCCTGCATCATCGATGTGTTGAGCACAGAAAGAGCTAGGGAGACCCAGCCGTGCCATAGCGCAGGATAGAAATGAGAGCCGATGGTGCCGTCAACCGTCGCACTGTGAAGGGAAGATGCATCGCCAGAGTCAAGAATCCAGCGAATGACAGCCATATGGAAAGGCGTGTCATAGGAATAAAGAATTGCATCTGCGGAGCGGAATGAGCGAAGGAAGACAAAGAGAAGGACACCCGCATTAATTCCCAGACAGAGCAGCGTGCTCAGAAGACCACGCAGATTCGACAGCGAGAAGAGATGAGTGAAACTAGCGATCCAGTCGTGAGGGCGACGTCCTCCAAGGAAGGAAAGTCCTGCAACAAGGAGCATGGTCGCAAGCATCACCGCAACGACAAGCCCTAAGCCCCAGACTCCAGGTTTGAACCCAGAAACTAGTGAAGCAGCACCCAATACCGCTGCACAGTCAGTGGTGCAAAAGCAATAGTGAGCACTCGAGAACGGAACAGCAGGGCGTTCACTAGGATTCCCGGAACATAGAGAATCAATGCCAAGACAAGAGCCGGAACGAGGAGCGAACTCCAACCCATACTTCTATCTCCTGATCTAGGTGCGAGGTATCAGAGGGAACGCAGTCGATCGACTGCTTCTTGTGCTGTGCCGTCTACAAGAAGCTCACCGTGGTGGAGCAGCACTCCCCTATTGCACAGGCGCGCAATCAGGTCAAGGTCGTGGCTCACAATCACCAAGGAGGTCCCTTGCTCTTGCATTTCATGGATACGGTCAAGGCACTTGCGTTGGAAGGGCTCATCGCCCACAGCCAAAATCTCATCAACAAGGAAGATATCCGGGCTGGTGTGGACCGCAACGGCGAAAGCCAAACGCAAGAACATACCCGAGGAGTAGAACTTCACCTCGGTGTCGATAAACTTCTCAATCTCTGAAAAGGCGACAATATCGTCAAAAGCAGCTTCGATCTGCTCTTTACTCATGCCCAGAATTGCGCCGTTCAGGAAGACGTTTTCGCGGCCCGTTAGGTCCGGGTGGAAGCCCGCACCGACTTCAATGAGGCCAGCCATGCGTCCGCGGTATCCCACCGAGCCCTCGTCCGGCGTGATGACACCGGAGATCAGCTTGAGCATGGTCGATTTACCCGAACCGTTGAAGCCGATCAGGCCAATCGAATCCCCCTGTTCAACCGTGAAACTCACGTGGTCAAGGGCACGGAAGTGATTGACCAATTGGTTGCGGCGCCCCGTCTGACTCCAGACCAAACGATCCTTCAAGGTATGCGTATTACGCAACGCAAATTCTTTGACAACGTCATCAACGCGAATAACTTCAGTCATCACAGCTCCTGGGCAAACTTGGGATCCATGCGCCTGAAAGAGACCTCGCCAAAGATGACGGCGCCAAGAGAAATCAGAAGAGCAATTCCCGTCCAGAGTCCCAGATTGGGGAGGTACGGATTCGCAGCAGTATCAACCAGTGTCGGCTGCCAGAAACCATAGTGGAAAAGCTCAACCGCAATGGTTAGCGGATTGGCCTCGTACACCCACCACAGCCAGTGCCAGCCGTGGGCATCCAAAACGTCTCGCACGCTAAACCACGTGTACAAAACGGGAGAAACCCACGTGGCCATCATCAAGATCAGGTCAACGAAGTTCTCTGAATCTCGGTAGAACACGTTGAGCGCGCCGGAGAAAAGACCAATCCCCAGTGCAAACATCGAGACAATGAGGAAGGCAGCAAGGATTGCCAAAACTCCCCACACCGTCGGATGCCAGCCAAAAATCAGCGCGCCAATGAAAAGGACGGCAACTTGAGGGAGGAAGTGGACAAGGGCAACCCACATGGCTGACATTGGGAACAACTCGCGAGGAAGATAGATCTTCTTCACCAGCGGAGCGTTGCCGACAACAGATCGGGTTGCGTTGCCAAAAACTTCCGAGAAATAGTTCATGAGAACCACGCCGGAGAACATGTAAATGACATAGTTCTCTACGGCGCGGTTCATCTTCATGAAAACGCCAAGCGCGAAGTAGAAGACCAAGAATTGGGTCAGCGGCTTCGCGTAGCTCCACAGCATTCCAAAGATCGAGCCGCGATAGCGAGCTCGCAGTTCCTTATGAACGATGAGGCTGGTCAGGTAGGGCTGACGGAAAACCTCGATCAGTCCCGATGACTTGCCCGGGGTTTGGAATTGCTGTGATGCGATGTTACTCAACGAGTGGTCCCATCCTCGAACAGGGGGGCAAGCTCGTTATCGAGCATCGTCAGTGCCGAAGCGATGGCCATGTGCATATCCAAGTACTTGTAGGTACCCAGACGGCCACCGAAGAAGACGCGGTCTTCATTCTTCATGAGCTCGCGGTACTGCTCCAGGCGTTCGCGATCCTGCGCGGTATTCACCGGGTAGTAGGGCTCGTCGCCATGATCAGCAAAGCGAGAGAACTCGCGGAAGATCACCGTCTTCTTGTCCTGGTAGTCACGCTCGGGGTGGAAGTGGCGGAATTCGATGATTCGTGTGAAGGGAACATCGATATCGCCATAGTTCATGACGGAGCAACCCTGGTAGTCACCGGTCTCGACAACTTCCTTTTCGAAGTCGACGGTGCGCCAGGACAGGTCACCTGCCGAGTACTCGAAGTAGCGATCAACCGGGCCGGTGTAGACAACCGGAACCTTGCCGACGACCGCGGCCTTGTTCAGCGGGTTCTCGGGATCAAAGAAGTCGGTGTCCAAGTAGACATCAATGAGGTCCGAGGCCACCATGCGTTCCATCCACGCGGTGTAGCCGTCTACCGGCAGACCTTCGTACTTATCGTTGAAGTAGCGCGAATCGTAGTTGTAGCGCACGGGAAGACGCGAAATGATCGAGGCGGGGAGATCCTTGGGATCGGTCTGCCACTGCTTGGCAGTGTAGTTCTTGAAGAAGGCCTCGAAGAGAGGGCGACCAACCAAGGAAACACCCTTGGACTCGAAGTCGGTAATCTCTTGGCCGTCGACTTCCGCTGCCTGCTGGGCAATAAGCGCACGGGCCTCGTCCGGGCCGTAGGCAGCGGAGAAGAACTGGTTAATAGTTCCCAGGTTCACGGGCATCGGGTAGACAACACCGTCAACGGTGGTCCATACGCGGTGAACGTAAGAGGTAAAGGAGGTGAAACGATTGACGTACTCCCACACACGCTCATTGGAGGTGTGGAAGAGGTGTGCACCGTACTTATGAACTTCGATACCGGTTTCCGGATCAATCTCAGAGTAGGCATTGCCACCAAGGTGCGAGCGACGCTCAACGATTGCAACACGGAGGCCCCAGCGGGATGCGGCCTGCTCAGCAATTGTCAGGCCGAAAAGGCCAGATCCGACGACAACAAGGTCATAGTTCACGGTCGAACTCCTTTCAATCCCAGTCAGTATAAGCGAAAGAACTGGACAGATCGCGTCATTGGTCCTTCGACACGAACCAGCGAAGTTTTCCAACCCCTCGATAAAGAGTTTGTCGAAGTTGTGTAGGAATCAACCGATAGGCCCCACGGACGACTAGGTTTCGCGAGTATTGAGCTTTAGACACGATTCCTTCACTGAGGAAATGGTTTTGAAGGCGCATCTCTGAACGCAGCATCTGCGCTCCACCGCGCCTCTTATATGCACCGGATCCCACCCGATAGCGAACAAGAACCTCTTGCACATTCGCGCAGGGAACTCCCGCTGCAACCATCCGCGCAAAAAGCAAGTAATCCTCCATCAGCTGAAGGTGCTCGTATCCCCCAACTGATTCAACTGCACTCTTGCGGTAGACAACTGAAGGGTGCGCAAAGGGTGAACGATAAGAAATGGTCCGACGGATCTCTTCTTCACTCACCGGCATGTTCCGGATCATGCCGTCTTCGGCCTCGTCGTCACTAAATTCTTGAATTGCTGAGCCCAACAAGCCCAAGCCTTCCTCAACAAGGGGAACTTGGACGGCGAAACGACGAGGGAGCGATATATCGTCAGCATCAACGCGCGCAACGATTTCATACGAACAATGTGCCAGGCCGATATTCAAGGCATTCGCCAGTCCCATATTGTGCTTGAGCCGGACAACCCTGACATCAGTGTTTCCCAAAACTTCAGTTTCTTCCCCTCGCGCAGCGCGGTGGAGAAATTCCGAAATCTCTTCGGGGACGGGACCATCACACACAACAACCAGCTGGCGTGGGCGCAATTCTTGTTCCCGCGTCGCGCTGGAAACTGCACGGAAGAAGAACTCCGGCTGATCCCCCGCATAAACAGGGAGCAGGACCGAAAAGTTAGCGGCTGTCATCGAGGCTCCCCCTCTGAACAGCCACGTACCTCAGAGACGGATGAGGAGCATCCGCAGCCACAGCCGCAAGAACGATGTCCATGTTCAAGAGCAGCGACTTCATCGGCAACCTCAGTGAGATGCAGGATTTCACTGGAGCGCAACGGCGGCCGCCACGCATCACGAAGTCCCTCACGCAGGTATCCGAGCGCGGCTTCGCGGTCGGCCGAGGCAGCAATCATCTTTGCCCAGCGAAGCGCAGTGGCAGCCCCAAAAGCACAGCGATCAAAAAGACCAAAGCCGGAAGAGGTTCCAAGCGCCCAGACTTTGTTACGAACTTCGTTGTAGAAACGAGGGCCGGGATCAGCAGTAGAGTTGCCGAAAGTCTTCGTTCGGTGCTCGACGCGTGCACCATCCACGTAAAGCCCCACTCGCCCTTTGAGAAGGCGCGCGGTGTACTCAAAGTCGTCATTCCACAAGAAGTAGGCAGCTTCGGGTAGTCCCTCTTCTTCAATCGCACGCGCATCGATCATGATCGCAACGAATGATGCCGTGCGAATCTGACGCGCACCAACGGCAGCTGCGTGTTCACGCAGCTCGCGGGAGATCAAGAAGCGTTCGCGAGGTGCATTCATCGGATGTTCGCGTCCGTCAATCCAATCGGCTCGACACGCCAAAACGGCGGGTGTACCTGGGTATTCCTCACGAGTGCGTAGCAAGACCTCAAGGGCAGTAGGAGTTGGGATCGTGTCATCATCCATGATCCACACAAGGTCTGCGCCTAAAGTCATCGCTCGTGCAATTCCTGCGGCGAAGCCGCCAGCGCCACCATAATTTTGCGGAAGCGTCACAACATTGGTGACGGCAGGATGTGAGGCAATGAGCTGCGGAGTTTCATCGCTGGAAGCATTGTCAACGACGACAACTCCATCCAATGGTCGGGTCTGCGAGGCAAGGCCGTCCAAGGTTTCACGCAAGAGATGTGCTCGGTTCCATGCAACGACGACGGCGATGACGGTTGGATTGCTCATGGGATAAGCCTACGGGCAAATGTGAGGTATATGCCAAGTAATGCACATAAATCCTGAATAATATTCGGATAGGGTGTTTGAAGAGTTAGTTTCTCTTTGCCCCCCAGGAGATTCACTAATGCGTTCTTCGCTTATTGCTTCATCGTGTGCAGCTGCGGCATTGTTTGCCCTCAGCATTGCACCGATTTCCCTTGCCTCTCCCACTTCCGAGGCCGACGCTCCCACCCCATCAACACAGGCGTCTTCCCCGACTCAGACTGAAACCCCCGCACCCGAAGTATCCCCATCTACAAGCGCCCCCTCTTCGCTTGATTCCACATCAGCCTCGGGAAGCACTCCGACCGGGGACAATATTTCGAATGGTGAAGACCGCTCCGCTACTGACGACTTTGCGTCCCTCTCCCCCGAGGAGCAGATCCGCCAGCGCTGGCAGGACATGGGCGCAGAAAACGGAGTACTTGGTACTGCAACTTCTGGACTAGTCCCCCTGCGCGACGGGGCTTTCATCCAGTTCTACCGTGGCGGCCAAATTTACTGGACCGCTCAATACGGTGCGCATGCCTCGCGAGCAGGAATCCACGGTGCCTACGGCGCGCAGAAGTGGGAAAACGGACCCCTGGGTTTCCCGACCTCCGATGAAGAAGTTCAGACTATCGGCGGAATTCGCGGCGCGCTTCAAACTTACGAAAACGGCCAAATTCGTTGGAGCAGCCAGGGCGGGGCCCACCCCATTTGGGGCAAGATCCTGACACGCTACGAAATCGCAGAAACGGAAGGTCGTTCCCTTGGCTGGCCGCTGAACGGTGAGATGAAGGACGCTGCCAATGGCGGCGCATACCAACACTTCACCGGTGGCTCAATCTACTTCCACCCATCCACCGGCGCGCACCGGGTGACCGGTGGTATCCGTAACCTGTGGGAAGGCCAGGGCTGGGAACGCGGCCAGATGGGCTACCCGACGGGCGAAGAGACCGCTACGGCGGGTGGCGGCGTGTATCAGACTTTCCAAGGTGGAGCCGCATATTGGCATCCCCGCACTGGCACCTACTACGTGCACGACGCAATGCTGGGAGCATACGGACGCGCCGGATATGAATGGGGACGCTACGGCTACCCGCTGAGCAATGAAACCCCTTCTGCAAACGGCGGCGTCTACCAGATCTTCCAAGGTGGAACCGCATACTGGCACCCCGGCTCGGATTCCTATTTCGTCCACGACGCAATCATGGGGACCTACGGTTTCTACAACTGGGAGCGAGGCGAACTCGGTTACCCCTTAACCAACGAAACAGCTTCCGCAAATGGTGGTATCTTCCAACGTTTCCAAGGCGGGACAATCTACTGGTCCCCTCGCACAGGATCTCACGCGGTCCCACTTTCAATGCTGGAACTTTATGGCCAACACGGTTATGCGCATGGGCACTTGGGATACCCGACCTCTGAGCCCTATTGGGATGGTAACCATCAGAAGCAAAACTTCGAGCACGGAGTTCTAGAGAAGACCAATGACTTCAATGTCACGTGGGCCGGACAGCCCAATAACTACTTCTGCGGTCCGGCCAGTGGATGGATGATCCTCAACGCAATTGGTGCGCACCACTCCGCGCAGGGAACACCGCTCAGCATTGACGCGGTTGCAAGCCGCGATTACATGAACACCGTGGGATACGGCTACACAAGCTTCCACGATCGTCGTTTTGAATATGGGATGAACCACTGGTTGGGCCGTGATGCCTACACCACGATTCACACTCCTTCGGTTGATCAGGTTCGTGATTCGGTAAAGGACTCCTTCCGTAAGGGGCTCCCCACCGCCGTTGACGCTCAGGAACGTCGAGGTGGCCCCCACTATAACGGTCACCCAAACTCAACCTTCTCCCACATCATGGTTGTGACTTCCTACGATCCCAACACCGATTCCATGCGGATTGCCGACCCGGGAGTCCACTACCTGTGGAACGGTGAGGAACAGTTCTGGTACCACCTGCCCTCATTCACCCAGAACTTCCTCCAAACCGAGGTTGAGCGAGACGGCCGTGAACACATTGGCATCTACACCGCACGCTGAGAGTTTGGACGTTCTGGGAGCGCGCGCTCTCCCGGGACCTCCCCATTCCCGAGGCCGCATGCCCCTGCATCGCATTGCTTTCCTCAGTACTTGTGCCCTTTTTGCGCTCGCTGGCTGCGCAAGCGGAGGGAGCGGGGACTCTGCGTCCTCGGCGAGCGCACCGGTATCGCCTCGTCAGATGAACGGCGTTTTCGAGCCGCTCGTTGCGCAGTCCTCGCTGGAGGATCCGCACGAAAACGTCTGCACCGATCTCTCTCTTCCTTTTGAGATCGTCGCAATACACGCGAGCGATCAGTCATGCGCTTTATCCCCATCGGGACAAAGCCAGGCATCTTCCGTAGAAGAGAAATGGGCACTGGGCGGGGATTTCCGGCAGATTCCTTCTCTTCCCATCGATTCCTCTGAGGTTTTCGGCTCGTCGACGCATGACCCGAAGGACCTGTACTCCTACAAGCCCGCAATTCTCACCCCTCAGGGGGCACGCGATCTATCTGCCGATCTGCTTCGAGAAGACGGCAACTACGTTGAGCCGCTCGATGGAACACAAAACGGTCCTTGGATTACTTTCCTTGGCCGGCAGGTTTCTTCTTCCTCAACTGGAGATCACCAAGAAGACAATGTCTTTGCCCCGTGGACGATTTACTCCTGGAATAGGGACGGGCAGCGCCTCCGTACTGTAATGTCTTGGAGCGATCTTCCCGCTCACAGTCCGCGAAGCTCAGGTGAGCTTCCTCCTGTCAGCGATGGGACACACGCGTTTTACGGCGCAAAAGCTTCAACCGATCACGGAGATTTTTCAGTGATCATCGCCCAAGGCCTCGACGATTCAACGCGTTCCGAAAAGCCGCAGATTCTTCTCTTTGGCGCCTACCCGGCGGTCTCTAAGCAGGGGCTCAGCGTGGTTGCTACTACGAAGGACTCACCTCTGCCCTCTCGCGTCGCCACGCTCAGCGGAAGTGATTTCTCAGCGGTCTCCACGCACTTCGACATCAAGTCACAGGACTATCGAATCAGCGGGCTCTACGCGGCCGGAGATCACCACGCAGTCCTCGTCACCCCCGCAAGTACTTCTTCCGAGGCCTCGTCCTTCCTTGGGCTCTGGGACAGCTCTTCCACCGACTACCCCACGCAGTGGATCATGGTCGACTCGCGAACTCCTTGGGTGTCCATCGGTGAAGAGGCAATCGCGTGGGGTGCGGGATCGCAGGCGAACAATGCACAGATGTACCTGCGTCCATGGGAAACCGGGCAGATCACGCGTCTGGGGGAAACCCCCGGATATTCGCGTCCCGTTGTCGCAGCAAGTGGACGCACACTGATGATCCCTCATGTGAACAGCCATGGCGGCATTCAATGGAGTATCGGAGAATTTACTGCGGAATAACACGCGTAGAACTGAAGTAACGATATGATAAACGCGATGAGTACTCCACAACCGCGCGATGCGCGACCGATCCTGCACTCTGCGACGCTCCCTTTCAAGAGCGGTGCGGCACGAGTGGTTTCACTGGTTGCTTTCACCTGTGTTCTGCTGCTGGTGTGGACAGTGTTTTTTGTCTATCACAGCTTTGGTAGCCAGCTTTCGGCAAACAGCATCAACACAAATGGCCTTGGAAATGCGAACTCAACCGAATCCGCAGCACCCTCGGACTCTTTCGAAGGCCGCGCCGTCAATATCTTGATTTCGGGTATTGACTCACGACAGAACCAAGGCGATGATGCCAATGGTGATCCCGATGAACTGTCGTCTATCCACTCGGATACGACCATGTTCATGCATATTTCTGCGGACCGCTCGCGAATCCAGGTCGTCTCTATCCCCCGAGATCTGATTACCGATATTCCCTCATGCCGCCGCTCCGATGGCACGATATCCTCTGCCTACACGGGAATGTTTAACTCCGCGTTCTCAACGGGTTCGAATGACACCGATATCGCAGGTGGCATTGCCTGTACCGAGGCCACAGTTGAGCAACTGACCGGAACGAAGGTTGATGGCTTTGTCGTCGTCGACTTCCACGGTTTCCGCGGCTTGATTGATGCTCTTGGAGGGGTCTGGTTCGATATCCCCGAAGATATCGATGATTCCAAGTCAGACCTTCACGTTCAAGCAGGGTGCCAGAAGCTCGATGGCAAGACTGCACTTGCCTACGCGCGCACACGCTACGCCGTTGGGGATGGCTCCGACCTTGGCCGTATCTCCAACCAGCAGAAGCTTGTCGCGGCAATCATGCGCGAGTTGATGGCGAAGAACTTCGTTTCCGATCTTCCCTCACTTCTGTCTTTCACAAAGCAGGGTCTTTCAGCTCTGCAGCCTTCGCAGAACCTGTCAAACATCAACACCGACGTGGGCCTAATGCTTTCGCTCACTTCGGTGAATCGTTCGAATATCCAGTTCATCACCTCACCGAACCAGTATTCGCCGGTTGACCCGAACCGAGTCATCAACCTGGAGCCTCAGTTCAGTCAGGTGTGGGAAGCAATCCGCAAGGACCAACCCTTCCCTGCGACAATTGAGTTCACAAATGGCAGCGGTGAAGACGGACAGACGAATGCTCCCGCTCAGGATCCTTCGGCCTCGCCTTCGTCATCTCAGAGTGCATCTGCTTCCGCAACGCCCAGTGCAAGCGCGTCGCAATCTCCAAGCGCCACGCCAACTCAAAAGCCCTGTCCCCCGGAGAAGTGATGACTCAGCCGCCTTCATTCCAACCTGATCCTTCACGTCGGCGGCCTCGTCTTTCAGAGGTCGCAAATGCTGGTGCCCAGAATGAAGAGGCTGCTGCTCACCACCGCAAAGCTGCCACTGAGTCCGCGCAGCACTCTGCTGCTCAACACAGCACACCGGCCGAACCTTCTGGCATCGAGCAAGAGGCTATGCCTCCCTCATTTGCACCCCGCGCGCGACGAAGCCAGCCCCCGGCCTACGCCCCCTCAGCCCCAGCACGAGAATCCGTAGGTGCGACTTCCAGGCCTCCTGTGCAGGCATCAACGCAACGCCCACACTTCCAACCTGTTCAATCCCAACCCAGCGCACGCCAAACCGGGGCTGTAAGCCCAGCGAGGCCTCGTCAGAGAAAGAAGAGGCGCTGGCCTCTTGTCGTCGTCGCGTGCGTTCTGCTCATGTTGGCATGGCCAGTTTTCCTGATGATTGATGCCAACTCGCATTTAAAGAAGATTGATGCACTGTCGGGAGCTGCCAATACTTCTGGAACAACGTATCTATTAGCAGGATCAGATTCGCGCGCAGACGGCTCGGTTCCCGATGACACCGAGGGACAACGCGCAGATTCGATCATGCTTGTTCATGTTGCTCCCAATGGACAGACCAGCAATATCTCGCTCCCCCGCGATACCTACGTCGAAATCCCCGGTTATGGCTGGGACAAGCTCAATGCCTCATACGCATATGGCGGCCCCGCACTCCTAGTCAAGACGGTCGAAAAGCTCACCGGACTTACCGTTGATCACTATGCAGAGATCGGAATGGGTGGAGTGTCCAATATCGTCGACGCGGTCGATGGGGTGAACCTGTGCTTCGATCTCAGCGTTGAGGATGAACGCTCAGAGCTCAATTGGGAAGCCGGATGCCATGATGCCGATGGTAAGACTGCTCTGGCATTTGCGCGCATGCGTTATTCGGATCCACGCGGTGACATCGGACGTGCTGAACGCCAGCGCCAGGTTGTGTCGAAGACCGTTTCAAAGGCGATGAAGCCAGCAACGTTACTCAACCCGATGAGCGCCCTGCGCGTTG
>ERZ772906.1662-NODE-1662-length-12036-cov-5.919957_pt1 | contig 12036 bp, 9 predicted proteins | sample MGYA00511338_ERZ772906 | MGnify/ENA primary metagenome ERZ772906 (study PRJEB29015, sample SAMEA2738076) | human oral metagenome | biome: human oral; feature: human-associated habitat; material: saliva | place: China | collected 2212 ... | reverse complement strand
AAGTAAAACAGTAAAATGTAAAAAGGGCGGAATGTAATTTCCGCCCTTATTTTTTACCCAAATCGCTTATTTTTCATTTTTGATATTAGAGAAAATATTCGCCAAAATTGGACCCGATACATTGTGCCAGAAACTAAATAAAGCACTTGGTACCGCTGCAATTGGGTTAAAATGAGCAGCAGCTAATGCCGCACCTAAACCTGAGTTTTGCATACCGACTTCAATTGCCACCGCTTTACTATCCGCCGTATTAAGTTTAAATAATTTTGCCGCAAAGTAACCAATTAAATAGCCTAAGCAGTTATGTAAAACTACCACGCTGAAAATTAATAGGCCAGATTCTACGATCTTATCTTTACTTACTGCTACGACGGCTGCAAGGATTAATACAATAGAAATAACAGACACTAATGGCATAGTTTGGCTTGCTTGTTCCACTTGTTTTTTGAAGAGTGCATGAACGACTAAACCTAAGAAAATTGGGAATAATACCATTTGTAATACAGACATAAACATCGCGCCCGCATTAATATCTAACCATTGGCTTGCTAATACATAGAAAATAGCAGGGGTTAATACTGGTGAAAGTAAGGTTGAAATTGTGGTACAAGTGACAGAAAGCGCAGTGTTACCTCTCGCTAAGTAAGTCATTACGTTTGATGAAGTACCACCCGGGCAAGCCCCCACAAGAATGACACCGACCGCTAAATCAGCTGGCAAATCGAAAGCTTTCGCTAATCCGAATGCGATAGCAGGCATAATGATAAATTGACCTGCCACACCAATGAATACAGATTTAGGATGTTTAGCCACTTCACTGAAATCAGCAAAGGTTAAGGTAATCCCCATACCAAACATGACTAAACCTAAAAGGTAAGGAATGTATGGCGCAAAAATTTTAAATTGTGCTGGGAAGAGAAAGGCGAGAAGAGCAAAAACAATCGCCCATAGTGCGAAAGTTTTGCTCACAAAGTTAGTGAGTTTTAATAATGCTTGCATAGTTGCTTTCCTATTTTGTTAAAAAGAATGAAAAGAGCGGTCAATTTTAAAAACGTTTTTTTGAGATGTCTATGCCTAACTTGTATTTGAAGATACTTAGGAAGTGGTTGTTTGCCAAGCATTTTCATCAAGTAATTGACCAAAATGACTTTCTACAAGAAGACGAGTAATATTATTTTGAGGATTGGTAAAGATTTCTCTCGGTGTGCCAGACTCGATAATTTCACCTTCGTCCATAACCAGCACCTGATCTGCAATGTGTTTGATAATGCCTAAATTTTGTCCGACATAAATATAGGAAATACCTAAATGTTCTTGTAAATCTAAAATTAGATTAAGCAATTGAATACGCACAGAGGCATCTAACGCACTCAATGCATCATCAATAATAATGATCTCAGGTTGAAGAATCAGTGCACGAGCTAAGGCAATTCGTTGTTTTTGACTGACCGAAAGATGTTTAATTTTAAGATTGGTGTAATCAGGATAAAGCCCCACCAGAGAAAGTGTTTCAAAGATCTTTTCGTTACGAGTTTCTTCATCCCAATCGGTAATTAATCGCAGTGGTGCATCTAAGGCTTGTCCAATATTTAAACGCGGATTAAACGCTGAATTTGCATCTTGGAAAACCATTCGGATATGTTGCGCACGATACTGAAAATCTTCAAATTGAAGCGGTAAATTATTAAATAAGATTTTTCCTGAAGTAGGGGGAGTAATCCCTGCAATCATTTTTACTAAGGTCGATTTACCCGAACCATTTTTACCGATAATCGCAAGCGTTTCTTTACGGTTAAGCGTAAAGCTGACGTCTTTTACTGCATAAAATTGCTCTGAGCCAAAAAGTTTGGCAGGTTCATCAAAGGTTTTACTGAGATTTTCCACTTGTAATAATGGCATTATTCGTTTCCTTTTGATTCGGTATTGAGCGTAAGCGGTGACGTGGCAATTTTATCCTTAAACTGCCGTTCTCGAAGATTAATCGGGTGATGGCAGGAAAACTCATGCTGTTTAATGCGATATCGGCTTGGTTTTTGAATACATTCACGCTGAGCAAAAGGGCAGCGAGGTCCTAAACGGCAACCAATCGGCATTTGTTCTAAAATCGGCACAGTCCCTTCTAATGTTCCTAATTTGCTTTTAAAACCTAAGGGGCGACTAAAATCTGGAACAGAGTAAAGCAATGCTTGCGTATAAGGATGATGAGGCATTTCTAATATTTGGTCGGTTGGCCCAGACTCTGTATTTTGCCCACAATAAAGGACGGAAATACTATCACACCATTCACTGATACTTTTAAGATCGTTACTGGCTAATAAAATTGTTGTACCTTGGTTTTGGTTCATACTTGAAAGCAAACGGAAAATTTGCAATGCGGTAATGGATTCCAAAGAATTAGTGGGTTCATCTGCAATTAAGAGACGAGGTTGATTTGCCACTGCTACGGCAATCATCACTTTTTGGCCTTCACCCTCAGTGAGCTCATTCGGGTAACTCGCCATAATATCTCGGTGGTCTTTAATCCCTACACGATGCAGTAATTCAATCGCACGACGTTTTTTCCAACCAAACCACTGCCACCAACGGCCTTTAAAGGTCCAGTTTGGAATACTTTGGATAAGCTGTTTACCGATTTTTTGACTTGGATCTAGGCAGCTTAATGGATTTTGGAAAATCATTGAAATTTCTTTTCCAACGATTTTTCGACGTTGATTAGGCGTTAGTTTAAGTAATTCAACGTCATTAAAACGAAAACGGTCAGCGGTGACAATCCAGCTGTCTTTAATAGAATTACTGATTACTTTAGCGATTAAACTTTTACCTGAACCTGACTCACCGACAAGTCCTAGAATTTCCCCTTCATTAAGCGAAAGATTGACGCCGTCCACAATTTTTATGCGACCGTTTGGTGTTTGAATTTCAATATTAAGATTGCGAATATCTAACAGCGCCATGGGTTACTCGTAATATTTATTGATTGCTTTACACAATCCGTTAGTAAAAATAATGCTTAATAAAATGGTGAAAATAATAGCAAAGCCCGGTAATAAAACCGTCCAAGGGGCAAGATAAATCAGCTCTAATGAATCTTTAATCATTGCGCCCCATTCTGGCATTGGACGTTGTGCACCTAGAGAAATAAAGCTGAGAGCCGTAATATCTAAAATAGCGACCACAAATGCTCGAGAAATTTCTTGTGTATAGACGACACTAATATTCGGCAAGATTGTAGTTTTTAATAATTCCCAGTTTGAAATACCATCTAATTTCAGTAAAAGTACGTAGTCTTTTTTTAGCTCTTGCTGAATCGCTTGATAAATGGCATGCACAAAATACGGCAAAATAGCCAACAGAGTGGCAAACATGGCATTCATTAAGCTCGGTTCCATTAATGTAGAAATGATAATGGCAATCAGCAAAATAGGAATCGATAAAAAAGCATCAAAAAAATGACCTAAAAAACGCGCTTTAATCCCGTCAGACATACCCGCAAGAATACCTAGTGCGCCCCCAATAATTGCCACAGCGATAACCACCAAAAGGGATGAACCAAGAGTGTATTGTGTCCCCATTATTAATCGACTCAGTACATCTCGGCCAAGATCGTCCGTGCCAAAGAAAAAGGCGATACGACCTTTTTCTACCCAAGATGGTGGCATTAATTCTTCACCCACAAACTCCATGCTTTCGCTATAAGGCATGATTAGCTTCGGAAAAAGTGCGACCAAAATCAGGATGAAAAATAAGTAGAAACTAAATAATGCCACACGATTTTGGCGGAAAAGCAACCAAATTTGAAAGAGGGAGGTGCTTTCACGAAATTCATCAGGTTCTCTATCTTGCATACCAGCCCTTCTTATTAAATGGATCTAACATAAACATCAGCGACTTGGCTAAGGTATCAATAATGATGATGCAAACACCGATCACTACAACACCAGCTGAAATACTGTTGTAATCTTGTTGGGTTACGGCATCAATCAGCCAACGCCCGATTCCCGGCCAACCTAAAACGTTTTCTACCAACATACATTGTGTTAATACTAAGGTAAATACGCGAGTAAGCTGTGGAATCAATAATGGAAATGTATTACGAAAAACGTAACGTTTTAAAATCGTCCATTTCGACCATCCACGTGTTACAGCCGCTTTTGCATATTCTTGTTGAAGTAAATAATCAGCTCGTTGCTGAATGATTCGGATAAATTCCATTGTCGGCAGAATACAAAGCACTAATGTCGGTAAGGCTAAATGCTGTAAAACGTTTTGTACGATTTTGGTTCGGTAAGGGACATCAACAAACCACATGTCAATAGTAGGGAAGCCTGTGATAGGTTTGATTTCATACAGCAAATTATACTGCCCGATGGCTGCAATCTCCCAGCTTTGAATCGCTGCTACATAGAGCAAAATCGGGGCAAACCAGAAAATAGGAATAGATAAACCAACATTAGAGATACTTTGCAATGCGCGTGCACAAGGACGTTGATTATAGACCGCACTTAATACGCCGAGAGGAATACCTAAGATGCAAGCCAATAAAAGTGCGGTAAAACAGAGCTCTAATGTAGGTGGTAATACAGTAAAAATTAAATCTTTTAACGATTCTCCGCCGTTATAGGTAATTCCTAAATCGCCCTGTAACAATGATGTAAGGTAATGATAATAAGCACTATAAATGTTATTTGTGACAAGATCAGCATTGAGCGGATCTCGCATTAAAATCACAAAACTTAATACGGATAAAATCAATAATAAAATGCTTACCCAAATGACATAACGAATTGCTGAAAAGAGCATTATTTTTTCTCCTTATTTTTCATGAAATACAAGGTAGAAAAATTGATGCTACCAAATGGGGTCATCTCAATTCCTTTTACATTACCACGTGCGACTAAAAGTCGTTTGACGTTTGCAATTGGCACAATAGGCAATTCGTTCAAGATGAGGTCTTGTGCATTGTTATATGCTTTAGAGCGCTCATATAAATGATTGGTCGCTAGTGCACGATTCATCATCTTATCAAATTCAGGATTACACCAATTTGATAAATTCGTGATTTCATTTTGCGTATCACAACTTAAAATTGGACGCATAAAACCGTCAGGATCAAGGTTTCCAGCAAGCCAACCCGTTAAGATTAAATCGTAATCTTCTGTACCTTTGCGTAATTGTTCGATTAAATATGTACGTGTGACTGACCGCACTTTAACATCCACGCCAGCTTTGGCTAAATCCCATTTAATGAGCTCCGCCATTTTAATTGGGGCAGGGTTATACACTTGCTCTTCATTCATCACCCACATATTTAACGTGAGTTTTTTATCGCGTAATGCTTTCTCTGCTTCAGCGGGCTGATAATCATAAGGAAAATCAGGTGTATTAATTGCAGAAGCCCAAGAAATTTCAGGAATTATGTTATTCGCCACCGTTGCTGTGTTGTGGTAAATATTTCGCACAATTCTAAAACGGTTTAAGCTTTGTGAAATGGCTTGGCGAATGGTTTTATCCTGCATTAATGGCTTTTGGAAATTGAAAGCCAAATAGGCCAAGTTCATTCCATCCGTAGATTGCAGATAATAACGGTCGTCCTTTTCACTTAATAAACCGAGTTGGCTGACTTCAGGATAAGAGGCGATTTGACATTCATTATTAAAGAATTTAATTAAACGCCCTGTACGATCCGCAGAAAGATCCACAATAATATTTTTAATTTTGGCTTCTTTTTTCCAATAATCCTCATTGCGTACCAAGCGAACATACTGGTTATAAACGTAATCTTTTACTTGATAAGGGCCAGTGCCAACAGGATGTGTATCCAATTGGGTGAGATTATCATCCGCACTTAATTGATACGCATATTCTTGCGAGAAAATAATAGAGTATTGGCTGGCAAGATGAGACAGAATTGATGCATCGGGTTCAAACAGTTCAATTTTGACCTGATAAGGATTCGTTGCCGTGATACTTTTAATTTTTTGATTCAGCTTAATACTTTCAAAATACGGAAAGTGAACCTTCTTGGCCTGCTCGTGGAAGATTCTATATTGCGGATTTTTATAAGTTACCACATCATCTGAAAGTGTTGGCAGATAAGTATCGTGCCCTAAAACACGATTAATCGAAAAGACCACATCTTCTGCATTAAAGTCACGTGTAGGGGTAAACCAAGGGGTACGATGGAATTTCACCCCTTTACGAAGATTAATGAGGATTTGTTTACCATCAGATGAAAGAGAATAGGATTGTGCTAACACCGGAACAAGCGCTGCACTATGATCTTTAATATCAAACAATTTGTTATAAATTTGTTCCGTCACCACATTCATACTGGTGCCAGCGTCAGCAGTTTGCGGGTTAAAGGAAAAACCCGATGCATTCGTACAGTATGTTAAGCCGTTTTCTGTCAGCATTTTGGGTATGCTTGGCGCGGCTTGTGCCAGATTAATTTGGCTCAACCCACACAATAAAAAACAAAAAGTGACATTTCGACGTAACATAGCTTTATTATTAAAGACCGTTTTGTGATAAATTGAGTGAATTGTAAAATATCTTGGCAAAAATGGCTAGTTATTGGATTTTTAGGATATGTTTAAATCAATTAATCGGGAAATTAATCAAATAATCAATCGTGGATTTGACCGCACTTTACGTTTGGCTGTGACAGGGCTAAGTCGAAGCGGTAAAACAGCCTTTATTACCAGTTTGATTAATCAATTGTTACATATTAATCAAGAGGGAAATGCTCATCTTCCTTTATTTGAGGCTGCCCGAAATCAATCTATTTTAGCGGTAAAACGTGTGCCGCAGCAGGATTTAAGTATTCCACGTTTTGATTATGAAGCGAATCTCAATGATTTAATGAATAATCCTCCACAATGGTGCCAATCTACCCGAGGTGTGAGTGAAACACGTCTTGCTATTCGTTTTGAACGCCAATCGGGCTTACTTCGCCATTTTAAAGAACGTGGTACATTATACTTGGATATTTTTGATTACCCTGGTGAATGGCTATTGGATTTACCTTTGCTGAATTTAGATTTTCAACAATGGTCACTTGAACAAGCCAAAATTACATCAGGTATTCGTCAACAGTTTGCGCAAGATTGGTTGGATAAACTGAAAAAACTCGACCTAAGTGCGGTCGTCAATGAAGATGTTTTAGCGCAGATTGCAAAATCTTATACCGATTATTTGCTTGCCTGCAAAGCAGAAGGAATGCAATTTATTCAACCAGGTAGATTTGTCTTGCCTGGGGAATTAGAAGGTGCACCTGTATTACAATTTTTCCCGTTATTGCATTTGTCCGAGGAGCAATGGCAAAAACTGAAAAGAGAGGCGAAATCTAATAGCTATTTTGCCGTGTTGAATAAGCGATATGATTATTATCGTAATAAGGTAGTGAAAGGCTTTTATGAAAATTATTTTTCCACCTTTGATCGCCAAGTAATTTTAGCGGATTGCTTAACGCCACTGAATCATAGTCAACAAGCCTTTATCGATATGCAAATAGGGCTTAATCAGCTTTTCAAAAATTTCCATTATGGCAAACGCAATTTACTTAATCGCTTGTTTTCCCCGAATATTGATAAGCTCATGTTTGTGGCAACAAAAGCCGATCATATCACGACAGATCAAATTCAAAACTTAATCAGCCTGATGCGCCAATTAGTGCAAGAAGGCGGTCGTCATGTTGAATTTGAAGGGATTGATACAGAATACACGGCAATTGCTGCGATTCGAGCGACAAAACAAGTTTTAGTTAATCAAAACGGTAAACAAATTAAAGCTATTCAAGGTGTGCGTTCTTTAGATAAGCAACTTATTACCCTTTATCCAGGATCTGTTCCAAGTAAACTACCTAGTGCAGAGTTCTGGTCAAAACAATCTTTTGATTTTGATTCCTTTGAACCTCAAGTTTTACAACAGGGTGAAAGCATCCCGCATTTAAGAATGGATGCAGTCTTGCAGTTTTTATTGGCGGATAGGTTTGATTAATTTTCATCCGGATGTAAGGATAGAATCACTCGATTATAAAAACTGCCATTAATCATGGTTTTATTGAGATGATATTTACGATAAGCCTCAAACACTTGCATATCGGGCTCGGTTGGATTTTGCCAAAATGAAGTTAAATCCCCTTGGTGTGTGAGACCTTCAAAATGATAATTAGCGCGTCCAAGTGTGATAACGGGCATACCATGTAATAAGGCAGAAATACCACTCGTGCTATTCAGCGTTACCATGCCTTTACCGCGACGAAGCAGAACGGGCAATGGCACATCATGCACATAGAATAGTCGCCCTTTTAAGTGAGGATAGCGGCTTTCAAATTCTTGAATAACGGAATCATAATGAATAAAACCTCTATCCATTGGGTGATGCTTAATGACTAGATTGAGATTGCTAGGTGCTGATTCAGCAAAAGATTGCAATACTTCACGCAAAAATGCACCGACACTGTTGAAATCACAATGTACTTTCACTTGGCTATCATCATAAACTTGCAATGGCACAACAAAGAAATCACCTAATTTCCCTCGGTTGACTTTTCTTGCAAAGGTACGATCACGCAAGTAATAACAAGCGCGCTTGATGCCTGATGTCACCCAGAGTTTTATATAGTATTTCAGATTCAGAATGCGGTGGTGTTGATATTTCGGATAATTATCTCGCCCAAAGTAAGCTTTGGTGTAATAAGCGATTGCCACTTTTGCCATCGGTAAAAAACCTTTGGCTAATTTAAGTGGTACAGCTGGCTCAGGTAAATTTTCGGCTTGCTCAAGATAGAAATCTGCCTGGCGCGGAAGAGGAGAGAACGCATTTACCCCTTGTTTTTCGAGTGTCACGTAATCAGGACGGAAATAGCCTTCTTCAAACACCCAAAATGGAATCTGTTCATCTTGTGATATTTTTTTTGCGATTTTGTGGTATTTACGGTTGTCGCCAAAGCAAACCATCGCATCAATATTGTGTTGCTTGCAAAATAGTTGCAGGTAAGGGTAGAACTCACTCACTGAGCCACGATAAGCAATCGTGTTTTCAATCGATGACGGATAAAAATGCTCATCGCCACCGTTAAAATTGATTTTATAAACGGTTTTTCCTTGTCCCACTAACCAAGCAGAAAGATCGGCAAAAAAATGGCCGATCGGCCCTTGCAAAAGCAAGATCCGCTGGGAAGTTTGGGCTAATTCATCTAAATAATGTTTCATTCTAAAACCGTTATTCATTATGTAATCAAAGGATATTTTACCCTGATTTTTTAAGTACGCAATGCGCGCACTAAATGCTGCAATTTGCCATATTGTTTAGCTAGCCAATGGCGATGAATGCCACTGTGATTAAGCGCTAAACGCTGTGCTTTTAAAATTTCAATCGCTGTTTGAGCATTGGTTAGCTCACCCGTATTCGGATTGACATATTGTGGATAATAGATCAATGTGCCAGCAATAAGTTCTAACAATGAAAGTTTTCGATTGCGGCGGTTAAAAGAGCAGTGATCAATGGTCAATCCCCAGTGGCTATAAAACGGTAAACCATAGCAATGTACCGTTTTGTTTCTTAGCAAAGCTTCAAAGCCGGCAAGAGATGTCATGGTGTGTAATTCATCCACAGCATTGATGCAATCAAGTACGTTTTCTGTTTTTGCAATTTGCTCTGCTAATTTGATCGCTTGAGATTCTGCAATATGACCAATGCGGTTACCACTTACAACATCGGGGTGTGGCTTATAAACGATATAGGCTTCTGGGTTTGCTGCACGTACTGTTTTTAATAAATCTAAATTAGTGCGAATATTCGGGGAGCCGGTTTGAATAGAGGCATCATCTTCAACCTGCCCCACCACTAAAATTTTCTTTTTGTCTGTATTAGGTAAAGAAAATGTCCCTTCACCGACATTATATTTACCGATATGTTGCGATACCAACGCATGTTGTAGCTGCTTGGCTTCGATTAAATCCGCTTCGGTAAATTGTTGATGCTGCAAAATCTCTTCTAAGCGAGAAGGACTTTCTGCATTGAAATAAATGCCTAAATCGTCACACACTAAAGAAAGTGGCGCAACCAAGTTTGAACCAAGCCCAACTGAACGAATAAAGCCATCTTCCATTCTGAGTACGTTAATATTATGCGCTTTAGCATAATTTAGCGCAGCTTCTTTACCCGTTCCCCATAGCAACAAGCGGTCATTTTTGGTGAATGTTTTACCATTGAGTTTACTTACATTTTTAACAAAATGTAGCTTGCAGCTTGGTAATCGGAAAAACGGTTTAATAACCGCACGTTTCCACAGAGACATCCCAACGCAATAGAGATTGCCTTGTAAGCGCAAGTTAAGTGCTTTGGTGTGAATGATGTGGTTAATGACATCAAAAATTGTGCCTGCTTTACCGGTATTCGGATTCAAATAACGGGTATATTGAAAATACGCCGCATAAAACAGTTGTAAAACTGACCGCACTTTACGGCGATCACTTTGTATTAGCGCTTTAGCATTCGGATGACGATCATCTGTCACGCCCCAGCCAGCAAACCATGGTACGCCAAAAGTTACCACCGGTTTACCCACCAGTAATGCTTCAAATCCCATTTGAGAGGTAACACAATAAACTTTCTCTACGGCTTTAATCAGAGAAATCGGATTGACGGGATCACTAAAAAAATGCACGTTGCCTGGATAATTTTCATTTGGCGAAAAATAACCCTGTTTTTTACTACTTAAGACATCAGGATGGGTTTTCACTAAAATTTTGGCGTGTGGATTTTCTGCAATGGCAGCCTGCAACATTTGCGCAAAATGCTCGGCATCGGCTTGACCATATTTCACTGCCATATCGCCAAATGTTTGATCGATGACAAGCACTAACGGCTCATCACCTTCTTGCTCATAATCCACCAATGTTTGGTTATATTTTGAAAGTTGATGTGTCACAATTTGTGACCGAGCTTTTTCCGCTAAAACTTCATCATATTCACCCGCTAGAACGAGCTGTTCCAATGTTGAGGGACGAGTCGTGTCGTAATAAACACCTAATTTATCTACGACCATAGAAAGTGGTGGATAACCATCAACCCCCAGACCAAGAGAACGTAAAAAGCCGTCTTCTAAGGCGATAAATGGTAAGTTATGCTTTTGTGCGTATGCACGTGATTTTTTCGTGGAAGGACGTAACCCCCAACCCAATACAGAATCAGCCTTCGGCACAGAAAAAATGCGTGCGAAAGCCAATACCTCATTAGGAAAAAATGAGGCTAAATGCGGAATTTTTTTGATTCCGTGCGAGAAAATCAGTGCAGTTGGCATGGTTGTTTAATTTCTTAGGGTTATATGTTACTTGCTGAAAATTATTATAAATCTAGATTTTTTTGAAAGAAGACATGATTTTTTAGAAATATCCAACGTAATTTTGCTAAATAAAAGTAATGGGAAAGATAAACTTTCCCATATCATTAAAAATCAAGAATAGTGTCTTTAATTTTATAATCTAGCAATAGATTATTAATTATTACTCCAGCTAAATAGTTTGTTTTTGAGGCAACTTGTGGGTGATTTTTTATCCCCGGGTCATTGTATTCTATGATTTTTAGTTCTGGGATTCTAGCTTTCAAATTAATGATATCTGAGTAAAATTCAGAATTCTTTGATGTACAAATTACAGCATCATTTTTACCCGTTTTTTGAATAGTTAAGAAACTTTCTTTGATATCTTTAGCTAGTACTTTTAAATACAATGGATCTTTACCTTTGTAATATTCTTCTGAGCCTAAATAAGGATCAATCGAATAAGTCTTATAATTACCCAATAATGCATGATATAAAGCTCCCGTTCCACCAGATGAAGCGCCTAATATAACAATTTTATCCTCATTTATCTCATATAGAGAGGCTAGACTTTTGATAAATTTTTGGATGTCTTTTTCTACATTAGTGTCGAATTTTGTATTTAAGCCATGACAACCAAATGCCCCACCTAAATCAGCAATTCTTACTATATATGTATTCGGTAGTAATGTGTTACTGATAAATGGATA
>ERZ772906.1659-NODE-1659-length-12043-cov-5.380464_pt1 | contig 12043 bp, 7 predicted proteins | sample MGYA00511338_ERZ772906 | MGnify/ENA primary metagenome ERZ772906 (study PRJEB29015, sample SAMEA2738076) | human oral metagenome | biome: human oral; feature: human-associated habitat; material: saliva | place: China | collected 2212 ... | reverse complement strand
TAGGACTGTATATCATGGGTGCTCTGTGGGATATTAGTACTTCATACGTATTCTACGCATCAGCAATTATCGCAGCTATTGGAACAGTAGTCGCGACAAGAATAAAAACAACAAGATAACAAAAAAGACCTCAAGACTCAGATTGTAATCTGAAATCTTGAGGTCTTTATGTATATAATAAATACATAAAATGAAATATTAAATAAAAAAGGAGTCTGATTAATCAAACATCCTTTTTTAAATACTTGCATCAGTATTATTTAGCTGCTGAAGTTTTTGGTAAAACTTTTCCAGCTGGTTTAGCCATAGCTTTTTTAGCTGCTGCTTTACCTTTACCAACGTAGTGGAATTCACCAGGTGCAACTTCTTTACCAACGATTCCGTTAGCATTGTCTGTAGCTTTTTTAGCATCTTGTCCTAATTTAGCGTCAGCTGATGGTTTAAGTTGATCTAATGAAGTAACCTCTTGATTAGTGTTTGCAGTAGTTGCAACATCTTTTACGTGAGGTACGTTAACTAATTCATCTGCAGCTAATGCAGTTGGTGCTGCTACTAGAGATGCAGCGAATACTGATAATAATACTTTTTTGTTCATAGTATTAAGTCTCCTTTTAAATAATAATTTTTTGATTTTTATACGACAGATTATCGTATATAGTTATTATATTGATTTTCATATTAAAAGTCAAGTTATTTTCTTAAGTTTTTTATTATTTTTCGTTAAAACATTTGATAAAAGTGCTTTTTAGTAGCTATATTGTATATTTTCTATAAGGTTTATCTTCTAACTAAACCTTTAGTTATAACTTACGTAAATAACTTTAAATCACAGATAACTTAGCTAAATATTACATTAAATCATACGTTATTATTCATACTTATTTAATTAATTCACTTCGTAAATATACATCTACCATCTTGTAAGTTTGTTCTACTGAATCAATATGAGTTCTTTCATAAGAGTGGCTTGATTCTATACCTGCCCCAAGGAGTGCGTGTTTTACCCCTGCACCTGCTCGCATCGCTGCTGATGCATCACTACCATAATATGGATAGATATCTAATTTATATTGAATATCATTTTCTATTGCTAATTGCACTAGGTGATTGCGGAATTCATAATTATATGGACCACTAGCATCTTTAACACATATTGATACAGTATATTCATCAGTCTGCTGGTCATCCCCCATAGCTCCCATATCAACAGCTAGGTATTCTACAGCTTCTTTCGGAAGATTTGAGTTAGCTCCATGCCCTACTTCTTCGAATACACTAAACATAAAGTGTGTTGTGTGAGGTAACTCTATATTTTCTTCCTTATATTTTCTTAATAAATCTAACAGAATCGCAGCACTAACTTTATCATCTAAGAATCTACTTTTTATAAATCCTGTTTCTGTAATTATCGTACGTGGATCAAAGCTTATGAAGTCTCCGACATCAATACCTAAGTCGCGTGTTTCTTTCTCATTTCTTACTTTGGCATCTAGTCTTACTTCCATATTATCTTCTGTTCGTTCTGCTGTTCCCGCATCACGATATACATGCGTACTAGTTTGATGAATTAGGATAGTTCCACTAACAGTTTTCCCTGTACTTGCTACATGAACAAGACAGTTCTCACCTTCTATCATATTCCATGGATAACCACCGATTTTAGCCATTTTTAAGCGACCATCAGCTTTCACCGCACGCACCATCGCTCCTAATGTATCTACGTGAGCTGTTACGACACGGTGTTTATTATCGTCCTTACCTTTAACTATTACATTTACCTCACCTTTATTAGTTCGAATAGGCTTATATCCTAATCTTTCTAGTTCTTCTACTAGGTAGTCTGCGACTTTTCTTGTGAAACCTGTTGGTGATGGTATGCTAGTAAGTTTTTTTAAATAATCTATTGTTTGTTGCATAAGAATGCTCCTTTACCTATAAAATATATAAAAACAAAAGACCCATGCAAAGCATGAGCCTTTTTTATAAAATTGCGTAGTTATTATGCTTTGTTTCTTGAACCGAAGATATCGATTTTTTCGTGAACCATAGCTTTAATAGCTTCAAATCCAGGGTTTAATAATTTACGAGGGTCGAAACCTTTAGGTTTTTGATCTCCACCTTCTTCAATGTATTTACGTGTAGCTTCAGCAAACGCTAATTGACATTCAGTGTTAACGTTAACTTTAGATACTCCTAGAGAGATAGCTTTTTGGATTTGGTCAGTTGGAATACCTGAACCACCGTGTAATACTAATGGAATACCATCAGTGATTTCAGCGATTTTTTCTAATGTTTCAAAGCTTAATCCAGCCCAGTTTTCAGGGTATTTACCGTGAATGTTACCAATACCTGCAGCTAGGAAGTCAATTCCTAAGTCAGCCATTGTTTTACATTCGTTTGGATCAGCTAATTCACCAGTACCGATAACTCCATCTTCTTCTCCACCGATTGAACCAACTTCACACTCGATTGATAATCCTTTAGAGTGAGCTAAAGCGATCATTTCTTTAGATTTAGCAATGTTTTCTTCGAATGGATAGTGAGATCCGTCGAACATTACTGAACTAAATCCAGCTTCGATAGCTTTTTGAGTTCCTTCGTATGAACCGTGGTCTAAGTGTAATGCAACAGGAACTGTGATGTTCATTTCTTCAACCATAGCTTCAACCATAGCTGCAACAGTTCTGAAACCAGTCATGTATTTAGCTGCTCCTTCACTTACACCTAAGATAACTGGACTTTTTGCTTCTTCACAAGCTGCTAAGATAGCTTTTGTCCATTCTAAGTTATTGATGTTGAAATGCCCTACTGCATATCCTTCTTTTCTTGCTTTTACAAGCATGTCTTTTGCTGGTACTAATACCATGTTATTTGTCCTCCTTAAATAACTACTAATATATATATTATAATACTACACTTTTTAGAAAAAATAAACTATTTTATTTTATAATTTTCAATTATGTATGTTATTAACAAAATTCTTATATATTAATTCCTCTATTCTTTACCATTACAAGGTTTCATTGATAACGTATACAAGTTTAATTTAATAGTTATCTTAATTTTTTATTCTACAATTACGTTACTGTTTTTTCTAAAATTTTTATTTTTTTAATTTTATAAAAGATAATCCTTATATTGAAAATCTATGCTAATACAGAATTAACTTTTAAAAAATCACCTCAATGTTGGCAACAATTGCCAACATTTGAAGTGATATGTTATAAAATATTCTATTTATCTAATTTAGACATTGTTTCAACCATATACTCTGGAATTTCTGTTTCAAAGAATAGGTGTTCACCTGTAATTGGGTGATTAAATTCGATACTTTTCGAGTGAAGTGCCTGTCCATTTGTATTTAATGTTTTTCTTGGACCATATACTGGATCCCCTACTAATGGGTGGTTAATATATTTCATGTGTACCCTAATTTGGTGAGTACGTCCAGTTTCTAATTCACATTCGATAAGTGTATATTTCTCAAATCTATCTATAACCTTAAAGTGTGTAATAGATGGTTTCCCTTCATCGATAATAGCCATTTCTTTACGTTCTTTCGGATTACGAGCGATTGGTGCATCGATAGTCCCATAGTCGTGCTTAATACTTCCGTGCACAAGAGCATAATATTTTCTCTTAACATCTTTATTCGCGATCATTTCTGATAATTTAACATGTGCTTTATCATTTTTCGCAACGATTAATAATCCTGACGTATCTTTATCTATTCTGTGAACAATACCAGGTCTGATAGTACCATTAATACTTGAAAGTTCACTGTGGAATAATAAGGCATTAACTAATGTTCCATCCTTATGTCCTACAGATGGATGAACAACCATACCTTTAGCTTTATTTACAATGATTAAATCATTATCTTCATAGACGATATCCACTGGGATGTCTTGTTTTACAACGTCTAACTCTTCAGGTTCTTTGTAATCGATAGTAATAACATTACCTTCTTTTAATTTATAATTAGTTTTAATATTATTTCCATCTACTTTAATATAACCTTCAGAAATTAAGTTCTGGATATTTGTTCTAGAAACATCTGTTAATTCTTGTTGTAAAAATTTATCAATTCTCTCACTTTTCGGTGAAGTATATATAATTTTTTGTGTATCCATTACTTCCTCCTTTTTTCATACTATACTATCTTAACATATACACTGAAAAAAACAAAATAAAATATAGTAGAAATATACAAAATGTGATGTTTTATAAAGATTTTCAACTTGGCAAATACAAATTAGTAAAAATTAAATAATTTCTTTCACTTTCCCTATTTTTCTTTCTATATTATAATATTTAATGAAAGAATTAATTAACTTTTTGTGTGAGTTGTTTTATCTATACTACTAACTCACAGAACAACCTATATAAGGAGTGGATTTTTTGGAAATTAATAGATTACATGTAGATTTTGATCTTCAGAGTAAGTATGATCCTAAGGGTGATCAGATTAATGCGATTACCGAACTTACTGAAGGTTTAAATAATGGAGAAAAATATCAAACATTACTTGGCGCTACTGGTACTGGTAAAACATTTACAATAGCAAACATAGTGAAAAACGTAGGAAAACCTACCCTAGTTCTAGCTCATAATAAGACATTAGCTGGACAATTATACAATGAGCTTAAAGAATTTTTCCCGAATAACCGAGTTGAGTATTTCGTTTCATACTATGATTACTTCCAACCAGAGGCGTACGTTCCATCAACAGATACATATATAGAAAAAGATTCATCCGTGAATGATGAGATTGATAAACTACGACACAGTGCAACATCTTCATTATTTGATCGTGATGATGTTATTATCGTATCGAGTGTCAGCTGTATATATGGTCTTGGTTCGCCAGAAGAATATTCATCGCTAGTACTATCATTACGCGTTGGTGATGAAATCAGTAGAAATAAAATAATGGAAAAACTAATTAGTATTCAATATATGAGAAATGATATTGAGTTTACTCGTGGTAATTTTAGAGTTCGTGGTGATGTAATTGAAATCTTCCCAGCTTCTCGTAGCGAAAACTCTGTTCGTATAGAGTTGTTCGGTGATGAAATAGATCGTATTCGTGAGATTAATCCGCTAACTGGTGAAGTATTAAGTGAACTTGAACATATCGCAATATACCCTGCCAGTCACTTCGTTGCCGGTGATGAAAAAACTAAAGAAGCAATTAAGAGAATACGAGCTGAACTTGAAGAAAGATTAAAAGTTCTAAATATGGAAAATAAACTTCTAGAAGCTCAACGTCTTGAACAACGTACTAACTATGACCTTGAAATGATGGAAGAAATGGGGTTCTGTTCAGGGATAGAGAACTACTCTCTTCATCTTACACTTCGTGAACCTGGTAGTACTCCATATACACTACTAGATTACTTCCCAGATGATTGGTTACTAGTAGTCGATGAATCACACGTTACTCTTCCACAGGTTCGTGGTATGTTTAACGGAGACAGAGCTCGTAAACAAGTGCTTGTTGATTATGGATTTAGATTACCTACAGCTCTGGATAACCGTCCTTTGAACTTCGAAGAATTTGAGAAAAAACTTAATCAAGCTATTTTCGTTTCAGCGACTCCAGGAGATTTCGAATTAGAGAAAAGTACAAAAATTACTGAACAAATCATTCGTCCTACAGGTCTACTAGATCCGATTATCGATATTCGACCTGTTAGTGACCAAGTATTCGATATTACTAAAGAAGCTGAGAAGATTATCGCTAAAGGAGAACGTGTACTTATCACTACCTTAACGAAGAAAATGGCAGAATCTCTGACAGCTTACCTGAAAGAAAATGGTTTAAAAGTAGAATACCTACACTCTGATATTAAAACATTAGAACGTACAGAAATAATTAGAAATCTTCGACTTGGTAAATTCGATATACTAATAGGTATCAACTTACTGCGTGAAGGTCTAGATATTCCTGAAGTATCGCTTGTGGCTATTTTGGATGCTGATAAGGAAGGATTTTTACGTGGAGATAAAGCTCTTCTTCAAACAATTGGACGTGCCGCACGTAATGCGAATGGTCGTGTAATTATGTATGCAGATAATATTACTCGAAGCATGAGAAAAGCGATTGATGAGACAAACCGTCGTCGTGAAATTCAAATGGCTTATAATGAGGAACATGGCATTATCCCACAAACAATTATAAAAGATATTCGTGACAGTATTAGCGCTAAGAAAGAAGTCGTTAACGATGAAGAGATTCTTGAACTTGAAGAAACTGCAAATATCAACGATGATAATATTGAAGAACACTTAGCAGAACTAGAACAACAAATGTTCGCTGCTGCAGAAAAATTTGAATTCGAACAAGCTGCAAAACTTCGTGATACAATCGCAGAACTAAAAGAGAAATATAAACTATAGAATATAAAGTTATAGAAGCAACTACATTATTTTGACTCGTAATAATCCGTTGCTTCTATATTTTTTAAGATTTAATTTTTTATAAAATTTATTCTATTAAAGCTTACAAATTTATTCTACTTTTATGTTTTTATGATATAATAAGGTATATTAGTTTTGTATCGTAGTTAACAATTTTCGATCATAACTAAATTAAAACATGTGTATATTGAAATTTATACATTATAATAAAAAAACAATTTTTATTTCTTAGGAGATTTAAACATGACAAAACAAAATATTGGAATTGTATATGGTGGTAAAAGTGCTGAACACTCTGTATCACTTTTAACAGCGAAATCAATTATTAACGCAATAGACAAAGAAAAATACAACGTATTCCCTATCTTTATCTCATTAGAAGGTAACTGGGCACGTGGTGAAAAAATTACATCAGAAGTAACTGATCAACACGATCTTATTTTCTCAAACTTTGATAATGACATCAGTGGATTATTATTTGAAGATGGACGTAAATTCGATATCGTCTTCCCTGTTCTTCACGGACCAAACGGTGAAGATGGAACAATTCAAGGTCTACTAGAAATCATGGATATCGCTTATGTTGGTAACAACGTACTTTCAAGTGCAGCTGGTATGGACAAAGTAGTTATGAAGCAATTATTCGCTGCTTATGACCTTCCACAACTTCCATACGTTCACTTTATCGAATATACATGGAAAAATAAAAAAGAAGCTATTATCGCTGAAATTAATGAAAAACTTAAATACCCTGTATTCGTTAAACCTGCTAACTTAGGTTCTTCAGTTGGTATTAGCCGTTGTAACGATGAAGCCGAATTAGTAAAAGGTATTGAAGAAGCTCTAAAATTCGATAAAAAAATCGTTGTTGAGCAAGGTGCTGTAGGAGCTAAAGAAATTGAAGTTGCCGTACTTGGTTATAACGAAGTAAAAACTACAGATCCTGGTGAAATCGTAAATATTTCTACTACTGATTTCTACGATTACGAAACTAAGTACACAGATGGACAATCTCGTATGGATATTCCTGCACCAATAGATACTACTCTATATCCTAAATTTAGAAAAATGGCAGCAACAGCATTCCGCGCAATCAGCGGTTCTGGTTTAGTACGTGCTGATTTCTTCTACACTAAAGAAGGAGAAATCTTCATTAACGAAGTAAACACAATGCCTGGTTTCACACCATTCTCAATGTTCCCTTCTCTATGGGCAAACATGAATGTAAGTTATTCAGAAATTATCGAAGAACTATTCAAACTAGCTGCAGAGCGTTACGAAGATCGTAAAAACTTATTAACTGAAGAATAGGATTAACCATGAAATATTTAGTTACAGAATTAGAAAAAATATTAAATGCTAAAAAAGCTAATATTACTAGTAATGTAGAAATTACTGGTATCGCTATTGACAGTAGAAAAGTTAAACAAGGGGATCTTTTCATCCCCTTCTTAGGTGAAAATGTCGATGGTCACAACTATATAGAAAGTGCCTTTGAAAAAGGTGCTGCTGCAAGTTTATCTTTAAAAGACGACTTCGTTTCTGATAATAATATTATCTACGTTGATGATAGTTATGAAGCTATTCAAACTCTAGCGAAACACTATTTAGAAAGTTTAAATGCCAAAACTATCGCAATCACAGGTAGTAACGGTAAAACAACTACTAAAGATATTATCACAAGTGTATTATCAACAAAATATAAAGTTCACAAAACACAAGGAAACTTTAACAACGAACTTGGAGTGCCAATTACTATTCTTGCTGCACCTGAAGATAGTGAAATATTAGTTCTTGAAATGGGTGCTGATGGTTTTGGACAACTTGATTTCTTATCTAAGTTAGTTGAGCCTGATTATACAGTAATTACTAATATTGGTGAAAGTCACATTGAATTCTTCAAATCACGTGAAGGAATTGCTAAGGCTAAATTCGAAATAACTAATGGTATGAAGAAAGACGGATACTTCGTCTATAACGGAGATGAGGTTCTTCTAAAAACGTTAGTAGATTCTTCAGATATCAAGGCAACATCATGTGGTGAAAATAGCTATAACGATATTATATTAGAAAACTACACAATTACTCGTGATAAAATTGATTTCAAACTTAATATAAGCGACGGTCAATACTTCACAAAATTAAAAGGAAAACATAATCTATATAACATTATGTTCGCAACAGCAATCGCAAATAAAATCGGATTAACAAACGAAGAAATCCGCAAAGCTATTGAAAATACTGTGGAAATAACAGGCATGCGCCTACAAAGCATCCCATACAAAGATGATTCACTAATTATCAACGATGCATATAACGCTAGCCCTACTTCTATGAAAGCTGGTGTCGATGTAGTAAGTAGCTATGATGATTTCGATTATAAAACACTAGTATTAGGAAGCATGTTCGAACTAGGACCTAACGAAGTTAACTATCACGGTGAAATTGGAGAATATATTTCTGAAAACACAAACAATATTGACTTAGTAATCAGCGTTGGAGATTTAGCAGAAAACATTACTAAACAAATTAAAAACGACAAAATAAAAATACTACACTTCCCTACTACAGCAGAAGTTAGTGAATATCTAAAAAATAACAAACATAAAAACGAAGTAATCTTATTCAAAGCAAGCCGTTCTATGAAACTAGAGACGATTATTGAAGAAATAACGAAGTAAGAGAATATAAAAAAGTATTTACGTTTATTGAGATTAACGTAAATGCTTTTTTATATTTAGTTTCATAATTATTTGCGTTTATGTAAACAAAAATAAGATTATAGATCAAATAACACTCAATATTATCTCATCAATAATCTTATTATACGAGCAGGAAATTTTCATACCACTCAAACGGAACTGGATTTGCTATTTTTTTTAAAGGGTTTTGTAGAATTCAAAATTTACATATCTCTCAAACGAATGCTTTTTCTTTCATTGTCTACCGTTCGTTTTGTAGAACTCAAAATTTACATATCTCTCAAACAACGAGATAAAAAAGTCGCCGATTTTAGCTGTTTTGTAGAACTCAAAATTTACATATCTCTCAAACAGATTTCCAGTTTCAACAGTATTAGCTTTAAGTTTTGTAGAACTCAAAATTTACATATCTCTCAAACAATTTAGAAGGTAACTTTTTCGTATCATACGTTTTGTAGAACTCAAAATTTACATATCTCTCAAACAATTCAGTAGCTTGATCTTCTAATTTTTTCGTTTTGTAGAACTCAAAATTTACATATCTCTCAAACGGATTTTATGTTGATGATGGAGATAATAAAGTTTTGTAGAACTCAAAATTTACATATCTCTCAAACGTAAAATATGCACCAAGTACTTCAAATAATGTTTTGTAGAACTCAAAATTTACATATCTCTCAAACGGATAGTCCTCCAGCAACTCCGCATACGCGTTTTGTAGAACTCAAAATTTACATATCTCTCAAACAATAAATATACTTTCATCAGCAACGATGAAGTTTTGTAGAACTCAAAATTTACATATCTCTCAAACGCGAAGTTAAAAACCTGCACATATTGCCACGTTTTGTAGAACTCAAAATTTACATATCTCTCAAACATCATTAGGGTTGTTTAACCACTTACCGTGTTTTGTAGAACTCAAAATTTACATATCTCTCAAACGTATCGCTAGTTAAATAAAAATAACACAAAGTTTTGTAGAACTCAAAATTTACATATCTCTCAAACGGATGGTATTTTCTAATCTGCTTCAAAGTGTTTTGTAGAACTCAAAATTTACATATCTCTCAAACCAACGCTGTAACACGTTCATTTAGTTGAGGTTTTGTAGAACTCAAAATTTACATATCTCTCAAACCATCATCGTAAGCATCTATCACCACTTCATGGTTTTGTAGAACTCAAAATTTACATATCTCTCAAACTTTTCTCCGGATTATCTAGTCCCTTAAAAAGTTTTGTAGAACTCAAAATTTACATATCTCTCAAACTTAAGTAATAGATTGAAACAAGCTCGCAAGGTTTTGTAGAACTCAAAATTTACATATCTCTCAAACTGATTTTATTTCAGAAAAAAATGGTTATGGTTTTGTAGAACTCAAAATTTACATATCTCTCAAACTTACGACGTATCTACTCAGTTTAAATATTGGTTTTGTAGAACTCAAAATTTACATATCTCTCAAACTTACCGCTTTACTCATTTCATCTCTCTCAGTTTTGTAGAACTCAAAATTTACATATCTCTCAAACGCTGGAGTATCGAGTAAAACTATTCAAAAGTTTTGTAGAACTCAAAATTTACATATCTCTCAAACAGTTTAAATCATTTAAACTTTGTAATTTAGTTTTGTAGAACTCAAAATTTACATATCTCTCAAACGGCGGAACTAATGACTGGGGGAACAATGCAGTTTTGTAGAACTCAAAATTTACATATCTCTCAAACTAATTCTTGAATTTCTGAAAATTTCCGTTCGTTTTGTAGAACTCAAAATTTACATATCTCTCAAACTTTTGTCTGATGAAAGTCTTAGGTATGAAAGTTTTGTAGAACTCAAAATTTACATATCTCTCAAACGCTATTTTCTCACCAGACGTCAAATAAGCAGTTTTGTAGAACTCAAAATTTACATATCTCTCAAACACTCTATATGGAGTGTTAAAAGGAATTGTTGTTTTGTAGAACTCAAAATTTACATATCTCTCAAACATTATGATGTACACATTACGAAATGATTAGTTTTGTAGAACTCAAAATTTACATATCTCTCAAACCTTCCGTATCATTATAAACGGTGTCTTTGGTTTTGTAGAACTCAAAATTTACATATCTCTCAAACCAGTTGCACACAGGACTTAGAATAGGAGAAGTTTTGTAGAACTCAAAATTTACATATCTCTCAAACACGATAACTCAATTATATCTTGTTTATATTGTTTTGTAGAACTCAAAATTTACATATCTCTCAAACAATAGTGATGTTGCTACAATGCACACGCTAGTTTTGTAGAACTCAAAATTTACATATCTCTCAAACAACGTTTAAAGCTTTACTTTGATTGATATGTTTTGTAGAACTCAAAATTTACATATCTCTCAAACATGTACTGTTTGCGCAATGATTACAATTTGTTTTGTAGAACTCAAAATTTACATATCTCTCAAACCAGGCAATGTTAGAAAACGACGTTAAAGGGTTTTGTAGAACTCAAAATTTACATATCTCTCAAACAGAATCCTATTAATATATGACGATATAATAGTTTTGTAGAACTCAAAATTTACATATCTCTCAAACACTGGTTCAGTTATTTCTAAATAACTTGTGTTTTGTAGAACTCAAAATTTACATATCTCTCAAACATGTACAGAGAAATTACACACAATGGGAAAGTTTTGTAGAACTCAAAATTTACATATCTCTCAAACAAAGCGTTTGACTTAGACACGTTAAATACTGTTTTGTAGAACTCAAAATTTACATATCTCTCAAACCTCAAATTGAGATTTAGAGTAGAAATTTTGAATTTTGGTATAAAAAAATGGACCGACACCGATCCAGGCCCGAAGGCAATTTAGATAAAATCTTTATTTGAACTTGAATGTAAATTTTGAATCTACCTATATTATA
>ERZ772906.1653-NODE-1653-length-12062-cov-3.068627_pt1 | contig 12062 bp, 11 predicted proteins | sample MGYA00511338_ERZ772906 | MGnify/ENA primary metagenome ERZ772906 (study PRJEB29015, sample SAMEA2738076) | human oral metagenome | biome: human oral; feature: human-associated habitat; material: saliva | place: China | collected 2212 ... | reverse complement strand
GTTCAGACGAGCCGAGCGGCAGCCCGCCGCCGGCGACACCCTCGCTCAACCCACCGAACCCACTGAACCCACCGAAACGGAGAACCATCATGAGCGCCCCCGCCCTGTCCGACCTGAGCCGTGAGGCCCGCGACCTGCTTCAGACCCAGAGCATCGAACTGCCCAGTTGGGCCTTCGGCAATTCCGGCACCCGCTTCCGCGTCTTCACCACCGCCGGCGTGCCCCGCACCCCCTTCGAGAAGATCGACGACGTCGCCGAGGTCAACCGGCTCACCGGCGTCACGCCGCGGGTCTCCCTCCACATCCCGTGGGACAGGACGGATGACTACGCCGCCCTGCGCGACCACGCCGAGGAGCAGGGCGTGAACATCGGCACCATTAACTCCAACGTCTTCCAGGACGAGGATTACAAGCTCGGCTCCCTGACCAACCCGGACGAGCGGATCCGCGCCAAGGCGATCGCCCACCACCTGGAGTGCATCGACATCATGCGGGCCACCGGCTCGCCGGCCCTGAAGATCTGGCTGGCCGACGGCACCAACTACCCGGGCCAGGACTCCATCCGCGAGCGCCAGGACCGCCTGGCCGACTCCCTGAGCCGGGTCTACGCCGCCCTCGACTCCGACCAGCAGCTCGTCCTGGAGTACAAGTTCTTCGAACCGGCCTTCTATCACACCGACGTCCCCGACTGGGGCACCTCCCTGGTGCACTGCCAGGCGCTGGGCGAGCGCGCCAAGGTGGTTCTGGACACCGGCCACCACGCCCCGGGCACGAACATCGAGTTCATCGTCGCCCAGCTGCTGCGGCTGGGGCGCCTGGGGGCCTTCGACTTCAACTCCCGCTTCTACGCCGACGACGACCTCATCGTGGGAGCGGCCGACCCCTACCAGCTCTTCCGCATCATGAACGAGATCGTGGCCGCCGGGGCGCTGGCCCCCGACTCGGGTGTGAACTTCATGCTGGACCAGTGCCACAACCTGGAGGAGAAGATCCCCGGCGAGATCCGCTCGGCCACCAACGTCCAGGAGGCCACCGCCAAGGCGCTCCTCGTGGACCGCGAGGCCCTGGCGGACGCCCAGACCGCCGGCGACGTGCTGGGGGCCAACGACATCCTCGTCGATGCTTTCAATACCGATGTTCGTCCTCTGCTGGCCGAGCTGCGCGAGTCCCAGGGTCTGGCGCCTGACCCCATGAGGGCGTTCCTGGACTCCGGCTACCTCGAGCGCATCCGCTCCGAGCGCGTGGGCGGCGACGCCGCGGGCTGGGGCGCCTGAGCCCCCCTCCGCCGGCGGGGCCGCGGCTCCACGGGTTCCGCGGCCCCGCTACGGCGCGCTCTAGTATCCAACCACCCCGCCCGATGTCGCCCGAAAGGATCCCTCATGACCGCCACCCGCCCCGTCCGCATCGGAGCCGTCGACCTGGGTGCCTCCTCCGGGCGCGTCATGGTCGGCACCATCGCCGACGGGCGCATCACCCTGACTCAGACGCGCCGCTTCGCCAACGGCGCCATCCCGCTGCCCACCCGCGAGGGCGAACGCCTGTTCTGGGACGTGCTGCGCCTATGGGGGGAGGTGCGCGAGGGGCTGCTCGCGGCCGTGCGCGACATCGGTCCCCTATCGGCCATCGGCATCGACACCTGGGGGGTGGACTACGGCCTGGTCAACGGCTCGGGCACCCTGTCCGCCCAGGTCCACGCCTACCGCTCCGCGCGCACCCGCGGCATCCCCGAGCGGGTCTTCGCCACGATCCCGGCACGGGAGATCTACGCGATCAACGGGCTGCAGGTGCAGGATTTCAACACGATGTTCCAACTCGTGGCCCAGGCCCGCGACAACGGCATCCCCCGGTCCTCGAACGGCGCCTACGCACGCACCATGCTGCTCCTGCCCGATCTCCTGGCCTGCTTCCTCACCGGCCAGCGGGTCGCCGAGGTCACCAACGCCTCGACCACCGGCCTGGTGGACGCGCGCCTGCGCACCTGGTCGCGGCCCCTGCTGGAGCGGCTGCGCACCGAGCTCGGCCTCGACCTGGACGGCGTCCTGCCCGACATCATCGAGCCGGGTACCGTCATCGGACCGGTGCTCCCCGAGGCGCTGGAGATCTTCGGCCCCGACGGCGCCCCCACCCCGGTGGTCGCCGTCGGCAGCCACGACACGGCCTCCGCCGTCGTCGCCGTCCCCGCCACCGACCCCGACTTCGCCTACATCTCATGCGGGACCTGGTCGCTGGTGGGGCTGGAGCTGGAGGAGCCGGTGCTCACTCTGGCCTCGCGGACCGCCAACTTCACCAACGAGCTCGGCGTCGACCACACGGTCCGCTATCTCAAGAACGTCATGGGCCTGTGGGTGCTCAACGAAGCTGTGCGCGCCTGGCGGCGTCAAGGCCTGGAGACCTTCCTACCCGAGCTCGACGCCGCAGCCGCGACTGCCGAGCCGCTGCGCACCGTTGTCGACATCGACGACCCCGTCTTCTACGCCCCCGGGGACATGGCCGCCCGCATCGACGACGCCGCCCGCGCCACCGGGCAGCCCCGGCCTCGTAGCGTCGGCGAGTACGTGCGCTGCATCGACGACTCCCTGGCCCTGGCCTACCGCCGTGCCGTGCGCCAGGCCGCCGAGCTGTCCGGACGCGAGGTGAGGGTCGTCCACATGGTCGGCGGTGGCATTCGCAACCGGCTCCTGTGTCAGCTGGCCGCCGACGCGATCGGTCTGCCGGTCCTGGCCGGCCCCGCCGAGGGCACGGCCCTGGGAAACGCCGTGGTCGCGGCCCGCGGCGCCGGCCTGCTCGACGGCGAGCTGAGCGACCTGCGCCGCCTCATCCGAGACTCCACCGACATCACCTCCTACGCCCCCGACCCGGCCGCCGCAGCGTCCTGGGACGCCGCCGAGCTCCGGCTGCTCGGCTGAATCGTCCGGGCCGCCGCGCCGCCGCATGGCCGACCGGATCGCCGACGCGTGCGGACCGCCGTCCGATGACGGCCCGGCCCGCATGCGAACAACTACACGCAGACAGTCACAGATATTCGAAGGACACCCCAGCATGAGCACGCACCCGACTCTCACCGACATCCTCACCCACATGGGCGCCGCCGGACGCCGGCTGGACCACATGGGCGCCGTCGAGGCCGGCGCCGGCAACATCTCCATCGCCGTGGCCGCCGACGCCGACGAACTCGGCCTGGTCGACCGCCTCCCCGAGGCGACCCCCGGCGTCGAGCTGCCGCTGCCCGCTCCGGCGCTCGCGGGCCGCACGGTCCTGGTCACCGGCTCGGGCTGCCGGCTGCGCGACGTCGCCGCCGCCCCCGAGATGACAGTGTCGGCCTTCGTCGTGGACAAGGGCGGAGCCACCGGCACCTGGTACACCCATCCGGAGAGGACCTACGTGGGGCCGACGAGCGAATTCAACTCGCATCTGGCCGTTCACAACGACCAGGTCGAGCGGCGCGGCGTCGACTTCCAGGCGGTGATACACGCCCAGCCCCCCTACCTGGTCCAGCTGTCCCACATCAGGGGCGTCCGCAGCACGCGGGACTTCAACCGCCGTATCCTGCGCTGGGAGCCCGAGACGATCGTCCAGCTCCCCGCCGGCGTCGAGGTGCTGGACTTCATGGTGCCCGGGTCGCAGACCCTCATGGAGAACAGCGTGCGGGCCCTGCGCGACCACATCATCGTCGTGTGGTCCAAGCACGGCATCATGGTGCGCTCCGACATCTCCCCGCTGGCCGCCGTCGACAAGGTCGAGTACGCGGAGACCGGGGCCATGTACGAGGTGCGCAGCATGATGGCCGGCGGGCTCGGCGAGGGGCTCACCGATGACGAACTGCACGCCGTCGTCGAGGCCTTCGAGGTCGACACCGATCTGTTCTGACGGCCGTCCCGCGGCTGCCGCGGGGCGCGGGCGGGGAGGCCGCGGCCCCGCCTCTCCTGGCCGCCCGCCCCCGTTTCCACCCGTCGCAGACCTCACAGCGTCAGGTGAATGAGAACCGGACGGTGCCGCGATTACTCTGTTCGGGACGCACGACGACGGGAGTCCGCCGCTCGTGCGTCGTCTCGTTCCGGCCCGGAACGAGAACCGTCCATGAAAGGAAGCACCATGTTCTCCGACGTTGATCGGGTCATCCGTGCGGCTGTGGCCCACGAGCGCGAAATCCAGCGCGACATTGCCGACAAGCAGGCTCAGGACGAGCAGCGCTGAGCACGGCCCCGGCATCTCGTCCGGGGCCGCGCCCCTCGACATCCCGCCCGCGGTCGCGGTCAGTCCGCCCGAACCAGCCGGGTCACCCGGTCCATGAAGGTCTCCAGGAAGCGGTCGACGTCGACGCCAAGGGCGACGCGGCTGGTCTTCCTCGGCTCGTTGAGACGCTCGACGTCGCCGATGGTCCGCCCCCGCGTCGGCCCCTCGACGTCGACTCGGAGGTTGACGGGGAAGGTGGACACGAGGCTCGGGTCGACGGCGACGGCGGCGGCGAGCGGATCGTGCAGACCGCACCCGCCCAGTCCGGGGGCGGTCGTCTCGTAGGCCCTGATGTAGTAGTCGGTCATGTCGGCCAGGAACGCGCCGGCGGGGGTGCCCGCCTCGCGCCAGCGGTGCGTGTGCTCGTAGGTGAGCAAAGTCTGGAGGGTGACGTCGAGGCCGACCATGGTGGCGTCGACGCCGGAGCGGAAAACGGCGTCGGCGGCGTCGGGATCCTGGCTGATATTAGCCTCGGCCCAGGGGCTGGTGTTCCCCGAGACGGTCAGGGCGCCACCCATGAGGACGACCGTGAGACGTTCGGCCAGGCTGGGATCCTTCTTCAGGGCGGCGGCGAGATTGGTCAGAGGTCCGGTGGGGACGTAGACGAGTTCGTCGCCGTAGCGGCGTGAAGCCTCGATGATGACGTCGACGGCGCCGGTGGTTTCGGCGCTTCGCCGCGAGTCGGCGATGTCGACCTCCCCGATCCCGTTGCGGCCGTGGATGAAGGCGGAGATCTCCTGGACTGAGAAATCCCCGGCGCTCGAGGCGCAGGGCAGCCCCGGGTGGACGGGGATCCCGGGGGCGCCGAGGAGATCGAGGACCGCCAGGGAGTTGCGCACCGAGTCCCTCATGAGGACGTTCCCGTAGGTGGCGGTGACGCCGATGAGCTCCGCCTCGGGGCTGGCGAGCGTGTAGGCGATGGCGAGGGAATCGTCGATGCCGGTGTCCAGATCGAGGATGAGTTTCCTGGTCATGAGTGCTCCTCCTTCGTCACTCACCAGACGAAGATGCCGACGATGCCGGCGGACATGAGGGATACCAGGATCCCGGACAGGAGCATGCGGCCGACGTTCTTGGAGACCAGGTCGTTGCGCTCCTTGTCGACGATGCCCTTGAAGCAGCCGATGATCATGCCGATCGTGCCGAAGTTCGCGAAGGACGTGAGGAAGACGGTGAGGACGGCCTGGTAGTGGCGGGCGTAGCCCGTGATCTCGGAGGTGACCTGCCCCATGGCGACGAACTCGTTGGTAACGAGCTTGAGCCCCATGATCTGGGACATGTCCCAGGCGTTGGACGGGTCCAGGCCCAGAAGCATCGCGGGGATGAACATGACGACGCCGAGGATCGACTCCAGGGAGAGCGGGCCCCATAGGGCGCCGAGGACCTTGTCGATGAGAGCGGCCAGGGCGACGAAGGTGATGACATTGGCGGTGATGATGAGGATCATCTTCCCACCGCCGATGATGGAGTCGCCGAGGAAGGAGAAGAAGGGCTCCTTGGCCGGTGCGTCGGGGTTCTTCCTGGTGAGTCTGCCGATCAGCGCGCTCAGGCCGCCCAAATGGGCGCCGGCCGGCTTCTGCGCGTCGGAGCCGGCTGTACCAACGGCCCCGGTGGACGCGGATGAGCCGGCGGCATCAACGGACCCGGCCGCCGCAGTCACCCCGGACCCAGCCGTCTCGCCGGCGGGGGCGAGCACGTCCTGGTCCCCCGGATTCTCCTGCACATCGGCGTAGGTCACGATGACGTCCTCCTCGGGGGTGATCTCCAAGGGGTAGAGCATGCTCGCGACGATAAGAGCGTTGAGGCAGTTCAGCGGCACGGCGGTCAGGACGAACTCGCCGGGAACCATCTGCATGTAGGACGCGAGGATGGATGCCGTCACACAGCTCATCGACATCATGGCGATGACGACGTCGCGCTCGGGCCTCATCCTCTGAAGCTGAATCTTGGAGACGGCCACGGCCTCGGTGTTGCCCAAGAACATCATCTCGATGGCGTAGAAAGCCTCGAACTTGGGCTGGCGCGTGATGACGCTCAGGCCGCGCCCGATCCATGTGATGAGCCAGGGGAGGAAGCCGATGTAGGTGAGGATGTCGAAAAGAGGGACGATGAGGAGGATGGGCAGCAGGGCGCTGACGACGAAGTTCGCCGGCGTGGGATCGATCCCCTCGGGTCCGACCCAGTCGCCGAACGCGAAGTTGATCCCCCTCCAGGCCACGGAGACGAGCTCGTTGAAACCGGCGGCGGCGCCCTCGACGGCCGCGCGTCCCCAGGGGAAGCCCGTGAGCAACCAGGCGATGACGACGTTGAGCGCGGTGAGGATCCCGACTGACCGCCAGGGGATCCTCGTACGGTTGCGGGAGAACAGCCACCCTACGGCGAGGAAGGCGAGAACTCCCAGGATATTGACGGCCAGGAACATGGGACGGTCCTTCGTGTGCGACGGGAGGTGTGCGGTTGAACGAACGGAAGCGGGGCGAGATCGCCCTGCCGGAGGTCGAGCGACGCGGGGTGCGGGTCGGGGGCGGACGGAGGTGGGCAGCGGATCGGACGGGGCCGGCCCGGGGCCAGGGTACTCGTGACGAGATCCGGGAAACAGTTTGTCCTCGGGTCGGTGCCGACCCGCATGGTGCAGGAGTCATCGGCGGTGGCGCGCATGTCGGCTATGGTCATCCCGCAGGCGAGAGCGCCGCACAGCTCGACGCCGTCCGGGCAGCGCCGCGTCGGGACGAGGGGCGGGGTCGATGACGTAGGCGACGGCGTGCTGCTCGGCCAGCGGGCGGCTCGGCTCGGGCAGCTCGACGCCATCCAGGCCGGTCTCGCCGTGGATGTAGGCGGCGTCGATGGCCTCGCGGGCGAGCGGCTTCATGCGGCCGGCGTGGACGGGGACCTCGGGGCGGCCGGCGAGCTCGCACACCGCCCGGGCGTTGAAGGTGACCTTCCCGAGGCTGTGGTTACCGCCGATGGTCGTGATCCCAGAAGGTCGATCTCCGGATTCCCGAACGCGAGGAGGATCGCGATCGCGTCATCATGGCCCGGATCGCAATCGAGGATCATCTTGGTTGTCACACGCGACTCCTTTGTAACCGTGACGGTGGATGTGCTTCCCTGCGGTGGACTCCTCGGCGCGACGTCGTCACCGCGCCGAGGGCCGAGGGGCCCTCCGCGCACCGATGGCCGGCGAACGAGAGGGCGGCGCCCTGATGGCACTGAGGCATCGCACAGGACTTCTCCGACACTTGGAAACGTTTCAACAAAAGATATGAGGATTCCCGGGGCTCTGGACGGGCGACCCGGTCCGTGCGGGCGCGGTCCACCCATCGTCGCCGTCGGCACGGGGACGTCCACCGCTCCCGACCCGCGCCAACGTGACGCCGTCCGCCTTGGCGGAGGCGTCGAGGCGTGTGAGCATCGCGGCGAGTCCCGCGCTGGAAACGTTTCCCTCCGCGGACCCGCACCGTTGCCATGCAGAACCGACCGCAGACGAGGAGACCGCCGTGGGGGCTCCCACCTCAAGGACGTCGCCGCGCTGGCCGGCGTCTCCCTGGGAACGGCCTCCCGCGTCCTCACCGGGCACCCCTCGACCTCGGCGCGCTCCCGCGAAAGGGTCACCGCCGCCCTGCCCCACACCGGCGTCGGACTTGGTGGAGGTGGACTGGGTGGGCACCAGGGTGATCTCCACGCGGCGGTTGAGCTGGCGGTTGCCGTCGGAGTCGTTGGGAACCCGAGGGGCGCTCTCACCCTTACCGTCAGTAGACACCGAGAAGGCCGACATGCTGGTCAGCTGCCCCAGCCTGTCGGAGACGGACGTCGCCCGACGCTTCGACAGGTCCAGGTCGTGAGCGTCATCGGCGACGCCGTCGGTGTGCCCCACGATGGAGACCTCGCCGCCGGGGTAGGTGGCCAGCTGGTCCGCGGCCTTCTTCAACGTGGCGTCCGCCTGGGCGCTCAGGTCGGCCGAGTCCGAGGCGAACAGGACGTCGGAGGCTAGGTTGATGACCACCGACTTGTCCGCCACCCGCATGTCCGAGGCCCCCCACCGAGGCGGTGAAGGTCTCCAACGCCACCGGATCAGGACTGCTCTCGGTGTCGTAGACGTCCTCCAGCGCTTTCTTGGCCTCATCGGACAGCTTGCCGTCGCGCACCACCGGCACGCCCTCGAACAGACCCGACTCGGGCACCAGGACATCGATGGTGTCGGCGTCGACCGGCTTGAACAGGGCGTGCAGCGTGGCGTCGGGCTCCTTGTCCGTCAGGCCCACGAGGTCAGAAGTGGCCTTGAAGGTCTCCTGCACCGTACCGGCGTCGAAGTCCACCACGCGCGCACCATCAGCACCACTGAAGTTTCCCGTGCCGTTCCAGACCACGTTGATATCGATTCTCTTGCCATTATCGGACCGGCTGCTCGAGCCGGTCGTGTCCAGGTGCACGGCCAGGGGAACCACCATGACGTCGTCGGAGACCACGGCCGGCCCCACTGTGACCTCCAGACTCGCCCCCACAGTCGTCACCGTCCGGGTCACGCTCTGACCCGAACCACCCGAGGCACCAGCCGAGCCCGACGCCGATGCGCTGGCCGAGCCCGAGCCCGCGCCGCCCGACGCCGCCGACGTCGAGGCGTCGGAGCCCTCGCCCCGCGACCTCCAGGGCGGCTCACAACCGGCCAGGGCCAGCAGCCCCACGCCGGTCAGGATGAACCGGAGAGGAACATGCGACGACGCATCGTCACGGGTCCTTTCAGTTGTTCGTGACGGGGATGTCGGTGAGGCGGTAGGCGGTGCCTTTGAGTGCGTACTTGCCGTCAGGATGGTCGAGGGCGACGGTGTCGCCGCCGGGGTCGGGCCAGACGACGCAGATCGTGGCAGCGCCGGCCTTGAGATGGTCGGAGACGTTGAGCTCGGTCAGGGGCAGGTGCTGCTCGGCGTAGGCGTCCAGGTAGTCGGCGGGGAAGATGCGCTCGCCAGCGGCGATGAGAGTCAGGCCGTCGCAGGCGTTGAAGGTTGGCAGGGAGCCGCCGTCCTCGTCGCGCTGGTTGGAGAGGAGTGTCTGAGGGTCCTGGAGCAGTTGGTGAAGTGGGGCGCCGGTGGAGCCGGGTTCGACGGTGCAGGTGATGGCGCCCAGGAGATAACCGCCGGTGCGGGTGACGTGATCGAGGGTGATGGTGACCTCGCCGCTGGTGTCGGTGCTCTTGGCGGTGAGGGTGACGCCCTCGGAGCCCTTGGCGACGGGGCCTTGGGGGGCCGGCAGCTTACCGCTGTCGCTGCCGTTGCTGGGGGTGGCGGAGGTGTTGCTGTCCTTGGGGGTCGTGCCGCCGGTGGGGGTCAGGGTGATCTCGACTCTTCGGTTGGCGGCTCGGGCCTCGTCGGTGGTGTCCTTGACGCGGGGCTCGGACTCGCCCTTGCCGGTCACGGAGGTCTGCCACTTGTCAAGGCTGGTGAGCTGCTCGAGTCGGGTTTTGACGGCGTCGGCGCGTTTCTCGGACAGGGTCTGGTTGTAGGCGTCGTCCTGGATGTCGTCGGTGTGGCCGACGATGGTCAGCGTCCCGCCGTCGGGGTACTGGGCGAGTTGGCCGGACACGGTCTGGAGCTGGGCCTCGGCACCCGAGGCCAGGTCGGCGGAGTCGGAGGCGAAGGTGACATCGCTGGCCAGGGTGACGGTGACGTCATCGCCACCGACCTGGGTGCTGGTGGAGTCGTCCAGGGCCCTGGTGTAGCGCTCGATGGCGACGGGTTCGGCGAGCTCGGTGGCGGCGCCCGGGAACTTATCGACTCCGCTGCTGGCGGCGCTCAGGTCGATGTCGGCTTTCTTGGCGGCGTCGGCCTCCAGCACCGAGACGGTGGTGAAGCCGGCCATCGGGACGAGGACAGTCACCTGGTCGGTATCGACCTTGCCGAAGGACAGATAGGAGGTGACTTTCTCACCGGGGGTCGTGTCGAGGAATCCGCCGCCGCCGTCGGTGGCGCTCCACACGCGCCCGCCCTCCAGGTCGAGAAGCTTGACCAGGTCGGCGCCGGCGCCGGGACGAAAGATGGATGGGGCCCCGAGGTAGTGCGAGATGCCGAGCTTGTTGCCGTTGTCGCTGTAGGAGTTGGCTTTGACATCGTCGATGGAGGCGTCGTCCTCGGCTCGGGTCAGCTCCAGGGCCATGATCGAGGTGGTCTCGTCCTCGCGGATGACGGGGGAGACCCGCACCGCCACGTTGTGGCCCATGATGTGGGCGTCGAGCTCCTGCCAGTCGGTGCTACCGGCCCCGTCTCCCCCGCTGGCGGATGCGGACCCGCTCGCCGCGGCCGAGGAGCCCGCCGACGCCGGATCCGACGACGCCGAGACGTCTCCGCCTTTCGACATCCCGGAAAGCACGTCGCACCCGGCCAGCACCGGTGCCCCGACACCCGCCAAAAACGACAGAGCCACAAAAGACCGACGAGATGGCGCCGTCGAGGAAACGCGGAGCGAACGGGAGAATGCCGAGGCCATAGGAACTCCTTGGTGAGAACGTGTTCAGAGACGGAGTGTAATCACAACGTGATGATGTCATCAAGGGACGCTCCCCGTGCACTACCCATCCCTCCACGGGGAGAACCCATAGGATCCGGCCGTCTCCGCGAGGAGCCCAGGAGGCTTATTTTCATAGAGTGGCTCAGAGCGCTTCGGCAGTAAATCGCGCGCATCGCACGGGACCGCCTATTCCTGAGAGAATTCAACTACCCGGGCTGAAGCACCTCGGAAATCAAGTCACCACGACCGACAGCGGCATGAGGATCATCGGTATCGAGACCCGACGCATCCCGCGCGCCTGCCGCACAAGGCCGCTGGCAGTTTCACCCGCGCAGACCCGCCTCAACGACGAAAGACGGGACACGCAGCGGCGGCCGGGTCTCACCGACGCCCCGGCCGGTCAGCGCAACCGGGCCAGGGACGACAGGCAACAGACACAGGCCGCAGACAAGGACGCACGCATGCTCAAGGGAATCAATCCGCTCATGACGCCAGAGCTCCTCACCGCCCTGGCCCGCATGGGGCACGGCGCCACGGTCGCTGTCCACACCCAGGAGGCGCGCCCCTACGGGTGCGACCTCCTGACCAAGGGCGTTCTGCCGAGCTTCGACCCCGAGCCCGCATCCTGACCGTCCGAAGCCGATCCCCCGTTACGATCCACCCTGTGACGACCCACCCCACCGAAGCAAAGGAGCTCATCATGGGACGCGTCATCGTCGTCGGTTCCATCAACCAGGACATCACGGTCACGGTCGACCGCCTCCCCCAGCCGGGCGAGACGCTCTCGGGCACCTCCACCACCTACCGTCTGGGCGGCAAAGGGGCGAATCAGGCCGCAGCCGCCGCCCACGGCGGGGCGGCCGCAGTGTTCGTCGGGCGAGTCGGCGGGGATCCCTCGGGAATCACACTGCGCGAGGAGCTGGGCGCGCACGGCGTGGACGTCTCCGCCCTGCGTACGGACGAGGAAGTCACCAGCGGGATCGCCTTCATCACCGTGAGCACCGCCGGGGAGAACACGATCATCCTCGACGCCGGGGCCAACGGCCGCCTCACCGGCCGGCAGGCCGTCGATGCGGTCGCCCTCACCGAGCACGACGTCGTCGTCCTCCAGGGTGAGATCCCCTCAAGCGCCAACGAGGAAGTCATCTCCTGGGCGCACGGGGCCGGAGCGAGGGTGGTCCTCAACCTGGCTCCCGTCCGCCCGGTCTCACCGCGGGCCCTGGCCGACGTGGACGTCCTGGTCGTCAACGAGACCGAGTGCGGGCTCGTCCTGGACGCCCCGCCGCCCGGAACGGCCGCGGCGGCCGCGGCCGCCGCGGCAAAGCTGCGCA
>ERZ772906.1651-NODE-1651-length-12069-cov-3.345181_pt1 | contig 12069 bp, 7 predicted proteins | sample MGYA00511338_ERZ772906 | MGnify/ENA primary metagenome ERZ772906 (study PRJEB29015, sample SAMEA2738076) | human oral metagenome | biome: human oral; feature: human-associated habitat; material: saliva | place: China | collected 2212 ... | reverse complement strand
AGAGGCGGGCGATGTGGCCGGGCTCGACCGGGTCGTCGCCGCGAGGCGTCACGCGGCACTGGCCGTACCAGGCGTGGTAAGTCGCAGCCAGGGACTCGAGGTAGCGGGCGATGCGGTGCGGCTCGCGCAGCTCGGTCGCCTGCGCAACCTGCGCGGGGAACTGGGCGAGGGCGGCCAGCAGAGCCTCGTCAGCCTCGGAGTCGAGGGCGGCCGGGTCGAATCCTGCGTCGCGGGTGACACCATGCTCGGCGGCGTTGCGCGCCACGTTGCAGGTGCGTACGTGCGCGTACTGCACGTAGTAGACCGGGTTGTCGTTGGAGTGCTGCGAAAGCAGGTCCAGGTCAATGTCGACCTGGGTATCCATCGACACACGCACGAGGGCGTAACGCGCGGCGTCCACGCCCACGGCATCGACGAGGTCGTCGAGGGTGACGATCGTGCCGGCGCGCTTGGACATGCGCACGGGCTCGCCGTCCTTGACGAGGTTGACGAGCTGGCCGATGAGGATCTGCAGGTTCTCGCCAGGCTTGTCGCCGAACGCGGCGCACATCGCCATCATGCGGCCGATGTAGCCGTGGTGGTCGGCGCCCAGCAGGTAGATGGCGCAGTCGGCGCCGCGTGAGCGCTTGTCTAGGTAGTAGGCCACGTCCCCGGCGAAGTAGGCGGCCTGGCCGTCAGACTTGATTAGTACGCGGTCTTTGTCGTCACCAAATTCGGTGGTGCGCAGCCAGACGGCGCCGTCACGGTCGTCAATCTTGCCTAGCTCACGCAGGCGGGCGATAGCGCGGTCAACTGCGCCAGACTCATGCAGGGAGTCCTCGTGGAAGAACACGTCAAATTCGCTACGGAATTCGCTTAGCTCCGCCTTGATCTGGTCAAACATTAGCCCTACGCCGACGGCGCGGAAAACTTCCTGGGCCTGCTCATCTTCCAGCGTGGCCGGGTCAGGGTGACCGGCCTGGGCTTCAATGGCGCGCACCTGGTCGGCGATTTCGGCAATGTAAGCGCCGCCGTAACCGTTTTCAGGAGTTTGCTCGCCGCGAGCGCTTGCCAGTAGGGAGCGGGTGAAGTTGTCGATCTGGGAGCCGTGATCGTTGAAGTAGTATTCGCGTGTTACCTGGGCGCCGCTGGCCTTGAAGATACGTGCTAGTGAGTCGCCTACGGCTGCCCAGCGGGCGCCGCCTAGGTGTACCGGGCCGGTGGGGTTGGCGGAGACGTATTCAAGGTTGATGTTTTGGCCGGCCAGAGAGTTGTTGCAGCCGTAGTTGGCACCGGCGGTGAGGATGGTGCGGGCTAGCTCGCCGGCACTGGCGGCGTCGAGGCGGATGTTAATGAAGCCGGGTCCGGCGATTTCGGCGCTAGCGATGCCGGGGTTTTGGGTTAGGCGCTCAGTTAGTAGCTGGGCTAGGGCGCGGGGGTTGGTGCCAGCTTTTTTGGCCAGCTGCATGGCGACGTTGGTGGCCCAGTCTCCGTGGTCACGGTTGCGCGGGCGCTCAACTTTAGGTTCAGGAATTTCTTCGCTAGCCAGGTTTAGGGAGCCGTCTGCTACCAGTTCGTGCAAAATCGCGCCGATGGCGCCGGAGAGTTCTTCTGGAGTCACGTTTAATAGGCTACCTTTTGACAGCGCTAGCCACATAGCCGCTAAACTGAGACACAGAGATTTCGGGTACCCTAACTTTTTCTGGAAGCGCCTAATGTTAAGTTCATCGATCCGCTCTGCACGAGCTCGACTGGGACTACTGGGGCCAGCGTTTGTGGCCGCCGTCGCCTATGTAGACCCCGGCAACGTTGCCGCTAATATCACTGCCGGTGCGCGCTACTCCTATCTACTGGTGTGGGTGTTGGTGCTTTCCAGCCTGATGGCGGTGATGATCCAGTACCAAAGCGCCAAGTTAGGCATTGTTACCGGCCGTTCCCTACCCACCCTGGTTGGTAACACACTGGGTCGTAAAGCCCGCCTGGCCTACTGGGCCCAAGCTGAGCTGGTGGCTGCCGCCACGGACCTAGCTGAGGTAATTGGTGGGGCCCTGGCGCTGCACTTGCTTTTCGGGCTGCCGTTACTGGCCGGCGGCATTATTGTGGGTATTGCCTCGATTGCTCTGCTGGCTATTAGTGAAAGGCAAACCCAACGCCACTTTGAGGCGGCAGTTATTGCGCTGCTGATCGTTATTACTTTCGGCTTCCTGGGTGGATTGGTGTTGGCTCCACCTAACTGGACTGAAACCGCCGAGGGTTTGATCCCAGCATTTAAGGGGTCAGATTCGGTTTTGGTGGCTGCCTCTATGCTGGGGGCCACGGTTATGCCGCACGCTATCTATCTGCACTCTTCCCTGGTTAATGACCGTCACGGCAGCGATCACAGTGATCAACGCAAGTGGTCACTAATTCGCGCCACCCGCGTGGATGTGGTGGCTGCACTGCTGCTGGCGGGCGCAGTGAACATTGGTTTGTTACTGTTGGCTGCCTCCGCACTTGGCGGCGTGGAAGGCACCGACACCATTGAGGGGGCACACCGGGCTATCACCGCTCACCTAGGCCAAGGCGTGGGGGTTATTTTCGCAATTGGTCTGCTAGCTTCGGGTCTGGCTTCTACTTCTGTGGGCGCCTATGCCGGTTCAGAAATTATGGCGGGCTTGCTGCACATTCGCGTGCCGCTACTGGCCCGGCGTCTGGTTACTTTGATTCCAGCCCTACTGATTATTGGCTCTGGGGCTGAGCCCACTTGGTCGCTGGTGGTCAGCCAGGTAGTGCTTTCCTTCGGTATCCCGATGGCGCTGATCCCGCTAACTATGTCCACCGGTAATAAGGCCTTGATGGGGCGCTACACTGACGGTTTGCCACTGCGCATAGCCAGCATCTTAAGCGCAACCATCATCATTATTTTGAACCTGTTCCTGGTTTACCTAACCCTTACTGGCCAGGACTGATACTGGCTAAGGGCAGCAGCGGCCAGGACTAAGCGACTGCGGCCAGCAGCAGCCAAAACTAATCGTGCAATAGCGGCCATTTAAGCCACTGGCGCCGGGCCGGCCTATTTTTGGGCCGGCCCGCGCTTTTGGGGCTACTCCGCACTCTTTGAACTGGCCCGTGCTTTTGGGGCTACTCCGCACTCTTTGAACTGGCCCGTGCTTTTGGGACGGCCCACGCTTTTGGGGCGGTCCACGTTCTTGGGGCGGTCCACGTTCTTAGAAACAACGCGTGTCCTTCAGGGCCGGCTAGTCCGGCACAGTCGACGCCACCAGACCCCTCCCTACAGGCCCCACGGGCGCCGTCGAGCCCCCGCATACAGGCCCCACGGACGCCGTCGACCCCAAACCGCAAACAAAAGCGCACAGAACCACACAAATTCTTAGCTATTTTGGCTTACTCAACCCGTTTTAGCGGCTAAGATTGAGCCATGACTTCAACTGTGACAAAGGCTGTCATTCTTGCCCGAGGCCTGGGCACCCGGATGCGTGCCAACGATGGTTCCCCAGACCCCACCCACAACAGCGCCGCCGTAAACGCCGGTGCCAAAGGCATGATCGATGTCGGCCGCCCCTTCCTTGACTTTGTAATCAGCGCCCTAGCCGATGTGGGCATCACCGACGTGTGCCTAGTGATCGGCCCCGAACACAATATTTTCCGCGACTACTACGACAACCTGGAGCTAAAGCGGGTACGCATCCACTACGCCATCCAGGCCGAGCCCCTGGGCACAGCCAATGCGCTAGCCGCCGCCGCAGAATTTGCCGGCCAAGACCGCGTTGTGGTGCTTAACTCCGACAACTACTACCCCATCGAAGCTCTAAAGTCGCTGGTGGAGCTGCCGGGAGCGGGCGTGGTTGGCTTTGAACGCGAAGCCCTGATCGCCAAATCCAATATTCCCACCGAACGCATCGCCGCTTTCGCGGTTATCAGCGTCGACGAACAGGGCAATCTCAGCGACATTATTGAAAAGCCCTCCCCCGCTGAGCTTGAGCGCCTGGGCAGCCACGCCCCCATCTCCATGAACGCCTGGCTGTTCACCCCCGACATTTTCCCCGCCTGCGCCGACATCGATAAGTCTGTGCGCGGCGAATATGAGCTGGTGGACGCGGTGCGTCTAGCCCGCAGCCGGGGACGCGACTTCCGTGTCACCCCCGCCGCCCAGGGCGTGCTGGACATGTCTCGGCGCACCGATATTGACGCTGTGCGTCAGGCCCTAAGCCACACGGAGGTGTCCCTATGAGTCAGCACTCGGCATGGTTTGTGCCCGGACGCATTGAAGTGCTGGGCAAGCACACTGACTATGCCGCCGGACGCTCACTGGTGTGCGCCAGCAGCCAGGGTATCACTCTGCGCGGGCGGGCCATTGATGAACCGGTAGTGCGAGTTCGCTCTGACGCGGCCAGTGACCCGGTTGAAATTGGTTTGCGCCAGGATCCAGTGGATCGGCGCGGGCACTGGTCAGGCTACCCGGCCGCCGTGGTGGCCCGCCTGGTACGTAACTTTGGCGACGCCGTCGTGGGCGCTGAGGTGGAAGTAACCTCCACTTTGCCGCTAGCTTCAGGCATGAGCTCTTCCTCAGCCATGATTGTGGGGCTGGCGCGGGTACTAATTGACCTGGGCGATATTGAATCCACTGAGCTGTTTAAACGCAATATTTGCTCTATTGAGGACTACGCCCATTACCTAGCCTGCATTGAAAACGGCCAGACCTTTAAGGAACTTGAAGGGCATATGGGGGTGGGAACCTTTGGCGGCTCTCAAGACCACACCGCCATTATGTGCTCGCATCAAGGCCAGCTGAGTCAGTTCTCCTTCTGCCCCACCCGGCGCGAGGCGGATATTGATTTCCCGCCGGATTACTCTTTTGTGGTGGCGGTTTCTGGGGTACTGGCTGAAAAGAGTGGACAGGCGCGCGAACTTTACAACCGTGCTTCACTGGCTACCACCGAGATCGTTAAGCTGTGGAACCAGGCCACTGGCCGCAGTGACGTCTACCTGAACCAGGCTGTGCAATCTAGCCCCCAGGCCCCGGCACAGCTGCGTGAAATTGTGGCCGGGCGCGAGTATTTGCCCCAGCGTTTAGAGCAGTTCTTGGTGGAGGCACATGAGGTGGTGCCGGGGGCTAGCGCGGCTTTGCGCGACGGCGACCTGGCTGCTTTTGGGCAGATCGTGGATCGCTCCCAGTACTACAGTGAGCATTACCTGGGCAATCAGGTGCCTGAAACCGTCTATCTGCAAGCCAGCGCCCGGCGCCTGGGGGCTAGCGCAGCTAGTGCTTTTGGAGCTGGTTTTGGTGGCAGCGTGTGGGCGCTTGTGCCCAGCGCCCAGGCTGAAGACTTTGCCCAGCGTTGGCTTGGCGACTATCGCCAGGCTTATCCCGAGCCTGGCCAGCGCGCGGCCACCTTAATCACTCGCCCCGGCCCCAGCGCGCATCGGCTCTAAGTCAGAGGCTCTGGGCAGCTCGGACAGACGGCTCAGGAGCTCGGGCAGGCGGCCAGGGCAGACGGCTTGGTTAAGCCCCACCACCGCAACGTGGGCCAAAGTGAGATCAGGCATGGGCGACGTCGAAAAATGCGCTTGCCCAAACACCCTGGTAAGCTTGGCCCTGCGCCCCAGTAGCTCAGTGGATAGAGCGTCTGCCTCCGGAGCAGAAGGTCGCAGGTTCGAATCCTGTCTGGGGCACTTTTCATGAGCAAAACAGCGCGACGCTCAAAATATCGCGGTGCGCAATTGGCGAGGCCTGCCAATAGCGCGACACACAAATAGCGAGGCGCGCCAGCTTTTAACGCAGTGCCGCTGCGCAGCGGCTTATAACGCGGGCCAGCACACGACGGCTCAACGCATTAGCCGCGCTAGCTAGCTGCGCTGGCGCATACAAGCAGGCAAGTTAAATCGCAAACGAAATTGGGCGCCTACCAAAGTAGACGCCCAATTTTTTGTTTAGTAGTCAGCTAGTAGCTCGCATCAGTAGCTGGAGGGAGCACTGCCACCCTGGCCGTAAGGAGCCTGCGGACCGCCCTGACCATAGGGGGCCTGAGGGGTAGGCTGACCATAGGCCTGGCCGTAGGGAGCACCCTGGCCAGCAGGACCCTGGGCGTATTCGGGCATCATCGGGGCGCCGTAAGCACCCTGAGCGTAGGGGTTAGCGCCACCGAGCATGTGGGCCTGCAGGGCGCGTGCCTCGTCGTCGAGCCAAGAGGGGTTCCAAGCGGCGGGCTTAGAAGGCAAGATGCACAGAATTAGGAGCACGATACTTAGAGGACCGAGGAAGTTAAGCAGAAAAAAGAAACCTGAGTAACCAGCGTCGTGCAGACGGCGGATGGTCAGGCCCAGATTCGGCAGGAATATTGCCAAACCATACAAGCCAAAAATCAACATCACGACTACGCCCGAAGCCCCGGCAGCGGCCTCGTCACCGCCACTTGCCGCACCCCCAATAGCCAGGACAATTACCAGGAAATACAGAACACCACCAACAATGGCGTTAAACAGGAAAAACCACCAGAATTCGGCAACGGAGGCGACGCCATCGAACTTGGCGTACTGGCTAAAGGCGCGCTTAACGGAGTCAGCAAAGCCGTAGTGGCGCGGATCCATGCCTACGGGATCTACATAAGGTTGATAGCTCATTTATTCCTCAGCTCTAGTTATTAACGCTTAGCTGCGTCTAGCCACAGTCTAACGCGATAAACCTGGGAAAACCCTAAAGGTGGCACTAGACACATTCAATATCAGTCCACCATGCGGACATATGATTTAGGTGTTAGCGGTTTATATGCTATTTGTCGCAGCGGCTTATATATGTGGCTTAATACCTAACGCAATTGCTCCACCGCAGGCATTAGCAGCTGGGGCGCGTTAATATAAAGCATGAGCAACGTAACAGCTTTTGATGATGGTGCTTCCAGTGCGCAGGCGGCAGGCATGCGGCCAGTCGGCACGCAAGCGGACAGCGCACAGATTTCTGGCACGCAAGCGGCCAGCGCCCAGGCGGCAGATCGTGAGAACCTTACCTGGCAGGGGTTTGGGGATGCCTGCCGACAAATCGCTGAGCAGATAGCAGATTCAGGTTGGATACCGGATCTGATTGTGGCCATTGCGCGCGGCGGTATGCTGCCGGCTGGGGCCATCTCATATGCGTTAGGCGTTAAGGCTAATGGTGCTATAAACGTGGAGTTTTATACCGGCGTGGGCAAAACCATGACGGAGCCGGAAATTCTTGAGCCCTATATGGATATTTCCTCGCTTGAAGGCAAGCGGGTATTAATTGTGGACGATGTGGCCGATTCAGGTAAAACCCTGAAGCTAATTATGGATTTAATTGCCAAAGAAGGTTTATCTATGGGTGGCAACAGCACCAAAGTGAATGCCCGCAGTGCCACAATTTATTTAAAACCCACCAGCATTATTAAACCGGACTATGTTTTTAAGCAGACAGACAAATGGATTAATTTCCCCTGGTCTGTGTTGCCACCGGTCACTGCCTAAATACAGGCAAACACAGACAAATACAGGCAAAATCGTCCCTTCCCTATAAAAATTTCATGGGGTTTTATAGGGAAGGGACGAAATGTCAGTATTTGTGCGGCCACTACTGGTGTATCCCAGCACTAGAGAGACTAGGTCTCAACAATTGGTATGCATGAACTTTTAGAGGCAACATGCATCAACTAGCACCTGTCCCCTCCCCCTGACTGACGACGACGTCGGCCCTGTCCCCTAAGTGGCGGCGTCGGCCTAGCGCGCCCACGACGCAGCCCCGCCCGACCGCACCAATCCGACCCGACGGCGCCGTCGACCCAACCTGACCAGCAGAACCTGCGACGGCTGCCCCGCCTGACCAGCGAGATCTGCGATGTCACCCCAGCCGGGCCCATAGCCAAGCGTTCACAACCAGCCACGCTCACTCGTCCACACGCCCCCACACTCGAGTACATGAGAGTACAAGCCAGCGCGCGCTGACAAAATTAACCACAGGTGGATAAAAACCAGGCACAAATACACTTATCCACAGCTACCAAGCGTTAACTAGCCTTTAGATCTCATCATTGTTCTATGAATATCAAGGACATCCCGGTATACCGCAGCAGCGACCTGGCCACCACCAATTACCGCATGGACTCCTACTCGCGCCAGTCCAAAGGTAACGACCCGCAGCTGGCCAAAATCATGCCAGGCTGCTACATCCCCATCAGCGATTATGAGCGCGTTACCCAGGAGGAGCTGCATCTTTTGCGAGTTTATATTGCTGCCGACGCCGCTCGACGGCGCAACACCCCAGCTCGCAAGCTTGCCCAGGCTGGAGCTGAGGTGCGCGGGCAGTGTCGTGAGGAAGGCCCCTGCGCCTGGCCGGTGTTTGCCGGAGAATCCGCTGCCCTGCTTCACGGGCTGCCCATGGTTGGCCCCATGCCGAACCAAGTGCAGGTCATTAGCGGTTTGAAGATCCACGCATCGGTCACTACCTGGCGGCGCACCCGCAGCTGGCATTATGATTCCCAGCCAGTACAGGTCGAGGGGATGTACTGCACCGATGTTTTATATACACTTGCGGATTTGCTGTGTTCGCGTGATTTCTATTCAGGAATTGCAAGTGTGGACTATGTTTTGCGCGAAAAAATAGCTACAAAGCAGCAAATTTTGACTGAATTGGGGCGGCGCATCGGTTGCAAAGGAGTTATAAAAGCTCGCGACGTTGTAAAACATGCCGATGCCCGCAGTGAATCGGTGGGTGAATCACTTAGCCGCGCAGTCATGCTCAAGGGGCACCTGCCCATGCCACGCCTACAAGAAGCCATCTACGATCACGGAAATTTTGTAGGCAGAGTCGATTTTTACTGGCCAGATTTTAATATAATCGGCGAATTTGACGGCCTGGGTAAATACAACAGCGGCACTTACAGTGACCTCTCGTCTGGGGAAATCGCCCAAAATGAGCGCCAACGCGAAAATGCCCTGGAGCTGGCCACCGGCGCCCGCGTGGTGCGCTGGACTTGGAGGGAGGCCGTGGACAAGGATGCGCTGCTGGTCAAGCTAGGGCGCGTCGGTATTGAGGGCTACTAAGAGGTCACCCACTAAGCACTCACCTACTAAGGGCCGCCAAGAGTCCAAGGCAGCTGTCAAGGTCCCTAAAAGTCATCTGCAATTTCGTAGGGCTGCCATGTAAGGCTGCGCCGCATGACGTAGCCTTGCCGTCAGTTTCAATCTGCTGCGTCACCGCCGCCGTCGTCGACGCCGTCGGTCAGTGCCGCTCAAAAATTAAGACCCACCGTCTCCAATGCTGGGACACAGACGTAGTGGCCACACAGATACTGACATTTCATCCCTTCCCTATAAAACCCCATGAAATTTTTATAGGGAAGGGATGATTTTGCCTGTATTTGTCTGTGTTTGTCTGTGTTTGCCTGTGCTCAGTTGCCACCACTGGTGGAACCATCAGAGTTAGATTCACCAGTGTTTGTCTCAGACCTTCCAGTGTTGCCACCGTTAGCCCCAGTGCCACCGTTAGCCCCAGTGTTGCCATCATTAGTGCCAGTACCGGAACCGTTAGTGCCTGTGCCCGAATCACTGGTGCCAGTGGAACCATTTGAGTTATCGGTCAACCCAGCTGAGTTATCGCCAGTGCCAGTGCCGGTACCGGTGCCGGTGCCATCGCTGGAACCACTATCAGTGGTGCCGGTGGAGCCGTCACTAGAGCCAGTGCCCTCACCAGTGCCAGAAGTGGAGTTATCGCTGCTGGGCTTACAGTCGGTAGACAGCTCAACCGCATTGTGGTCACTGAGCCACTTCATCGGGTCAACCGTGGAAGCATCCGCCGTGTCGTTCTTAATTCGCACCTCAAAGTGCAGGTGGGGGCCGGTTGAGTAGCCGGTAGAGCCAACTGCTGCAATCAGCTGACCAGCCTTAACCTGCTGGCCCTTCTTAACGAAAATACCGTCCTGATACATGTGCAGGTAGGAGGTGTACCAGATCTTACCGTCAAGCACGTGCTTAATGGTGACCGTACCGGTGGAATCGACCATGCCTGCCTCAACCACCTCACCGCCAGCAGCCGCATAGATGGGAGTACCAGCCGGCGCAGCCATGTCCTGGCCAGCGTGCATCTTGGATGTTCCCAGCACCGGGTGAATACGGTAGCCCCAAGGGCTGGAAAGCGTGTAGGTACCGGCAACCATCGGCTTAAACACGTCAGGGGTGGTATTAAAAGCCGTGGTGTCACCGCTGGCACCCTGCTGCGGAGCACAAGTAACCACCGGGTTCTCGTAAGCGGCCCGGATACGCGCCTTAGTGGCCGCGTCAGGCACGTTACGCAGTTTCACGTCAGAGCTTTCCAGCGGCGAATGGTCCACGCTGCCAGCCACGGAATCTTTACCGCTGATGACCTGGCGTGAACTTTGGCCTCGGTGTGCACCCAGCGCGGTGCTTAGCGGCGAGTCAGCCCCCATCATGGCCGCCGACACCGGCGCGACAATTGTCACTAGTGCCAGGGCGCTAACTGTGCAGATCTGCCCCACACGAGCAAACGCGGCTCGACGGCGTGCTGCCGCGCCTTTACGCTTAACCGGCGGCGTGGTGCCGCAACCTAGCTGGGTGGGAGTGCTCAGCGAGTTGGTCTCTACTGGGTTGCTAGTCTCTAGCGGGTTGCCGCGCGCCGGGGTCTGGTCTGCTTGGGCTGCGGGAAGGGGGGTTAGGTTTGCGCTGTTAGCTGCCGCCGACGTCGCCTGTGCGGCTATGTTTAATCCTTGCGCTCCAGCCGCTGAGGCTGCTGTGTGTGCACTAACGGCGCTGGTCACGCTAGCTGCACTAGCTACACTGGCAGCACTGATAACACTGGCTGCGCTTACCGCATCGGCTGCCTTAGCGACCTTAGCTGAGGCAGCCGCGCTCCAGTTACGGATGGCGACGTCGTCAATAATGTCGTCTTTAATGGCGGAGATTATCTGGGTGGGCTGGTAGTCTACGCCGTCGTCGACAGGATTTTGGACGGCGCCCGGCTGGACGGCGCCCGGCTGGCCACCACTCCAGGCGGTGCCTGCGAAGCTTGAAGGGGCGCTGGCGGCCGAGGCAGCTGCGCTGAAAGTAGATGGAGCACTGGCGCCAGTAGCAGGGGCACCAAAAGCGGCTGGGGCGCTGGCGGCCGAGGCTGGCATAGCAAAGCTCGAAGGTGCGCTGGCCGCCGAAGCCGCCGTGCCACCGGCGAAGGGACTCGGACCAAAGCTGGCAGCAGTATTAAAGCTGGAGGGAGCACTGGGCGCAGAGGCAGCAGTGCCACTAGTAAACGAAGCTGCTGCACTAAAAGTCGCACTGGCGCCAGTAGCAGCGTTGAAATCAGCAGCCGGGGCACTAAAGGTTGACGGCGCACTAGCCGCAGAGGCCGGCGCACCAGAGCCATAGCCGCCGTTATATGAGCCGCTGTAACCGGCGTCGTTGTAACCGCCGTCGCCGTAATTGCCACTATAAGCAGCGCCGCCGCCGTAAGCCGCATTGGTACGTCCGGAAAGACTACTGTCGGCAGGAGCCTGCGAAAGTAACTCGCGGGCGTTTTCTCTTTGCAGCTGGGCCTGTCGCTCGCGCTCAAGTTCACGTCGCTGGCGACGTGTCATCGGCTGATCGCTCATCCACACCCAACTTTCTACGGACTTATGTCATTCAAATACCACTGGTATCAGCGGTATCATACCTTGGTCACTTTAGCGAGGCGGCTAAACTGACGCATCTAACACTTAGCGTAGCTGGTGACGCTGCAGGGCGTCACGCACTTCCCCTACCAGTTCTTCTAACACATCTTCGAGGAAAACTACACCGACCATCTGCCCACTCTCATCAGTTACCCGACCCAAATGGGCGCCGGTACGCTGCATGGCGGCCAGTACATCTTCAATCTCATCGTGCGCGCGTACGGGCACCAAAGCCCGCAAACGCCAGGGGGCCACCGGTTGTTCACGCTCGTCAGCGCTGGCATAAAGCACATCTTTAAGGTGTATATAGCCGCTGATTTCGCCCTGCTCATTAGTAACCGGGAAACGCGAGTAACCGGTGCGGGTTACTTCCGCCTCCACCTGGGCCGGAGTGCACTGCTCAGACAAGCAGGTGAGTTTATTT
>ERZ772906.1650-NODE-1650-length-12076-cov-2.976791_pt1 | contig 12076 bp, 10 predicted proteins | sample MGYA00511338_ERZ772906 | MGnify/ENA primary metagenome ERZ772906 (study PRJEB29015, sample SAMEA2738076) | human oral metagenome | biome: human oral; feature: human-associated habitat; material: saliva | place: China | collected 2212 ... | reverse complement strand
AAGCTGGTCGAGGTTGCTCCTAACGCCATCTTCGTGCTGGTTGCTAACCCGGTTGACGTAGTTACCTACTGCGCCAAGAAGATCACCGGCCTGCCCGAGAACCAGATCTTCGGTTCTGGTACCGTGCTGGACACCGCCCGTATGCGTTACCTGGTCTCCCTGGAGACCGGCACTGCCGTACAGAACATCCACGGTTACATCGCTGGTGAGCACGGTGACTCTGAGGTGGCTCTGTGGTCGAGCGCCCAGATCGGTGGCGTGCCGCTAACCCAGTGGGGCCCCACCCTTGACGGTGGCCACTTCGACCAGGAGAAGCGTGACCGCATTGCTTACGACGTAGTGCGCAGCGCCTACCGCATCATCGAAGGCAAGGGCGTTACCAACTACGCTGTGGGTCTGGCTGTGCAGCGCATCATCTCCGCCGTCCTCAACGACGAGCAGCGCGTACTGACCATCTCCCCGCTGCTGGAGCAGTGGCACGGTATCTCCGACGTGTGCATGTCCGTCCCCACCATCGTGGGTCGTGAGGGCGCTGGCCGTCGTCTGGACCTGCCGCTGACCGTGGAAGAGCGCGACAAGCTGACCGAGTCTGCAGACCGTCTGCGCTCAGTGGCCCGCTCGCTGGGCTACTGATCTAAATAGCTGATCACTTAAAAAGGCTGGCGCCCGCTTGGGCGTCAGCCTTTTTGCTTGTGCCGGTTTGCGTTGTGCTGGCTTGGTTTGTGGCGCGCTAGCGCTGGTTGTAGCGTTTTTTAACGACGACGTCGCTAAGGCTTTTGCTGACGACGGCGCCGCTAGCTGAGAGAGCTGTTGCACTGGTGCCTGCTAGCTCAAAGGCGGCAGCTACTTAGAGCGAGCGCAATACAGTTACCACTTTGCCCATAATCATGGCCTGGTCGCCGTCAATGGGCGCGTAGGCGTTATTGCGCGGCAGTAGCCACTGGTGCCCATCGCGGCGCGAAAGTACCTTGACGGTGGCGGTTGGGCCCTCATCTAGGTTCAAAAGCGCGGCCACAATATCGCCATTATTAGCGTCAGGCTGGGCGCGCACCACCACCCAGTCGCCGTCGCAAATGGCGGCGTCAATCATGGAGTCACCTTGCACCTTGAGCATAAATAAATCTCCAGAGCCGGTTAAAGCCCGAGGGATTTCGTAGTATTCCTCCAAATGCTCCTGAGCCAAAATGGGGCTACCGGCAGCGATTTGTCCCACTAGGGGGACGCTGACGGTTTCGGTTTGGCCTGCGTGCATATGCACCACATTGCCAATGGCGTGTTCAGAGGTGTCGTGGCCCGGGTCTAGGGCAACCACTTCAATAGCTCGCGGGCGGTTAGGGTCGCGGCGTAGCAGCCCGAGGCGCTCAAGCTTATCCATTTGGTGTTTTACCGATGAGGGGCTGGTTAGCCCCACGCCGGCCCCAATCTCCCTAAGTGAAGGAGGGTAGCCTTTGGCGCTAACGGCTTCGCGTACAAAGTCGTATACGGCCCGGGCTCTATTGTCTAGGTTTTTGTAGATCAGGCGCTTGCTATCCATCGAGTTTTCCTTGCAAATAAAGGCGTTTGCAAAAACTGACAGTTTCCGCGTGGCCAAGGTGTGGTGTGCTGGTGTTAGTCCCTAAGACTTGCCTTAATTGTAAAACATTTGTTCGACAAATGTTGGACTTGAGGTAAAGAATGCGCTAGGCTATCGAACAGACGTTCGAAAATGAGTTGACCTTGCTTTGGTTCCCCCCTTAATAGAAAGGCTAGGCAATGAACGCGCACCAGTTACCGGCACCAGTTTCGGCTGAAGCTGCCCCCAGTTCCCGTCCTAAGTTATGCCTGGTAGATAGCCAATATTTGCAGCGGCTAGCTAGCCAAGACCGCCGCTGGGATCAGCCCCATGCGGTTAAAAGCGTTGCGGTTAAACGAGGTTCTAGCACCTGCCGGGCCAATCGAGCCGGCGCTAAAGATCGCGTTAGGGGTGGTGTCGCCGCCTCTAACGTAGCTAGGTGCAACGTAGCATCTAGCCGCCCACGCGTTAGCTGTCACGCTGAAACGGGGAAGTCCAGCGTGGCTGCTAACGTAAGGGTAGGGGCTAATGTGGCCCATCTAGTGGGCTGGATTGAGAAGCTAAATACGGCCTTAGTGGTGTTGGCAGTGTTTATTGGCGTTATTGGCTGCGCGGTTATTGGGGTAAGTGCCTTAAGTGCTAGCCAATCTATCTGCACTGCAGATCTAGTGAGCGCTAGTCAAAATAACCTACCTTATTGCCCCTAGATGCTCGTCTATAAATCTTAAGTAAAAATCTTTAGCTTGCCCCTAGCCGGGCTGGCGGGCGCGGTTTCCAGGATTGATTTTGCTAAGTAAAAGGGGTTGCTAAGGCTGGGCGTTAACGCTTAGTGTCTAAGGATAGGAATATTTGCTTTTAAGGACGCTCGCTTTGCATTGCCCTTTTTGCCGCCACACTGATTCTCGCGTTGTCGATTCACGAACCGCTGACGATGGCAGTTCGATTCGACGTCGTCGTCAGTGCCCCAACTGTGGGCGCCGCTTCACCACGCTTGAAAGCTGCTCGCTATCAGTGCGCAAACGCTCCGGGGTAATTGAGCCCTTCAGTCGCGACAAAGTAATTTTCGGGGTGCGCCGTGCCTGTCAAGGACGCCCAGTAACTGACGATCAGCTAAGCCTGCTAGCCCAGCAAGTAGAAGAAGATATCCGCAACAGCGGCCAAGCCCTAGTTGACTCACATCAGGTAGGCCTAGCGATTTTGGATCCTCTGCGGGAGCTAGACGAAGTGGCCTACCTGCGCTTTGCCTCGGTGTATTCATCCTTTAACTCAATCGATGACTTTGCCAAGGCCATCGAGGAGCTACGCAAAAGTAAGCAGACACCCAAAAACTAAGCAGGCCCCAACTGGTCTAACTGAAACTGGGTTAGCTAGCCAATTGGGTTAGCAGGCTCAAACTAGGCTCAGCTGGGCTAATTTAATTAGCTCAGGGTTAAAGCCTGCTCTAGGCGCTCCACCAGATGCGGCCAGGTCCACTCCTGCTGCATATAGCTGCGCCCGGCAGCACCCATGCGCTCGCGCAGCTGGGGGGAGTTAAGTAGCTCCACTATGCGGTTAGTTAGCGCATCTTCATCGCGCCCGCCCACCACATAGCCGGTTTCGCCCTCAATAACAGTTTCTGGGGCGCCCCCGCTATCTCCCGCAATTACTGGCTTCGCGCAGGCTGAAGCCTCCAGGTAGTCCTTCAACATCGAGCCCACCCCAGCGGGTGCGGCACGGCATAGCAAAAACATCGGCCATGTCTACGTGCGCGCTTAGCTCCTCATAGGGGATCTGCCCGGTTAAAGTAATAGCCTGGCAGGCGCTAGAGCGCTGGCGGGCCTTAGCTAGATCCTGAGCGTAGGGGCCTTTACCCACAATCACTAGTCGCGCCTGGGGCACGGCAGCCACAACCCTTGGCCACACCTTAATTAAAGTATCTTGACCTTTGCGCGGCACTAGACGCGAAATACACACCACCGTTGGGCTTTGCCCGAGTCGGTAGCGCTGGCGCAGCATGGGGGTTAGCTCATTGCCTGGCTCAAAACGGGCTGGGTCAATGCCGCTAGGTAGCTGCACTAACTGGTTGTGTGCGGCCAGGTGTGGGCGCAGGCGTTCAAGGGTGTAGTTTGAAATGTAGGTAACCACATCGCTGTGCTTAAAAATAGTGCGCAGTGCCCAGCGCGCGCCGGGGATCTTACCCCAACCAATTTCGTGGCCATGGGTGGTGGCAACTACGCGTTTAGCCCCAGCTTCTTTAGCGGCTTTAGCCATTAAACCTAGCGGCGCAGCCGCCCCAAACCAGACAGTGTCAATGGCTTCGCTTTTAATTAGTTCCTGCATGCGCCGACGCACGTTGGTAGTTGGCAGCAGCATAGTGGTATCTACCCGCACCACCTTATATGGCAAGGTGGCGTCATATTCTTTAGCTACCTGCATACCTTCAGGGGGAGTGGAGGCCAGTACCACCAGCGAGGTGGGATCTAGGCGTTTGGTGTAGTCATCTAGATAAGACTGGATTCCGCCCACTACCGGCGGGAAGTCGTTAGTTACCAGTAAAGTGCGGTTCACGTCTGCCTCCGGCTTATTTAGTGGGCTTCGCTGTTTGCTAGTAGCTCAGATAGGTGGCGCGCCGCAGCGATCACGGCAGCCCCATGCAGGGCTCCGGGCTGGCGCCCCATGCGTTCGATAGGGCCAGAGATAGAAATAGCGGCCACCACCCGTCCGCCAGCTCCGCGCACCGGGGCTGAGACTGAAGCAACCCCGGGCTCACGTTCGCCGACAGATTGAGCCCAGCCGCGACGTCGTACTACTGAAAGCACGGTGGCGTTAAAGCGAGCATTTTGCAGGCCCCGGTGCAAACGCTCGGGCTCTTCCCAAGCTAGTAGTACCTGGGCAGCTGAGCCAGCCAGCATTGATAGGGCGGCTCCAACCGGGATTGAGTCACGCAAGCCAATGGGGCGCTCGGCGTTGGCTACACATACGCGCATATCTCCCTGGCGGCGATAAAGCTGGGCGGACTCGTGGGTTTTGTCGCGCAGGGCGTTTAGGACTGGGCCGGCCAGGGCTAGTAGACGGTCTTCGCCGGCGGCCCCGGCAAGCTCAGAAATACGTGGGCCTAGTGTGAAGCGAGAGTGGGCGTCGCGGCTAACTAACCGGTGGTGCTCTAGTGCCACTGCAATTCTGTGCGCAGTGGGGCGAGCTAAGTGTGTGATGCTAACTAGCTGCGCTAGAGTGGCAGGGCCGGATTCTAGCGCCGATAAGACCAATGCGGCCTTGTCGATAACGCCGACGCCGCTGGGGGATTCAACCGGTCCACTGTCCATGGCCCGATATTGCCATTTCGGTATATAAGACGCAAACTTTTTGGAGATTTTCCCCAAAGCAGGTGAGCCAATTCCTAATCGCGCCGTGAGCAAATCCAATAGCGGGTTTAAGGGCAGTTGCGGCTATTGTTAACCTTTGGATATTAGGTAGCGAGAAAAAGGGACGACCAATGGATGGACTACTGCGAGTAGAAGGCGGTAAGCCGCTGCGCGGGCAGATCGATGTGCGTGGAGCTAAAAACCTGGTGCCTAAAGCCATGGTGGCCGCGCTCCTGGGTGACACCCCCTCAGTTATCAGCAACGTTCCCCACATTCGTGATGTTGAGGTGGTCTCTGGGCTGCTACGAGTACACGGCGCCACTGTGGACTTTGACGCCAAAGCGGGCGTGCTCAGCATTGACCCTAGCGCCATTGAGACTGCCTCTAGCGCCTCAATTAACGCCCACGCCGGCTCTTCGCGTATCCCAATTTTGTTCTGTGGCCCGCTGCTACACCGCCTAGGCCGAGCCACTATCCCCGACCTGGGAGGCTGCCATATTGGTGACCGCCCGGTTAACTTCCACCTAGAGATCTTGCGTCGCTTTGGGGCTAAGGTAGACCGCACCGACGGCGCCCTACATCTAACCACTAATGGGCGCCGCCTGCAGGGCACCACCATTGACCTGCCTTACCCCAGCGTGGGGGCCACCGAGCAAACCCTGCTAACCGCTGTGCGCGCTGAAGGTAAAACCGTGCTCACCGGGGCAGCGGTTGAGCCCGAAATCATTGACCTAATTGATGTGCTACAGAAAATGGGTGCAATTATCTCTGTAGACACTGACCGCACCATCACCATTGAAGGCGTAGACGCCCTTGAAGGCTTTAACCACCGCGCTATCCCGGACCGTATCGAAGCTGGCTCCTGGGCTTGCGCCGCGCTAACCACCGGCGGTGACATCACCGTGCTAGGGGCACGCCAAACCGCCATGAGCGCCTTCTTGAACGTATTTCGTAAGGTTGGCGGCGCCTTTGAAGTTAAAGAAGAAGGCATCCGCTTCTACCACCCCGGCGGTGAGCTGCACTCCATGGCTATGGAAACTAATGTGCACCCCGGTTTTATGACTGACTGGCAGCAGCCCCTGGTAGTGGCCCTAACCCAGGCCAAAGGATTGTCTATTGTGCACGAAACCGTTTACGAAAACCGTCTAGGTTTCACCAGCGCCCTAAACCAGATGGGCGCCAACATTCAGCTATACCGCGAGTGCCTAACCGGCGCCGAATGCCGTTTCGGGGCCCGCAACTACTACCACTCGGCAGTTATCGCCGGCCCCACCCCGCTGCACGGCAGCGATATTGTGGTGCCCGACCTGCGTGGCGGCTTCTCCTACCTAATTGCGGCCTTGGCCGCTGAAGGTATCAGCCATGTTAAAGGTATTAACCTAATTGACCGTGGCTACGCTGACTTCATGGACAAGCTCCACGCCCTAGACGCTCAAGTCCAGCGCCTAGAGTAACGCTTGCTTTTAGGTGAAACTGGTACCGCCTGGGGCTAAAAGCCGCTCAGCGGGAGGCTAGGGCTAGCCTGAACAAAACCTAAAGACGGCCGTGTGTTAACTATCAGTGACGCACGGCCGTTACAATGGGGGAGGTTTAGCAGCACGCGCAGAATAGGCTTAGACGTGACTCGTAAATTTACCCCCTTCTACCGCTTCGCAGCGCGCGGAGTGCTGATTCCGTTTCTAAAACTGGTTTCACGTCAGCATGTGGAAGGTTTAGAGAATCTACCTAAAGATGGTGGCTTCATTGTGGTGGCCAACCACCTAACTGACCTAGATTCGCTAACCGCTATGCGCACCCTGGTGGACGCTGACATTCCGGTGTATTCGCTAGCTAAAGCCAGCCTGTTTAAAGTTCCAGTGGTGGGCCAGGTGCTAGCTGCCGGTGGGCAGATCCCGGTTCAGCGTGGCACTGCGCACGCCACTGACGCCCTAGCTGAAGCCGCTAAGCGCCTACAAGAAGGCTCCTGCATCATTATTTTCCCTGAAGGCACCCTTAGCCGTGACCCGCTTAAGTGGCCTATGGTTGGTAAAACTGGGGCGGCGCGCCTGGCTATGCAGTCGGGTGTGCCCGTGATTCCTATGGGCCAGTGGGGTGCCCACTTTATTTTGGACACCTACTCGCACCACCTAAAGGTGGGTAAGCGTAAAGATGTGCGGGTAAAGATCGGCCCGGCCCTGGATTTAAGCCAGTACGGTAGCGACATTGAAGACCGCCAGAAGGTACGTGAGTGCACCGCTGAAATTATGTCAGCAATTACCCGCCTGGTTGAGGATCTGCGCGGTGAAAAGGCGCCGCGCCCCTACGACATGCACTACGACGGTGACCCAGGTAAAGGCAAGATCGGTGTGCGCAAACCCGACCCGCAAAACTAGTGGCCGTCTTTAAAGCAGGCTTTAAAGACGCCGGGGCAGCGCAGTAGTTAACAGTAGAGAATTTGGCCGCCCGGCCAGCTTTCATGAGGAAAACTAATGAGTGAAGTAAAAACTCGTGTCGCAGTAGTTTTTGGTGGCCGCAGTGGTGAGCACGGTATTTCTTGCGCCACCGCCGCCGGCGTACTAGGCGCCATCGACCGTGAACGTTTCGACGTCGTGCCCGTGGGCATTACCCGCCAGGGCAAGTGGGCGCTGGTAGAAGACAACCCCCAGGCCCTAGAACTACACGACAACCAGGAAGCCGAAATTACCCTAGGTGGCCTAGGGGTGCAGGAAGTAAGCCTGGAATACGATGGTGAGCTGGTGGCCCGTAACGCTGACGGCACCTTAAGCTCGCTAGGCAAAATTGATGTGGTGTTCCCACTGCTGCACGGGCCCTACGGTGAAGACGGCACCATCCAGGGAATGCTAGAGATGCTAAACGTGCGCTATGTAGGTTGCGGCGTAACCGCCTCCGCTGCCGGCATGGACAAGCACGTCACAAAGGTTTTGCTGGCCGACGCCGGCATTGAAGTAGCCCCCTATGAGCTAGTCACCCCGCTGCGTTGGCGCCACGAACGCCAGCAGGTAGTTGCGGCCTGCCACCAGCTGAGCTTGCCCCTGTTCGTAAAGCCCGCCCGCGCCGGCTCCTCCCTAGGTATCAGCAAGGTAGATGACTTTAGCCAACTAGAGCAGGCCATCGAGGCCGCAGCTGAAGTAGACCCCAAGGTGCTGGTGGAAAGCGGTATTAAAGCCCGCGAAGTTGAATGCGCAGTGCTAGGTGGCCGCTACGGGGAAGCTCCACGCGTAGCCCCGCCCGGTGAGGTAGTTATGGACGCCAACCAAGGCGCCGGCGAGTTCTACGACTTTGAAACCAAATACCTGGCCCACGACGCCGTACAGATGGTGTGCCCAGCCCAAATTCCCGACGCCGCCCGCGACCTGATCCGCACCACCGCCGCCAAAGCCTTCACCGCCCTAGACTGCGAAGGACTAACCCGCGTGGACTTCTTCCTAACCGAAGACGGCCGGGCAATCGTCAACGAAGTAAACACCATGCCCGGCTTTACCCCCTTCTCCATGTACCCCTACATGTGGCAGGTAGCCGGGGTGGACTACACCAGCCTGGTAAGCGAGCTGATCGACCTAGCCTTAGCCCGTCCGCTAAACGTCAACCGCTAAGCCAGCAAGGGAGGGCTACCCATGGGCACACTCACGGTAGGACAGCTAAGCGAAGCTGAACTACTCAAAGTTATTAACGCTGAACTAGCTAGTGCGCAGGGCAGTGTAGATAGCTTTGACGTGCTGGTGGGTAGCGGCGACGACTGCGCGGTGCTAACCACCTCAGATGGACGCTATTGCGTATCAACCGATGTTTTAGTCCAAGGCCACCACTTTCGCACCAGCTGGTCAAGCGCTGAGCAAATCGGTGCGCGCGCAGCCGCCCAAAACCTAGCTGACATTGCCGCCATGGGGGCCCACCCCAGCGCCGTCGTAGTGGGCTTAGCCATGCCTGCTACGACGCCGCTACCCTGGCTAGAAGGATTCACCCGGGGACTAGGCAGCACCTGCGCCCAAGCCGGAGCCCAAGTAGTTGGCGGCGACCTATCAGCCGGACAAAACATTTGCGTAAGCGTATGCGTACACGGAGACTTAAGGGGACGCGACCCCGTGCTACGCTCCGGCGCCAAACCCGGCGACGTACTAGTACACGCCGGCAAACTAGGCCACTCCGCCGCCGGCCTGGAACTACTGCAACGCTGCCCAGACTTCGGGTCAGTGCGCCAACGCGAAGACATGGAACGCATCTTTTGGCGCATGGACGGACACACCCGCATCAGCCAAGAACTACTAAGCAGCGCCTTTGAATGCCTAACCGCCTTCCGCACCCCCCAATGCCCCCTCGAATACGGACCTTTGCTAGCACAGTGCGGCGCCCACGCCATGATGGACGTCTCCGACTCCCTACTACGCGACGCCACCCGCATCGCCAAAGCCAGCGCCGTCGCCATAGACATTGACGACCCACTAAAATCCGACGCCTTCATGGCAGACGTGGCCGCCCTACGCCCACTAGCAAAATTCCTAGGCGACTTCAGCCTAGTGCGCAAATGGATCCTAAGTGGGGGAGAAGACCACGGCCTACTAGCCACCCTGGCCGTAGCCGACCAACCCAAACTCAAAGGCCACCCACAAGCACGCCCAATCGGGAGAATCCTACCAGCAGACGGCCTAGAACCAGGCACCGTACTAGTAGCCGGCCAACCCCCAAACCTACCCCTAGGCTGGGACCACTTCGGCAACTAACTAGGGCTTAACACAACGCTGAGCAGCCCAAACAGCCACACAAAAAACACGGAAACGAGCCAGCCATAAGCCGGGTTCTGTTACCGCCCACCGTTACCGGCCAAGCGGCGGCGACCATCCATCTTGGACCAGCGTTACCACTGGCCTCACGCGATCTACCCGCGAACTTGGGCGGGCAACCCTCAAACGTCCGCTGTGCGATCTTGCTCCCAGTGGGGTTTACCATGCCAACCCAGTCACCTAGGTCGCGGTGAGCTCTTACCTCACCCTTTCACCCTTACCAATGGCCTAAACCAATGGCGGTTTACTTTCTGTGGCACTTTCCCGCAGGTCACCCCGGGTGGCCGTTAGCCACCACCGCGCCCTAAGGAGCCCGGACTTTCCTCGATCCACAAACGTGGTACCGCGGCCGCCCGGCTGGCTCGTCCGCCCTATGCACTATACCCGTACAATGCCCATATGCGTATATTGCTGCCACCATCTGCCGGCAAAACCACCAAAAAATCAACCAACCACCTACAGCTAGAAAAACTCTGGCAAGCAGAACACCTAACCCAAACCCGCAGCCAACTAATAGACGACGTACAAAACACTGCCCTACTGGCCGATGCCGCACAAATCTTTAAACTCGGCCCCAAAAACGCCCACGAAATCAGCCAAAACCTAGAAGTTTATGACGCCCCGGCGCTCGCGGCTTGGCAGCTGTATGACGGCGTGCTTTATGAGGCAGCTAAGTTTGCGCAGATTTTTAGCTCTGGCGAACCCAGTCAGGGCAGTCAGGGCCAGGTGGGCAACCACCGGGGAGACCAACCCCAGGGCGGCCAGGGGCAGGAAGATCAGTATCAGGGAGACCAGCGCCAGTTGGAGGAGCTGACGCTGGTGTTTTCGGCCCTGTTTGGGCCAGTGCGGTTAACTGACCTGATTACACCACACCGCCTAAGCGGCTCGGTGAAGCTGCCAGGGCAGGGTAGCGTAGCCTCAATTTGGAGCAAAGCTCTAAAAGAGCTGTTGGCCCAGCAGCTGAGCGGGCATGTGGTTGTAGATCTGCGTTCGGCTGAGTATGGGGCAATGTATCGGCCAACGCGGGGCAGCGACTGTCTGCTGCTAAATATCGGGGTGGCTAAAGTTGACCCTGCAACCGGTAAACGCTCGGTGGTCTCACACTGGGCTAAACATACGCGTGGCCTGCTAGCAGGGGCCTTGCTGGAGGCAGTAGCTGGCGCTCAGCTATCTGGTAGCGAGGGCGATGTGGATGAGATTTTGCAGGTGGCCGCTGGCTTAGAGGGGGTTAAAGAAGTAGAAATAACCCCGCTAGATGCGCGTGGGCAGGCCAAAGTTACTTTGGTGCTCTAGGGGCAAATGCTGGTTTGGATATGTATTTTTGGTAAAAACACGGTAGTATGTCGCTCGTGACTTAAACCGTCACAAAGTGCCCCCGTGGTGGAATTGGTATACACAACGCACTTAAAATGCGTCGCTTTATGCTTGCGGGTTCGAGTCCCGCCAGGGGCACTAGGCTGTGATGAAGGCAGCCTTACGCCCCCGTAGCTCAGTGGTTAGAGCAGCGAGCTTATACCTCGTCCGTGCCTGATAAGCACATGGTCGTGGGTTCGAATCCCACCGGGGGTACCAATACTCTCGTATACGAACAACAGCCAAGCGGAACGGCCTCATGGGGCAGGTTATGGCGAGGGCTGTGCTTGTTGGCGGGGATGGGTGTGCTTTGCTGGTGCGGCTGCGCACCAGTTTTTTGCTTGTTGAGCCGGGTGGCATCTCGCTCGGCGGCTCTCCGGAGAGCAGGACTGGCCAGATAGGTGAAGGGGAAGCGGAGACAAGCAGTCAGGGTTATCCCGTTGCTGCCGCTTGTCATTCGCGGAAGAGGCGGCGGCGTGCACTCCATCGCAGCACGCTCCGTCGTCGTATCACCCTCGCCACCACCCTCGGGCACGCTCCATGCAGCCAGTTCATCACTCATACACGGACTGGCGACGTCAGTATGCTGCCGCTCTGCTTGGTCGCTCGCCTGGCCCACATCATCGGCTGCATTGCTGCTGTCGCTTTGCGAGGGAGACGTGTCTGGCATGATGATCGTGCCGTCGTCATCAACACGCGGATTGACCAAGATGCGCTCGAAGAACACTTGGTTGAGCAGCTTCTTCAGATGAGCTGGAGCGGCACTGTAGAGGCGCGAGCAGTCCTGCATGAGGTCAAGCACCGCCTCCATAACGCGTCGGGTTGCCGTTACATCTGCTCGGTAGGCGTCAAGTTGACGCTCAATTCGCTCCAGCTCGGCCGTCAGCTGGGCCTGTTCTTCCTTGAGCAAGTCCAGTGGCACAGCACCTTCGTAGTGGGCGTGCAGCAGCCTACGGCGCTTGTCCTCGATGTTGGTGCGCCGGGTGGTCAGGGAACGCACCGTTCTGTCTTTCTCCCCTTCGATCTGCGCCAGCTCGCCCTGGAGATAGCAC
>ERZ772906.1648-NODE-1648-length-12089-cov-5.748130_pt1 | contig 12089 bp, 9 predicted proteins | sample MGYA00511338_ERZ772906 | MGnify/ENA primary metagenome ERZ772906 (study PRJEB29015, sample SAMEA2738076) | human oral metagenome | biome: human oral; feature: human-associated habitat; material: saliva | place: China | collected 2212 ... | reverse complement strand
GCAAATGCAGATAATCCGATTACTAATGAACCACATGCACCAGTAATAATCATATTTTTCTTATTCATAGATATTCTCCTTAATGTTATAATTCGTAACAATTTCGATTTATTATAACACGTTTATATCTTCTTGTAAATAGTTACCTTTACGATTTACTATGTTTAAGATTAATTTTTTTATACTTTTTCTTATTTAGAAATTATAACTTTGATCTAATAAACTTTAATAATTACGTTTATTTTGAAAATTATATTTATCATCACTGAACTAAAATCTTATTTATAATACTTAATAAAAATAGATTTTTAAATGTGGGACCTAAAAACACAAAAAATGGATACCAACTGCATAATACAGTTTGATATCCGTACGTTTTTATATTTATTTAGTTATATATTTTTTTCTTATAATACTAGCTGCAATAATTAAAATAAATCCTGTAGAAATAAATGAATTTGCAGGTATCCCCGTTTTAGGGAGTATTTTCAATTGTTTTTCATCTTTAATACTATTTGTTTCAGGCAATCCATTATTTTCTTTTTCTTTGTTTTCTATTTTTTCTGGAATTACAATTTTTGTTCTTTCTTCTAAATCCTTACCACCTATTTTTATACGTTCTACTATAGTGAACTTACTAAAATGATTTATAGTGAATTCCAACTCACCAGTACTATAGCTACTATTTACTTTCTCAAGAGTATTTTCATCCGATATGTGATAAACTTCTAATTCGGTATTTTCTTTTTTTACAACAGCAACTGTAACTTTGCGTTCTACGTTACTGTCGACTCTTTTATCATCTTTTTCAAAATGAATCTCAAAAGTCTCTATAATATTATAATCACTGCCTAGTTTATGCTTAATAGTCTGATTTAAATTATTATCATTTAACGTTTCTACATATAACTTTTCTGCAGAAACACTACCTTTTTTAAAAGAAACCTTAATTTCACGTCCAGATAAATTCCCTACTAATACATCATTTTTAATTTCAACTCTAGAATTTGTTTCTAAAGCATTAGTAGTTGGTTTTTCTTTTGGCTCTTCTTTTTGTTTAACTGGTGGTTTCTCTGTCGGCTTTTCTGTTGGTTTTTCCGTTGGTTTTTCTATTGGTTTAACTTGTAGTTTTTCCGACGGCTTTTCTATTGGCTTCTCAAATGGTTTTTCCTCTGATTTCGCTGATGGCTTTCTTTTTGAATCTTCAATTACATTCTCCGGTGGAATTGGCTCAACCTCTGGAATAACTCCATTTTCATTTACTACAACCTTATTATCAGACTCCATTTGCGCATTAGCTATTCCAACTTTTATTGTACTTATACTGATAATAATGCTTATTATTCCAGTTGATAATTTTCTTATAGAATATTTTTTATTCTCCACTGCTTTCTCCTTATCTCAAATGATCTATAAGATCATTAAAACTATCTTTAATATTATATTACACATCAAAACATTCATCAAGCAATATAAAAAAATGGCTTGATTAAAACACTTAATCAAGCCAAAACTTCTTCTATCTAGACAAGAACGAGAAGAATCCACTTATTATAGCTACATTAAAGAAGTCTATAAATAGTGCCCCTACTATAGGCATTACAAAAAATGCTATATGCGAGTGTTTATATTTATCACAGACACTTTGCATATTTGCAATACCATTTGGTGTTGCTCCAAGGCCAAAACCTACATGTCCTGCAGATAATACTGCTGCATCATAATTTCTACCCATAAATCTAAATGTTACAAAGTAAATAAATACCCATGCTAAAAGCGCTTGTGCTAGTAATAATACTGCTAGTTGACCTGCTACACTACTTAATTCCCATAATCTTAAACTAATCATTGCCATTCCAAGGAATAAATTCAACGAAACATCTTCTAAAATATGTACTTCTTCATAGTGTAAATCAAATTTAGTAGTATTATCAGATATATTTCTTAAAACAGCAGCAACTATCATCGGTCCTATGTAATTAGGAAAGTTTAAAAACTGATTTAAAAATGTAGAAACATAACTACCAATAAACATTGATAATAAAATTAAAAAGAAGGCTTTAGCAAAATTCTCTCCATCAAGTTTTCTTACATCATTATTAAAAAGAAATTCATCATTTTTCACTTTTTCATTATCAACTTTCTCAGCTACAACTTCTAGTTTTTTCCCTTTTATTAGCCTATTAGCTAATGGACCACCTAAACTAGATCCTGCAATAAGTCCAAAAGTAGCAGCTGCAATAGCTACACTCTTCGCTCCTGTATGTCCTAATTCTTCTACTATAGGTGCCATTGCCGCTGCAGTACCATGGCCACCTGTCATAGCAGTCGAACCTGTTAGTAGTGCTATTAAGGGATCTACACCTGTTAAATATCCTACACCTACAGCTACAATATTTTGAAGTATTACTAACGCTACAGCCATAATAAGGAACATGACTACTTTTTTTCCACCAACTTTCAATAATCTCCAACTAGCATTAAAACCAATACTTGTGAAAAACAATGTCATAAAGAAACTCTGTAAAGTATTATCAAATTCAAAAATAACTAAATTAGTTTTCCTTAAAATTAAATTTATTATAGCAAATAGGAAACCTCCAACAACTGGAGATGGAATACAATAAGTTTCAAAAAACTTAACCTTTTTCCTTAAGACTCTTCCTAGAATTAATATAATAACAGCCAATCCAACCGTTTGAATCATATCCATTTTAATATTTAACATACTATCATCCTTTCTTTATCAATGTTATATTTTCTTACGAAAAATTTTTAGATTTATAAATTTATAATCTAAAATTTGGTTTTATTAGAATTACATATCCATATGTTACACTTTTTAGCAGTAAATTTCAATTATGCGTCAGATTTTATCACAATCAAGTAAATAAAGATGAACTTATATAAGTTCATCCTTATTTATTAAAATATTGGTTTTAAAAATTCTGACCAAGTTTCATAATTTTTTTCTGATTTAGCCTCTTCTCCTGTCATCCATTTTATAACAAGAGTATCATCTTCCTTAACTTCTACAAGTTGTTTATCAACTTTACACTCATAAACAACACCTACATGAACTTGTCCAACTTCTGTCTTATCATCATTTATTAGACCAATAAAATGTAGGTTATTTAAAGCATCTTCTTCTGAAACTCCAACTTCCTCATTTAATTCACGTGCGGCATTGATTTTTAACATTTCAAAAATTGTTTTTCCTTCAACTTCATTCATATGACCACCAATACCAACAGAGGCTTTCCCGTGTAATCTCGCTTCTCCTCCACCTACTAAACGTTTGTAAACTAGTACCTCACCTGTTACTTCGTCTTTTAGTAGAACATAACCAATCAATTGTTTATAGTTTGGATCTTCTTCCATATCACCACGACGTTTAACTTCATATGATTCAAATGTAGAAATAATTTTCTCAGTTTTTTCATCATTTTTTTCTATAAATCCATAGAAATGATTTTCTTCATTATTAAACAATACTTTTCTATTAACTACTAATATTTGTTCATCCCACTTACTCATTTTTTTTCCTCACTTCGTTTATTTTGCTCGATAAGTGCCTTCTTTTAACTCCTTAGCTATCTTAGCAATTTTTCTAAATCTGTGATTTAAACCAGATTTAGATAATTTCCCATCCTCAATCATTTCTGCTATTTCTTTTAGCGGATATTCTGGATACTTAAGTCTTGCTTCGGCAACAACTCTAAGTTTTTCATCAATATTATCAAGTCCGATTCTTTCCTCTATTATATTAATATCCTCAACCTGCTTTGCTGAAGCATTAACAGTCTTGTTCATATTAGCCATATCACAGTTTTGCATTCTATTAACGGAATTATTAATATCTCTAACAATTCTTTCATCTTCAAATTGGAATAACGCTTGAAATGCTCCAACAAGATTAATAAACTCAGCAATTTTCTCAGACTCCTTAATATAAACTATGAACCCTTTTTTTCTTTCAAGACTTCTAGCATTCAATTTATAACTATTTAAAAGCTCATTTAATTCCTTATTATGCTCTTCATAAGAAGAGAATATTTCCATATGATAACTAGAAGTACGAGGGTTATTAATAGATCCACCTGCTAAAAATGCTCCACGTAGATAAGCTCTTTTCTTCTCATCAGTATCAATTAATTCTTTTGCTATGTCTATTCTCATTGTATAGTTATCATTTAATATATATAAATCATTTAATATTTCTTTTACGTTTTGATCTAATCTACAAATATATACATTATTCTTCTTCAATTTCAATTTCTTCCTAACAGAAATATTTACATGAACATCATAGAAAAACTTTATTAATGAAAACATTCTTCGTGCAATAGAAGCATTCTCAGTTTGAAAACTTAAACTTAACCTACCATTTGATATATTTAATACACCATTCATCTTTATTAAGGCTGATAACTCTGATAAGAATTCTCTATCTTTTGTTATTTCTATTAAAGTTAATTCTTTCTTCATATCTGAAGCGTATGACATAAGTTCCCTCCTTATCCTAATTATATTTTGTAACTTATATATTTTATCATGATACCTTCAATTTAACAACTCATTTGAGTTAAGAAATGAGTTAATATACAATGTACATTAACTCATTAATTCTAATATTTTATTTTTATTTTCTTCATTAACTTCGATACGCTCTTTTATGCCTTCTTTATCAAAATAAAGAACTTCATCTGAAATCTGACATAAAAATTCATAATCATGTGTAATTATAAATATCACAACATCATTCTTGGCTATTTCTTCAATCAAGCGACTTAATTCAATCATATTTACATAATCCAGGCCGCTAGTTGGTTCGTCAAAGATTAGTACTTTTTTATTTGATAATAGCGCAGAAGCAATAGCTACTCTTTGCTTTTCTCCACCAGATAAAGTGTTCGGATGCCTATCTAAAAATTTTCTAATGTTTAATCTATCTACAACTTCATCAAATAACGATAAATTATCGCTACCTAATTTAATTTCTTTTTCTACCTGGTTAGTAAATAATTGATAATTAACATCTTGCATTACTTGGAATGCATTTTTTACCAAACCTTTATTATTTAGATATTTTTCGTTTAATTTAACTTTATGTTTCGATTTATGTAAGCCACATAGAGCATTAGCAAAAGTTGTTTTCCCACAACCATTTTCACCGATAATAGTATAGATTTTTGAGGCTGCAAAACTTTCACTTTGAAGTTCGACTTTCCTATCATGAACTTTATATTCAAGTTTTTCAATATTTAAAAAATCTTCTTTAAAATTTCTATCTTCTTTCTTACCTAGCTCTACTTTAGATAAATCTATCTGTCTTGTGTGACAGGCTCTGCTGTCAAAATCTGACAGCTGTTCTTTAGTAACTTCATGAAGCAGCTTACCGTCTTTAATAATATACATTCTATCGATCAAATCTTTTAGATAATATATTCTATGTTCAGCAACAACTATGGTTTTTCCTTTTTTCTTCAATGTTTCGATTATTGATGAAATAAGCTGTATCGACTTCAAATCTAGGTTACTAGTTATCTCATCTAGAACATATATATCAGCATCTAACATCATACTTGCCATAAAAGCTAGTTTTTGTTTTTCTCCACCACTTAGTTCTAAGACGTTTCTTTCTAACAAATATTCTGCAGAAAATTCTGATATCACTTCATCAATTCTACTTTGTATCTCTGATTTAGAATAACCATAATTTTCCATACTGAAAGCAAGTTCACTCGTAGAATCAAGATTGAAAAACTGATTTTTAGGATTTTGAAAAACACTTCCAACTACTTTTGAAAAATCTTTTAATCTATCTCCAATATTAAGATGAGCTACCTTTAATTCACCACTATATCCACCATCAAAAAACTCTGGAGCAAGTCCATTTAAAACTCGTAAAATAGAAGTTTTTCCACAACCACTAGCACCTGTAAAGAGAATACATTCACCTTTTTTTATATTAAGTGATAAATCTTCAATATTTAATTTTTGCGATTCAATATATTTATAATTAAAATTTTTAAATGTAATCAATTTATCACCTCATATACATAATATAACAAAAAGCACTTGCTACAATAATCATAGTTAAATAATCAATTTTACTAAACTTTAATTCGATATAACTACTTGGTTTCTCTTCATTATCTATTCCTCTACATAAACAAGACACCGATAGCTCATTTGCTATATTAGTACTTATAATTACATAAGGAACAAATACATATTCAAAGAATTTAATTGGATGAAGTAAGTAGTAACCTCTACTTACTCCAATTCCTTTCATTCGTAATGAATTCTTTATTAACTTATAATCTGTAAGTAACACCGGGAAAAATCTATATAATACTGCTAGTACTATAATCATTTTCTTTGGTAACTTTATGCTTCTTAAAAAGCAGATAAGTTCCGAAACTTTTGAACTACTTACTAAAGCCATACCTGCACATAATGGGAAATACAGTGTCTTAAACATTAATGCAGTTAATAATAAGAAACTATCAATAACCTGTAATGTAACTGTATGAGCAAAAAATACTTCATATGCAGTAAAGAAAAGATATATACCAAAAAATCTACTCATTCTCTTAAAATTAGAACTAATTCCTAAGTATATTGAAAAGCATAGTGCTACTATAAGGTGAACAGGTACTGTCATCATTTTAAACATTAGTATATTAGCAATTACTAATATAAAAATCTTAGTTCTAATATCTAACCTTAACATTCTATAGTCCTGCTTTATTGAAATTCTTAAAGTATAATTTTCTTCCTAGATATGTTCCAATTATTGAGAATATTATAGTAAAGATAACTATAAAAATAAATGTCTTCATATCTGTACTACTCATTACTAGATTTATCTTTTCATCTGAATAATTTCTATTTTGAAGATGTTTTACATATGAATCTTTCATAAAGAACATTGGTAAAATAATACCAATATTTCCTAGATTAAAGAATAAGTATGATAAGTATTCATTACCGTATCTGAATGCAATCTCCGCTAAGACTGCTGCAAAGATTAATACTATTCCTCCAACTATCGAGTGACCAGAAACAGTCATAAAAATACCAATAATCGCAATCATAATAAATATAGCCATATTTTTATTAATTTTGTTGAAAATTAAGCTATACACACTACCACACACTAATGCAGCTGTTATTGAAGTGTATGTTGCAAAATAAACTTTACCTCCAAATATAACTGATGTTAATAGTGTTGAAATCCCGATTCCTACAGCCATTACAAGAATTAATAAAATTGTATATAAACCTAATGTAATTAAATCCTTAATCTGTAAATTTTTATTTTCTTCTTTATTAATATATTTTAATTCTGTCATCTATTACCCCACTATAGTTTTTTAAGAGCATCTAGAGCAGCCGTATAATTCGGTTCTTCTCCGATTTCTTCTAATACTTCTTTATAGCGGATAACTCCGTTTCCATCAAGTACAAATACAGAGCGTGTTAATAAACCTAATTCTTCAACTAAAAGACCATTGTTGTTCTCAAAATCACGATATTTATAGTCAGATACAGTAATTGCATTGTTTATTTCTTTATCAGCACAGAATCTACCTAAAGCAAACGGTAAATCTTTTGAAACTGTTATTACTACAGTATCTACCAAATCACAAACTTCTTTATTAAAATTAATTGTTTGTAAAGCACAGACACCAGTATCTACAGAAGGAAAAGTATTAACAATAATTTTTTTACCTCTATAATCATCCAATTCAAATTCTGATAATGTTTTTGTTACTGCTCTAAAATTTGGAAATACATCACCAACATTTAACTTATCCTCAATTGTAACTGGAGTTCCTTTAAAGCTAATTGTTTTTTTCATAATTTTTTACCTCTTTATTTAATTTTTTTGATAAAACTATCTACAACTAATGATAACATATTTCAATTAGAGTTGAAAGTTTTTTTGATAATTTACTGGTATTTTAAGCATATTTTATATAAATATATTATAATTTTATGATATAATAATTATTAATAGTGTGTGAAAGGATTTTTTTTATGTCAAAAGAACAAAAAGAAAAAGTAGTTGAAACAAATACTACAGATTCGACCAAAGAAAAAGATAATTCAACATCTTTTTTTAGTCGTTTAAAAAAACAAGTAAAAACTTTTAATTTTAAAAATAATGAATCTACTACTTCTATTAATAATCAAGGTCAACTTGATGAATCAGCTATAGAAAAGGAACTTCGTGAGAAAGAAAAAGAAGTAAAATTAAAGGAAAAAGAATTAAAACAACGTGCACTTGAACTAGAAAAAGCAAAGAAAAAATTTGAAGAACAACAGCGTAAAATAGAAGAAGAACGCAAAAAAAATGAGATTGCACGCGCCGAAAGAGAGCGTCTTGAAAAAGAACGTATTGCTCGTGAAAAAGAATTAGAACGTCAGCGTATCGAAAGAGAAAAAGCTGAAAAGCGTGAAAAAGAACGTCTTGAAAAAGAACGTATTGCTCGCGAAAAAGAACTTGAACGTCAACGTATCGAAAAAGAAAAAGCTGAACAACGTGAAAAAGAACGCCTTGAAAAAGAACGTATTGCTCGTGAAAAAGAACTTGAACGTCAACGTATTGAAAAAGAACAGGCTGAAAGAAGAAAAAGAGAATATAGAAGAAAAGAAAAAGAATTCCAAATATTAGAAGATAAAAAGAAAGTAGAGTTTTTACAAAAAGAAAATGAAATGAGAGAACACGAAAATACTTTACTTTCATTACAAACAACATTAATTTCTTTAGAAGATAAAATTGAAGAGAAAAAGTTAACTATTGCAACTCTTAAAAATAGAAATGCCGACAAAGAAAAAATAACTTTAGAAGAGAAAAGATTAAATGCTTTAGTAGCTCAAAAACAAATTACTCAAAAAGACATAGTCTCTGAGAAAAAAATTATTGAAAAAATTCAAAAAAACTTAGAAATTGAGTATAAACTTAATGGTCTTAAAAAAGAAATACACAGTATAAAAAAAGAAGTAATAAATGAAGATGAAACTGCATTTAAGGTCAAATACATCGATAATAATGTAAGAAATATTTTCTTAGTATCTCTAATATGCATTAAAGCCTTTATTTCTAAAAAAGTTTTTAGACAAAAAGTTGAAAATTATGATAAAATTAAAAAGGTATCAAAAAATATTAAAGTAAGAATTGCTACATCAGTTATATTAGCGATAATATTATCAATTTGTTTCTTAGTTACACTTAAGTTCATTTCTTCAGCTAAAGAACATTATGTAAGCTTTGGAGAAACTAATACTACTGCTGTAGACACTACAGAAGAGATGAAAAAACAAAAAGAAGCTGAAGAAAAAGCTAAAATTCTAGAAGCACAAGAGAAAGCAGCAGCAGCTCGTATAGATTCTGATGCTCAAGATGAAGAAATCACTGCTAAACTTGCTGGAACTTTCACGTCATATTCATTTGATGTAGATCGTCAAGTTACAGTAAACAAAAAAATTCATGCTTTCAAATCAGCTAGTTGGTCTGATCAAGGTGAAGTTATTGAACCTGGTACTAAACTAACTGTAAACAAAATTGTATCCCCTGCTGGATATTTAATGTATCAAATTTCATCAGGAAATCTACAAGGTCAATTTATCACAGCTAATGAAAAATTCGTATCAGTAGATTCTAAAAACGATGAACTTGAAAACTTTATTTCTCGTCCAGTAGCGATTAAATTCTTAGCTACACAAAATGTATATTCTGATGAGGCTGCAAGCAAAGTCAGAGTTACCTACGGTAATGGTGCACAACTTAATATTAACGGTATCGGAATTAATAACAACAGATTAATTTATCATGTATCTGATGGATCATTCGTACCTGTTAATCCGGTTCGTGTAATTGAAGTTAATAGAGAAACGCCTAAGACTAAAAACATAGATAGTAATGATAATAAAAAAGCCTCTAACTCTCAAAGCAACCAAAGAACAACAAGATAATTAATTTAGTCCACCTGAGGAAATTCTCAGGTGGATTATTTTGTACATATAAATTGTTTTAATTCCCAAAAAAGAGAATATAGTTTTCACTACATTCTCTCTTTTTATTATCTAATTTCTGCTCCGTTAGGAATTTCAGCATTAATTTCAACTACTCGTAAGATACCATCTTTTTCTGCTGATAAAATCATTCCCTCACTTAATTCACCACATAGTTTAACTGGTTTTAAGTTAGCTACAACAGCAACTTTTTTACCTACTAATTCTGCTGGATCATAATATTTAGCAATACCAGATACTATTTGTCTTTGGTGATTTCCTAGATCAAGTTTGAATTTCAATAATTTCGAACTCTTCTTAACTTTTTCACATTCTAATACTTCTGCTACTCTTAAAGAAGTTTCAAAGAATTTATCAATTGTGATTTCTTCAGCAAGCTCAACATAAGTATCTTCATTTTCTTCTTTAGATTCTGTTTCTAAGTTCTCAAGCGCCTTAGGTGACATTTGTTCTTTAATATACTCTACTTCGACATCTTTATCGAATCTTGGGAATATTGGAGTTGGTTTTTCTACAACTTTTACAGTTCCATCAAATACTCCAAAAGTTTTAGCAGATTCAAACACTAATAAGTCTTCTCTAATTCCTAATTGCTTAGCAATTTCTGTTGGTGCTTTTGTTAAAGCAGGCGCTATTAAGATTGTCGCTATACGAAGACTTTCCGCTAAGTAGTTCATAACCTTATCTAATTCAGGTTGATTTGCTTCATCTTTTGCTAAAATCCAAGGTGTAGTTTGATCAATATATTTGTTAGTTCTAGAAATGAATTTCCAAACTGATTCTAAAGCCTTAGAAAACTGCATATTTTCCATATACTCTTCATATTCTGCAATAACTTCTTTTGATAAAGCTATTAATTCTTTATCAAATTCTGTTGTTGGTTCAACAAATTTTGGAATTACTCCACCACAGTACTTATTAATCATAGAAATAGTTCTATTTAATAGGTTTCCTAAATCGTTTGATAAGTCTGAGTTGATTCTATCGATAAAACTTTCTGGTGTAAATATTCCATCTTGTCCAAATGGAACTTCACGTAATAAGTAATAACGTGCTGAATCTAATCCATAACGTTCTATTAACATATAAGGGTCAACTACGTTACCTTTAGACTTACTCATTTTACCATCTTTCATTAATAACCAACCGTGAGCAAAGATTTTTTTAGGTAATGGTAAATCTAATGCCATAAGTAGTATTGGCCAATAAATAACGTGGAAACGTACAATTTCTTTACCTACTACTTGTACATCAGCTGGCCAGTATTTATTGAATAACTCTTCACTTTCACCAGTCGCATACCCTAGCGCTGTAATGTAGTTAACTAAAGCATCAATCCAAACATATACAACGTGTTTTGGATTTGATTTTACTTTTACTCCCCAATCAAAAGTTGTACGAGTAACAGCTAAGTCCTCTAATCCTGGTTTAATGAAGTTATTAAGCATTTCATTTTTTCTGCTTTCAGGTAAAATGAATTCTGGGTGCTCATCATAGTACTTAACTAATCTATCAGCATATTTACTCATTTTGAAGAAGTAACATTCTTCACTAACTAATTTTACTTCGTTTCCACTTGGTGCTATACCACCAATCATATTTCCTTCTTCATCTCTGAAAACTTCTTGAAGTTGAGTTTCTGTGAAATATTCCTCATCACTAATAGAATACCAACCTTTATATTCTCCAAGGTAGATATCTCCTTTTTCAACTAATTTATCAAAAATTTCAGCAACTGCTTTTTCATGATAATCATCTGTTGTACGAATAAATTTGCTATAGTTAATATCCATAGCTTCCCATAATTTTTTAATATCCTTAATCATTTCATCAACATAAGCTTGTTCTGAAATACCTTTTTCTTGAGCTTTTTGTTGAATTTTTTGACCGTGTTCATCTGTACCTGTTAAAAAGTATGTATCATATCCACTTAATTTTTTATATCTTGTTAAAGCATCACATGCTACTGTTGTATAAGCATGCCCTATGTGTAAGTTACCACTTGGGTAATAAATAGGAGTTGTAACATAAAATGTTTTTTT
>ERZ772906.1641-NODE-1641-length-12104-cov-7.146402_pt1 | contig 12104 bp, 2 predicted proteins | sample MGYA00511338_ERZ772906 | MGnify/ENA primary metagenome ERZ772906 (study PRJEB29015, sample SAMEA2738076) | human oral metagenome | biome: human oral; feature: human-associated habitat; material: saliva | place: China | collected 2212 ... | reverse complement strand
CAAACTCACCATATGACACACCATATAACACAACTGAGGAAGGTGAAAAACCTAATACTATCAAGACTCCAGACGGTAAGACATACAAGATCGTACCGAAAGGCGACTACCCAGTAGGTAAAGTTGACGAAGATGGACACTTGGAATCATCTGATCCAATTAAAGGTAAAGTTGACAAACCTAAATCAACTATCACTTACGTTTATAAAGAAGTGAAGGGTAATGTATACGTTCACTATGTAGATACTGAAGGTAACAAGATCAAGGAATCTGTAACAGATGAAAAAGATCAACCAGTTGATAAAGATTACGATACAGTGATTGACAACCGTCCACAAGAAATCGAATTCCAAGGTAAGACATACGAATTGGTACCAGCAGGTAACTACAAAGTAGGTCAAGTCGACGAACAAGGTCACTGGACAGGTGATGACGCTACAACTGGTAAAGTGATCGAAGGTGATAAGAATGTCACTTACGTCTACAAATTGAAAGAAGATCCAACAAAACCTAAAGAAGGTGACGTTATCATCACTTACGTAGACGAAAAAGGTAAAGAAATTCAAAAACCTCGTCAAGACACACCAAACTCACCATATGACACACCATATAACACAACTGAGGAAGGTGAAAAACCTAACACCATCAAGACTCCAGACGGTAAGACATACAAGATCGTACCGAAAGGTGACTACCCAGTAGGTAAAGTTGATGGCGATGGACACTTGGAATCATCTGATCCAATTAAAGGTAAAGTTGATAAACCACGTTCAATCATCACTTACGTCTACAAAGAAGTGAAAGAAGAACCAACTCAACCTAAGGGTAGCGTATACGTACACTACAAAGATACTGAAGGTAACACTATTAAACAATCAGTAACAGATGAGTTAGACCAACCAGTAGGTAAAGACTACAACACTGTTGAAGACAACCGTCCACAGTACATTAAATTCCAAGGTAAAACTTACGAAATCGTACCAGTCGGAAACTACACAGTTGGTAAAGTAGATACTCAAGGTCACCTTGAATCAACAGACCCAACAACTGGTAAAGTGGTTGAAGGACGTAAAGACGTAACTTACATCTACAAACTTGTTGAGGAACCTGTACAACCTAAGGGTAATGTCTATGTTCACTATGTGGATGAAAATGGTAACACCATCAAGACTTCAGTAGTGGATGAAAAAGACCAACCAGTAGGTAAAGACTACGATACAGTTGTAGATAACCGTCCTAAGACAATCGTAACTCCAGATGGTAAAGTCTATGAATTGGTACCACAAGGTAACTACCCAGTAGGTAAGGTTGATGGTGAAGGTCACTTAACAACAACTGACCCAACAACTGGTAAAGTCATCGAAGGTGATAAGAACGTTACTTACGTTTACAAACTTGTGAAGACTCCAAACGTTCCAACACCAAACACTCCAGTACCACCAACTCCAACACCAAATACTCCAGTAGATCCAACACCTAATAAACCAATGGATCCAACACCTAATAAACCGATGGATCCAACACCAAATACACCAGTGAACCCAGTTCCTGAGCAACCAGCTCAACCAGCTCCAGCTCTTGAACAACTTCCAAATACTGGTGAAACAGGATCTGTAGCTTCAGCTCTTCTTGGAGCAGTTGCAGGAGTTGCAGGGGTTGCAGCACTTGGACGTCGCAAAAAGGAAGATGAAAAATAATCTTCTATCCTAATTTGATTCGGTCATTTCAGGTATGTGGGAAATGAAAAAGGATCCAAAAAGAGAACCTCCGGGTTCTCTTTTTGTATGCTGTTATTTGTGTTAAAAATTAGTCTTAATTAGTTACTTTTGGGGAAAATTAGTGTATAATAACTCGATATCTAAAATTTAAGGAGCGGACATGTTTTTTAAACGTTCGAAGGGTGAATTTCGTGAAACGGACCGGATTACCCGCTATAAACTAATCAAATCAGGAAAGAATTGGGTACGAGCATCGGTCTCTCGACTTGGGCTTTTTCGTGTCATGCGAGCTGGTGTGGATGAAAAAACCATAGCTATATATGATGATTCTTCACTTCAAATGCCTGCAGATCTGGTAAAAGGGATGGTTGTACTAGGAGCTCTTGCTGGAGCAACTACAGTTGCTAATCCAGTATTGGCAGAGGAAAATGGGATGAATGCGACTGTTGGGTCTGAGATCAGTCCATCAACAGGTGTGGTTGGACAAGATAGTTTTGTCTTGGGGACGACCTCTACCACAGATTCTATGTCAGCAAGTCAGTCTATGAGTACATCTGTCTCGCTTTCAGACGCGGTTAGTGACAGCGTTTCTCTGTCTCAATCGGTTTCTTTGAGCGAATCATTTGTTGCCAGTGGTTTGGCGAGTCAGTCTGCTTCAGAAACTGCTAACATCACTGTCTCAGAAGTGAACTCTATTCACGAGAGTGTAACTGAGTCAAGTGAGAAAGTAGCCGAAGCACCAACTCAGCGCTCCGAAGAGCAGGTGAAGCGCCTGCAAGTCTTGGCCTTGGATTTATATACTTATCGCGCTCAGGCCATGGAAATCCCTGGAACGGAATCTGCTATTGAGTATGGAGATCTGGCTTTAGAAGCTATTCGTTCAGGTTTATCTAATCCAGCGATCCAAATCGATGTAGTAGAAAGTCAAGCCAAAACCGCTCGGAATCGTTTGGTCAATGCAGTGCTACGTGCTACTTCAGGTCAACGCGATCCGCGCAATGGGAATCGTATTGACCCGGATACTAGCCTTCGTGCGCCTCAGTATAATTTAGGACCAGCTAACAATGCCTTGATTTCAGTCTATAATTCGGATTATATCAATCATGCTTATAATGTTGTTGAAACGAATCCTACACGAAATAGCATTAAAAGCATTGGTTACACTTCTGGTAGCGATCGTGTGAATGGCATCTACGTACCTCAGGCGTCGGCACTAAAAAATAGTGCTGTGGCTTTTAATATCTTTGGAACTGTTGGTGCGACTGAAGTAGTGACCCCTGGGAAAATTTATACTCTTTCTTTTGTAGTGACCAATACAGCTAGGCAATCAGTGACACGTACGCTACGCATTCAGGTTTTGCCGCAAAATGATGGCATTCGTAATCCGATTACAGCTGTGACGACGGCAACTTTTGTCAATGATACCACTAACTTGGCTCAGGCTGAAAAAGACAAGGTTTGGGAGGCTTTTAAGGCTTCTAATCCGAATATTGCAACTTCGAAGGACTTCAAGGACTACTCGGTCTCAGCGTCTGGTGTGGTAACCATTACTTATAAAGATAACACCACTAATGATGTAACAGCTCCTGTGAAGCGCCTAGTAGCACCAACGGTTGAGACTCGCTTACTAGAGAAAGCCTATACCCAAACACCTGTAACGGTGACGGGGGCAGAACCTGGATCGACTGTTGTCTTGTATAACAATGACCATGAAGTCGGAACAGCAGTGGCAGATGCTACAGGCCAGGCGGTTGTGACACCGACAGTTCCTATACAAACAGGTGGTGTAACAGCCAAAGCTCGCATCCTATATGGTGATCATGCGGTGTACTCAGATGCAAGTAATTCTGTGGCTGTAACGGATGCCACACGTCCTGAAGTGACGGCTAAGTTGACTGTTAATGGTGTAGAACCGAAATCAACACCTCTTGAAGGTGGTGGGAAGAATTATGTTCTTTATGCTGGTGATGATGCAGTTGTGACCTTTACAGCTACTGATGATAGTGGCAAGTTGAAAGAAATGAAAGTCGTTGCACGAGCAGATTTGAACGACAATGCCTTGAACGGGAATTTCTTTGGTAGCAGTCAGTATGGAACAGGTGATATTGCTCCTATCACGGGCGATATTACAGCTACCAGTGCGAACCCTGCAACCATCACGACTACCATTCATTTGAAGGATGATCTTTACCATACCTACCGTAATACTTGGCAACGCAACGTCGCAGCTATTGACAATGCGTCAAATATGAATCGTCCAAATGGCTTGGGTGAGATTCGTATTACTCAGGGCCGCTTAGCGGATCGTACACCAGGAGTGGCCCCAACGGATACTATTCAGGTAACGAACCTGACGGCATTGACAGATGCAGATAAAAGCAAAATTATTGCGGCTGTGTCAGCTGTCAATCCAGAGGTTACGAACCGTATTCAGTCTTATACGGTTAATAGCAATGGCACGGTAACGATTACTTATAAGGATAGTACGACTAATGTTGTGGCGGTGAAATTGTCGGATAGTGATTACAGTCAGTCCGTTTCGCAAAGTGTTAGCCAGTCTAAGCAAGAATCGATTTCACAAAGTCGAAGTGAGTCCACTAAGCAGTCTACTTCGACGAGTCTTTCATTGAGCACAGTTGCCTCAAAAAGTGTTTCAAGCTCCTTGAGTGAGTCCTTGAAGAGTAGTATTTCTCAAAGTCAGTCTTCATCAGCGAGTGCGTCCTTGAGTGCTGTGAAATCTCAGAGCGTTTCAAGTTCCTTGAGTGAGTCCTTGAAGACTAGTGTCTCGCAAAGTACTTCCGCCTCAGCAAGTGCATCCTTGAGTACTGTGAAATCACAGAGCGTTTCAAGTTCCTTGAGTGAGTCCTTGAAGACTAGTGTCTCGCAAAGTCAGTCTTCATCAGCTAGTGCGTCTTTGAGTGCTATGAAATCACAGAGTGTCTCAAGCTCCTTGAGTGAGTCCTTGAAGACTAGTGTCTCGCAAAGTGAGTCATCTTCAGTGAGTGCGTCCTTGAGTACTGTGAAATCACAGAGCGTCTCAAGTTCCTTGAGCGAATCCTTGAGGACTAGTATTTCACAAAGTGCTTCCGCTTCAGCGAGTGCATCCTTGAGTACTGTGAAATCACAGAGCGTCTCAAGTTCCTTGAGTGAATCCTTGAGGACTAGCGTATCACAAAGTGAGTCATCTTCAGTAAGTGCGTCCTTGAGTGCGGTCAAGTCACAGAGTGTTTCAAGCTCCTTGAGTGAGTCCTTGAAGACCAGCGTATCACAAAGTCAGTCTGCTTTATTGAGCGCGTCTTTGAGTGCTGTGAAATCACAGAGCGTTTCAAGTTCCTTGAGTGAATCCTTGAAGACTAGTGTCTCGCAAAGTACTTCCGCCTCAGCATCGGTATCCTTGAGTGAGTCTGTTCGTGATTCAGTTTCAACCTCAGAGTCAATTTCAACTTCAACTTCGACATCCGAGTCGGTCTCAAGTTCTAAATCGTTGTCAGCATCGTTGAGTAGTTCAGCCTCAGAAAGCCAATCTGTGTCTAGCTCGGTGTCTGTTTCGACATCTGTTTCTACGTCTGAGTCAGAATTGACCTCCGAATCAGTGAGTGCATCTGAATCAGTGTCAACGTCTGAGTTGGTATCAACCTCAGAATCAGTATCGACGTCCGAATCAGTCTCAATGTCTGAATCAGTTTCAACATCTGGATCAGTGTCAACGTCTGAGTCGGTATCAACCTCAGAATCAGTTTCTACATCCGAATCGGTTTCATCATCAGAATCGTCATCGATTTCTGCATCGGTATCGACGTCCGAGTCGGTATCTACTTCTGAATCGGTATCTACTTCTGAATCGGTTTCAGCATCTGAATCAGTTTCTACGTCCGAGTCGGTATCAACCTCAGAATCAGTATCGATGTCTGAGTCGGTATCAACCTCAGAATCAGTATCAACGTCTGAATCGGTTTCAGCATCTGAATCTGTGTCAACGTCTGAATCAGCGTCAACGTCTGAATCAGTTTCAACATCTGAGTCAGTTTCAACGTCTGAATCAGTTTCGATGTCCGAATCAGTTTCAACATCTGAGTCGGTATCTACATCTGAATCGGTTTCAGCATCTGAGTCAGTTTCAGCGTCTGAATCAGTTTCAACGTCTGAATCAATTTCTGCATCTGAATCAATTTCTGCATCTGAATCAATTTCTGCATCTGAATCAGTTTCTGCATCTGAATCAGTGTCAACGTCTGAGTTGGTATCAACCTCAGAATCAGTCTCAACGTCTGAATCAGTTTCAACATCTGAGTCAGTTTCAACGTCTGAGTCAGTTTCAGCGTCTGAGTCGGTCTCTGCGTCTGAATCGGTATCAACGTCTGAATCAGTTTCGATGTCTGAGTCTGTATCAACATCAGAATCGGTATCGACTTCTGAATCGGTTTCAACATCTGAGTCAGTATCAACCTCAGAATCCGTGTCTACATCTGAGTCGGTATCTACATCTGAAACGGTTTCAGCATCTGAATCGGTATCAACGTCTGAATCGGTATCAACGTCTGAATCGGTTTCAGCATCTGAATCAGTTTCAACATCTGAATCAGCGTCAACGTCTGAATCAGCGTCAACGTCTGAATCAGTATCGACCTCAGAATCAGTTTCAGCGTCTGAATCAGTATCGATTTCTGAATCAGTTTCCGAGTCAGTATCAGCGTCAACCTCAGAATCTGTGTCGTCATCTGAGTCGGTATCTACATCTGAATCGGTTTCAACATCTGAATCTGCGTCAACGTCTGAATCAGTTTCAGCGTCTGAGTCGGTATCTACATCTGAATCGGTTTCAACATCTGAATCTGTGTCAACGTCTGACTTGGTCTCAACCTCCGAATCAGTTTCTACATCTGAGTCAGTATCGATTTCTGCTTTGGCATCGACTTCTGAATCAGTATCGGCTTCTGCATCAGTCTCAACGTCTGAATCAGCATCGGCTTCTGAATCCGTATCGATGTCCGAGTCGGTATCTACTTCTGAATCGGTTTCATCATCTGAATCGGCATCAACTTCTGAATCAGTTTCGATGTCCGAATCGGTATCAGCATCTGAATCAGTTTCTACGTCTGAGTCAGTATCGACCTCAGAATCAGTATCAACATCTGAATCTGCGTCAACGTCCGAGTCAGTTTCTACATCCGAATCAGCCTCGACCTCCGAATCAGTTTCTGCGTCTGAATCGGTTTTAACCTCAGAATCAGTATCGACGTCCGACTCAGTATCAGCATCTGAATCAATTTCGACTTCTGAATCAGTATCAATATCTGATAGCAGTTCTTACTCAAACTCGCTGAGTCAATCACCATCTGGTAACGGTTCGCAATCGACGTTGCTGAGTCAATCAACTTCAGGTTTAGTGGTAGTATTAACCTCGGAATCAACAAGTAGTTCACAAAAGAACGGTCAATCTGAAACACTACCAAATACGGGCCAAACAACATCTGTAACATCTGCTCTTCTTGGAACAGTTGCAGGACTTGCTGGGGCAATAGTACTTGGTCGTCGTAAAAAAGAAGAGGAAGAATAACCTTCTAGCCTCATTTGATTCAAGCCTTTCTCGTTGACAGGTAATGTGAAAAAATCAAAAAGAGAACCTTCGGGTTCTCTTTTTGCGTCCTTTATAAAGTGTTAGAAAATGGTCTTAATTGGTTACATTGGGGGAAAAATGATGTATAATTACTTGATATCTAAAATTTAAGGAGCGGACATGTTTTTTAAACGTTCGAAGGGTGAATTTCGTGAAACGGACCGGGTTACTCGTTATAAACTAATCAAATCAGGAAAGAATTGGGTACGAGCATCGGTCTCTCGACTAGGACTTTTTCGTGTTTCTCGTTCTGACGTGGCTGATAAAATGGTGGGACCTTTCGAATCATTTGCTGATCCAGTTCCTGCTCCGATTTCTAAAGGGATCCTTGTGTTAGGGGCTCTTACTGGAGCAACTACAATTGCTACACCTGTGTTGGCAGATGATCATGAGGTGAGTTCGACTCTTGGATTTGAAATCAGCCCAACAACAGGTGTAGTTGGCCAGGACAGTTTTGTTTTGGGGACGACATCTGCTACAGAATCTGTGTCAATGAACCAGTCCATCAGTGCATCCCTATCACTTACGGAGCCAGGCCATCAGTCTATTTCAAAAAGCAGCTCATTATCGCAGTCGGTTTCGTTGAGCGAATCCCATGTTGCAAGTGGTTCAACTAGTCATGTAGACAGGCCATTATCTTCTGAACAGGATCCTGAGATCAGTGAGAAAGTAACCGAGAATCAAACCACTCACTCAGAGGAGGATGTAAAACGTCTGCAAGCCTTGGCTTTGGATTTATACGCCTATCGTGCTCAGGCTTTGGAGATACCTGGGACAGAAGCTGCGATTGAAAGTGGAAATTTGGCTTTGGATGCGATTCGTAGCGGTTTATCCAATCCAGCGATCCAAATTGAAGCTGTTGAAAGCCAAGCAAAGAGTGCTCGGAATCGCTTAGCCAATGCGGTGCTCCGTGCTACTTCAGGTCAACGAGATCCGCGCACGGGCAGTTCGTTAGATGCAGAGAATCGTTTTCGTGTGCCATTTTTCATGAGTGGACCAGCAAATAATTATTTGATAACGGCTTACAATTCAGACCCGGTTAAGCTACAGTACATTGTAAGAGAGCGAAATGGTGGGGTCGTCTTGACCTATATGGGATATGCTCCAAACAGTGAGCGCGTTGAAGGTATTTTGGTTCCCAATGCGACTTTGAAATCTCCGTTCGCACCTATGCTGATCGAAGGGAAAGTTGGAGGCAAAGAGGCCGTAGAACCTGGAAAGACTTATACGATTACGGTTCGTTTTACCAATTCGAACAATCAGTTTATTGATCGCTCTTTCCGAATTAAAGTTTTGCCTCAAAATGACGGCATTCGTAACCCGATTAGAGATGTAACGACTGAGATCTATGTCAACGATACGAGCAAACTAGCAGAGGTTGAGAAAAATAGGATCTGGGAAGCGTTTCGGGCCTCTAATCCACAAATTGTAAGTTCGAAGGATTTCAAGGAGTATTCTGTCTCAGCGTCAGGTGTAGTGACCATTACGTATAAAGATAACACTTCAAATGATGTGACGGTCCCTGTGAAGCACCTCCCAGCACCTACAGTTACGACGCGACTGTTGGAGAAAGCGAATACTCAGACACCTGTAACAGTTACAGGTGCCAAGCCTGGGTCGACAGTCGTTTTGTATAACAATGACGAAGAAGTTGGAAGGGCAGTAGCTGATGCTTCTGGTCAGACGATAGTAGTCCCGACAGTGCCCTTGCAGTCAGGTGGAGTGAATGCAAAAACTCTTATCTTTTATGGGGATCATCCGGTTTATTCGGATGCAAGTAACTTGGTTGCGGTAACGATGGACTCAACAGAATACAGTCAATCTGTATCGAATTCAGAGTCTATTTCGACAAGTCTATTCGAATCTGTTCGTGTATCAGAGCTTGCTTCAAAGAGTGCTTTTGTATCAGCTTCGGTATCAGCCAGCACTAGTGAGTCCGTAGCGGTCTCCACCTCAATTTCAGAGAGTGAACGAGTGTCAGAATCGATATCGGAATCCGAATCAGCATTCATTTCTGAATCAGCAAGCGAGTCAGAGTTGGCCTCTATTTCAACAAGTGTATCAGTCTCACTATCAGAGTCAGCTTCAACATCGGAGTCAATCTCAGAGTCTATCTCAACCTTCGAATCTGAATCCGTGTCCGAGTCGTTCAGTAGTTCAGTATCAGAAAGCCAATTGGTTTCAAGTTCAGAATCGATATCAACATCTGAATCGGTAAGCGGTTCTGAATCATTGTCAGCATCGTTGAGTAGCTCAGAATCGGAAAGTGATTCTGTCTCTAATTTGGTGTCGGTTTCAACATCTGAGTCAGTTTCTGCGTCTGAATCAGTTTCGATGTCCGAATCAGTTTCAACATCTGAGTCAGTATCAACCTCAGAATCCGTGTCGACATCTGAATCGGTATCAACGTCGGAATCAGTTTCAGCATCTGAATCTGTGTCAACGTCTGAATCGGCATCGGCTTCTGAATCCGTATCGACGTCCGAATCAGTCTCAACGTCTGAATCAGTTTCAACATCTGAGTCAATTTCAACGTCTGAATCAGTTTCAGCGTCTGAGTCAGTCTCTGCATCTGAATCAGTTTCAACGTCCGAGTCGTTATCAACCTCAGAATCAGTATCGACTTCTGAATCAGTTTCGATGTCCGAATCAGTTTCAACATCTGAGTCAGTATCGACCTCCGAATCAGTTTCAACATCTGAGTCAGTTTCTGCGTCTGAATCAGTTTCTACGTCTGAATCAGTCTCTGAGTCTGAATCAGTTTCTACGTCTGAATCAGTTTCGACCTCAGAATCCGTGTCGACATCCGAGTCGGTATCTATTTCTGCATCAGTCTCAACGTCTGAATCAGTTTCTACATCAGACTCAGTATCAACATCTGAATCTGCGTCAACGTCTGAATCGGTTTCATCATCTGAATCTGCGTCGACGTCTGAATCAGTTTCAACGTCTGAGTCAGTATCGACCTCAGAATCAGTTTCAACATCTGAGTCAGTCTCGACTTCTGCATCAGTCTCAACGTCTGAATCATTATCGGCTTCTGAATCAGCCTCAACCTCTGAATTGGTCTCAACGTCTGAGTCGGTATCAACCTCCGAATCAGTTTCAACATCTGAGTCAGTATCAACCTCAGAATCCGTGTCAACATCTGAGTCAGTATCAACCTCAGAATCCGTGTCGACATCTGAGTCATTATCAACCTCAGAATCCGTGTCGACATCTGAGTCGGTATCTACATCTGAATCGGTTTCAGCATCTGAATCGGTATCAACGTCTGAATCGGTTTCAGCATCTGAATCGGTATCAACGTCTGAATCAGTTTCAACATCTGAGTCGGTCTCTGCGTCTGAGTCAGTATCAACATCTGAGTCGGTCTCTGCGTCTGAGTCAGTATCGATCTCCGATTCGGTATCAACCTCCGAATCAGTTTCAACATCTGAATCAGTTTCTACGTCTGAATCAGCCTCGACGTCCGAATCGGTATCAACCTCAGCATCGGCATCGGCTTCTGAATCAGAGTCTACATCCGAATCAGTCTCAATGTCTGAATCTGTTTCTACATCTGAATCAGTTTCAACATCTGGATCAGTGTCATCGTCTGAATCGAATTCTTATTCAGGATCAGCCAGTGTTTCTGTTTCGGGCTCGATCTCGCACTCCGAATCGGTCTCAGTATTGGAATCTAGAAGTGAATCCCTTTCAGCGTCAGTCTCAGAATCCTTATCTGAATCAATAAGTGAATTCGAATCGATAAGTATATCTGAGTCAGCAAGTATCTCAATTTCAAGTTCTGTCTCAGTATCATTGTCAACGTCTGAATCGAATTCTTATTCAGGATCAGCCAGTGTTTCTGTTTCGGACTCGATCTCGCACTCCAAATCGATCTCATTATCTGAATCAGTAAGTGAATCTGCTTCGGTTAGTGCGTCAGTCTCAGAATCCTTATCTGAATCAGCACGTACATCTGAATCGGTTAGCACATCTGTATTAGTAAGTACCTCAGAGTCAATTTCAAGTTCTACCACAGTATCATTGTCATCGTCTGTATCGCTCTCTTACTCAGAATCAGCCAGTGTTTCAGATTCAGAGTCTCAGAGTACGTCGGTTCAGGAGGCTCATTCAGTCTCACATTCGGCCTCAATCTCAACTTTAGAATTCGTTTCAACATCTGAATCTAGAAGTGCATCGTTTTCTGAAAGAGTCTCGGAGTCTTTGTCTGTCTCAGAGTCAATGTTTGATTCTGCCCGGGCCTCTGCCTCAGTCAATGCCTCAGCCTCAGTGAGTACCTCAGAGTCCATTGTGGCCTCTGAATTCGCTTCACATTCAGCGTCAATGTCCTTATTTGAATCGACCTCAACCTCTGATACAGTTAATGACAATCAGTCACTTAGCCAATCACAATTAGTGATCGAATCATTGAGCGATGTTGTCTCTTCTAGTGAATCAGTGTCTCGTACCTCGTATGCCAGTGTTTCATGGAGACTTTCTTCATCAATAATTCCAGTGGGTGAAGAGTTGCACCATCGTCACTCAGTAGCCCTACTTCCAAAAACGGGGACAGCAGAGACGACTCACTTTGTAACAGGAGCAGTTGCCTTTCTCACTGGTCTATCCATTCTAGGTATACGAAAACAAAAAGATGAGTGATCTGGTGGGCAAGTAACTTCAATTATCTAGCAAAGAGGCTGGGACAAAAGTCCTAGCCTCTTAATTATTTTTGGATTGTCGAGCAAGACGCAGTGGTTGAGTGCTCAAAGCACTGCTTTGAG
>ERZ772906.1638-NODE-1638-length-12124-cov-17.543376_pt1 | contig 12124 bp, 9 predicted proteins | sample MGYA00511338_ERZ772906 | MGnify/ENA primary metagenome ERZ772906 (study PRJEB29015, sample SAMEA2738076) | human oral metagenome | biome: human oral; feature: human-associated habitat; material: saliva | place: China | collected 2212 ... | reverse complement strand
AGAAGCAGAAGGTTAAGTTCGTATACGGACTTCAGGAGAAGCAGTTCAGAAATCTATATGCTAAGGCTGAAAAGAGACCTGGACAGGTTGGTACAAACCTTCTCGTAATGCTCGAGAGCAGATTCGACAACGTTGTATTCAGAATGGGTTTTGCAGCTACAAGAAGAGAAGCTAGACAGCTCGTTAACCACGGACACTTCCTAGTTAATGGCAAGAAGGCTAACATCCCTTCAATGGAACTCAAGGCTGGAGACGTAATCACTGTAAAGGAAAAGTCTCAGTCATCTCCTAAGTTCAAGGAACTTAAGGATATGGTTATTACAACTCCACAGTGGATCAGCATTGATCTTAACAAGCTTGAGGGTAAAATCGTTACAGCACCAAGCCGTGAAGACATTGATCTACCGATTGCAGAGCACAGCATCGTTGAGTTCTACTCAAGATAATCGCTCGATTAATTAATAAGTTTGCAGTTATTGCATTAATTAATAATCGTCAGGTCAGTAGATTTATGGGAGGAACAAAATGATTGAGATAGTAAAACCAACAATTACTAAGGAAATCGATGAAAATGGACAGTACGGAAAGTTCGTTGTAGAACCTCTCGAGAGAGGATACGGAACAACGCTCGGAAACTGCATGAGAAGAATTCTTCTCAGCTCTTTACCAGGAGCAGCTATCACTTCGGTTAAGATTGACGGTGTACTCCATGAGTTCTCAACTATTCCAGGTGTCAAAGAAGATGTTACAGAGATTATCTTGAACCTCAAGAGACTCGCTGTAAGAATCAATGGTGACGAGGAGAAGAGAGCTATTATCAATGCTGTTGGTGCTAGAGAAGTAACAGCAGCGGATATTATCGTTGATTCCGATACAGAGATTTTCAATCCAGATTTACACATTGCAACTCTTGCAGAGAATGCAACTTTGGTAATGGAGATGAACATCGCTTCGGGAAGAGGATATGTGCCTGCAGAGCAGAATAAGACAGATTCAACTCCTATAGCAGTTATTCCAGTAGACTCAATATTCACACCTGTTAAGAAGGTTAACTTCACAGTTGAGAATACAAGAGTTGGGCAGGTGACTGATTACGATAAGCTAACGCTTGAGCTTTGGACAGATGGGTCTATCACTCCTGAAGAGGGAGTTTCCATCGGCGCAAAGATCATGCTAGAGCACCTCAACCTATTCATTGGACTAGGTTCTGAGGTGAACGAGATGGACTTCATGGTTGAGAAGAGCGAAGCTCGTAAGGAGAAGGCACTTGAGATGACAATTGAAGAGTTAGAGCTCTCAGTTCGTTCATTCAACTGCCTCAAGAGAGCTTCAATCAACACAGTTCAAGAGCTAACACAGCGCACTGAAGAAGACATGATGAAGGTTAGAAACCTCGGAATGAAGTCACTTGTAGAAGTAAAGAATAAGCTTACAGAGCTCGGATTGAGCCTTAAGCCTAATGACGAAAACTAACTGAAAGGAGTAGAGACTGATGAATGGTTACAAGAAGCTGGGCAGAAATTCTGCACACAGAAAATCCATGCTAAGAAACCTCGTAACCGATCTATTCAGAGAAGGTAGAATTACTACAACTCTAGATAGAGCGAAGGAAGCAGGTCGTGAAGCTGAGAAGCTAATCACTCTAGCTAAGCGTGGAGATCTTCATGCAAGAAGACAGGTTCTCGCATACGTTTTCGACGAAGATGTAGTTACAAAGCTCTTTGATGAGATCGCACCAGAGTACGCAGAGCGTAACGGTGGATACACAAGAGTTCTTAAGCTAGGACCTAGACAGGGAGATAATGCGGAGGTCGTATATCTCGAGCTCGTATAAGAGCGGTCGTCTAATCGATATAATTTGAATAAAGGGCTCTCCGTTAGGAGGGCTCTTTTTATATTAACAAACAAAAAACTGCACAAATATAAAGGTGAAAATACCAAAAAATCAACAAGTATTGACTTAAGAACAATTATCGGTAATAATATAATTATAAAAGATGCATAGTGTTATTGTGTTGGAATATTTACATAAATGATTTTAGTTCAGTAGAAGAGTAGTGTCATAGTGTATTTATTCAGAAAAGGTAGGTTAAAAGTGAAGAAGAAAACAGTCACATCGTTGCTATTGGTTTTCATTCTAGTTATATCATTGATGATAACTGGGTGTTCCAAGGGAGGGAGCGAGAGCAAAGAAAAAGGTTCAACATCAGGTACCATTGCTATTGTTAACCAGGATATAGGTGTTGAGAATGAAGGTAAGACCGTAAACTATTCAGAGGAATTTATCAAAACTCTTGATAAGAAGAAGTATAAGGTGGTTTCCAATGCAGACGCAGAGGAAGGCATCAAGAAGGGAACATATGCTGGAGCTATCTTCTTTCCATCTGACTTGTCGGCTAATATTTTAAATATTAACTATAAGAATCCACAGCCAATCAAGCTAGAATATAAGATTAGTAGCAAGCTTAATAAAGCATCTCATGATGGAACACAAGATCGTGTCTTTGAGACATACAAGAAATTCAACGATAAGCTCGCATACGCATATGTTAACGCGATACTTGACGAGGTGGAACTAGGACAGTACAACGTAAGTGCTATCTTTAATAATGATGGTAGCAACCTGGCAGCTGCGAGAAAGCTTGCATCAGGAAATTACAATGCTGATTTCAAAATGCCTAACATGCCTGAGCAGAATGTTAAATACAATAATCAGGACACACGCAGACTCGCTGAAAACGGGAAATCATATGCTGCAGATTTAAACACATTATATAAAGAGGCATATGCTAAAAATTACGATACAATACGTGATGAACTATTATCGCCAACATTGTCTAATGCTATATATGAGAAACTCAATCTAGTAGAGCGTGATATCGATGCAGCTGTAAATTACATTAACAATGTAAATAGATATAAAGAGGCGGTAGCTAAGTACAAAGAGGAAGTAGATAAATATCTTGCTACAGGAACAAACCGCGCTGATTTAGATAATGCCAGAACGAAACTAGATGATGCTGAAAGAATAGTTACTGACTCGGCTCCATCGGCATCTGATATAGCAGCTCATAAAAACGATCTAGTAAATGCTGTTAGAAACTATCAAGGAACCATGAGTCACCTGTCATCAAAGCTCAGTCCTGAAACTATGACAAGGAATAGTAATGCTGGAGTAAGCTCATCTGGAGCAACATACGAAAAGGCAATACAGTATAGAATGGATGACTTCTTGCAGATTCTAAATAGCACAACAGAGCAGCTTAACAAGGTTCAGAATGAGAATGTTTCCAAGCTAACTGCTGCATATTCAGAAAATAGCAAGTTCACAATGGATACTGTAAAAGTTATGAACGAGACAAATGCTAAGAACCATGCAGCACTTGATGCATCGGTGAACACATTCAATAGAACTGCTGAAGCAAACAGCCTTGATACAAAAACAAGACTAAAGGCATTTAGTGAAATTCTGTCCAATGCTAAGGTTGAAGGCAGAGTAAGCAGTGATGTTATAAAGTTTTTAATACAGCCAACAATGCTGGTTGAAAAGAAGTAAAGTAAAGTCACTAAGGAGGAAGACATGACACAGATTAGACTAAATGCAGAAGGCCTATCACAGGCATCTTCAACTCTCAGATCACAGGGCAATGAGCTCGAAGGGCTAATCACACAGATGCAGAACGTTATTAACGCTCTGCCTGATAGCTGGGAGGGGGCAGCTGCTAACGCATATGTTGAGCAGTTTGCCGGACTAAAGCCAGGACTAGATGAGACTAGAGCGCTAGTTGAGACAATCGCTAGACAGATTGATCAGTCTCTAGCTGCTGCACAGGAACTTGACGCAAACATCGCAGGACAGTTCATATAAGCATTGTTGTCCTTCGGCATCTTATGGTGCCGAAGGATTTTTTTGATGTTTAGGGGGTTAATATAACCGCTTATCAGAATTAATTTGGAGGTTAATATAACCGCTAATTAGAATTAAAAGGAAGGAATAATGAGCATTACTGATAAGGTAAAGGGTAGAGGTAATGTGAATCGTATCGTTTTGATCACAACGATACTTTTTCTGGTGTTCACAGCATTCTCTTCCATATATGCATATGCAGATGGAACAGGCATATCACTAGACCCTGAAAGCATAAGTGGAGAGCATGGAAAAGAGGGGAATATTCTATCTCAATACGGATTCGCTGTCTTTACTGATGAAAGTATGGCGAATATGAAGGATATTAAAGAAAAGAAAGAAGCGGACCAGAAGCAGATGGTTTCTAATCTGTTTGCCGTAGATTGGCAAGGTGTAGGAAGCTATGATAAAGGGGTTCGAGATACTATAAATGAAGGGAAGCTATTTACGAAGGTAAACACGGGAGTAGAGAGCTCTTCGAAGACGGGTCATATCGGTATAGACACGATGCAAGTTGTAGATGTATTGATCGTAGGAATTATGATGTGTATTATCTCGGTAATATTTATTAGGTGGAGAAGGAAGAAACATGAAAATATCCATAACAATAGCGCAAGGTGATACTGAAGCTAGCGTAATTATAGATGACAGGAGGAGAATTTCTGACGTTATAAGCGAGCTTACACGGCAGGGATATTTACCAAGAGATTGCAAAGCTTTCATGCGATCGGCTGTACAGGAGCGTGTAATTAGCACTATTAACACCTTTCAGGAAGAACGCATTTATTCGGGTGATAAAATTACGGAGATAGAGTAACTATGATTAAAATAAAAAAGAAAAAGAAAGCTGAGAGTAGTCCAGCTATTAATATAGAAGAAGCTAGCAGCGATAAGAATTATACTATACGCCACCTGAAGACGGACTACCCCGTTGGAGAGGATAGAATTAAGCAACTTGCACTTACAAGTAAGAGGCTTGTTCCGTGCAAGATAACGAGTGAGGATGATTACTATGTGTTTTCCTATGAGACTAAGGGACTTAAGACGCTCGATAGGGTAAAAAGCGCAAGATTGATTGATAAATATGAGTTTTTGATCAACGTGAGTTTCCTGGAGGAGCTTACTGATATATACTCATTTTCACTTAATCCAGACAATTTGATGATTGATATAGGCTTTAGAGCATATGTACTGGATAGAACGTTCCAGACAAATGACAGTACTTTCTTAGCCGAGTATAAGGCTCTTGCCGGAGCAGTGCTCGATGGGTCGCATTCGTATGAAGATTTTTTGAAAGGGGGAAATGATTTATTCTCCCAGACGGATGTGCTAAGCAAGGTACTAGCTGCAGATTCGGTAAACGGAGTAGTAAAAGCGGTAACTGAAGCGGCAGCTATTGAGCAGAAAAATTTAGACGAAAATTTCGTCACAGTGAAGAAAGAGGATATAGCAAGGCACAAGGTACTGCTACCGGTGCTATGTACCATTATGATTATCGCACTTGCGCTCCTCGGATACGAATATTTCTATAAAGGCAGAACTAATAAGAAAATCTTGAATGCTACAGAACAGTATTTCGCTGAAGATTACGGTTCGGTTGGTAAGACGCTAACATCGCTTAATGAAGGGAAAATGACGGATTCCACAAGATATATGGCAGCGGTTTCAGCCGTCAGAAGCAGTGGGCTTACAGCAGTGCAGAAGGATAACATTTTAAAGGCTATCAATAGATATAAGACGAACAAGGATTACCTAAACTACTGGGTGATGATTGGAAGAGAAGACTATATCGCTGCTGACGATTATGCTCAGAAGTTTGGAGATAATGAGCATCGCGTGTTTGCACTTGCTCAGAGGCGTGCACAGGTGAGCAAGGATTCATCAATATCAGGTGCGAAGAAGACGGCGATGATTAACAAGTTAGATGAAGAGATTAAAAAGCTTCTTGAAGCAATAAAAGAAGACAAGTATGGTCTGACTAACAAATCGGGAGATTCGGGAGCATCGGCGCAATCAACTACCGAGGCAAGTAGTTCTAATGCGAGCAGCGCAAATTCAAGTGGTGATAATTCAAGCGACGAACCGAAGCTTCTTAATTAGAAGCATTAATCATAAATAAATTGCAGTAGGAAGATAATATGGATTACAGACTTTTATTGTTTGAAGATGACAAGTATACGGAGAGGGTAATAGATGGAAAGTCGCTCGGTGAGGTGACGCTATTTCGCCGTGCCATTAATGAAGCGGGAGAGACAGAACTTGCACTTCCAAGCCAGTACGAAGCGCTTGCTACAAGAGGAAAGCAAGTGGTGAAAATAGGGAATGCGTCGTCATGTTCTATTCGTCCTAACTCCAAAACTCCTTACACCGTCATAATAGGCAGAAGCCTCGAATCACATGGAGAAGTCTATGTTAATGGAGAAAAAGTTGCAGTGGCAGATCTTACTCCAGGAGATAAGATTCTGATTGGCGAAACTGAATTTATATACCACGAAGAGTGGCTAGAAATATGCGGAGTTTGTGGGGAAACATACGAAACAGATCTGATTTCATATATAGGCAAGCCAGAGCATTTCGATGATTTTCCAATATACAAGCGTTCACCTAGAATAATCAAGACAGAGCCTTATGCTAAGATTCAGATTAAGACACCAGATAAAGAGGAGCGTCAGAAGAGAGGCGAACTCGTCAAGCGCATACTTCCTAGCTGCGTGATGATAATAGCTACGATTCTCATGAGCGTGTTCATGAGACGTGGCATGTTCATGATGGTTATGGTTGCGGCAACAGGTGCAACCATGATAATCACGGTTGTTACGTATTTTGATGATAAGAAAGCTAAGGCTGCAGAGAAAAAGGAGCGCACCGAGGCATACGAGGAGTACCTACTCAAGAAGAGAAAGGAACTCTATGATAGAACCGAAGAATTTAAGGAGTCAAAGAGGTACCATAACCTAAGCCTAGTGAAGATCGAGGACGAGGTAAAGCACTATTCAAATAGGATTTACGAGAGGAATTTCAACGATGAGGACTTCTTAACCGTATCGCTTGGCACAGCACCGGGAGTGCCTAGCTTCAAAATCGAGTGTGATGATGAAGGGTACGGTAGAGCTGGAGACAAGCTGTATGGTGAGATGCTTGATATATATAATAATTTCAAAGATGTTCAGGACATCCCATATGTCGTTGATCTCAAGAAATCTCACCTAGGAATCGTTGGAAGGCCTGAATACTGTAGAGCGAGACTGAGAGATATCGTAACACAGACGGCATTCTTTCAGAGTTACCACGATGTCTGCATCGTACCAGTTGTCGGAGAGGCAAATAGCTCAGAATATGACTGGATGCACTGGTTACCGCATACAGAGATTAGAAGTATCAATGTTTCTGGCGTAATCATAGGGGAAAACCAGCGTGACCAAGTGCTCGGGCACATCGCAAGAGAACTCAAGGCGAGAAGCTTGACCCGCGATGAGTCGAGGAAGGAAACTAGATTTACTCCTCACTATGTATTTCTCATCGATGAGTCAAAGCTTATTATAAACCACAGCATCATGGAGCATCTCAAGGAGGAAGGTTCGGAGCTAGGGTTTACCCTTATATACATAACGCAGACGGAGAAGAATCTACCGGAGAATGTTAAGACGATACTAGAAGTAGAGGCTAAGAACGAGGGTAAGGTTCTCATGGACGAAGGGCATCTTATCAATAAGAAGCTCGAGTTTGACATGGCAAATATTGACTATGAGACATTTGCAAGACGCCTAAAGCCGCTCATTCATAACAAAGGCGTTACCACGCAGATTCCAGAGAATATTTCGTTCCTTGAGCTATACGGCGTGAAATCACCTGCAGAAATCGATGTCAGGAATCTATGGAACAGCAACGCGACTCATAGGTCGCTATCGGTACCTCTCGGGGTACGTGGCAAAGGAGATATCGTAACTCTCGACTTACACGAGAAGGCGCATGGACCACACGGACTTGTCGCGGGTACGACGGGCTCTGGAAAGTCGGAGATATTGCAGTCGTATATACTGTCTTTGGCATGCAACTTCCATCCGCACGATGTTGGATTCCTACTCATAGACTATAAGGGCGGAGGAATGGCAAACCTGTTTAGGAAACTGCCACATCTGCTCGGTACGATTACGAACCTTGACGGGGCAGAGAGCATGAGAGCGCTCGCATCTATCAAGAGTGAGCTCAAGAGGCGTCAGGATGTATTTAATAGGAATGGTGTAAACAACATCAACAAGTACTCGGAGAAATTCAGAGCCGGTCAGGCGACAGAGCCTATGCCACACCTCTTTATAATCTCCGACGAGTTTGCTGAGCTCAAGAAGGAGCAACCTGAGTTCATGGCAGAGCTAGTGTCGACAGCGAGAGTCGGCCGAAGCCTAGGAGTGCATCTCATACTTGCGACGCAGAAGCCTACGGGCATAGTGGATGACCAGATATGGAGTAACTCTAGATTCAAGCTGTGCCTCAAGGTTCAGAACGAAGCGGACAGCCGTGAACTTCTACATAGCGGTGATGCAGCCAATATTACAAATCCTGGACGTGCGTATCTGCAGGTAGGAAACAACGAGATATTTGAGCTATTCCAGTCTGCATATAGTGGAGGTGCATACAGCATTGAGAAAGAGCAGAGCGAAGCCGATGAGAGGATCTTCGTTCTCAATGAGCTCGGTCAGGGCAGGCTAATCAATGAAGATCTGAGCCTCGGCGAATCGAACGACATAACCAAGATTACGCAGCTCGATGCAGTTGTAGACTATATCAGGGATATATACGAAGCAGAACCATGCACAGAAGTTATGAAGCCATGGCTACCACCGCTAGCTGCGGAGATAATAAACCCTAATATTGTTAACATCGAAGTGGGTGAACTACCTGATACTTCATTTGATGTCGGCGTTATTGACATGCCTGATAAGCAGAAGCAGGAAGTATATACTCACGATTTCTCTAGGTCAGGAAATATGGCGATATTCGGCACATCCAAGGTTGGAAAGTCGACAGCCGCGACGAATGCGATTCTATCGCTTGCAGCTAAGAATTCGCCAAATACACTTAATATGTACATCGTGGACTTCGGTAACACGGCGCTTTTCGCTCTTAAGGATTTGCCACAGGTTGCCGACTATATCTCCTTTGACGATACGGAAAAATTTAGAAAGCTAAGAAATATTCTTTCAGATGAGATATCTGCGAGAAAGAAAAAGTTCGCCCGCTATAATGTCACAACTCTAGAGATGTACAATGCTTCAGGCAGTGAAATCATGCCGGCGATTGTCGTGGTTATAGATAATTACGACGTCATCAAGGAGATTGATTACGATCTGGAGAACTACTTCACCCAGCTGACCAGGGATGGAGTCGGAGTAGGAATCTACACACTTGTGACAGCAACAAGGGCAAATGCTATGAAGTATGCGGTGCTAAATAACTTTGGTGCTAGAATCTGCAACTTCATGTCCGATAGCAGCGAGATTGTGTCGCTCATCGGACGCAGCGAGTACAAGCTGTCGGATATTAAGGGCAGGGCACTGGTGAGCAAGGATAATGTGTATTTGATGCAGGAGTTTTTGCCAGCAGATATTTCCGATGCTGTAAATTATAGGGATAGAATAAATGAAATGGTAGCAGCAATTTCTGCAAGCCACACCGAGAGAGCAAAAGCTATACCAATGCTTCCTGAAAAGCTCGAGTTCTATGACCTACTCCAGAGAAAGGATAATAATAGAGGCATTGCGCTGGGACTAGATAACGAAGATGTGTCGGTGAGATACCTTCCAGATGCATCATCTTTCCTAATAGTTGGAACGACAGGAACTGGTAAGACCAATATGCTTAAAGTGGTATATAATCAAGTTAAGTCAGAAAATGTATTCCTCGTAGATTCTCGCTCAGAGGATTTCTATGACGTTGCAGGTGAACTATGTGATAAATACCTTAGCAAGGAATCTGAAATAGATGAATTTATGGATAGCCTTGGGGCATTAATAGAGGAGCGAGAGAGACTTTATGAAACTAGTGGTAAAACCATGAAGTCTAAAGATTTCTACGCGAGTCTGGAGCCAGCTTATCTACTTATAGATGATGTTACGAGACTATCTCAAATGAAGGGGATTGATATTGCTCAGAATGTTTCAATTTTTGAAGCCGCAATAATGACAGGGATTAACATTGTTGCAACTATCGATGGTAGACAGGGTTATACAACGAATTCAATCCTTAAGGTTATAAAGAATACTGTAGATGGAATAATACTTGGAAATCCACAAAGTCAGCAAGTTTTTACGGTTAGTGGAGGTAAGCTAAAAACAGGAGTTGATTTAGGATATATATATAGCGGTGGGGCAATGACTAGTATCAAAATTCCGCATATAGAAAGCTAAGTTGGAGGTGTGTGTTGAACAGATTAAATGAGAATAAAAAAGTAGTAGATGAAAGGCTTAAGCTGTATCCTAACTTAATTAGGATGCAGTGTTCTGATGCTGAAGATGCATTAACTAAAGAGATGGAGAAGCTAGATAGGGTTTTAGATTCAATCGATAGATTTGCAATTGATAATTCTAATTCAGGCAAAGCTATTGATGCGGTAAAAGCACACCTTAACGAATATAAGCTGGTGATTACTGCTCAGAAAAGTGCCTGCGAAGGTGACATCTTTGATTACAGAAAGTTTAAAGAAGATGTAAAATCTGAGATACTGCTTGGCGATGAGATAAATGAGAAGTATAGATATGCGGCCCATATGTATAATGAAAATATGGAACAAGCTGAAAGTTATATGAAAAAATATCAAGATGGAATATCTCCATGTATGACATTATACTATAACCAATCAAAAGATTATGAGAATCTTGCAATGGTATATAAGAGACAGGCAGCCGTATGGGAAGAAAAAGGACAGGAACTTACTGAAATTAATGCATTGACCGCAGACCCAATTACCACAAGTAAAGCACTAAAAACTAAGGTTAAAAGCGGATTGAGTGCCCTAGGGCGTGCATTTGATGGAAGCACATTCAAAAGCTGTATAGGAAGTGAATGGATTAACGGTATAAATTCCGATATGAAAAACATGGCACAAAAGATGGCCATCGGTAATGGTAAACTAGAGGGGAAAAGCGATGCTGAGATAGCACGCATATGCAAAAAGCCTTACGATGATATGACTACTCTTGAGAAAATGGAGTGGCAAAATATTGAGAATTACATCGTTAATTGCAATATCGATTCCCAGAAGAAGGTGGATTTTATAAATTTGGTTTTGAAGAGCTGTACATATAAGAAAGGAAGGCTAGCGAATTCCGCAATCGATGAATATGAGTTCAATGATAAAATTCCTAGGATAAATAAAGCACTTTACTCTAATCTTACTGTTAATTCGCCTGATTCAAAGATACGAAATTCAATAGTCTGGGGGTATTTGCAAAAGACAAGCTCGATTTGTGGAATACCAAGAATTAAGATGCGAGATGTTGGCTATGACGAAAATAAGGTAAGGGGTTGCATAGATGTAACTGTATATGATAAGCGAACATTTTTTTCACCACAATATTCTGAAGAAAAACTTGAGTACACAATATTTCCAATAAGAAATATGAAACAAGAATCAGGGAGAGACGAGATAAACGCCCACTATAGCACCGCAAAGGGTGATCAGATAGAGAAAAAAATAAAAATAAACACTACTGCAACGGCTTTGACGGGTGTGGGAGAACTACCAGTTAAATATGGAATGGCAATTCCTTTTAGCGTAGTAAGTGCCTACAACGATGTAAAAGCTAATGCCATGACTCATTATGATACCGCCAGTTTTAATGAACGTTTATCAAAGTTAAAAAACGAAAACTGCAAAGGTATGATTGTAGAAAATCCCAAAGGTTATCCCCATTTAGAATTAATAAGCGATAAAGAATCAGATAGTGTTGTAAAATCCATAACGGGAAAGTTAAGCGATGGGATAGAAATAGTTGAAAAAGGAGTGAAATTAGTTGATGAAGATTAGAATTAGAAAAAAAATTATACATATGTCGAGTCTGGTAGTGGTCACAATAGCCATAATGGCAATCATAGCTTCAACATGGATTTCACTGGATAGCTATGTACCCCAAAAGCTGGGAAACAGCGTAAGTGCTGCACTAAACAATCGATATGGCAGCTCGTGTTCTATTGCAGAAAATGATAAGTATATCTTCTATG
>ERZ772906.1636-NODE-1636-length-12125-cov-7.482187_pt1 | contig 12125 bp, 7 predicted proteins | sample MGYA00511338_ERZ772906 | MGnify/ENA primary metagenome ERZ772906 (study PRJEB29015, sample SAMEA2738076) | human oral metagenome | biome: human oral; feature: human-associated habitat; material: saliva | place: China | collected 2212 ... | reverse complement strand
GCGTACAAGAACCCCAACGGCTCTTCATACGCTGCTGTTTTATGGTTGGCATAGGCACATCAACACCTTGCTTGTGAAAACGTTGATATACGACCTTCGCCCAATGGACAAAGACCTTCTCCCCTAAATTATGCCAATAACTTTGCATTAATTTATGCTTTGCTTCATAGGTCGTACCACGAGGTACTACCATGGTAAGGATGGCTTTTCCGTCAAAGCCTATATGAGGCTTTCCATCCTGCTCAACTAGACGCAACATAACGGGAATGCCGAGGATTGATAAACTTTCACCATTCACATACTGCAACGCATCGACGCGCTTGGCATTCAATGCATCAATCTTATAACGAGCCCGCTCAATGAAGGGCATATTCTCGATAACAAACTTGTCCACCCTATAATCCGGCACATACGCATTTGCTGACACATGGATCACGCCATCCTTTGTGATGCGCATGTTCATGTTCTTCACACGCTTAATAGTTAACTCATATTCAATTCTGTCGCCATTATAGGTAATAGACCTAGTTGTTGAAGTATTCATACCTTTTATTTTATCATAAAACACTCATAAAAACGTAGAAATCTGTTGATTTTAATAGGAATTATTCGATATACGTAAAATGATAAAAAATAACAGATAGCTGATTAAAGATAATCAGCTATCTGCTGTACAAATAATATATATCGGTATTGAATATGGATTATAATAGACCATTATCCATCAGTAAGCCCAACAGAGTAAATATTACTAATACCAAGAAAATACTCAAAATAATCCTAACTACACGTCTCACTATAGGCTTAGCCGGAGTAAAAGATTCTATACTCTCATGATTTCCGATTAACTCAGGAATACAAATAAATGCAATTAAAAATCCTATAGCCTGAATTGAATCTCTAACCTCATAATTTGTATTATATAAATTCACTAAAGAATCAAAAAACTCCATATATTTTTACCTCTTTGTATAATAGTAATATTTTTCCATAAGCTCACGTCGTCTTTGCTCTGCATCTTCCCTGAATTTATTTAAATCTACTCCAATGTTTTCACTTCCACCTAAACCATTAACATATGCAGCCACACCTAGCTCGACCTGACTGGAGTTATTAACTGAAGCATTACCTGACATATTACCTGCTTCATAGTCAAATAATAAGCTTGACGACTCATTAACCGCTCCAGTATTTCTATTCTTATCATAAGTATAAGATGGCCCTAAAGTAATTGGTCCAACTTTTACATTTATCCCCGCCGTATGCACTTCGTGAACATTATTTGTATAATCATATTTTCTTTCTCCACTAAAAATACCTGCTCTCGCTTTAACTAATCCAACAGATACTCCTCCACCTACACCGCTTCCACGATCAGAATATCTATAAACAGTACCTGGAGATTCAATTTCACTATTATATTCATTAATTATACCATTAATATTTTTATACAGTGGCAAGCTTTCATCTACAGAATAACTTACTCCTAATATCGATTTTGATTGTTCTATTTCATCTTGTAAATTTGGAGTAATTCTACTATATGAAGGATTTTTCAGTGCTAAGGATTGCATTAAATATAATGCACTAATAATCTCTTTTTTATTCTCTCTCATATTAGCATATCTTAATTTATCAATAGCTCTAAAACTATTAGGTGTAGGTGATGATGTCGAATAAGAAAGTTCCATATCATTAATAGTGCGCACCTCAAGTCGTTGCTGTGTAATATCATTTACAGATACATCTCGAGTAGGATGGCTACTCCCTGCATTTTCCAACCCTGGTCTAGTCCATGGTAAAACTTCTCTAAGAGCCTGTCTACCAACAGCATCTTTTATAACTCTAGAGGCTTGATATCCATCTTTAATTTTAGCAAACCGTTGATCTCCAAGATCTCCCCTAAAATATTTATCTTCATATGTATTGCCATTACCATCTCGTCGGTTAACCATATAAGTTTCACCATAATCTTCTCCTGAAACAGTTTGTATCCAAACAATGGTATTATACGGTACGGATGATTTCGGAATTTCTTTCTCATAACCGCCATCTCTAAAGTATTGATAATAGTGATACTCTCCATCATCACCAATAATTGCATAAAATGGATACTTCCACTTATCAATAGGCCCCTCATAATTCCACTTAGTTCCCAACAAAGCTATAGAGGAACCAGATATTTCTGACTTATTAATTAGCTTATTAGTAACTCCCCCTAATAAAGCACTAAGTAATTGTACTTGATCCGGATGTTCTTCTCCCACTTTATCAACAATCTTCCTAATTGCTACCTCATTAATTCCTGCCGCTACTCCACCGGTTCCATTTGGATTGCCCGCCAATTGTGAAACAATTTCACCTATGGCAGCATGTAAAGCTACTTTCTCTGGGCCGCCTTCTTTCCAATGATATTTGTCACCTAATCGATGAACCTCTTCATAGGCATTTTTAGCAAATAAACGTGCCAACTCCTGACGCTCTTCAATTTTCTTTTTATCAAAAATCTTACCTAATTGATGTAATGTATTTTCAGTATTCGTATTAATGGTTTTTGTATCAATTTCTTTACCATCTACTGTAAGTATACCATCAGAGATAGCAGATTGAGTAGTAGAGCTTGCTTTACCTTTAGAGCCTACACCTAAGTTTGGAACTAGTCCTATACTATTATATAGTTTATTATATGTAACCCCATCAGACTCTTTTAACGCTTTGAGTTTCTGTTTACTACCATAGTAATTATAGCCAATACCATTGTTGCTATATGTATACTCAGCTTCGTTTTGGATATCTTTCATCTCTAGAGATTTAGTAGTCAACTTATTCTTAGCTTTTGGAGCATCACTTTTTATTACAGCACCCTCTAATGTAGTATTATTACCTACATTAATATTGTAGCCTTCTTCTCCAGCATAAATGCCAGCTTGTTCTGTTACGCTTTTCCATTTGCTATCAATTCGTCCTACGCTAGCATTTATACTGCCAGTTGGATCTTTGAAATTAGGTTTCGAGGATACAGAGAATCCAGCGGACTTACTATGTTCTTTAAAGTTATCTACATCTTGCAAACTTTGAATATGTAAATCACGACCTGTATCTACTTCTACCTTTTTACCAGATACAGTAGAGCCAATAATATTCGTATCTCGTTTAGCCTTAAGTTGTGCTAATTCAGCAGCTTTAATTTTTGTTGGTACATAACTTTCTTGATGAGTATCTCCATTTTGGCGTGCCATATAACCACTTGCATTAATATCAAGGAGTCCACCACCAGTTAAACTAATACTCGCACCTGCACTCCAGCCAGAACTCTTATAATCATTTTTAACATCTACTGTATTCTTACCAGCCTCTATATTAATATCGCTAGCGCTAGCCAGACTAATAGATTCAGCAGATACGCTTTCACCAGTAAGAGTAATACCATTTTTCTTAGCATCACGAGCCGTTAGATGAACATCACCGTCACTAATAATAGTACCACCTTTATAAGTTGCAGTATCTACTGTTTGACCTTGTTTCTGTGATGTACTACCAATTGATACAGATAAATTAACAGCATCATCAATATTTTTAGGACCTCGTTTAGCTTTACCATTTACTTTTTCAACTTTACCAGTCACTGCATCTCGTATTTTAGCTCCATGTAAAGCACTATCTACAGCTTCATATCCGTCTTGTAACTGTTTACGAGCTTCATTAAGTTCAAGTGCTGTCAAACGTTTATCATCACGGCCTCCAGCTTGTTTAATAGTTCGCGTTGCATTCGTTATACTATCAGCTAATGCACCACCTAATGCCACCGTTAAGCCGGACTTTTTATAGCGATCATCATGTGTCATATGTTGCATATCAGTATTACCATCAAGGGTCACTGCAGCGCCCTCAATTGTAGTACCGGTTTTACTTACTACATCGGCACTAGTAAGATGTACCGTATCATTTGCCGTAATGTTTACATGGCCCTTCGTACTAGCAATAGTATTACGTACGGTCTCCTCTTCACGATTGGTGTCATCTATATTGCGTTTTTCTGTACCAATAGTAAATCCGATACCACTTCCCATTAAACCTGAAGTCTTATGACGATATGTACTCACTTCTTTCGTTACATTCTTATCCGCACCGAGTTCAACCTTGCCAGCTGCTGACACTTGAACGCCTTGTTTACCCATCAGTTTAACGGATTGTCCCGTCACATCATGACCAGATTTAATCGCAACCTCTTTACCACTCACAACAGAACCTGTTACAGCCGTCACTTGTGCCACACTAGTTGCATCTGTACGTTCCCGTTTAACTAAACTTTTCTTCTTGTCCTTATACACATGATTGGCAGTACTTGTAGCCGCTGCAGTATCAAGTTTTACATTCTTACCTTCCACCTGTACCTTATCAGCCGCCAGGATTTCACTACCACTAAGTACTACATCAGCATTCGCAACCACAGTCACATTGTTACCTTCCACGCTGCTGCCTACAGTGGTTACTTCATTCACTAAATCATGTGTTTCTGTAGTCTGAGAATGACCACCACCGGATTTTCCTTTGTCATAGCGATGTTCCTCTAATTCATGATTCGCTGTCATAGACTGCATATTTACCTGACGTCCAGCTACTAGAGTAACATCTTTATCGGAAGTCACTTTACCACCCTGCATAGCAACATCACGACCTGCTGTAACTACAGCATCACCTTTCGCCGTAATTTGACCTTGATCTACAGCGGTTACAGTCTCACGGCGGCCATTGGCACTGTTCCATACAACCTTACTATTGCTGGCTTCATACTTAACTCCGTTATTGATAACATCACGATCCGCCGCCACAACAAGCTTTCCTTTTTCATCGGTTTGCTTAATCGTGCCGCCCTCATTCATCACATCATTCTTAGCATATACAGTCGTACGGTCACGTCCTTCTACCGTACCTTGTGTATTACGAACATCGGTATCTGCTACAACAGTCGTTGTACGGCCTTTAATCAGTCCGTTATCATTGTGTATCGTATTACCATGTACAGTTATCGCATCATCCGCCACTATGCTACCGCTGTTATGCATCGTACCTACTTGCAAATCAATCGATTGAGCCTGCATATTCGCAGCCCCCGCAACACGTTGTGTGGTTGGCGCCAAATATAATGTTGGTACGAGTAAGGTTTCAGTCTTACCGTTCGGCAATACTACCGGTTGACTAACAAGCATTACCACATCTTCCGTCAATTGCTGTTGCTCCGACTCAGTTAATCCTTGTCCGAGTGTCATCGATTTAGCCTTCATCACGGTAAGACCTGCATCCATTAATTTACGGTACTGCTCTTCTTCTGTAAGCCCTGCCTGTAGTCTACTTTTACCTGTTTGACGTAAAATAGCCTGCATCACCAATTGTTGTTCATAGTAACCATCTCCTAATCGTTTTTGTGTACGCATAGGATTGAGTTGTAACCGATTGATGACATAATCAGAGGATAAGAAGCTTCTTCGATTGGTAAAATTCGGATCCGTTTCCATCGCATAGGATGTATTTGGATTTGTAGATAACTGACTCATAGACGTCAATACCGACGTATCTACCGTAGCACCTGTTGTACTATTAGCTACATGACTGCCATAAACAGTTAACGGTATATCTATCGGTTGCACTACATCATTATGATACTCCGCCTCACGAATATTTGTGGAATCCCATCCATGATGTTTATGGCGACTATAACCTGTAGCAGTCCCATTCTCACTAATATATTCATTTCCTTTCGGATTAAGCGCTTCATAATGGCCGATTTTACCAGCCAAAGTACCCGCTGCACTGATTTGGCTAGCATCATTAGTCACAAGGTCCGCTTCGATCTGTAAGTTACCGCCAGAAATAATGCGTCCTGGTTTAGAGGTATCTACTGCTTCTTTTACTCGCGTACGGTCATATTCATATTTCGTCCAGCTATCATGATGCTCTCCATTAATAGACAATTGTAAATTTTCAGAAGAGTGAACTACAACCTTATCTTGTGGAATTGGATCATCATGATCATAAATACGTTCCTCAGATAGCTGATATCGTTTGATACTGCCTGCCGGTGCCACTTCATTTTTAATATGCTCCGTAGTTCCTGTAGTAGCCCGTTTCAACGTAATACCACCATTTTTATTAGCAATGGATTTGGCAAGAATCACTCCCTGCTGACCAGCCTCAATAGTAGCATCCACATTAGTTAATGTATCCATTTTGCCAGATATAACGCCGTTATAATCCATCGTCTTTCCAAGTTGTAGTACGCCTTCAGACTTCAGCACACTACCATTCGTATTTTTTATTGTATTAGTAGCCACCGCTAAATTATTACGCGCGATGAGTACCGGTGCATCTTTCGTAACAGCATTACCGGTTTGTGTGAAAGTATCTGCTGAAATACGTGCCGAATCAGCATACAATTTAGCCTTACCGACTTGTGTAAAGCCTTTTGCACTAATGCTTATATCCGGTGCCACCACAGTGCCACTATTTTGTACCTTGCCGGTACTGTCTACAGAAATATGATTTTGTGCAGAAAGAATCCCTTTATTATTCACGCCAAAACCATCATTGGTTCCTACTAAGTACATACTATTCGCATACATACCACCGATTTGAGATACATCCAGACCTACTTGCTCTGAGTTACCGGTCTTCGTAACATTAGTTACCTTACCACCACCATCGACAGATACTGTGTTTTTACCAGTTACAACATGGCTTTCATCAGCCCATACCTTTCCGTTGAGCTGTACCGCTTCCGCCAAAATATCTGTACGTGATGTACGCGATGTATCGAGCCCTTGTCCCGATACCGTCACAGTACCTTGTTTCACATCATATCCAGAAATTTTTCCATCAGTAATAATAGGATTACCTGTTGTTAATGTAGCTGCACTGGTATTAATAAATGTCCCATTATTAACAGCAATCCCATTTGGATTAGCAATGATAACATGTGCCTTACGACCTGCTACCTCTAAGGCACCATTCATAGCAGTCGCACCCGTTCCAGTTACTTCATTTAAAATCGTCTTAGCTGCAGCACCTCTCAAGTTAGGATTCCCCATCACATAGCCAGCTAGTTCTGTAGATACAGGTCTCCTTGAGTTATTTAGAATAACCCCTTTGTCATCTACATTAAACATATCATATTGATTGTGAGATAAACCATTAGCATTCGGTTTATTAATATTGACAATGGGCGTCCCATTAGGGGCTTCATCCATAGTTGGACCCATTTTTCCTTGATTCGGTACAATAGATTGTGCCACTGCTAGCGGAATCCACGGTCCAGAATTTGTAACTAATAAGGCTGCACACAATGCGGTTGCTGTATACTGTTTAATTTTCATTATTCTTTCCTTATACTCTCTCATTTAATAACACACACATTTTTAATTAAAACTGATAACTGGATCTGAAAGCCCATACACTTGTATCAGTAGTAAAACCGTCCGGCTTTTTAAGTGGAGTGCCTAATGACACATCATAGCGAAATGCATCACCGATATTCCCACGAACACCGATAACCCCACCTACTAAGGTATTACCAATTTGTGTCGCTGTGGACGGCCCCCATACATGACCTATATCTATACCTATATACGGAGTTATTCGTTGTCGTCTAAATGGTAAGGCCCATTCATTTTGAATGTAGTAACCGGAGTCACCACGTAATGTTTCTTCCCCACTGAAGCCACGTACGGAATAGCGTCCACCGATACTAAATTGATCAGTTCCAAACAATCGTTGATTTGTAAACTGACTTCTAAATCTCATCGTATAAACACCTTGTTTATGACCGATGCGTACACCGCTTTGAATTTCACCTTCTAGTCCCGCCATTTTATATAACGTAGTTGGATTATCTGCCAAACCTTCCCAACTGCGTACCGTAGCACCTAGACCTCGTATACCTTGACGATAAAAGAGGTATATATCGGACATAGTATTCCCACTATATTGACGATGAGATAATCCTAGCTCCAATGCAGTGGTATGTTGCTCCTGTACACCGATTTCTATATCATCAATATAACTATGGCGTGTCTTATGAATCACTTTAGCGACAGCGGCTGTCTTAGAACGACTCGTCCGATTCAACACTTGCTCTACAGAAAACTCAACTCCTCGAGTATTCCCTGAAGAACGGAACGCTTCTGGCATAAATACTAATTGATGATAACTATATTGATATGTAGATAAACGATACATCCGATTTCCATCAGGCACTGCATAATTTACGGCATACTGCTTCGATCCATGACCATCACCATGATGCCCAATATCTTTAGTAATACTAGTCGACAAGGTATCATTAAGACCTGCCAATTGACTAAATGACACATACATAGTACCTTGATACTTCCCTGTGGATTCATAGCCAGCATTATCCAACAACAAAGATCCATGTACAAAACCTTTTTGTTCTACCGTTAGTTTCACAATAGAGTGAAGTGGCTTTGTACCTGGCTCGATGCTAAGCTTTACATCTTGTCCCGGTACATTTCGCATCTGGTCTATACCTTGCTCTAATGCCTGTCTTCGCAGTACATATCCGGGACGTACTGGAAAAGCACTTCGCCAATTAGTGCGAGCTTTCGGATTCGTAAGAACAATATCCTCTACATAACCTGGTAAAATCTCAAAAGTCAGTGTACCTAATTGCAAATCTTGATTTGGTACTACCACTTGACTCGTTACATATCCATCGGCAAGAATTTGCTCTTGTAGTTGCTTTTGTAAAACAGCAATCCCCTCTGCCCCAATATTGTTATGATTATATATTTTCAGTCGATTCCTATACTTCTTAAAGACCGGTTCTGATGACGTAATTACAATCTGGTCAATTGGAAATGAGACTACTTCTTGTGGTAATGCCTCCATAGGTGCGCTATTTAAAATGTCATACTGTGATTCTGAACGCGACAAAGCGGCCCTTGCCATCGGTGCCTCCGCGCGTTGACGCAAAGAAGCATCGGCTCGAGCCGCTTCTTGTTGAATAAATGAGGAAGGTACATCCGCTGCCAAAGTTGTCGTTGCACACATAACGCCAACTAAGCTCACACAACCGGCAGCGATTGATACTACTTTCATAATTCTCTCTCCTATATATTACTTTCAAATAATTATTAACTTATTAGTTCGATTATATCTCTCAGAAAACATAAAATCAACATTTTATGTATATATATGTTTTATATGACAAAAGAGAGTTGCTTCATACAACTCTCTTTCACTAATCAATCAAAATATACTTAATTTTAGTTATATTCAGTTTCATATTGCAATTTAAGATTATTTAAAATTATCAGTTATCACATTAAAAAGAATCATAAGCATAAAAATAACTAATATAGGTATTACAGAATAAAAATCTCTTTTTGCTTTTTTCAATAGAATAGGCATTTTCTCTAAAGTAAGTGAAGAGTCAGACTTAATGGCCAAAATTCTCAACCACAATTCTAATACCCAACTCAATATGCCTATAACAGCTAAAAGATGAATTAAATTATCACCATCATAAGGAATATTAATGAGTATAAAAACCAGACAGCCTATTCCTATTTCCGTATATAACATAGATTTAGAACGTTTAACTTGTTCCTTGTCTAATACAAAATAAGGATTCCTAATAAAATATAGACAATATATACATAATAAAAATAATGAAAGACCACTCTTCATATATAGCTCCATTTAAAATAAAATTATAAATGCAATCTTTCTAACCAATTATTACGTGCTAAAACTACAATATATCCATCATTCCTTAAATCCTCTAATACATATACTCTATACGATTCATTTTCATATACATAACGAGTTTTAGCTTGGTCAATTAACTCCCAATTCCCACTCAAGGGTTTTATTGATTCTATATCTTTATGTAATGAATCTTTCCTTATATTTCTTGCCATACCTTTTGAGAAAAGAGTTCTTCTGTTCGACTCATATACTTCGCTAGCATTCAAATATTGTTCTCGAGGAAAATATGCATTTAAAGCTTGTATCAATTCTACTCTAGACTGCTCAACTTTATCATTATAGAAGAAATTGTAGCATAATCCACAAATTAGCCATACAAAAGAGCAGCCTAAAAATAAGTACCAAAAAACAGAATAAATTGTTTTAAATTTCATCACTAATTTTCCCTCTTATCTCATCAATATCACTAATATCAGAGTCAACTCTATTAGTTAACTCTTTGTAGTATAGTTTGCCACCCATCGATTCCGAATACCTAATGAACAGGTCCGTAAAAGCTTATCTAATCAATTTCATCAACGAACTTTAAATCATTTATCTCCATAAGTTAGCTCTAAAGATACCTCACCATTAGATGTTAATGTATATACTAAACCAGAGAATGGGGTTTGATTATAGAATTTAAAAGTCTCAATCATCGCTACCACTTCATTTTTTAAATCATACATAACTTCCGAAATAATAGCCGGCTCTTTATCATTATTTTCTACATACTTTGTAATACATGAATCATCCTCAGTTTTATAAACCAAAAGCTCTACAGAGGGATTATCAACATTCATCTCAAAGTGTAATTTAGCACGATGCCAATTTAAAGGCGTTAATTTGTATATACTTTTGGCCACTTTATTATAATGTTTCTCAAGTTCTGATTCTAAGCTTTTATGCTTTAACTTAAACGCCTTATCAATAGCAGTATAATTTTTTGCTAATACACGAGATTCCATATCTTCCAATAATAAAACACCTCGTGGACCTTTGAGCATTTCTTTATATACATCCGGCTCAAATTCATCTTCATTTTCCAAAACACCAAAGTTTTTATATACCCACTTATATCTATTTTGGAGCCAGCAATCGTCAGTTACAGGGTCATTATGGAATTCACAATGTGGCTCATAATCATCGTGTGAAATATACATTGTCCCCCACGTCCATTGCTCTGTAGAGGCTTCATGTAGTAATCGTACATACGTTAAAATCTCACTAGTCCCAGCTTTTATAGATTTTATTTTTTCATCACTGCAATTATATAGCAAATCTCCATAACTAATGATTGAACCAGCCGGGGTTTTTACATAATAACAAGCCGAACTCATACCTGATTCTGTACATTCAAAAAACAAATAAATCTTATACCAATATTTAGGCGTACACTCCACCAATATATCTCTTATTTTATTAATATATGTATTCATAGTTATTCCTATTAATCTTCACTTTTCCAATTAAATTTATTTAAATCTTGATGAAATTAAATACAAACATACATGTTAATAAAAATAACATTGGCAATGTAGAATAAAAATCTTTTTTAGCTTTTTTATTGAGCATTACTTTCACGTCAGGTGATAAACTACAATCCAATTCAATAGCAGGAACTCTTAACCACATTTCTAATAAAAACAGAATTACAGATATCAATTCTAATAAAAACCGCACTAGTCTAGAATATCCTGCAAAAATAATATATAAGAAAATTATCACACCTAAAAGCAGCTCTGAAATTAACAAAGATTTTGAGCGTTTAATTTTAATATGCTGTAATGTGAAGTATGGATTTTTAATGAAATACAGACAAAATAAAAATGCTAAAAATCCTGCAAATACTACTATCATAGCTTTCTCCTGTAAGACTAGTAAATATTTATTCCACGTCTATAATTCAATTATATGTTAAACTAATGTATACCACCAACGAATATTTTATTATATACGGCAAAAAAAGCACCATCTATCGAGGGACGACTTATGTTTCGTTTAGTCCCTAAATAGATGGTGCTTTTTATTTTAGATTCCGTCGTGCCGCCAGACTACCAGCACTGCTAGCTAGTCCAGCCCGATTGATATGTGGGTTCCCATGTTTGTACGTCTTTGGCTTGCTGTCTTTATCTTCTACTTTTGATTTCTCAAATTTAGTAAATAGATTGTCTAGCTCACGCAAGAGCGCACGTTTTTGTGAGTCTTTCAACTCGAATACTTCACCTTTATAGGCGATGTATTTATTTTTGAGTACAGGACTGAGATCATAGATGGGCTCGTGTTGTTCTCCATTTACATCTAGCAGCTCATCCAAGGTCAATCCATAATAGCGAGACAGGGCACAGAGTGTATCTAAA
>ERZ772906.1629-NODE-1629-length-12151-cov-4.669229_pt1 | contig 12151 bp, 9 predicted proteins | sample MGYA00511338_ERZ772906 | MGnify/ENA primary metagenome ERZ772906 (study PRJEB29015, sample SAMEA2738076) | human oral metagenome | biome: human oral; feature: human-associated habitat; material: saliva | place: China | collected 2212 ... | reverse complement strand
ATCCATTCGATCACAAACTTAATCCAGTCCGGCTTGAAAATCGCAATAAAAAGAAGCGCCAACGATACTATCACAAAAAGTATCATGACGAACTTCGAAATGTAAATCAAAATTTTTTTCATAGTTGAGTGGCTATATAGTATGGATTTTTGGCTTTTTGACAAGCTAAAATCTGATTTCCGCAAATCGCTCAATTCCGCTATAATCCGCGAAAAATTGTACTTGCCAATCGTTATATTTTTCTAAGAATTTTTCTGCAATTTCGCGTTGATCAAATCAAAATTCTATCAAGATTACGCCGTGTAAATTTTTTTCAAAAATTTCAGTAAAAAGTTTTTCGTAGAGCTCAAAACCTGTTTTTTCTCCTCCAAAAAGCGCAGTTTTTGGCTCAAATCTGGTATCTTCGCTCATATTTTCCCAATCATCATTTTTGATATATGGCAGATTCGTGAGCAATAAAATTTTCCCATTTTCCCAATGTTTTGGGATTTTTTCGAGCAAATCCTGATTCCAAAAATTCCCATCACAATCAGGAAAATATTGTTCACGATTTTTTTCAAAATTTTTTCGTGCCACTTCGAGCGCATTTTTTGAAATATCAATGAAAAAAATTTCTTTCGCCAAATCCGCCACGGAAATTCCAATAATTCCACTTCCAGAGCCGATATCTGCAACACTAACAAATGATTCGTTGGCAAGAATTTTTCTCGCGCGACGCACGAGCGATTCTGTTTCCAATCGAGGAATGAGTACATTTTCATTTACGAAAAATTTTTTCCCAAAAAATTCCACTTCGCCGTGGATATATTCTTCTGGATAGTTTTCTGGGAAAAATTTCATAGTCCGCACATTATAAATATTTTTTTGATTTTGTCGAAATTTTCCGTGATTTTTCGCATATTTTTCAAAAAATAAAAACCCTTTCGGGTTTATTTACAGCCACCGGTAATATCTGGCTGTCATTTCATACAATTTCGTTGCATCGGCGCAATGCGATTTTCGAGCAGATTATTCGTATTTTGCAAATCGATATGCAAGTCAATAAGACCTTTTGTCGTCGAATCGTTCGTATCTTGCTCAGCGGAAGTGAGCGCATTGAGTTGGCTGTACATCGTCTCAATATTGACACTGCGAGTTTTTCGCTTGATTTGCTCGGCTTGTCGTTCCGCAAAAGTGTCGCTCGAACCAGTTCTCCAAGTAAAACCATTCCAAAAATTAAATAATTTATCGAGTCCAGTTATAGGAATTTGAAGACATTCAGCGCGTGCTTTGGCAATGTTTTCTGGATTATTATCAAGTGCGGTTTTAGCCTTGTAACAATCAAAATTTTGCAACATGACTTTTTGAGCGTTACTCGAAAGTCCTTGGCGTGAAAGTTCGGCCTGCAAAAGCTGTCGCTGGCGCTGTGCGTATTCGGAAGGAGAAAGTCAGTTTCCGCCACCGCGCAGGAGGGCAATGGCTTTTCGCCAAGTTGAGAGCGCGTCGTCTTTTTTGGCACCAAGATTGAGAATGCCTTTGAGACTATCAAAAAAACTTTTTCCTTTTTCGGTATTATTTTCACAACTATTTGTTTGGCAAAGGGTGAGCGCAATACGTTTTCTGTTGCCTGTATAACAGCGTTTTCATCTAATTCAATGGCATCAATGTTGGCATCGGGAAACCGCTGCGCCATCATTAAAGCTATCAGCCCCGTTCCTGTGCCTATGTCAAGAATACGTTTACCGCCTTTTGCCCAGCTTCCTAATAAAACTCCATCGGTGCCAACTTTCATAGCACACTTGTCTTGTTCGATATGGAACTGCCTGAAAGTAAAGCTCATTTAAATATTAAGTTTTCTCAGAATGGTTTTATTTAACGCCTGAACTTTTCTGCTTTGTTTGTTGATATTGCTGCGTATCAGGTCGATGTTTGAGAATAGCTGTGAAAATGATGTCTGTATCATATTGGGTTGTTGTTGTTGTTTCTGTTTGTTGGGGTTTACAACAACCTTGATTCCCTTGCGTACAAGTTTAATATCAACATCGGTTCCTGCCATAATGGGGTCGCCGTCGAAATGAATTACCCCTTCTTCCTTTCTGTGAATGTGTATGTGTTTCGCTCTGAATGTTTTTATCTTTGAATTCTTGTCGAGCGTTTTGTTGAACATTTCTATCGCTACCTGCGGTGCTTCGAGTATATCGAAAGGTTCCATAATGATAATATCCAACAATCCGTCGCTCATAGAAGCTTGTGGTGCTATGTAGGCATTGTTGCCGTATTGCGAGGCATTGGCAACCGATATAAGAAATGCTTTATAATGGTGTATTCCTTCGTCGTCCTCAATATCGTATGTCTGCGGCTCATACTTTAATCCTTCTTCCAATACTTTCTGAACGTATGTAATAAGACCGCGCTTGCCCGCCTTTGCAAACTTCATTGATATGAAAGCATCGAAACCCATTCCGCAAGTACAGAAGAATGGTATGTCGTTAATCATACCATAATCCAATTCGTGGATACACGCTAAGTTTAATATCTGAAGGCTTTTCTTCACATTTACAGGAATAGCCAGATGTCGTGCCAAACCATTGCCTGACCCAGTAGGTATGATGGCAATAGCCGTATCCGTATTAACAAGTGCTTTGCCCACTTCGTTTACGGTTCCGTCGCCCCCTATGGCAGCCACAATGTCTATTTTTTCCTGTGCCGCCTGTTGTGCCAACTCCGTAGCGTGCCCTGGATATTCTGTGTTTGCTATTTGGTAATCGAATAAATCTTTATCAATATACTTGTCGATTAATTCGGGAATGGAATCCTTTCTGCCAACTCCAGATTTAGGGTTTACTATGAATAGAATTTTCGCTTTCATATATCACTCTTTACTTCCTAAGGAAACTAAAAAACAAAGTTACATATTTACAAGCATCTTATCATTGTTTTATAGTGAAAAAAGTTTAATTCGTTAATCGATTAATATTTAATGCCATATTTCAACAAAAAATTGTATCTTTGCAGCCTAAAGAAAAAAAAAGTAGCTTATGCTACACCTAATTTATATATGGGACAGTTACAAGAAAAGTACAAAAGTTACCGTGAACCGCAAAAATTTATGGAGATGGGAGTATATCCATATTTTCGCGAAATCACAAGTAAGCAAGGCACAGAAGTTACTGATATTGATGGACATAATATTTTAATGTTCGGTTCTAATGCCTACACAGGTTTGCCAAACGATCCAAGGGTTATAGAGGCTGGCAAGAAAGCCTTAGACAAATATGGTTCGGGTTGTGCTGGTAGCCGATTTCTGAATGGAACGCTCGATTTGCACGTACAGTTGGAGAAAGAACTCGCAGAGTATATGAACAAAGAAGACGTTCTTTGTTTCTCAACAGGGTTTTCGGTAAATTCGGGTGTCTTGGCATCGGTGGTAGGACGTGGTGATTATATTATCTGTGACGACCGCGACCACGCAAGTATTGTAGACGGAAGACGTTTGAGCTTTGCCACACAGCTTCATTACAAGCACAACGATATGGAAGACCTTGAGCGTGTACTGCAGAAGTTGCCTCAAGAAGCCATTAAACTCATTGTAGTCGATGGCGTCTTCTCAATGGAGGGCGACCTTGCAAATCTTCCTGAAATAGTAAGGTTGAAGCATAAGTATAATTGCTCTGTCATGGTAGACGAGGCTCACGGATTGGGTGTTTTCGGCAAGCAGGGTAGAGGCGTTTGCGACCATTTCGGCTTGACCGACGATGTAGACCTTATCATGGGAACTTTCTCAAAGAGTCTTGCTTCCATTGGTGGTTTCATCGCAGGCGACAAGGATACCATCAACTTCTTGCGCCACACGTGCCGAACTTATATCTTCTCTGCAAGTAACACACCTTCTGCTACAGCAGCCGCATTGGAAGCATTGCATATTATGCAAGCAGAACCCGAACGCCAAGAACGCTTATGGGAAGTTACAAACTATGCTTTGCAGCGTTTCCGTGAAGAAGGTTTCGAGATAGGTGATACCGCAAGTCCGATAATCCCACTTTATGTGCGCGATATTCATAAAACATTTATCGTTACCAAAATGGCTTACGATGCAGGTGTATTCATCAATCCTGTTATTCCACCAGCCTGCGCTCCGCAAGATACACTCGTAAGATTTGCACTTATGGCAACCCATACAAAAGAACAGGTAGAACGTGGTGTGGAAATTCTAAAGAAGATATTCCAAGAACAAGGCGTTATCAAATAGTTTTTAATTGATATTTGCTGAAATCTTTTGGTGAAATATAAAAGACTTGCAATCGCTGATAATATGCGGTTGCAGGTCTTCTTTTTTCATAAAGCCTCTCAAAATATTTTTCTATATCTATTGTTTCAATTTATTTTATAGGTGAAAAACTTTCATCTTAGTAGCTTTGATGCTTGCTAAAAGGCATAGAATCGTCTTCGTTTTGTAAAGATAAAGCCCTGAAAACTGGTAACAATGTCGTTATGTAATACTTATTTTTTGAAAAATATCTATAGTCTTATGGCTTTACCACATTTATAAAGTGAGTTGTTTTGCTAAAATTTTACTATTCTCTATTACCATCATGATTTTAAGAAGCTACTGTTTGACTTTTAAATCTTCCATTGCATAGTTGTCTTTATTCCCTGGCTATAAACTCATTCTGTATTCAGATGGTGTCATTCCAAGGTGTTTGGTGCAGTAACCGCTGAAATAGGAGAGGGAAGTAAAATTCATTAAATCAGCTATTTGGGTGAGCGATAGGCTTTCGTTGTTCAGATAATCTTTTATGATGGACACTGTATACCGGTCGATGAAGGAAGTAACACTGAAACCGGTGGTGCGCTTAATAGTATTTGAAAGGTATTTGGGGCTGACATTAAGTTGCTGGGCATAATACTCCACACTGCGCTCTGTGCATGAGCGACCAGCTGTAAGCAAGTTGATAAGTTCCTTTACCACATAGCTTCTTCGGTTGGAACTTTGCAGCAGTTCGTCTCTGCGGGCATGGAAAGAGAATAGGTCGTACATCATAGTACAACAGAGGCTAGCTATCATCTCTTGATAGAACCTGTGTTCTCCCTCTTCGTTCATACGTTCACGGATTGTACGAATGTCGGTTAAGAAGCGTTCGCCTTCTTCCTTTGTTGCACGAATGATAGGGTCGGAATAGAGGCTGATACCTCCTCCGATACCAAAATTATTGGAAGGCAACTGACTATTGAGAAACTTGTATTGAGCTGCGAAATACTCTATTTTCATATTTCTACCAGCGGCAAGGTTCACCAATTTATGGGGAAAGGTAAGAATCAGTATATCGCCAGCATGAAAATGAAAACACTTGTCGTTGAATACAAAACTGCCTTCGCCTTCCAAGCATATCATGTGGACGCAACAATCGCTCAGTTCAGCATCGTTGATACTGTAGAAATCTGTTGAATATATGAGTTTTATCTGCTTCATAAGGTAAAATTACAGTGTTTCTTTGTAATATACAAACAAATTGATGACTTTGTGAAAATATAGGGGTAGAAAGTGAAATAATAGTATCGAAGAATCTCGGTAACTTTGCATCAGAAACATTAAATATTGAATTATGGAATACATTAAATTGAACAATGGAGTAGAAATGCCACAGCTTGGCTATGGTGTGTTTCAAGTAAGTCCAGAAGAGTGTGAACGTTGCGTAAGCGATGCCATATCTGTGGGTTATCGTATGATAGATACTGCTCAGGTTTATCGAAATAAAGAAGGAGTAGGCAATGCTTTGAAGAAGAGCGGTGTACAACGCTCCGACTTCTTTATAGTGTCTAAAATATGGATAAGTAACTATGGTTATGAGAAAGCCAAGACAAGTATTGACGAGAGTTTGCGAAGGTTGCAGGTCGAATATATCGACCTTATGCTGGTTCATCAGCCCTATTGCGACTATTATGGTGCTTATCGTGCATTGGAAGAAGCTTATCGCGCAGGCAAGGTTCGTGCTATTGGTGTAAGTAATTTTCAGCCAGACCACTTTATTGATTTGGCAAGCAATGTAGATGTTGTGCCTGCAATCAACCAGTTGGAAACGCATGTGTTCTGCCAGCAAGAACAAGCTAATGTGTATCTGAAAGAGCAAGGTACCCAGCTTATGTCTTGGGGACCTTTGGCAGAAGGTCGTAATGGTATTTTCGACAACCCTGTACTTGCCGAAGTAGGTAAGGCGCACGGCAAAACCGTTGCACAGGTTGCTCTTCGCTATCTGATTGAAATGGGTGGGGTTATCATTCCGAAATCTGCTCGTATTGAGCGTATGAAAGAGAACTTTGAAATCTTTGACTTCTCGCTTTCTAAAGCGGAAACGGAGCAAATAAAAACGCTTGACTTGAAGCATCGCCTATTCTATGACCACCACGATGCAGAAACAGTGAAAATGTTTATGGGTTGGAGATGACGAGGGAAAGGGTTTCATTCATTTTGATAGCCTTTGTGTCAGACGAACAACATAATAGAAATTAAAAGTAAACGAAATGAAAGGACAGAGGCTCTGCAGGTCTTTGAGGTGTGTTTTGCAGTGCAGAAGGCAGGCAGAGTTTTTATCTTTATTTTGTAAAGATAATTCCCTTAAAAAATGATAACTGCGCTTTGGCATTGCGAAAGTGGCTGTTTTGCGATGCAAAACCTACGCTTTTGCCGTGCAAAAGAGCCGCTTTTGGATTGCAAAACAATAGGTTTTGCAATGCGTTGATAACGAGGAGATTATGTAACACTTACTGTTGTGAAAAATATTTACAGATTTATGGCTCGTTTTCTGTTTCTGAAATGAGGAATGGAGGGCTTACGGCGTAGGGAATAAAAGAGTTCTTTCTACTGGGAAAAGCGAAACGGTGTGCTTTTCCGCGTAAAGTATCATCAGGTCTTGAATTGCTTTAAAATGCTATTATAAAGAAGCAAGCACATCTTGAACTTCTCGGTTCATGATGTGCTTGCTTCTATTATTTCTCTACACCATCTGTTGTTAAGAGTATTTTCTTACCATCGTATTCGGCTTCAAAGTAGGGTGGTTCTTCTCTGAGCGAAATGCGGTCGTATTTAAAAGGTGTAACGAATGTTTCTTTTCCGTCAGGTAGTACCAGTCCCAGTTTTCCTTTTAATTGTGCTATAATCGGCATTGTGCGCAAGTCATCGACATACACGTAGCACGTGCGGACAAACTCGTATTTCGGACTTAGTATGGTGTTTCCTTGATAATCTACGATGCCAAACTTGCCGTCTTTTTCGATTACTTGGTGGTATTGAATGTATGTTTCTTTCAATAAGTTCAGATAGTTTACCATCTTGCGCTTGTCGTTCACCAATGTAACAAGGTATTCAAAAGTATCGGAGTAATTGGCAACCGACCGTACCAACACCATTTTCATGTCAAGTCCTTTCAGTGCCTTGCGGTTTAAATCCAAGTAAAGTGCTATCGCTTTTTCTCTTTCTTCTAATGAGAGGTTCTCCAACGAATCTTCAAAACGCAGCATTTGCGCTTTAGAACCGCGCATACCTTTAATGTAGCGGTGTATTTGTCTACCCATTTCTTTGCAAGCGAAATGTCTAATCTGTCGTTCTTCAACAGGGTCAGCAAAGTTGTGTATGATATTATTCTGCTTTTTCATATCTATCTCTCCTTATCATTATGTAAGTCAGACATTACGTTTGTTCTCTCTTTATTCCTTATTATATATAACCGCAGTTATTTTATTTCGGAATCAACATAGTGCAAATATACGAGATTTTAAGGAAGATACCAAAAGTTTTTTGTATTTTTGTACGGCAAAAAAAGATAGACTTGCCAAAGCAGATGGATAAAAAGAATAAACAAGAAGACGGTTATATAGAAGTAAAAGGTGCCAGAGTAAACAACTTGGCGAATGTAAACGTGAAGATTCCACGTGGAAAGTTCGTCATTATAGCTGGTGTTTCAGGTTCTGGTAAGTCATCGTTGGCTTTCGATACGCTTTATGCGGAAGGGCAGCGCAGATATGTTGAGAGCTTGTCAGCATACGCCCGTCAGTTCTTAGGTAGAATGGCAAAGCCCGAAGTAGACTTTATAAAAGGACTTCCACCTGCCATTGCGATAGAACAAAAGGTTATATCACGAAATCCTCGTTCTACGGTTGGTACCTCGACAGAGATATACGAATATCTGCGATTGCTTTATGCACGAATAGGCAGAACCATCAATCCTGCAACGGGAGAAGAGGTAAAACGACACACCGTGGAAGATGTTATACAGAAAGTGCAAAGCTATTCTGCTGGTACAAAGTTCTGTATTCTTGCCCCATTGCACGTTCGTGAGGGTAGGAGTATCAAGGCGCAGCTTGAGATGGAAGTGCAAGAAGGCTATGCGCGCATTTATGTAGAAGGCGAGATTGTGCGCATTGAAGATTGGATAGAAGTACACGACGAGAAGGACATAGAAGGGGTAGAAAGCATTTATCTTGTTATCGACCGTCTTTCGGTTGATGATAGCAAGGAAGCAATCTCGCGCCTTACCGACTCTTGCGAAACTGCTTTCTTCGAAGGCGATGGTAGGTTGAGGCTGATATTCTTCCCATCGAAACTCTCTTACGACTTCTCTACTCGCTTTGAGGCTGACGGTATTAAGTTTGAAGACCCTAACGACAATATGTTTTCGTTCAATTCTCCGCTGGGAGCTTGTCCTACTTGCGAGGGCTTTGGACGTATTATGGGCATCGACGAACGTTTGGTAATACCTAACAGTTCGCTTTCTGTTTACGAGGGTTGTGTGCAATGTTGGCATGGCGAAAAGATGAAAGTATGGCACGATGAGTTTTGCCGTCGGGCTGCAAAGGATAATTTTCCTATCTTCAAACCTTATTTTGAACTGTCACAAACAGAGAAAGACCAACTGTGGCATGGACTGCCAAGCGAAGCCATCAATCCGCTTTCCGACCGTATTTGCATAGATTCTTTCTTCCAAATGGTGAAAGACAATCAATATAAGATACAGTACCGTGTCCTCTTGAGCCGATACAGAGGAAAGACTATCTGCCCCGATTGCCACGGACGGAGATTGAAAAAGGAAGCGACTTGGGTGAAAATAGCAGGAAAGGCTATCACCGACTTGGTGGAAATGCCAATTATAAACTTGAAGGAATGGTTCGATAATATAGAGCTGACGGAGCAAGAGAGAAACATTAGTAAACGATTGATGTTGGAAATAACCAACCGTATTCAGTTTCTTGTAGATGTCGGACTTGGCTATCTTACACTGAATCGTCAATCAAACAGTCTCAGTGGTGGCGAAAGTCAGCGTATCAATCTTACAACATCGTTAGGTTCGTCGTTGGTAGGCTCGCTTTACATCTTGGACGAACCAAGTATCGGGTTGCATAGTCGCGATACCGACCGTCTTATCCACGTCTTGAAAGAGTTGCAAGCCATCGGAAATACTGTAATTGTGGTGGAACACGACGAAGAGATAATACGCTCGGCAGACTATCTTATTGATGTCGGTCCAGATGCAGGACGATTGGGTGGGCATATAGTATATAATGGTGTTGTGCCTGAAATCAACGATAAAAACAAAGCAGACTTGTTGAAAGCTCACGCCGATTCGTACACGATAAAATATCTTACCGCTGCAGAAACCATTGAAGTGCCGCAGATTCGTCGCCCATGGAATCTTTCTGTTGAAATAAAAGGTTGCCGAATGAACAACCTGAAAGGGTTAGATGCCAAAATACCGCTCAACGTCTTTACAGTTGTAACAGGCGTCAGTGGAAGCGGAAAGTCGTCGTTTATAAAGGGAACACTCTATCCGGCATTGAAGCGTCGCCTTGATGAAGTAACCGATTTGCCTGGTGAATATGCTTCACTTACAGGTGATTTGGAGCAGATAGCGCACGTGGAATTTGTAGACCAAAACCCGATTGGGAAGAGTTCGCGCTCCAATCCTGCAACCTATGTGAAGGCATACGACGAAATCAGGAAGCTGTTTTCAGAGCAGCAACTTTCAAAGCAAATGGGCTATACACCCCAGTTCTTCTCGTTCAATGCAGATGGTGGACGGTGCGAAGAATGTAAAGGTGCAGGGATAATAACCATCGAAATGCAGTTTATGGCAGACTTGGTTTTGGAATGTGAAGAATGCCATGGCAAACGCTTTAAGCGAGAAATCCTTGATGTTGCCTTTGCTGGGAAAAACATTAACGACGTGTTGGATATGACGGTTTCCGAAGCAATACAGTTCTTTACCGCTAATAAGCAGAAAACAATCGTTACTCGCTTGCAGCCATTGGAAGATGTAGGGTTGGGCTATATTAAGTTAGGGCAAAGTTCTTCTACACTTTCGGGTGGTGAAAACCAACGTGTAAAACTTGCTTATTTTATAGGCAAGGAACGACAGGAACCATCGCTGTTCATCTTCGACGAGCCAACAACAGGTTTACATTTCCACGATATAAAACGCTTGCTGAAAGCCTTTGATGCACTTATAGCAAAGGGACATTCGGTGCTTGTTATTGAACACAACCTTGATGTAATAAAGTGTGCAGATTATATCATTGATATTGGACCAGACGGGGGTGATAATGGTGGTAAACTCATTGCAAGTGGTACACCTGAAGAGATAGTGCATAATAAAAATAGTTTGACTGGTAAATATCTTGCAGAAAAGTTTAAGTAAGAAAATAAATGATTGCTGCTAAATCAATAATAAGCTTTATTTTTCTAACATAAAATTTATATGTTAGAATTGAATTTTAGAGAAATAGGAGTATTTCTAAAACAGAGATGAATGATTGATATAAAGCTATTTCTCGGAAGATAACATGATGCAAGTTCCAAAACGAAGTGCAATAAAAGAGTGTCCCTCTCCGAGAGATGCAGACGTTCTCGACGCGTAGCGAGAGGTTGTCTGCATCTCTCGGAGAGGAAAAAGAAACAACTAACCCCAATTCGGGATAAACAAGGCTTGTTTTTTGCCTTAAAATATTTTAATAAAAGCCCAAAAAGAGGATTATTTTTCGTATATTTGTTGTTGATAACCAAACAGATAACGATAAAATAGTCCTCCATGAAACTTATCAGTAAAGTTACGGAAATTTATTGTATTGCAGATGATTTCTGCAAAGAGTATAAGTTGGAATTGAACAAAAAAGCACTTTCGCTTTCAAATCCTTCTCCAAACACCTCTAATCGCCGCAATAGAAAGGGAAGAATGAGTGATGCAGAAATGATTACCATTCTTGTCTTGTTCCACAGCAATACGTTTCGCAATTTCAAACATTTCTATCTCTTCTACGTCTGTCGAGAACTTAAAGAAAAGTTCCTTAACCTTCTTTCGTATACCCGCTTTGTGGAACGTATGCCACGAGTGGCGATCCCCCTTTTGCTCTTCCTTAAATTAGCTCTGATGGGAGAATGTACAGGGATTACTTTTATCGATTCAACGCGTATTCCCGTGTGTGAAAACAAGCGTGAGTATTCTAATCGTGTCTTCAAGGGCTATGCTCATAAAGGGAAAAGTACGATGGGCTGGTACTATGGATTTAAGCTGCATCTATTGTGTAATGAACGAGGGGAATTACTCAACTTTGCACTCACCAAAGCCAATGTGGACGATCGTAATCCGGAGGTATTCAACAACTTGACTAAGGATTTATTCGGAAAACTCTATGCGGACAAAGGATACATTTCACAATCTCTTTTTGCTTCACTCTTCGATAGGGGAGTTCACATCGTCACGGGAATACACACTAATATGAAGAACCACTTAATGGATGTGCACGACAAAATCATGCTCCGCAAAAGAAGTATTATCGAGACCATTAACGATATGCTCAAAAACGTGGCACAGATTGTTCATACCCGTCACAGAAGTATCTCAAACTTTATTGTCAACCTTTTGGCAGGGATGGCAGCTTATGCTTTCTACTATACAAAAACCTCTATCAATATGGAGTTTGAGATGGAGGGAGAAGCAGAAGTGAAACAGCTCACACTTTTCTAAGTTTACTTGCGTGAAACAATGAATCTTCGGCCTAAAACCAGGTCGAAAGAATCGTTGTGGACTATAATCTGAGTAAAAAGGAGGTGATCTTAAACCGAATTGAGGTAACCAGCAATACAAATAAAAAAAGGAGCCCGAAGTCTCCCCAAGATTAACTAACT
>ERZ772906.1625-NODE-1625-length-12166-cov-5.646272_pt1 | contig 12166 bp, 11 predicted proteins | sample MGYA00511338_ERZ772906 | MGnify/ENA primary metagenome ERZ772906 (study PRJEB29015, sample SAMEA2738076) | human oral metagenome | biome: human oral; feature: human-associated habitat; material: saliva | place: China | collected 2212 ... | reverse complement strand
CGGAGAAAAAGAAGAAAAAGGTCGCAAGTGGGTTGTTCCGCTAAATAGCAACTGGTCAGGTATTCCAGATACTTTAGAAACAGAAGTCTTAGAAATTCCAAACTACAGTGCCTTGAAAGCAGCTAATAGCGGTGCTCTTCGCTTTAATACAGAAAATACGGCCCACTATATCAGTGACTACCGTGGGGAATTGTTGGAAGACATCCTTGCGGACCTTGCTAACTTAGATAGCACTTCAAAATTACAAGTGGTTCAAGAACGTCGTCTGTTAGCTGAAAGTGGGCAAATTTCCTATGCAAGCCTCTTGCCAGTGATCGAGCATTTGACAGAAGAAAATTCCTTCTTGGTAGTTTCTGCTGTTTCGAGCGTCTTGACTGGAATCAGTCTCTTTGTGAATGAAGGAACGGAAACAGAAGTTGCCTTCCATGAGCTGTTGAAACGGATGAACCGCTACAACTTTGAACGCTTGGGACTAGAAGCTAAGCCAGGTGAAGCAGAAGAAGACGAAAAAGTTCGTCAGCTCATGATTGCCAATATGATTAAGGCTAATGATGAAGCTGCACAAGCCCAAGCGAGTGTCCTCTTTGAAGCACATGCATCTGATCTAGAAAAACTTCCAGCTGCCATTCGTCTGCAAATCTTGATCAACCAAATCAAGCATCAGGAAACCAAGGCACTTAGCCAACAATACCTAGATACCTATGTGAAGACAGTGGATGGAAACTTTAAACGCCAGTTGGCAGCAGCTCTTTCTTACACCAAGGATGAGGAAACCTTGGAAGCTCTATTGAAGGAGTGGAAGAACAAGGATGTGGTGAAACCGCAAGACTTAGCTATGAGCTGGTACTTCAATTTCTTGCACCATGACTTTACCCAAGGAAGAACCTGGACTTGGGCGCGTGAAAACTGGGATTGGATCAAGAAAGCACTCGGTGGTGATATGAGCTTTGATAAGTTTGTTATCTACCCAGCCAACTGTTTCAAGACCCTTGAACGCTTGAATGAATACAAGGCCTTCTTTGAACCTCAATTAGAAGATATGGCAATTAGCCGCAATATCAAGATGGGGATCAAGGAAATCGCCGCTCGTATTGATCTGATCGAGCGTGAGAAAGCAGCTGTTGAAGCAGCGCTTCTATCCATGAAATAAGAAAATAATCGATACAAAATTTTGATGTGATACCTCTTAAGTAGACATGGTAAATAACCAAAATCTACTTAAGAGGTATTTTTATGTCTAGAAGAGAAAGATTTAGCCCATACGAGAAAGAACAGGCTGGTTTAGTTTTTTTTAAGTAAAAATTTAGGCAGGCTTAAGACTCCTACAGTATAATCGCCTTACTTAAAGGATCGAGCTCCCTTTAAAATTTAAAAGATAAGTACTTGTACACAAAGATAAAAGGTAAAAAGATGAATCAAAAAGAAACAAAACAAGTAGTCGAAACGCAAGAATCCAAAGAAAAAATGGTCGTCATAAAACGAAGTCCTAAGTGGTGGATCGGCATGGCAGCAGTTGGCGGATTATTGGTCGGTGCTGGAAGTGGCTTTGGTGTCGGTGTCATCGCCTCACAATCTTCCAATTCTAAACAATTTTCTCAACCGGTCCAAACGGGTCAAAACCAAGGATCCAATCAGCAAAACAGTCAAAATGGCCATACTTCACAAGGAAACCAGAAAACCGGTGGCCCACAGGATGGCGGACCTCAAGGTGGTGGACAAGGACATGGTGGTCCACAAGGAGGCGGTCCTGGTCAGATGCCACAGGAAGGAATGGGCGGCCCACAAGGAAATGCTCCAGAAAGTGGCATGAAGCAATCTGGCGGACGACAAGAAGGGAACCAGGATTCCTCTAACAAGTCCAACAAAAAGAATTCGAAGAAACAAAATAAGACGAGTGACAGTCAAAGTAACAAGGAAAACACGACAAACTCATAGAAAACCCCCTTCCTCAATCAGATTGAATGTGATGATAAAACAAGGTTCTAAAGTATAGGAAATGAAGGTAAGTCGTGTTATAATGGTTAAGAATAGATTAGAAAGACTCACTCAGGAAAGAGAAGAGGAAGCCACGATGATTAAAATTCTATTGGTCGAAGATGACCTTGGTTTATCAAATTCAGTATTTGATTTTTTAGATGATTTTGCGGACGTCATGCAGGTCTTTGATGGTGAAGAAGGTCTGTACGAGGCAGAAAGCGGGATCTATGATTTGATTCTGCTGGACCTCATGCTTCCTGAAAAAGATGGATTCCATGTCTTAAAAGAGTTGCGTGAAAAAGGCGTGACAACACCTGTTTTAATCATGACAGCCAAAGAAAGTTTGGATGACAAAGGGCATGGATTTGAGCTGGGGGCAGACGATTACCTCACCAAGCCTTTCTATCTTGAAGAGCTTAAGATGCGGATTCAAGCTCTTTTGAAGCGCTCAGGTAAGGTCAGTGAAAATACCCTCAATTATGGCAATTTGAAGGTAAACTTATCCACTAACTCGACTTATGTGGACGATAAGGAAGTAGAACTTCTTGGGAAGGAATTTGATCTCTTGGTCTATTTCCTTCAAAACCAAAATGTCATTCTTCCAAAGACCCAGATCTTCGATCGCCTTTGGGGCTTTGACAGTGACACAACCATCTCAGTGGTTGAAGTCTATGTTTCAAAAATCCGTAAGAAATTAAAAGGAACAGATTTTGTTGATAACTTGCAAACATTACGCAGTGTGGGGTATATCTTAAAAGATGCTAACAAGGATTAAGAAAACAGTCGGAGAAGATGATTTTTCCTACTTCATCCGATATTTTGGTCTCTTCACCTTGATATTCTCAGCCATGACCTTAATTATTATTCAGGTCATGCGCTCCAGTCTCTATACAACGGTCGATGAGAATCTCAAGACCCTGAGTCAGGATCCCTATTCCATTATAGCTATTGCCAACCGGGATCAGAAACAGTCTAATTCCAAAGTGGATGATGAGCATGAAATGATGGTGCCTGATCCTGACAAATCGGAACCAAAAGGAGATGTTACTTCCAATACCACTGTTGTTCTGCTTAACAAAAAATATCAAAACTTGACAACGGGAAATGGGTTTTTAAACTTCAAAACGGTAACCTTTGGTCGTAAACTGCTCAACAAGGTTTCCCAACTCCAAATCACCAATAGTTACGGGAAAAAAGAAAGTTATCGAGCTTACATGACGGATTTGGGCTTGTCTGATGGCGGAGACAGCGACGTCAAGTATGCGGTTATCATGACCAATATCAGTCAGTTAGAGCAGACCAGTGAAGAGCACGAGAGCCAGATCGCTCTCGTCATGATTTGCTTCTGGGGCATCTCCTTATTTGCTAGTCTCTTCCTTGCCCGTCTTAGCGTTAAGCCCCTTCTTGAGAGCATGCAAAAGCAAAAGTCTTTTGTAGAAAATGCTTCACATGAGTTGCGGACGCCTCTAGCGGTCCTCCAAAATCGCCTCGAAACGCTTTTTAGAAAGCCCGAAGCGACCATTATGGAGTCAAGCGAGAGCATTGCATCTAGCTTAGATGAAGTTCGAAATATGAAGCTCTTGACCACCAACCTTCTGAATATTGCCCGAAGAGATGATGGCTTGAAGCCAGAGGTGGAAGAGATTGAGCCAAGCTTTTTCGATCAGACCTTCTCGAATTTTGAGATTGTTGCTGAAGAAAATGGTAAGATCTTTCGTGGAGACAATCAGGTGGACAAGGTCATTTGTTCGGATAAGACATTGCTAAAACAGTTGATGACGATTCTCTATGACAATGCCTTGAAATACACCGATGAAGATGGTGAGATCCAGTTTGAAGTCCAGTTAAAGGACAAGAATCTCTTTTTAAGAGTGCTGGATAATGGTCCGGGTATTCGTGATGAGGATAAGAAACGAATCTTCGATCGTTTTTACCGGGTGGATAAGGCCAGAACTCGTCAAAAAGGTGGATTTGGTTTGGGGTTATCGCTTGCCAAGCAGATCGTTGAAGCCTTTAAAGGGACGATTCAAGTCAAAGATAACAAACCCAAGGGGACAATCTTTGAAGTGAAGTTATCCACTAAGATGGAAAGTCGTAAAAGAAGTCGTTCATAATCTAAAAAATAGAAAAGAGGAAATCTTATGAGTTCAAAAATGTTGCACACGTGCCTTCGTGTAGAAAACTTGGAAAAATCAATTGCTTTTTACCAAGATGCATTTGGTTTTGAGGAAAAACGTCGGAAGGATTTTCCAGACTACCAGTTCACCATCGTGTATTTGGCCTTGCCTGGGGATGACTACGAGTTGGAATTGACTTATAACTATGATCATGGTCCCTACGTCATCGGAGATGGCTATGCCCACGTTGCATTGAGCACACCAGATCTAGAAGGCTTACATGCAGAGCACAAGTCTAAAGGCTATGAAGTGACCGATCCAAAAGGTCTTCCAGGAACACAACCGAATTACTATTTCGTAGTAGATCCAGATGGCTATAAAGTAGAAGTCATTCGCGAAAAATCAATTTGATAACAAGGAGGGCGACTGTCGCCCTCTTTTGTTTGAAAACATTTACAAAAAAGGACTGTTTTTTGGAGAGAAATTTGCTATAATAAAGTTATGCGATTCAAACACACAAAAACTATTTTATTAATCCTTATCAATCTTCTTTTAGTTAGTCTTTTGTATATTGGTTACCAAAAGATTCAAAAAGTACGAGAAAACAAGGCCTATCAGGACCAATTTTCTAAGGTAACCCAGCTAGAAGGAGAGGTAGAGAAAGGAAAAAATGTTCAGCTTCAAGAAGGAATAATAGGGACCTCCTATGTGACGGCTTATTATCCTACGAAAGATGGGCAACCCGTTGCGATCATTAAAGAAAAGATCCAAGAAGACCTGAAACATTTAGGATCGGATGAGAAAACCAAGGAACCCAAGCATTTGACTTTCTACCATAGTGAAGAAGCAGAAGCTCCTTTTGTCGGTTACCATCCTATTCAGATCAAGCGAGCGGAGTATCAGTACAAAAAAGGAAAATTCATCAAAGATGAGACGGTGAAGTTACCTCTCTTTTACTTGGATGATGAGAACAATCCTCTGACCCTCAGCCAAGTTTTTGCGGATCCAGATGGAGCTAAGCAGATCTTTTTGCAAGAATTGCAAGGAAATCTAACCTTCCGTCAGCTAGATGAGGAGAGCATTGATCAAATGGTCGCTCATTTTGCAGAGTTAGATCTGAGCCAATGGGAATTCCAATATGAAAAAGGCAATTTCACCATCCCGTTTCCAAACGACGTCAAGGGAGATGATACCTTTACGGTTCCCTTGTCTAAATTCTATGATGTGATTGATACTGATCGTCTACTTCCTGAAGATCTCGAATCTTACCAAGCCTATATTGAAGAGCGTCATCGCAAGATGATTGCACTGACCTTTGATGATGGGCCGGATCCAACGACGACTCCACAAGCTCTTTCTATCTTAAAGAAATTCAATGCCAAAGCAACTTTCTTTATGGTTGGTAAAAATGTCAATGCATATCCAGATATTGCCAAGCAAGTCCGTAAAGAAGGTCACCAAATTGGGAATCATACCTGGAATCACCCTCAATTACCAAAATTGAGCTTGGACAGTGCTAAAAAAGAGATTTTGGATACGCAAGAAGCCATCCAAAAAGCGACAGGTGTGCAAACGAAGATCATGCGTCCCCCATACGGAGCGATTAATAGTGCCATCCAATACGGAGTGGACCAATCCTATATCATGTGGGATGTGGATAGCTTAGACTGGAAAACTCATAATACAACGGCTATTCTCAATGAAGTAAAAAAAGCTGTTAAACCAGGTTCGATTATTCTCATGCATGATATTCATCAGACCACGATTGATGCTCTTCCGACCGTCCTTGACTATCTTAAATCACAAGGCTATACCTTTGTAACAGTAGATGAATTGTTGAATTACCAACTTGAAAGTCATCGCATTTATTACAATGGAAATTAACGTAAAAATCCTCTGCTGAAAATAGCAGAGGATTTTCTTATTCATTTAAAAAGAGTTCTGAATTTTTTAAAACAAGTTCACGTACAGAAGCGTATTTTTTCAAGGCTTTCAGTTCTTCAGAGTGGGTGATAAAGGTCACCACATAGCCATCACGTCCCATACGCCCCGTACGACCAGCTCTGTGGGTATAAGTTTCTTTGTCTCGAGGGAGATCGTAGTTGATCACACATTCAAGATGTTCAATATCGATTCCACGAGCGACTAAATCGGTGGCAAGCAAGAGGGTTAGCTGATGGTCTTTGAAGCGTTCCAATATGACCTTGCGGTATTTGACATTGACATCACTGGCGAGAGAAACAGCATCGATATCCCTATATTGCAATTTTTCTTCTGCGCTTCCGAGATCGGACAGGCTATTGAAGAAAACCAAGCCCCGGAAATCTTCGACGTAGGCGAGTTTGCGGAGCAATTCAACCTTGTCACGCTGATCCACTTGCATGTAAAAATGTTGGATATTGTCTAAAGAAACCCCATCAACCGTAATGCGAAGGGTATTCTCTTCTAGCTGGTCTGGATCGACCTTGGCTGTAGCGCTCATGTAGACATATTGGTGATCGCGAGGTGCATAGTGGCTGATCTTATCGACAAAGTGGTACTGAGAATCGCTCAGTAGTTGGTCGAATTCATCTAAAATGATAGTATCGATATTCATCATTTTAATTTTTTTAAGCTTGATCAGCTCAAAAATCCGACCAGGGGTCCCAACCAGGATTTCGGGTCCTTTTTTGAGACGTTCAATCTGACGTTTTTGACTGGATCCAGATAGGAAGAGTTGTGTCTGAAGTCCTAAAGGCTCTGCCCATTGTTTGGTGACATCAAAAATTTGTCCTGCTAACTCTGTATTAGGAGCTAGAATCAAGAGTTGTTGGGCCTTCTTCGGTTTCAGTTTGAGTAAGCTTGGAAAGAGGTAGGCTAGGGTTTTTCCCGTACCAGTGGGACTGATCCCGAGGACATTTCCTCCTTCATAGATAGGAGAGAAGATTTGCTCCTGAATGTCAGTGAAGGTATCAAATCCAAGTGTTTCTAGCTGGTCTTTCCAGCTTTGTGGAAATAGTTCTTTCATTCTTTTTTATCCTTAAATTGTATGTTAGCGCTTTGGCGCATTTGGTAGAGGGTTTCATGGACCTGCTCAGCCGTTTTGATCCATTCAAGGTAAGCCGTCTCTTTTTGGCCAGCTATGGCAAGAGCAAAGGCCTGGGCCTCTTCTTGCATGACATGATTGCAGGGCTCAATCGGAAGGTTGCAGACTTCTCCAGAATGGGTGACGAATTGAGCTTGGTCAATTGCAGCCACGGCATTTAGGGTCAGGGTTCCAGTCTTCGTGTAGATTTCAGCAGGGAGATGACTGGTAATGTTTTTCCCCGCCTGAATGGCAACTTGAAACTCTGGATAGATCAGGACACCTTGACCATAGAGATCAACCGTATTGGGTAATTGCTGAGCAGTGTAGTGGCTGGAGATTGGAACTCCAAAGAAGCCAATCGCTAGGTAGAGGCAGTAGACTCCCAGATCCATCAAAGCCCCACCTGCATAGACATCTGAGAAAATATTCGGCATCTCACCAGAAAGGAGGGCAGGTAACTTGGAAGAATACTTGGCAAAGGTAAAGTTAGCGCCTAGTATTTCTTGGTTCGAGAGGAAGTCTTTAACGACCTGAAAGGCTGCTTCTTGGTAATTTCTGGCAGCTTCAAAGAGATAGACATGGTGGTCTTTAGCAAGCTTCACCAGTTCCTTCCATTCAGAAGGAGTCGTCACAGCCGGTTTTTCAATGATGACATGCTTCTTAGCTAGGATAGCAAGCTTGGCTTGAGCATAGTGAAGAGAGTTGGGGCTGGCAATGTAGACCACATCCAGCTCACTATCTAAGAAGTCCACCAAGTCAGTGTAGCAGGAGATGGCTTCATAGGGCTCACAAAAATCACGAGCTGTCTTCATTTTTCTTGAATACACAGCCTGCAAACGATAGTGACCCGTTTGGTGAGCAGCATGGATAAATTCATGTGAAATCCAACTCGTTCCAATAATTCCAAGCCTTAGCATAAGATGTCCTCCCGCAATTGATTCACTCTATTATACCATGAAAAGGAGGAGGGGGCAGTATAAAGTAGAAAATATGCACTGATTATTGTATAATGAAGTGATATGCATAGAAGGGAAAATAATAGGAGTGAGAAATTCAGAATTACTGATCATTATTCCAGCTTATAATGAAAGTGGAAATATTGAAAAAACAATCAAGATGATTGAAGATCATACGCCCGAATTTGATTATGTCATTATCAATGATTGTTCTACAGATCATACACTTGAAATTTGTCGCAATCATCACTATAACGTGATTGATTTACCCATCAATTTAGGTATTGGAGGTGCTGTGCAAACAGGATATCAATACGCAGTTAAAGAAGGATACCAGTATGCGGTTCAAGTAGATGGAGATGGCCAACATAATCCTGAATTTATTAGAATGATGCTTCAAGTTCTACAAGAGAAAGATGTGAACATGGTGATTGGCTCTCGTTTCATTGAAAATCAAGGTTTCCAATCCTCATTCGCGCGGCGGATTGGAATTTCATTTTTTGAAAAATTAATCAAGGTTTTGACTGGTCAAAAGGTAACTGATCCAACTTCCGGTTTACGAGTTGCTGACCGAAAAGTGATTGAGGAATTCGCTAAGCAATATCCAAGTGATTATCCAGAGCCAGAGACGATTGTCTCCCTCTTGACCTCGGGGTATTCCGTTGCAGAAGTTCCGGTCTTGATGAATGAACGAGAACATGGTGAATCGTCTATTACCTTAAGTAAATCAGTCTATTATATGATTAAAGTAACAATGGCTATGTTAGTGGCTAGAATCGGTGGAGGGTATAAGAAATAAGATGCTAAATATTTGGTTAACCCTTATTGTAATTATTTTTATGGTTTATATTCTGCGACTAGTTGCAAAGAAAGTTGTTGAAATGAAAAATGTCATCTCTTGGCTTATTCTTTGTATTGTCTCGTTGCCAGTCATTTGGTTTCCAAATTTAATTGGACAACTTTCAAAGATGTTAGGAATTCAAGTCCCAAGCAATCTAGTCTTTTTCTTAGGTTTTTGTTTACTTGTTTACTTAAATTTCTCTTTGACTCGTATAACTTCAAAACAGTCTGTTCAAATTCGACAACTAGCACAAAAAATGGCGCTACAGGTAAAAGAGCATGAAGAATAATGAGCCTGTTTCAACTGAGAAGGTGTATTTTTGGAATCTATTAGGAAACTTGGCATTTGCAGGATCATCTGTACTCTTTACATTGATCGTTACACGAATGACCTCTCCAATGGAAGCAGATTCCTTTAGTCTGGCCTACGGGATTGCAGCTATCCTGGTTGTAGTAGGCATGTTTCAGGTTCGAAGCTACCAGGGGACAGATGTCCATTATAGACATTCCTTTACAAGTTATAGTATTGCTAGATGTATCTCGCTCCTATTCATGATGGCGATCTTCTTTCCTTATTTATTTATTTCAGGAATTGATCTCCATGAGAGTTCAAAAATTACTATCATCGCCTTATATGTTCTCTTTCGTATGTGTGAGGCTATTTCGGACCTTTTCCAAGGACTGTTTCAACGTCATGAACGATTAGACATTGCGGGCAAGTCAATGACGATTCGTTATTCTATTAGCACACTCCTTTTATTGGTATTTTTACTTGTTACAAAATCATTGCCCCAGTCCTTACTTTATTTAGTCCTTTTAAATTTCATTTTTGTGTTCTCTTATGATTATGTAAAATCAAAAGAATTTGAAACCATTGATTTTTCAGTGAAAAATATCAAAAGTAACTTGTTTGATGCGATTGCTATTTTAAAAAATTGTATTCCTCTCTTTATTAGTGGTTTTTTACTAGCTTATATTTTCAATGAGCCTAGAATTGCGATTGACTCTGAAATCAGACTGGGACATTTTATTGCAGGTACACAACGGGATTATAATATTTTGTTTATGCCTGTCTTTTTTATGAGTCTCTTTATTTTAATCCTTAGACCTTTAACAACTCAGTTAGCGATCTTATGGAAAAATAAAGATTTGAAAAAATTCGATGCCATAATTAAGAAATTGTTTGTGATTGTCTTGGGACTAGGCTTGATCTTGACTGTACTAGCCTATTTGATTGGGACACCAATTTTAAGTCTTGTTTTTGGCTTACCTTTAAATCAACATAGCACTACGCTAGCTATCCTTGTTTTCTCTGGGATCTTATATTCTCTTGGGATCGTTTTTGGTGATGTCATGACAGTTATTCGAAAACAAACGTATTTATTGCCTGTATATTTGTTCATGTTTATAGCTTCCAAACTGACAAATGACTATTTAGTTCAAAGATTAGGGCTTTTGGGAGCTTCTTTAAGCTTTTTAACCGTGATGTCCGTTTATTTTAGTGGAAGTTTACTTGCTTATTTTGTTGCAAGAAAAGTAGAAAGGAAGAGCTATGCTCGTTAATCAACAACACACATGGGTGATTTGTGCCTACGGAGAGAGTGAATTTTTAGAAGCTTGTATTCAATCCTTGAAAAAACAAACTCTACAATCGCAGATTATCTGCTATAGTTCAACGCCACTGGATTCAATCAAGGAACTTTGCCAGCGTTATGATATCCCATTTTATACCAAACAAGGTGGAGGAATTGGCAAGGACTGGAACAATGCCATATCTTTTGTAGAGACAAAATATGCAACCATCGCCCATCAGGATGATTATTATGAGCCAGAATATGCTGAGAAAGTTTTGGCCAAGATGGAAAAGCATCCAGATGTGTTAATTGGCTATTCCGATTATTTTGAAGAAAAAGACGGCCATAAAATTCCTGCTAATACGAATCTGAAGATCAAAACCTTGATGTTAAAAACCATGAATCTTTTTCCAGCAAGTCATTTCTGGCGCAACCGTGTGATGGCTTTTGGAAATCCGATTTGTTGTCCAGCTGTCACCTATCATCTTGAAAATTTGAAGAATTTCTTTTTTGATGAGGGAATGAGAGTGAGTTTGGATTGGTACGCATGGTATAAGATCAGTGAGTATAAAGGTCGGTTTGTTTATGTATCTGATAAGCTTATGTGCCACCGTATCCATGGAGAGTCTGAAACTTCAAAAACTATTGCAGACAACACTCGTAGTAAGGAAGATCAATACATGTACGAACTCTTCTGGCCTAAATGGATAGCCAAGTTGCTAATGAGGCAATATGTGAAGAGTCAAAATTCGAATAAGTAGGAGAAACTAATGGGATATTTTGTTGATAGTTATGAGCGAAATAAAAAGTATTTAGGAGCTTTCGCGGTTCTTGCCTTTTGTATGGCAGTCATTTATACAAAGCGCTTAGTGGACTTTCCTAAAATTGGTGTGCTACTATTTGTAGTATTTGCTCTTCTCATTTTTCTTTTACCCAAGAGAAATGTTGGGACCTTCATTGCTATGCTCATTGGCGGTTTTTCCTTTGCTGTTATTACACCCGTTTTGAATACGCCCGATGAACAAGTTCATCTTTCAAGAACCATTCATATTGTTGAAGGTAACGTCAATATGGGAAATAAAAATATCCATATTACGGAAGATTATTTTGATGTATATAAGAATTTCAAAAAACCATTTACCAAATCTTCTTTATTTGAAGAAGAGCAGACCACTAAACAGGTGAAGTTTGGAAAGGAAACGGATTACAGGGCAACCAACTCCTATTGGTTTATTGGTTATATCCCTCAGGCTCTTGGATTTGGGATTGGTAAGTTTTTGAACTTGAGTGTAGGAGTTTCCTATTATCTTGGTCGAATTTTTAACGTCATCGCTTACTGTATTTTAGCTCTCATTGCCATTAAATTAAGTGGAAAAGTGAAGCAGTTGATGACAATGGTAGCGATGTTTCCAATGAATTTAGTCCTTGCTGCTTCTTATAATCAAGATAGTGTAGCTTTAGGGTTGACCTACATCATTATTGGATTGTTCTTGCACTATGTAACAGATGATGAAAAAGTTGTTAAAATAAAGGATTTATTGCTGTATGCTTTGCTTTGTATTATCCTTGTAACAATGAAACTTCCTTATGTCTTGCTAGTAGGACTATTGCTCTTTATACCGAGAAAGAAAACGC